>Ga0114931_10005773_pt1 | contig 15311 bp, 13 predicted proteins | sample 2SBtaG_FD_89579 | JGI IMG/M metagenome (GOLD analysis project Ga0114931, IMG submission 89579) | Deep subsurface microbial communities from Kolumbo volcano to uncover new lineages of life (NeLLi) - 2SBTROV14_V59a metaG | ecosystem: Environmental > Aquatic > Marine > Volcanic | place: Kolumbo...
ATATAATCCCAGACCTGTGCAGAACTCCAGCCTGCCAGCGGATTGAATTTTACCAGTGGATGTTCCTCCGTGGAAAAAGCCGTATCCACTTGTACTTCCGGCAACTCCTGCCGGGTATCCAGGCTCTGGTCCCGGCGCTGTCCGGTTATCCAGGCATCCAGCGTCGCCAGCTTACGGCGCAGCGGCTCGACCTTGCGGATACCGCAGCACTCCTGGTGACCATCGACATAGAAACTGAACAGCCCCTTGCGCTTCACCAGGTCATCCAGAAGCTTCCGATCCGGCGTCAACACTTGCAGTTCTATCTGGTAATGTTTTCTCACTTCTTCCAGAAAGCGGTAGGTTTCAGGATGCAGGCGACCGGTATCCAGGGTGAAAACCTGTATATCCCTGTCGATCTTCAGCGCCATATCGATCAGCACCACATCTTCGGCACCGCTGAAGGATATGGCGATACTGGAGAAATTCTCCAGCGCGGCGCGAAGAATATGCCGGGGATTCCTGCCTTGCAGTTCTTCCTGCAGTTTTTCAATATCAATTGTCGGATTGCTCATGGCGATTAATGTTGCGCAAAGTAGCGTTCAAGAAATGCATCGAAGTCCAGCTCATCGCCGGCTTCAATCTCCCGCTGATGGACATGGGACTGTTCAGCCAGGCGGCGATACAGTGCCGCTGCATCATCCTCCAGACTGCGGCCTTTGAAATAACGCTGATGCTGCTGGGAAATTTTCATGGCAAAGGGGGCGAAGGGCATTCCTGTCTGGCGCATGCCGGCAAGTATTCTCGCCGATGGCGTCAGATCGGGATCGTTCACCAGGCTGCGTTGCCGCTGCAGGGCCTTGCCATAGGGACGGTCACTGTTACCGTGGTCGAGAAGTTCACAGACCGGCTGCATGGCGTCGAGAATTTCCCGCGCCCAGTGCTGCAGGGTGATAAGCTCTCCATCCCGCTGTAGCTGCAGCCCCGGCTTTCTACCCTGATGCGCGACAGCCAGCTGATTGGCATTGTTTATCGCCCATTCGCGTTCATCGCTGGGCGGGCTGTCCTGAAACAGGCAGGTCAGCAGAAAGGCTTCCAGGAACAATGCCGTTTGTTCGTGCATACCCGTTGCGCTGAACAAATCCAGATCCAGCGAGCGAATTTCCACATAGTGCACACCACGACGTTGCAGCGCCAGCGTCGGCTTCTCGCAGGATTTGGCGATCTGCTTGGGGCGGATGGTGCTGTAGAATTCGTTTTCGATCTGCAGGATGTTGCTGCTCAACTGCCGGTATTCGCCATTTACCTTGACACCTATTTTCTGGTATTCGGGGCACGGTGTTTCGATCGCCCGGCCGAGGCTGGCGACATAGCCCGACAGGGAGTTGTAATCGATCTTCAAACTCGCCTGTTTGACGCTTTTATAGCCAATATCAATCATTCTCAGCGAAGTGGCATAGGGGTGATAGAGTGTGTGTGAATCGAAATCGTCGAATCCGGCAAACAGCTGCTCGCGGCCCTTGAAAAAATTTCTGCAAATCGCCGGCGATGCGCCAAACAGGTAGAGAATTATTCAGCCCTGTCGAAAAAAATTACGAATCAGTCCAAAATAGGCATCGGCAATGAATTCCAGGATGGGCTGGGAACTTTGTTCCATGCGATGCAGCACCGGCCAGAGCGCTGCCGGGACCGAATAATTGAAATGGATGCCGGCAATGGACTGCATGGCTCGTCCGTAGCGGTGCCACAGGCCATGTCGATAGATGTGCTTCATTTTGCCGATATTGGAGCTGCCGTAGGTGGCGATGGGAATGCTCTCATCGCCATCTATTCCACAGGGCATGCTGGCTGCCAGCAGCAATTCATCGTCCAGGTTGGCATATACAAAACGGTGGATATTCTCCATGAATTGCAGCGTCTCCCGGCTGTCGGCAAAGGGCGGCGTGATAAATTCCAGCAGCGCTTCGGAATAGTCCGTGGTAATGTGTGGATGCGTCAGCGCCGACCCCAGAACGGCAGGGTGGGGGGTCTGGGCGATCGAGCCATTGCTGGATATCCTGAGACTTTCTTTTTCTATGCCTTTCAGCCCCCCGCGAATAAGATGATCCTGTTGTGATTCAATGATTTTTTTGAGTCGTGCCAGCAAGTCAGTCGCCAATTTTAGATGTATTACCAAGAAATGAAATAAAGGTCTGTCAGCAGCCTGTCGCTGCTATAATGCAACCATTATACATCTGCAAGATGTGAATAATTAGTTTCCGTCTATAAATGACGGAAACTAATCCGGTACAGGGAAGTACCGGCATAATCAATGGCCCCAAGCCATTGATTATGAAGAAAACAGCAAATCGCATTTGCTGTTTTCTTTCTATAAACATCCCATGGATGGGGGTTTATAGACTCTAACTAATTAGCATTCAGGCAGATCATTTTTCCAGGGCCGGCTGAAATAACGTCGCAGCAGCAGGCTGCACCGCTGCCGGCAGCGGCAAGCAATGAACCTGCCAAAAAGTCGAAAACACTTTGAATATCCAGACGATGGCTGAACTGTTGCCGGAAAAAATGCGCATTGCGGGGCTGGTATTCTGTGAATAAAAACGCTGTACAGATTCTCGAGACTGTTTTTGGCTATGAACAGTTCCGCGGCCGGCAGCAGGAAATCATCGAACACCTGCTGGCCGGGCAGGATGCACTGGTACTGATGCCGACCGGCGGCGGCAAATCCCTGTGCTACCAGATACCGGCGCTGCTCAGACCCGGGGTCGGCATCGTCATTTCGCCACTGATTGCATTGATGCAGGACCAGGTCAACGCATTGCACCAGCTGGGCGTCAACGCGGCTTATCTGAATTCCAGCGTGCCTCCTGAAACCGTCGCCACAACCGAACGGCAGCTGCACGCCGGGCAGCTGGATCTGCTCTATATCGCTCCGGAAAGATTGACCCAGCCGCGCACCCTGGCAATGTTCCAGCGTCTCAATATCGCCCTGTTCGCCATCGATGAAGCCCATTGCGTATCGCAGTGGGGTCATGACTTTCGCGCCGATTATCTGCAGCTGTCGATGCTGCAGGAACAATTTCCCGAGGTGCCAAGAATCGCCCTGACGGCCACCGCCGATGCCAGAACCCGGAAGGAAATATCCCTGCGCCTTGGCCTGGAACAGGCCAGGGCCTTCATCAGCAGCTTCGACCGCCCCAACATACGCTACCGCATCGTACAAAAGCACAATCCCCGCCAGCAGCTGCTGCATTTCATCACTACGGAGCATGCCGGCGACGCCGGCATCGTCTATTGCCTGTCACGCAAGAGAGTGGAGCAGACCGCGCAGTGGCTAAGCGACAACGGCATCGCTGCGCTGCCCTATCATGCCGGCATGCCCCATGACATACGACAGCGCCATCAACACCTTTTTTTGATGGAAGAGGGCAGGGTGATCGTCGCCACCATCGCCTTCGGCATGGGCATAGACAAGCCCAATGTGCGCTTCGTCGCACACCTGGACCTGCCCAAGAGTATAGAATCCTATTACCAGGAAACCGGCCGGGCCGGCCGCGATGGCCTGCCCGCCGATGCCTGGATGGCTTACGGACTGCAGGATGTCATCACCCTGCGGCAGCTGCTGCAGAATTCCAACGGGGACGCCCTGCACAAGCGGGTGGAACTGCACAAACTGGACGCCATGCTTGGCCTTTGCGAGCAGATCGGTTGCCGCCGGCAGGCGCTGCTGGGTTATTTCGGTGACATCCTGGAACAGCCCTGCGGCAATTGTGACACCTGCCTGGAAAAAGTGCAGACCTGGGACGGTACGCGCGCCGCCCAGCAGGCCCTGTCCTGCATCTACCGCACCGGCCAGCGCTTCGGCGTCAATTACCTGATCGACGTACTGCGTGGGAAAAGTTCCGAACGCATACAGAGCTTCGGCCATGACCGGCAGAGCACCTATGGCATCGGCAAGGACTTGAAGGAACAGCAATGGCGCTCGGTATTCCGGCAGCTGGTAACGCGCAACCTGGTCACTGTCGACCTGGAAGGCTATGGTGGCCTGCTGCTGACAGAACAGGCCCGCCCCGTGCTGCGCGGTGAACAGCAACTGATGCTGCGCAAGGATCTGCTGCCGGCAAAAGGCAAAACCGGTAAACAGGGCACTCCCCGCTTTACCCGCAGTGAAGACAATCTGTTATGGAACGCCCTGCGCCACAAACGTACCGAGCTGGCAAAAGCACAGGACGTTCCCCCTTATACGATATTCCATGATGCAACGTTGTTGGAAATACTGGCCATGAAACCGCAAAATCTGCAGGATCTGGGGCAAATTTCCGGTATCGGCGAGCGCAAGCTGGAACTCTACGGCGAGACCATCCTGAAGATCATCAAAGAATTCACCGGCAATGCCCAGACAAACGCCGACGCGCCTGCAAGCGCAGCGCTTTCCGATACCGCCTATGAAACCTTGGCTCTGCTGCGCCTGGGGCATGACGTGGAGAGCATCGCGAAGCAGCGTGAACTGAAAACCAGCACCATTTACACACACCTGGCGCAAGCTATTGAACTGGGACTGCTGCCGCTGCAGCAGGTGGTGGATATCCCGGAAAGCGAAATCAGGGAAATCCAGGAGGTGATCCTAGCCCTTCCGGAAGAACAGCGCAATGCCTTGAAGCCGGTCTATGAAGCGCTGCAGGGAGGCTATGACTATGGTTTGCTGCGCTGCGTGCGGGCGGCGCTGGAAAAGCAGATCAGTAGTACCTGAGGAGCGGCATCAAAAAACAGCATCCACGGCCGCAACCGGTAAATCCTCACTGCTGAAGGCATAATCGATTTGCAGGCAATGATCCAGCCATTTACTGAGAAAATAATTCAGCGACCATTTGTAGTCCATGATCTCCCGACTTTGCCCCGGGTTACGGTAAACCCGTGAAACCGGCGTGCGCACATGATCGCGCAACACCTCCACCAGGCCGGCATCCAGGTAGACGCGGATCTTCACGGCCGGTTCCAGCAATTGCCGGTTATTTTTCTGAAAGCAATGACTCAATGTCAGGGTCAGCGTGTAGGTGCACTTTTCCAGAATCTGCACATGCAGGCTGGGTTTGCCCTGTGAATGGCCAACGGCATTGTCCTCTATATCCGGCAGACCAGGTATTAAACACAGCAGCTTCTGATAATTGTTTTCACAGAGCTGCTCCAGATACATTGCTTTGTTGACAGGCTCAATGCTGCTCATGGAGCTAATACAGCATGCATTTTTTTTGTCCGTCGGAATAGTTTAAAAGATTATGATTGCCCATGGTTTTTTTAATTTCCCGTCGATATAAAAATGCTGCTGTACTAATCTTCCCGATAACAGGCATTGGCGCTGGCGGTTTCCCACAAAACCACCTGGTCGACGGAAAAACCACTGCGTTGCACATGCTGGAAGATCATCCTGGCCAGGACTTCCGCGGTTGGATGTTCCTGCAGGGCCAGAAATCGTTCGTTATTCTGCTTCAGCAGGGGGATGATCGGGTCATCCTGGTGCAAGAGAAAATTGTGATCCAGGACTTTGTCCACATAGTCTTCGACACACGCCTTGATCTCAGTGAAATCGCAGACCATGCCCTGTGCATCGAGCTGTTCCTGCGTGATGGTGATTGCAGCCCTGACGCTGTGTCCATGCAGATTCCGGCATTTGCCGGGATGATTCATCAGCCGGTGTCCGTAACAGAAATAGACCTCTTTAGTAATTGCATACATAAAATATTTGCATTGTTCGTTGCCCTCGTTCAATCGACCATTCCCGAACATCAAGCAGAACTGAACCAGAGGCGAAAAAAGGCAACGCCACTGCACTAAAAATCAAAGGGATCTAGAACTGACGAATGCCATGCCCGGCAGGATATTCAACAGTGTGATGCAATCCCGCCCGGGCTGCCGCCATTTCCCAGGGTTGCAACTGCTGGCTGCAGGTAATCAGGGAGTTTATTGTAGCAATAAAGCGTTGCAGATATCACGCCCCTTTTATACTTTTTATCACAGCGCCGATTTCATACTGGCCACTCTGCAGCGGCCTGCTCCTTACCACTTCGACATAGGCGGTCATCGGCGGCGTCACCGAACTCTTGGGTACGATGTTGATTTCCAGGCCCTTGCCAACTTCAAACAATTCTTCGGCAACGAAGGCCACCCCCGAGCCACTCAGGGATGTACAATGTCCCTGATAAAACTGGTCGTAATCGGTAGCCCTGAAAGTCAAGTCACAATCGATGTCCATCCGGATATAATTCCGTTTCTCATCATATTCCAGCACAGTATTCTCCCAGTCAATTTCCAAACATTAGGTTTTGCGTATTATTCTTTAAAAGAATAATAGCAAAAATTTCACAGCTCAATTCATTTTCATCAACCCTTGCACCGCCTTCAGCACCACGACGACCGGCTGGAAACAGCGCGACATCCGGGTACCTGCCTTCAGCCCCGGATGTCAAAGCAATTCCAGCCTCGCATGCGTTATATAGTCCCGCGCCTTGTCCCACTTCCAAGCCGCGCAAAGCGGCTCAACAGGTTTTACTGAAAGAGACACTGCACAAGCCTTGCAGGATGGTATATGCTATGGCAACGACTTTCCTGTTCACCAACCAAAACCAGCAACGCATGTCAGAAAAAAACAAAGCAACAGTCCTAACCGGAATCACCACCACGGGCACACCGCATCTGGGCAACTACGTCGGTGCCATCAGACCGGCCATCGCGGTCAGCCATGACGAACATGTCAGCCCCTATTATTTTCTTGCTGATTACCATGCGCTGATCAAATGCCATGAGCCGGAAACCGTGCGCCGCTCCAGCCTGGAAATAGCCGCCACCTGGCTGGCTTTGGGCCTGGATACTGAAAATGCCATTTTCTATCGGCAATCCGACGTCCCGGAAATACTGGAACTGACCTGGATATTGACCTGCGTGACCGCCAAGGGACTGATGAACCGGGCACATGCCTATAAAGCAGCGTTAGCCGAAAACGAGGAAAAGCACGAAAACGATCCTGACAAGGGCATCAATATGGGCCTGTTCAGCTACCCCATTCTGATGGCAGCCGATATTCTGATGTTCAATGCCGACAAGGTGCCGGTGGGCAAGGACCAGATCAAGCACATCGAAATGGCCCGGGACATCGCCGGCCGTTTCAACCATCTCTATGGCGAACATTTCATCCTCCCGGAAGCGGTTGTTGATGAAAACTCGGCAACATTGTCCGGGCTGGACGGGCGCAAGATGAGTAAAAGCTACAACAACACCATACCGCTGTTCGCGCCGGAAAAGAAGCTCAGAAAACTGATCAATAAAATCAAGACCAATTCCCTGGAACCAGGCGAACCCAAGGATCCTGACAGCTGCACGCTGTTCAGTATCTACCGGTCGTTTGCCACGCATGGAGAGCTGGAAGAAATGCGCAAACGCTATGCCGAGGGCATCGCCTGGGGGGAAATGAAAAAACACCTGTTCGAATACATCAACGAAAAGCTTGCCTCACCCAGGGAACTCTACGAAGCGTTGCTGGAATCGCCGGATCATATAGAAAAGGAACTGCGTGAGGGCGCGGAAAAGGCGCGGGAGAAAAGCATCCCGTTCCTGCAGGAACTCAGAAAAGCGGTGGGGATACAGCCTATTGGCGTTTAGGGGAAAAAAAAATTTTTCGCCCCTACGGTGGTTTCGCGGGTGATTACGATGATCCCGTGTACGCGATCAGGCATTATGACGAATTCATGCAAACTCGGTAAGTGGCCAAATTCCTAGTCCTCGCTGGTTATTGGCCGCTTCCCAAAGACAGGATGGCTACATAGTTTTATTGGTCACGTCTATTTATAAAAATTCATAAATTTCAATTACTTAATACATCACACATCCAGGTTGGCGACATCCAGGGCATTTTTGACTATGAAGTCGCGGCGTGGCTCGACGATATCCCCCATCAGGGTCGTGAATATTTCATCGGCGGCAATGGCATCTTCAATCTTAACCTGTAGCATGCGCCGGGAAGCGGCATCCAGCGTGGTTTCCCAGAGCTGCTCGGGATTCATTTCCCCCAGCCCCTTGTAGCGCTGTATATGCTGACCCTTTTTGACTTCACGCATCATCCATTCGAATGCCTGTTTGAAGCTTTCCACTGGATGTTGTTTTTCACCAATTTTAATCGACACCTCTTCGTCGAACAGTTCTACCGTATCGTTGGCGTATTGTGCTGTTTTCCGATAGTCCTGACTATTGAAAAAACCCTCATGAAGAATGAATATCTTGGTGTTGCCAAAGCGTCTTTTTTCGACAGTGACGGTGAAATCATCGGCTGATCGATAGGACAGGGTAATGCTGAATACCGTTTTCGTCGTTTGCTCGTTCAGCTTGTGCTCCAGGTCGGAAAGCCAGGCAGTCAATTTTTGCTGTTCCTGCAAAATATCTTCATCTACCGGTTTGATGCGTGTCAGATACTCCAGAAATGTTTCGTCATAACGACTGGCCAGCCGACTGGTGATTTCAGAAACGCTGATATATTCGTTGGCCAGTTTCTCCAGACCCTGCCCACGAATCGGCGGTGCAGATTCATCGATGATCAGTTGCGCCTTGTCCAGCGCCAGTTGAATCAGATACTGGTTCAAGCCGGCATCGTCTTTTACATAATGCTCTTGCTTGCCCTTTTTGATTTTATACAGCGGCGGCTGGGCAATATAGATGTGCCCCCTTTCCACCAGTTCCGGCATTTGCCGGTAGAAGAAAGTCAGCAGCAATGTCCGGATATGCGAGCCATCGACGTCGGCATCGGTCATGATGATAATTCTGTGATAACGCAACTTGTCCGGGTTGTATTCTTCCTTGCCAATGCCGCAACCCAGAGCGGTGATCAAGGTCCCGACTTCATCGGAGGAGAGCATTTTATCGAAGCGGGCCTTCTCGACATTGAGAATTTTTCCCTTCAACGGCAGTATTGCCTGGGAACGCCTGTCTCTGCCCTGCTTTGCCGAACCGCCGGCAGAGTCCCCTTACACAATAAAAAGTTCGGATTTGGCCGGATCTTTTTCCTGACAATCAGCCAGTTTTCCGGGCAAACCGGCAATATCCAGTGCCGTTTTCCTTCTTGTCATCTCCCTGGCCTTGCGTGCAGCCTCCCTGGCTCTGGCTGCTTCGACGATTTTATTGATGATTGTCTTTGCCAATGACGGGTTTTCCAGCAGGAACTCGGAAAGTTTTTCCGAGATGGTCGATTCAACCACGGGCTTCACTTCCGAGGAAACCAGCTTGTCCTTGGTTTGCGAGGAAAACTTGGGGTCTGGAACCTTGACCGACAACACAGCAGTCAAACCTTCCCGGGCATCATCGCCGGTAGTGGTGACCTTATGCTTTTTGCCCTGCCCCTGTGCCTCGATGAACTGGTTCATGGTCCTGGTCAGCGCCCCCCTGAATCCGGCCAGGTGAGAGCCTCCATCACGCTGGGGAATGTTGTTGGTGTAGCAATAGATATTTTCCTGATAGGAGTCATTCCATTGCATTGCCACTTCTACGACCACATCGTCTTTTTCCGTGCTGAAATAAAAGACTTCTTCGAACAACGGATTTTTGTTTTTGTTGAGATGCCTGACGAATTCCCTGATTCCACCTTCATATTCGAAGACATCCTGTTTATCTACGCGCTCATCCTTGAGACAGATGCGTACCCCGGAATTGAGGAAGGAAAGTTCCCGCAAGCGCTTTGCCAGAATATCATAGTGGAATTCGGTATCGGAAAAGGTTTCCGCGCTGGGTTTGAATTTAATCAGAGTTCCTTTTTTATCGGTTTCACCAACCATCTGCAACGGTTCGACCGGTTCACCCATTTTGTAGGTCTGTTTGTATATTTTGCCATTTTTGCAGATTTGCAGCTGCAACTCCTCGGACAAGGCATTGACCACGGAAACGCCAACGCCATGCAACCCTCCGGAAACCTTGTAGGCGTTGTCATCGAACTTGCCGCCGGCATGCAGCACGGTCATTATCACTTCGGCTGCTGAACGCCCCTCTTCCTGATGAATATCCACCGGGATTCCACGTCCATCATCGGAAACGGTCACAAAACCATCGGAATGGATAATTACGTTGATTTCCCTGCAATAACCAGCCAGAGCCTCATCGATGGCATTGTCGACCACTTCAAAAACCATGTGATGCAAACCGGTTCCGTCATCGGTATCACCAATATACATGCCGGGGCGTTTTCTGACCGCATCCAGTCCCTTCAATACTTTGATGTTGCTGCTGTCGTATTGTCCGTTTTTGTCATTCATTATTCAGCCTATGCTTTTACAGTCTTTTTCATGTTATGGAATGTTCCATGTGAAACATTCAAGCCTGATTGATATTGCCATGTTCCACGTGGAACATCTGGTAATCCTGGATCCTGCTCAAATCTCCAAACTCATTGAACTCTGTCGCCGTTATAAAAATCTGCACTTGCAGATCAGATAAATATTTTAACAATTTTGCACGGTTGCCGGGATCCAGTTCAGAAGTCATGTCATCAATAAGGATGCAGCCTATTCTACAGGAATTCATCTCCAGTAATTTAACTTGTGAAAGCTTCAAGGCCAGAACCAGTAATTTCAGCTGTCCCCTGGAAACGTATTGCCTGGCCAGGCGTTCCTCGATTAACATTTGAAAGTCTGCCCGATGCGGGCCACTATGGGTAAATCCATAACGTATATCCTTGTGTAGATCGCTTTCCAGCGTTTGCAAGAAATCCTGACTAACGTCCCAACCACAAAGCATACGCAATTGCATCCTGGGAATATCCAGAAATTGCTGCGCTATATTGATGAAAACAGGCTGCAGCTGCTGCAGATACTTTTCCCGGTAGGCTGCCACGATTGCGCCATAGTGAACGAGTTCCTGATTCCAGCAATCGATCTGGCTGATCAGTTTTTTTTTTAACAAGCCGTTTCTTTGCAGCAACGCCTTGCGGTACTTTCGCCAGGAGTGAAGAAATTCCTGTTGTTGATTGAAGACTCCCCAGTCAATAAATTCTCTTCTGAGTTTGGGTCCGCCATCCAGTAATTGATAACTGGTGGGATGAATTAATTGCAGGGGAAGGGCATAGGCAAGTTCGGAACGTTGCTTGACCGTTTCTCTGTTGATCCTGATGCGTATGTTTTTACCATCCATTTCGATACCAAGCATTTCTTCCTGAGCAGTGTTCTGTAGTGCATGTCCGGAAATGATCAATTCCTGACTGGAAAAATTGATTACCTGCCGAATCGAGGTGGTGCGAAAGGATTTTGCTCTACCCAGAATAAATATCGCTTCCAGCAATGAACTTTTGCCACTGGCATTGCTGCCATAAATGAAGTTGATCGCCGGGGAAGGCTGGATGGATGCTTTGACAATATTCCGCACATTGTAGATATCCAGCTTTTTCAGACTCATTGGAATATCTTGCTTGAAATTATTACATCATCATCGGCATTACGATAAATTTGAAGCGAGGATCATTCGGGTCTTCGATAAAGCAGCTGCTTGAATTTTCGGCAATGGTGATATATGCCAGCTCGCTGTCCAGATTGGAAACAGCATCGACAAAATATTGGGCATTGAAAGCAATGGATATATCCTCTCCCTGATAATCGATCAACAATTCCTCTTCCGCTTCCTCATGATCAGGATTATGGGTGCTGATTCTCAAACTGTCGGGATTGATGTCAAAGGCAATTCCCTTGAATTTTTCATTTGCCAATACCGAGACCCGCGTCAATGCATCCCTCAAAACCTGTTTTTGAATTTCGATTTGAGGAAAAAAACTCTGGTGGAAGACCTTGCTAAAATCCGGATATTTGGCATCGATCAACTTGGCTGAAAAAATTAAATTTTTTATGCAGATCCGGATATTATTTTCTGAAAACTGAATAGTCAAATCCGTCTCCGGATCATCGAGCAGACGACTCAATTCCAATATGCCTTTTCTGGGTATGATGATTCGAGTTTCATAGCCTGTTTCATGTTCAATCGTGTCCTCGTAGACAGCCAGACGATGCCCGTCGGATGCAACCACTTTCAACTGGGCATTAGTGATATTCATCATCAGGCCATTCAAATAATAACGTACATCCTGGTTTGCCATGCAGAAAATCGTTTTATCCAGTGCTTTTTTGAAGCGCGATGCCTGCATCTTGAATTGATAGTCGAAATCATCTTCAACGAATTCCGGATAGTCTTCTGCTGGAAGTGTGCTCAAAGAAAAGCGACTGCGTAGAGAATTGATTTTCAACTTGTCATCCTGCAGAGAAAACTTGATTTTGGCATCCGCGGGCAACAGCCGGCATATATCCAGTAATTTTCTCGCTGGCACGGTGATAGCACCGTCAGTCTTGGATTCAAGATTGATTCTGACGATAATCTGAATTTCCAGATCCGTTCCCGTCAGGACCAGCTGATTGTCTTGTATCACCAGCAATATATTTGCCAGAATCGGCATTGTTTGTCGCTTTTCGATGACATTGACAATATGTTGCAAGGGTGTCAGTAAATGATCTCGATCAATAATAAAATTCATAAGAATATACTTTTATTTATTACTATTAGGCTGGTTCAGAGTTGTTTATAATCTTGTTTTTTATTTTTTATTCAATAACTTATAGTGTGTTTAATGCTGTGTGAAAACAGCTTTCAAGAGACTTGCAAACTGTGTATAAGTTACTGCCTTTTATTTTCTGACATGTTATACACAGATTTTACCCGGTCAATTGGACAGAATTCTCAACAGGTTGGAATAATCTTCCGAAACCTTGATGTTGCTGTCTCTCAAGGCTTTGATTCTCTTGCAGGCATTGATAACGGTTGTATGGTCCCGGCCACCGAAGTTATCTCCTATTTCCGGCAGACTGTGACTGGTCAATTACCGCGCCAGAGTCATGGCAATTTGCCGTGGCCGGGTTATGGATTGTTTTCTGTTTTTGGACAGCAGATCTGAAACCCTGATCTTGAAATATTCGGCAACGGTTTTTTGTATGTTGTTTATATTGACCATGCGGTCCTGCAGAGAGATCAAATCATGCAGGGCTTCCTTGGTAAATTCGATAGATATGGGCCGGCCGGTGAATTGCGCATTGGCAATCACCCTGCGTAAAGCCCCTTCCAGCTCACGTACGTTGGAGGGAATGCGTTTGGCTATAAAAAATGCCACTTCCTGAGGCAGATCGACTTCAACCTGCGTTGCCTTTTTTATTAAAATGGCGGCTCTGGTTTCCAGGTCCGGTGGTTCTATCGCCACTGGCAGTCCCCAGCCGAAGCGGGATTTCAGGCGATCCTCCAGGCCTGTGATTTCCTTTGGATATTTGTCACAAGTCAGTACAACCTGATGTTTTTTTTCCAGCAGGGTATTGAAAGTATGGAAGAATTCTTCCTGTGAGCGCTCTTTCCCGGCAAAGAACTGGATATCATCGATCAACAGGGTATTGACGGTTCTGTAATATTCCTTGAAGGTATTGATGGCATTTTGCTGCAGTGCCTTGACCATATCCTGGACAAATTTTTCAGAATGTAGATAGATTATGTTGGCGGACGGGTTTTTCTGCAGAATGGCATTGCCAATGGCATGCATCATATGTGTCTTGCCCAATCCCGATGCACCATAGATCAATAATGGGTTATAGGCCTTGCCGATGTTTTCGGAAACCTGCTTGGAAGCCGCTTTTGCCAACTGGTTGGATTTTCCAACCACGAAGTTGTCGAAGGTGAAAGCGGGGTTGATGAAATTCAGTTTGTTTTTTTTGGGTTCGGAGGTTTTGATTTTTTTCGGAGTGCTGACGACTTCACTTTTCCTGGAACCAATTTCCAGACTGATCTGGATTGTATCGCTGCCAAATTGACGAATTGTTTCTTCAATTCTGGATAAATGATGTTCTTTTACCCAGTCCAGAACAAAACGGTTTGGCGCCAGCAATTTAATCTGGTTGCCTTCTTCGATTGCCTGCAAAGGCCTGATCCAGGTACTGAAATCAGAAGTGGCTATGTCATTCTCGAGTTTAGAAAGGCAGGAATTCCAAATGGGCTTCATCGATATGCCGTCAATAGTGGGTTATGGCGTTAGCTGTCGTCGCAGCGCCTGTGTTTTTCAAGGATTTGATGAAAAAATAAATTAGTTTGTTAGAGTCTATAAACACCCATCCATGGGCTGTTTATAGAAACAAAACAGCAAATGCGATTTACTGTTTTCTTCATAATTAATGGCTTGGTGCCATTGATTATGCCGGTACTTCCCTGTGCCGGATTAGTTCCCGTCATCTATATACGGGAACCAGTTATGACATGTGCGTCAATCTCGGACCTGAACTGCATGAGTATACTGCAGTATTTTGTCATCCTGTATATACTCATGCAGTTCAGCATCACAACATGATGCTTTTTCAGCTTCCCGCCGAGAAATAATGACGCAGCGGAATGCTGAAACTTGAAATCCGCAGAGAATAAAAAACCGTCAGATGATGCTCAGGACAATATTTCAAAGCAACGGAGTTGCGCCTGTTTATGCTATCTGAAAGCAAAAATCAGGCATGAACAGGTATCGACAGACAAGCTTCAATACAAACGGTAATTGACATCTATAGGCTGTTTATTCTATCATCCCAGATCTTTTTTATCCGTTTTTTGTAATAACGACTTTTTAATGGGATTTCCAGCAAATGAAAAGAACCTATCAACCCAGTAAAATTAAACGCGCACGCACCCATGGTTTTCGTGCCAGAATGAGTACCAGGGGCGGACGTAAAGTGATCAATGCACGAAGAGCCAAAGGGCGTGCGCAGTTGACTGTATAAGATCATCGTTAAAAAAATTTACAGTTTTCCCCCGCAGCTGAGGTTGACCAAGGCTGCCGATTACAAAAAAGTATTCGGCAACCCGGTCAAGACGGTGGATAGATTTTTTACGCTCCTGGCTGTCAGAAACCAATTGCAACACCCCCGCCTGGGTCTGGCTATTGCCAAAAAACAAATAAACCGGGCAGTGGCAAGAAATTTAATCAAGCGTACCATAAGGGAGAGTTTCAGACTGCGGCAGCATCAGCTGGACAGTCTGGATATCGTCGTTCTTGCCCGCAGGGATGCGGGAAAAGCACCGCGTGAATTATTGAGACGTTCCCTGGAAAGGCATTGGCAAAAACTGGTAGACCGATGCGGTTTGTATTCATAGCACTGCTCAGATTTTATAAGTACTTTATCAGCCCCATGCTTGGAAATCACTGCCGTTTTTATCCGAGCTGCTCCAGCTATGCAATCGAAGCGCTGCAGATCCATGGCGTTTTTATTGGCTTATTCCTCACCCTGAAAAGATTACTGAAATGTCAG
>Ga0114931_10005774_pt1 | contig 15308 bp, 14 predicted proteins | sample 2SBtaG_FD_89579 | JGI IMG/M metagenome (GOLD analysis project Ga0114931, IMG submission 89579) | Deep subsurface microbial communities from Kolumbo volcano to uncover new lineages of life (NeLLi) - 2SBTROV14_V59a metaG | ecosystem: Environmental > Aquatic > Marine > Volcanic | place: Kolumbo...
AAGCGGCCGAGCTGCCGCGGCTGCTGGGAGAGATTCACTATCATGGCAAACGCTACCGGCAGGCGATCGAGTGCTGGCGTCGTGCTCTGAAGATCGAGCCGGAATGCGTCAACGACTGGAACATGCTGGGCGCGGCGCTGCAGTCGCTGGGTGACACCGATGCGGCGCGTGCGGCGCTGGAGAAGGCGCTGGCGCTGGCCCCGGACGATGCCCGCGTACACTGCAATCTGGGCACGCTCCATCAGAATCTCAAGCAGCCGGAACAGGCGGTGGCGGAGTTCCGCCGCGCCCTGGCGCTGGACCCGGATGAGCCGATGGCGCTGACCGGGCTGGCCTTTACCCTGCTCGATGTCGGTCTGGCGAGCGAAGCGCTGGCTTTGCTGGAGCCGCATCTGCAACGCCAGCCCGACCATTTCGAGGGCCATATGGCGCTGGGCAATGCGCGGGTGCTGCAGGCGCGCATCGACGCGGCGCTGGAAGCCTATCGCCGGGCGCATGAGATCGACCCCGACAACCATGCCGCCATCTCCAACCTGCTGTTCGCCAGCCTCTACAACGATCGGCTGGATGCTGCGACGATTACCGATTGGCACCGCGATTGGTCGGGCCGCATCGCTGCCCCGGTTGCCGCGCCGCGGCCGGCGATGCCCGTTGATAGTGAACAGTGGACAGTGGATAGTGGACAGTGTATCGGGCGGGCGCTGCGGGTCGGTTATCTTTCGCCGGATCTGCGGGCGCATCCGGTAGGGTTTTTCATGGAACCGATCCTGGCTCATCACGACCCGGAGCGGGTGGAGATATTTTGCTATCTGCTGCCGTGCTTCACCGATCCGATGACCGAGCGGCTCAAGCAGTTGGCGCCGCAATGGCACGATTGCCGCGGCTGGGACGATGCCCGGCTGGTACGGCAGATCGAGGCGGACGGCATCGATCTGCTGGTCGATCTGGCCGGTCACACCGCCGGCAATCGGATGCCATTGTTGGCGCGCAAACCGGCGTCGCGGCAGGCGCTCTATCTCGGTTATCCCTGTACTTCGGGGCTGGCAGCGATGGATGCGCTGATCGGCGACCGCCGGGTGACGCCGCCGCACCAGGCAACACTGTGCAGCGAGCGGCTGTTCGCTCTGGAGCACCATTGCTTTCTCTGTTTCCGCCCGCCATACGACGCACCGGAGGTAGCGTCGCCTCCAGTACTGGAGAACGGCTTCATCACCTTCGGCTGCTTCAATAATCTGGCCAAGGTGTCGGCGACCGCGCTTGGATTATGGTCGCAGCTGCTCGAGCGCATCCCCGATGCTCGCTTGGTGCTCAAGGCGCTGTCGTTCACCGATCCGGGCACCCGCGATCTATTCAGGGAGAAACTGGAAGCGCTCGGCGTTGCCCCCAAGCGCGTCGATCTGCTGCCGCCGACCACGCCCAAGTCGCGCTTTCTGGAAGAATACCGCCGCATCGATATCGCCCTCGATCCGTTTCCCTATCATGGCGGCACCACCAGCTGCGAAGCGCTGTGGATGGGCGTGCCGCTGATCAGCCGGGTGGGGGCGCATTTCTTTTCGCGGATGGGGCTGAGCATTCTCAGCAGCGTCGGTCTGCCGGAGTTGGCGGCCGAATCGGATGAGGCCTATATCGCTACGGCGGCCGAGTTGGCCGCCGATATCGATCGGCTGCAGACCCTGCGAGCAGAGCAGCGCCCGCGCCTTTTGGCTTCGTCGCTGTGCGACGAAGCGGGGTTTACCGCGGAGTTGGAGGGTATTTACCGGCGCATTTGCGAGGTGGATGCATTGGCAATCAGGTAGGGCGGATGCCGGTTCAGGAGACAGAAGGCAGAGGACAGGAAACAGATGTTGAGCGCTTTGCGTCTTTGATCGGATAGGACGGCTCGGGTGATGCTTTCTGTTTTCTATCCTCCGTCTTTCGGGAATCGCCGAGCACAAAGCTTGGCGATTCCGGGGGATGGACGCTTTACGGATTGGGTACGTCCTTCGTCGATGGGATGCAGAGTTCCACCGCGCTTTTGCTTTCGAACTGGCTCGATTCGAACTGGTTGGCGGTGAACACCGTCACCGGCGCTTGGTTCGCCGGCGGTGGGTCGATCGGCACACCTCTGTCCCGCGGATCGAGCGGGCCGCAACCATCCTGTGTGATGAATTTCTTTGTCGGTTTGGCCTGATAGCAGACCAGATGCGTGTCCAGGTTGCGGATGTCGGCCGGGGGGATGGGGAAGGGATTCCCTTTGTTCGGGCCGTTCAGAATCACCGGATTGCCCGACTTGTCGACCGGATTGCACAGCTTTGTGATCTTTGTCAGATCGTAGCGGCGGCTCTGAAATTGATCGGTGACATCGACCTGAACGCCTTTGGGAAATTTCGGCAGCGCATTGCCTTTGGCGTCCTTTTTTTGCACTTTGACGTCGTAGCAGAGGAAATGGTCGACATTGTGGCTGGCCGGATCGGGCGGCAGCGCCTTGTCGGCAAGATCAATGCTGGTCGGCAGCAGCACGCTGCCCGGGTTTTTCACGTGCAAGGTGAAGTCGCCGCACTGGTTGCTGATTTGGACGTTGTCGATCGGCTGAAACTGCTGTTTGGGCTCCTTGTTAGAGAGGTTGACCGGATACTCGGCCAGATGGGTGACGGCGTTGCCGATCCCCTCGTTGTTCTTGTCTGCCGGCAGGCCGAGGTGTTTGCCTCTGGAAACATCGAAGTCCCAGGCACCGAACTGGTCAGCAAGATGCACCGGGCCAAATTTGGGCAGTGTTTCGGCGCCCGGCACGGCCTTTATCTGGTAGAAGAGGAAATGGTCGAGCGGCGCGTCGTTTCGACCGAACAGCACGTAGCTTGCGCCGGACCTATTGCCATTCGGGTCCGCGTTGGGCGCGCCGATGACGAGATCGCCGAGCCCGTCGCCGTTGATGTCTCCGGCGGAAGAGGTGCTGTAGCCCGATCGATCACCCCCTGCCGCGCCGCGGACGGCGAAGCCGTTGGAGCCGTTCAGATCGGAGAGCTGGACGGCAGCGGGAAAGCCGGCGGTGGTGCCGGACAGCACGTAGCTTTCGCCGGAGTCACCGCCGTTCGGATCCGCGCTGGGCGCGCCGATGATGAGATCGCCGAGCCTGTCGCCGTTGATGTCGCCGGCGGCGGAGACGCTGAAGCCTGAGTAATCACCCGCCGCCTTGCCGCGGATGGCGAAGCCGTTGGAGCCGTTCAGATCTGAGAGCTGGACTGCGGGGGGAAAGCCGGCCGTGGAACCGAACAGCAGGTAGCTTTCACCGGAGTAAACACCGTTCGGGTCCGCGCCGGGCGCGCCGATGATGAGATCGCCGAGCCCGTCGCCGTTGATGTCGCCGGCGGCGGCGACGCTGAAGCCTGAGTAATCACCCGCTGCCTTGCCGCGGATGGCGAAGCCGTTGGAGCCGTTCAGATCGGAGAGCTGGACTGCGGGGGGGAAGCCGGCGGTGGAACCGAACAGCACGTAGCTCTCGCCGGAGCGATCACCGTTCGGGTTCGCATGGTCCGCACCGATGATGAAATCGCCGAGCCCGTCACCGTTGATGTCGCCGGCGGCGGAAACGCTGAAGCCTGAGTAATCACCCGCTGCCTTGCCGCGGATGGCGAAGCCGTTGGAACCGTTCAGATCGGAGAGCTGGACTGCGGGGGGAAAGCCGGCGGTGGAACCGAACAGCACGTAGCTTTCGCCGGAGTAAACGCCGTTCGGGTCCGAGAAGGGCGCGCCGATGACAAGATCGTCGAGCCCGTCGCCGTTGATGTCGCCGGCGGCGGAGACGCTGAAGCCCGAGGAATCACCTGCCGCCTTGCCGCGGATGGCGAAGCCGTTGGAGCCGTTCAGATCGGAGAGCTGAACGGCGGCGGGGAAGCCGGCGGTGGTGCCGAACAGCACATAGCTTTCGCCGGAGTAAACGCCGTTCGGGTCCGCGTAGGGTGCGCCGATGATGATGAGATCGTCGAGGCCATCGCCGTTGATGTCGCCGGCGGCGGAGACGCTGAAGCCCGAGGAATCACCCGCCGCCTTGCCGCGGACGGCGAAGCCGTTGGAGCCGTTCAGCTCCGACAGCTGGACGGCAGCCGGGAAGCCGGCGCTGGCGCCGAACAGCACGTAGCTTTCGCCCGAGTAAACGCCGTTCGGGTCCGCGTAGGGTGCGCCGACGATGAGATCGCCGAGCCCGTCACCGTTGATGTCGCCGGCGGCGGAGACGCTGAAGCCTGAGTAATCATCCGCTGCTTTGCCACGGACGGCGAAGCCGTTGGAGCCGTTCAGATTCGAGAGCTCGACCGCCGCCGGAAACCCGGCTGCCTCGCTGCCCCCTAAAGCCAGCAGCACCGCTGCCGACAGCGTTTTCATCCGCTCCGGCGCGTGTCGCGAACCGCTCTTTGCGCCCAACCCAGAGCGCTTTCGGTAGTTACTCATGGTTGCATCTCCCCGATTCGATATTTGTGAATACCGTGGCACTGATTTTCGCCGGTAATGCTAGCCTCCCCATTCGGTCGCCGTCAAGCGCAAAAATTACCGCTTTTTCGAAATTTTTTTCTGCATCGGAGTCTACGGGGCGCAACCCCCGCTCTCGCTCACACCGCCCCCGACTCCGGCGGCATGACGATGACCCGGCGGATTTCGTCGGTCTTGAAGCCCAGCGCCATCGGCCGCTGCACACCGGGCAGCACGGCGACATCGTACAGCTCTTCCACCACTCCCTCGATGCGCAGCTCATGCACCACGTCGCCGCTGCGCAGGTCGATCACCTGCAGCGCGCAGCGCGGCTGCACCCCCTTTGCGGCCAGGCGTTCGTCCAGCGCCAGACCGGTGAAGGTCTTGTTGTCGCGCGGCCTGGAAAGGCCGACCAGAGCGAAGTTGCCGATGAAAGCGAGGCCGCGGGCATAGCCCGGGCAGAAGGCCACCGGTTCGAACAGGCCGCGCGTGCGGTCGACATAGCCGAATTCGCCGCTGCCGGAGTTGAGCAGCCACAGGCGATTTTGATAGAGCCGCGGCGAGTGCGGCATCGACAGCCCTTCACACACGATCTCGTTGGTGCGGACATCGATCACCAGCCCGCCGTCGCTGCGGTAGTCACGCCAGCCCTCGTTGGCGTCGCTGCGGCTGACGCAGGTGACATAGGCGGGCTCGCCCGCCGCCATCGCCAGGCCGTTGAGGTGGCAGCGGTCTTCGGCGGCGAGCCGGGAGATGAAGGGTGGACGCCAGATCGGTTCGAAGCTGTAGCGGTCGTTCACGGTCGCCAGGCAGCTGAACAGGGTGTTGCAAAAGAGCGGCCGTCAGCTGCTGTCCACTGCCACGTCGTGGCAGTCGACGTCGCCGGTGGTGTAGCCGACCTGCGGCACGTAGAGGCGGTCGTAGCCCTGATGCAGCTGGCCTGGCAGCAGTGCGTTTTCGAATCGCCATATTTGATAGAGGGTTGCCACGTAGAGTGTTTGGGCCTCGGCATGGACGCCCATGCAGCGGGCGAAGGTGCGCTCGAACACTGACAGTTTTTCATTCTCGCGCAGGCCGATGAAAAAGAGCTTGCCGGCCTGATAGGTCGAGAACACGAGGCTGGCGTTTTGCTCTGCGAGCCAAGGGGTGAATTGGCGTGAGCCGGTCAGTTCGAGCTGGGCTGTGGTCGTCATCGATCGGGTTCGGCAAGTGAATGGGGGTAAGGCGATTGCAACGGCCGGCGCGGTCGTCTTGTTATTGAGGTGACCGATTTTGCTCCCGCCGCGCGACAAGGATAAAATGGCGGGCGGTAAAGGTCAATCAGCGTCGGCGCGCTTAGCGGTCGCGGTGAACCGTTGCGATATAATGAGCGTCCGTTCGGCCATTTTTGCTCCGGTCGCTGATATTTTTTTTGAATTCAAAGAGCATTATTACCATGCGCACAATCAGCATTTTATTCGTTTGTATGGGCAATATATGCCGGTCGCCATCGGCGGAGGGCGTTTTTCGTGAGTTGGTCGAGCGGGAAGGGCTGGTTGACCTTATCTTCATCGATTCCGCCGGCACCCATGCGTATCATGTACAGGAGCCGCCCGACTCCCGGGCGCAAAATACGGCGCTTGCCCGCGGCATCGATATCAGCCGGATTCGGGCGCGTCAGGTCGAACCGGGCGATTTCGAACGATTCGATTATGTTCTGGCGATGGACCGGCATAATTTTGAGCTGTTGATGGCGGCCTGTCCTGATCATCTTGTTCATAAGGTGAAATATTTTCTGGACTTCGCGCCGCATCTGAACACGACCGATGTGCCGGACCCCTATTACGGCGGAGACCGTGGATTCGAGCGCGTATTCGACATGATCGAAGATGCCGCCGCAGGCCTGCTGGATGCATTGTTGCGCAGCGAATTGCAAGGTGATCGTGCTGTTGACGAAACAATTTAGAGAATAGAAATAAGATTGGAGGAAGTGGGATGCGTTACAAAATTATGAGCCTGATGTTTGTTATGGGGCTGATCTGGGGCGCGGCTGCGGCTGCCGGTGAAAATGAAACAGCCGGTGCGACCGGGGCGGTCAACCATATCGTCATCGCCTGGCTGAAGCAGCCCGGCGATGCGGCGGCGCGCAAACGCTTTATCGAGACGACCAAGCGCTTTGCCAAGCTGCCCGGTGTGATCGGGCATCGCGTTGGTCCGGTGTTGCCCAGTGACCGGAAGGTCGCCGACAGCAGCTTCGACATCGCCGTGGTGGTGACATTCAAGGACAAAGAGGCGCTGGCCGCTTATTTGGAAGATCCGGAGCATAAGAAAGGTGTGGAAGAGGAGCTGAAGCCGCTGGTCGAAAAGGTTGTGGTGTACGATTTTGTCTCGCAATGATCCGCTCTGATTTGGGCGGCTCGGGAAACGCATGATGTCCGCGGAAAACAAAACCGATGCAGCGATGGTGCTCGGGCTGCTGCTGGCGATCGGCCTGCTCGGCGTCGGCTATTTTATCGGACACGCGGTGCAGCAGGCCCGGTCGATGGATCGCTTCGTGACCGTCAGAGGACTGGCGGAGCGCGAAGTGCGCGCCAATCTTTGCATCTGGCCGATCGGTTTCAAGACCACCGGCAACGCACTGCCAGAAATCTATGCCGGGATCGGCGCCGACAAACAGGCGATCATCGATTTTTTGACCGGCAAAGGCTTCGCTGCCGCCGAGATCTTCTCATCGCCGCCGCGCCTGACCGATTATCACGCACAGGCGTTGTATGGCAACCAGCGGCCGCCCAATCGTTACAGTGCAGAAAGCACGGTGACACTGCGAACCGGACAGGTCGAAAAGGCGCGCGCCGTGATGCAGGCATCGGGCGAGTTGATCAAGGCCGGCGTCGTGCTGCAGACCAACTACCAGCCAGAATATCTGTTCACCGACCTGAATGCGATCAAGCCCGAAATGATCGCGAGCGCGACCAAGAACGCACGCAAGGCGGCCGAGCAGTTTGCAGTCGATTCCGGCAGTCGGGTGGGTGCCATCCGCAAAGCCACTCAAGGACTGTTTTCGATCAACAATCGCGACGCCTATTCACCCGAATACAAGAAGATCCGTGTCGTAACGACCGTGGAATATTTTCTGGTCGACGATTGAGCATTCGGCCTTTTGGAGGATTATGATGGGAGTGCGAACCGAAACGATTGAATATTATGATGGGGAAACGTGCCTCGAAGGTTTTTTCGCCGTTGAGGAGGTGCCGTCCGCGCCTTTGCCGACGGTGATGATCAGCCATGCCTGGCGCGGGCGCGACGATTTCGTTTGCAACAAGGCGCGCACGCTGGCCGAGCTGGGTTATGCTGCGTTCGCGCTGGATCTGTATGGAAAGGGTGTTCTTGGGAAAAGTCTCGAGGAAAATGCCCGATTGATGCAGCCGTTCATGGATGACCGCAGCCTGCTGCAACGGCGTATGACGTTGGCTCTGGATACGTTGCGGGGGCTCGAGCAGGTCGATGCGGAGCGCATTGCGGCGATCGGTTTCTGTTTCGGCGGTCTCTGTGTATTGGACTTGGCCCGAACCGGCGCCGATCTGTGCGGTGCCGTCAGTTTTCATGGGCTGTTGACCCCGCCGGGCAATACTCGAGGCAACAGGATCGAAGCCAAGGTGCTGATGCTGCACGGTCACGATGATCCGCTGGTACCGGAGAAGGACGTTCTGGCGGTGCAGCAGGAAATGAGCGAAGCCGGCGCCGACTGGCAGTTTCACAGCTATGGCCATACCATGCATGCATTCACCAACCCGATTGCGAACGACCCCGATTTTGGTACGGTCTATCATCCGGTTGCCGATCGACGTTCCTGGCAGAGCATGCGGAATTTTCTGGAGGAAGTGTTGGCGTAGGGTACGCTGTGCGTACCCTGTGCCGGATCGATATCGGGATACGGCGGATTTGCCCGTGTCGGATACTTGCCGCCTGCTTTTTTCTGATCGCTGTCACTTGACCTCGATCAGCTCCACATCGAAGATCAACGTCTCGTTGGGCCCGATTACCCCGCCTGCCCCGCGTTCACCGTAGGCGAGTTTTGGGGGTAGGAAGAGGCGGTATTTGGCGCCCTCTTTCATGAGCTGCAATCCTTCCGTCCAGCCGGGGATGACGCGGTTCAACGGAAAGGTGATGCCTTCCGAGGCGTCGAACTCTTTTCCGGAGATGAGGGTGCCACGATAATTCACCGTCACCTTGTCCTGCGCGGTCGGAGTTTTTCCCGTTCCTTCCTTCAACACAAGATATTGCAGACCGCTTGCGGTCGTTTTGACGCCTTCTTTTTTGGCATTCTCGGCAAGAAAGGCGCCCCCTTGCTGTTTGTTCTCTTCGGCGGTGCCGGCACCTGCAGACACGCTGAGCATCAGTAATGGGAGCAGGGCGGCCCATCGCATGGTTCGAAACAGTGACATCGTCGTTCTCCGTCTGTATTGCAATTATGAAAAGGGGTAGCCGGTAACGGAACTGCTGTGCACCGGCCGCCCAATTGTAACGTAATCGGAACTTTGCTTCTTCGGTTTTCGACGTTATGTAGGCTGGGCAAAGCGCAGCGCGCCCAACGGGCGAGGGCGGATGTTGGGCACGGCCTGTCGGCCTTTGCCCAACCTGCATTCGCCCGGGAGCGTCAGACGACAGCTGTTTTCTGTCTCCGACGCCGCGACTCCGGTTGTGAAAAGCGGGGCGATGCCATATCATTCACTGCAAATTTTCTTTTTCCATGGAGGTTGTTCGTCGTGCGTCAACTAGCCCGATTCATCATGCGGGGCCGCATCCAGGCGATCGGCATCGCCGGTCTGTTCGGAGTCGTCTCGATTTTTGTCATCCCGATGGGCTATGTCAGTGGGGCCGCGCTCGGGCTGGTCGCATTGCGCAAAGGGGATGTGGAAGCGTTGCTGGTGCTGGCGGGCGCCGGCATTCTCGTTCTTCTGGCCGAAGCTGTGACACCGGCTCGTCCGGGTTTGGACTTTCCATTGGTCGTTGCAATCTGGCTGCCGGTCCTGGTCTGCTCCGCCGTTTTGCGGTCGAGTCGGTCGCAGGGAATGGTTTTGTTGACGGTCGGCATTTTTGCCGCCCTGTTCGTTCTGGGCATGCATCTGATGACGGACGATGTGGTCGCCTGGTGGAAGCAGTGGCTGGAAGCGGCCGTGAGCGGGGTCAAGGGGGCGACGCTGAAGGGATTCGAGGAGGATGGGACGCTCCGATTGATGAATGGTCTGGTCGCCGTCCTCTACGGCGCCAGTCTGATGATTACGATGATCCTTGCGCGCTGGTGGCAGGCGATTCTCTACAATCCGGGCGGGTTTCGCGAAGAATTTCACGCGATGCGCCTGCCGCGTATGCTGCTGCCTGCTGTCGTGGCCGCCCTGCTCCTGGCGGGTCTTGGGAGCAAAGGTCTGCTGTCGGATCTGTTCATGGTCTGCATCATGGTCTATTTTTTTCAGGGTTTGGCCATCATGCATGCGCTGACAGCGAAGCGGCGATTCGGCTGGGGGGGGCTGGCTCCGATCTATGCGGCTCTTTTCTTTTTTCCACAATATGTGCTCATGGGGCTGGCCATCCTGGGTGCACTCGATGGCATCGTCGATTTTCGTGCCCGCCCCAAAGGGAAAACGCAATAGTACGGCGATGCGTCAGTTTCCAGCATTAAATGTAGGTTGTATATGGTGCGCTTTTCACCGGAATATCAAGCCTTCACGGGATTATGAGCGCACCGTAATCCATCAAAATTCTGATCGTTATTTATGCATCACGGTAATAGTCCGCACCATGTCCAGATTTTCTTTTGATTTGCTATGATACCAGTTCGTGATACGGTTCCATGTCGGCACACGCCGGTGTTGACCTGGACGCTCATGCTTCTCAATGCCGGGATCTTTTTACTGTTTCTGGCGTCGCCGCACCAACTCGTTCAGAATATTTTCTATCTGTATGGCCTGATTCCGGCGCGCTTCACCCATCCCGACTGGGCTCTTCAGGTCGGGCTTCCGGTGCACGATTACTGGCCTTTTGTGACCAATATGTTTCTGCACGCCGGCTGGCTCCACATCATCCTGAACATGTGGATGCTGTGGATCTTCGGCGACAAAATCGAGGACCGTATGGGTGCCGGGCGGTTCATCGTTTTTTATCTGCTGTGTGGGGTGATTGCGGGCATCGCTCATATCGTGTTCAATTCCGACTCGCGCATCCCGGTGGTTGGCGCATCCGGGGCCATCTCCGGAATTCTGGGAGCTTATTTTTTTCTGTTCCCCTATGCGCGCCTGGTCATCTGGATTCCGATTCTTTTTCTGCCGATCTTCGTCGAAGTGCCGGCAATTGCTTTTCTGGGGTTGTGGGTCATCTTGCAGTTGTACAGTGCGACAACGGCAACCGATTTGAGTCAGGGATATACGGATGTCGCCTGGTGGGGCCATTTGGGTGGCTTCGTTGCCGGTGTCGTACTGTATCGCCTGTTCCTCCGGCCGGAGGAGCGATGAAGGCGGCATTTTTCCGGAAAGGCGCTCGAAATGGTACGCACGGCGTATCCTACACCCCGCATCCCCGGCGGAGCATAGGGTGCGCCGCACGCACCAAACCGTTCCCGTTGGCTGACGGGTATTGGGTTCATGGCCGGAAAATCAACGTACGCGACGCAGGCTTTTTTGCTGCGACCCTGCCGGGACAGGAGAAAATTCTCGCAATCACGGCATGTTGGTATTGTATAATGATCGATTTGGGCATTCAGTGTGTGGGCATTGCCCGCTGTTATTTTCTTTTCTATCTTGCACTCAGGCAGACGGGGAATCGATGGCTGTCCGACTGGTGCCGATTAAACACGTTTTTCTTTACGTATAGGAATTTGTGGGTATTATGAATCGAGTAGATGTCGCTCTGGTCAGAGTGTTGCAGTTTTGCGTGTTTGCGTTGTTCACCTTTATGGTGTTGGTCTATTTCGGCACGCTGTTGCTGTTGCCGCTCTCTTTGCTGGTTCAGCTGATTCGAATTTTCGATTTCGTTGGCATGCCGGGCATCGTCTCGACGCTCATCGCCCTGCCGGTCGTGGCCTACGTGGGCTATTTGATATCCAAGATTCCGGGGTTGTCCAGAATGATGGCGGATATCGGTGTTGAATTGGTAACCTTCGGTCAGACTCGAGTGCAAGGATTCGATTCGATTCTGGCGACGCTCGAGGGGGCTGAAAGTCGATCCGCCGCGGGCGGTTGATGTGATCGCATCTTCGCTGATAAAAAATACCGGTTGTCGAGGCGGATAATTCCTCCTGGCGGTGAAAACAGGCATGGCGAACAATAAACCGGAGAAAGCCGAACTTCGGGATGAGATTCTTAAAGCCGCATTGCGGTTGTTTACGGAAAAAGGCTATTTCAATACGTCGGTTGCCGACATCAACCGGGAAACCGGCATCAGCACGGGCTCTATTTATCACCATTTTCATAATAAAGAGGCGATCGCAAAAGCGCTTTATCATGATTTGATCGAGCGGTTGAATCATTCGATCGAGGAAATTCGGCGTACCCACAAAACGACGATCGAACGTGCGCGTGCGATCGTGGATTTGATGTTTACCCTGACCGAACAGGCGCCGGAAATCATGCAGTTCATTCTTTTCTCCCGGCATCAGGAATTTCTATCCGATGAAACGCCGATGAGTTCGGCCGCACCTTTTGAAAAGCTGTGCAAACTGATGCTCGAGGGCATGAAGAGCGGAAATTCGGCGCATGGACCCGCGGCTGGCCTCGGCCTGTTTTTTCGGTGTGGTGATCAGAGCGATTCAAATGCACCTCGAGGGGGGGCTGGAGAAGCCGCTCGATGAGTACTCGAATGAAGTCTGGCGCGCGGCCTGGCGGACGATCGATTTGTAACGACCGCTGCTATCCGTATTCCGATGCGTCGAGCGCATCTTGCTGACGGCGTTTCGTCAGAAACATTCAACAAACATCCCGCACATAACGTTCATTTTCGTGGGCGCGGGGCACTCGTATATAGTGCATGCACTTTTTATCCGCCGGACGGGAACTGACATCATGAGCGCGAAACGCGATCGGGAATACGCACACCAAGCGATCCAACCGAAGGCACGACACAGCATCCATAAGACCATTCTGGAGTGGTTTTCTTCCCGGCAGCCGGGTTCTCTGCTCGATGCCCCTGCCGGATTCGGCCATTTGGGCATGAAGCTGAAAGCGATGGAATACACGGTGACCAGCGGTGAAATCAATCCCGAGATTTTTGCGGTCGACGATCTGGACTGCATCTACACCGATTTGAACAGAGAAATCCGGGCACCGGACGACAGCTTCGATTACATCTGCTGCGTCGATGGTCTGGAACACATGACCGATCCCTACCAGGCCGTCAAGGAATTCAGCCGGGTTCTGAAGCCGGGGGGCTACGGCATATTTTCCATTCCGAACTATTCCAACATCGAAAAGCGGATCAAATTTTTGCTCTACGGTCATTTGACCAAGCCGCCCCGTCTGGATGTTTATCTGCAACACGGCTGCAATCTGTTCGAGTTTCACAATACGCCGTTGACGATCACCCAATTGGACTTCATCTTCGCCATCAACAACCTGGAAGTTGTCGACATCAAAAGAAACGCGCCCAAGCTCAAGCAGAACATACTCTATCCGCTGGTCTGGCTGTTGCGGCTGGTGAGTCGGTTCAGTTCGGAGAAGAGCCGAAAAAAACATCGTACCGATCTGACGCTGGACGACCGCGTCGTGATGGGCGGCAATAATCTGATCTTTGTCACCAGAAAACGGGAGAAGCCGCTGATCCCGGCCTGACCGCCCGAACATGCCAAAAAGCACTGCAAGCAAAAAACGTCCGGCCGGGAGGAAAAGGAAAAAAGCGGGCAAACGCAGTTCCGGGAATGGCTTTTTCAGGGGCCTCGTCAAACGTGTACTGCTGTGGACGTTCGTCGTTTTCACCTTCCTGTTTTTGACCTGGCTCGGTTATCAGGATTACACCGTTCGACAACTGTTCGAAGGCAAGCGCTGGTCTCTTCCGGCGCATGTCTATGCGAGTCCGTTGGAGGTGTATAGCGGTTATCCCATCGGCGCAGATGTGTTCGAGAGGATGCTCGCAGCGCTCCATTATCGCGAGGATCCCCGCCTTTCGAGCGAAGCGACCTATGTTCGCAACGGTTCCCGCATCACTCTGAGAACCCGTCACTTTCACTTTTGGGACGGGGAGCAGCCCAGCCAACGGCTGCGGCTGGTCTTTTCCGGCAAGCGGCTGGAAGGGATCGAAGCGCTCGGACGACCGGACTCAGTCGCCTTGCTGCGTCTGGATCCGGTTCAAATCGGCAGTTTTTACCCGGCACTGAAAGAAGACCGCATTCTGGTGCAGTTGAAACAGGTGCCGAAAAGCCTGATTCAGGCCCTGTTGGCGACCGAGGACCGTGATTTCTATCACCATCATGGCATCTCGGCCAAAGCGGTGCTGCGGGCGCTGTTGGCGAATATTCGTGCCGGCGGCATCGTGCAAGGCGGCAGCACGATCACGCAGCAGCTGGTCAAAAATTTCTATCTGACGTCAAAGCGCAGTTTGTGGCGGAAGATCAATGAAGCCTTCATTGCGCTGATTCTGGAGGCCCGCTACGACAAGGACGAGATCCTGGAAGCCTATCTGAATGAAATTTATCTGGGGCAGGATGGTGTCCGGGCCATTCACGGCTTCGGCTTGGCCAGTCAGTACTATTTCAGCCGCTCACTCGATGAACTGAAGCTGCCGCATCTTGCGCTGTTGGTGGCTTTGGTGCGCGGCCCGAACTATTACGATCCCAGGCGTTGGCCCGATCGCGCCTTGAAACGCCGCAATCTCGTTCTCGATGCCATGGAGGAGCAGGGTTACATCAGCCGCAAGCAGGCGGATGCGGCCAAACGGCAGCCTTTGGACGTCTCCCGGGACGGCCACTGGGCCAGCAGCCGCTATCCCGCGTTTCTGGACCTGGTGCGGCGGCAGCTGCGGAAGGAATATCGCGACAAAGATCTGACCTCGGCGGGTCTGAAAATCTTCACCACCCTCGACATCCGGATACAAGGGGCTCTGGAACGTACGGTGACCGGAACGATCACACGACTGGAAAAACGTCGCGGCGTCGCCAAGCTGGAAACCGCGTCGATCGTCACGCGCCGGGAAGGAGGCGAAATCGTCGCCCTGGTCGGCGGACGCCACCCGCGGCAGGCAGGGTACAACAGAGCATTGGATGCGGTGCGGCAGATCGGCTCGCTGATCAAGCCGGTGGTTTATCTGACCGCGTTGGAAGATCCCGATCGCTACACCATCACCACGCGGCTCAACGACACTGCTGTCCGTCTGAAAACCGGCGGGAAGATCTGGGCGCCAAAGAACTATGACCACAAGGAGCATGGCGCCGTACCGCTGCACACCGCGCTGGCGCGCTCACTCAATCTGGCGACGGTCCATCTGGGAATGGATATCGGCATCGCCAGGGCGGCAAAAACACTGCGCAGCATGGGCGTCAGTCGTCCGCTCGAGCTCTATCCTTCGCTGCTGCTGGGAGCAGCTGCACTGTCGCCGCTGGAAGTGACGCAGCTCTATCAGACCTTGGCCGGCGACGGTTTTGCGACGCCTTTGCGCGCGATTCAAGCGGTCATCGCCAGAGACGGTAAACCGCTGCAACGGTATCCTCTCACTGTGCGTCAGGCGGTCGATCCGGCAGCGGCATACATTACCAACACCATCCTGCAGGAGGTGATGCGGAGCGGCACCGGGCGCTCTGTCTATTCGGTGCTTCCGAAAGAGCTGAAGGTGGCCGGCAAGACCGGCAGCACCGATAATCTTCGCGACAGTTGGGTTGCAGGTTTCAGCGGGGATTATCTCGCTGTGGT
>Ga0114931_10005775_pt1 | contig 15306 bp, 18 predicted proteins | sample 2SBtaG_FD_89579 | JGI IMG/M metagenome (GOLD analysis project Ga0114931, IMG submission 89579) | Deep subsurface microbial communities from Kolumbo volcano to uncover new lineages of life (NeLLi) - 2SBTROV14_V59a metaG | ecosystem: Environmental > Aquatic > Marine > Volcanic | place: Kolumbo...
CGATGAAGCGCCGTTAGAAAATGTGCGCGAACTCATGAAACTCCACGGCTTCAAATACCTTCGCACTATCAAATACATCAGCAATCAGGAAAGCGCGTTTAAAACCGTCAGAAGTGTTGTCCCGATCTCCCATGGGTCACCGCCGTCTATCGCGAATATAAATCGGACTCCGGTCGGGCACATGAATATGCAATTGAGATTTATGTTCTCTAAGAATGTCAGCGAGGTGATGATCGGCGTGTTGCTAAGCTCTAACTTCTTAAACTCCTGGGAAATTCATCCCTTCAATCGTTTAAGTATTTCCCTTCAAAAACACCCGCCTCAATCATCGAGGGATTTTAGTGATTTCAGGACTCCAATTATTAGTCTATCGGCACTCGCCTTAAATTCCAATGATTGAAGAAACTTCTGAGTGAATCTCTCTGGTGCTTTCGCAGACTTAATAGCGTCTAGAATTCCAGCTAAGTTCTTGGTTGATGTCAAATATGCTTTTGGTAGCGCCACTTCGTTTCTCCTTTTAATGTTCTTCTAATCTCTGACTTATAATTTTCAAAGGTAAGGGACCAGTCTTTTAACAATATTTAGTTAATACGTCCAATCATATCCTCAAAGGCATAACAATATATTTGTAGTCGTATTCGGTGTCGCCGGCGAAACTCATTTGGGTTTGACCGTTTGAATCTTTGAATTCGAATGCGATTCTTGGTTTTGAGCCAGTTTCTTTTACTTTTACTTTTTCGCCGTCGGTTTCGTTTTTAGTTTCCGGGGCTATCATTTCGGTTGAGGTCACGATGTTTAAGAATTCTTGCAGGTATCCGGAATTAAAACCCATCTCTACTTCTTCGCCTGAATACTCAACCGGGATTTGTTCTTTTGCTTCGCCTTCTTCGCTTGATTTTGCGGCGATTTCTATTTCGCCGTTGCGGACGGTAAGTTTTATTGATCGTGTACGTTCATCAGCCATGAGAGCTACTCGGTCAACAGCGCGTTTTAATTCGCCGGAATCAAAAATTGCAGTTTTATCGTTATCTTTTGGAATTACCATTTCATAATTTGGAAATGTTCCGGAGAGTTTTCTCGTAGTTAGAAGTCTTCCGTCGATTTCGAAATAGATGTGGTTTTGATCCTCGCCGAAGCTTACATTGCTTTCCGATCCTCGCGCAATTTTTACCAATTCGATCAGAGATTTCTTAGGAATAAGAGCATCCATCGTATCTTCGGGGGAATTTTCTACCTTTCTTTCGATGAAGGCGAGACGTCTTCCATCTGTCGTTACCATTCGCGCGGTTCCATTTTCGATCATGAACTTTGCGCCCGAAAGGGTAAAACGAGATTGCTCAGCGGTTATTGCAAAACTCGTATGATGAATAAAATGATTAAAAATATCAGCAGGCAGAGACAAAGGAGCAGATTTGAATTCGGAAACTTCAGGAAATTGATCTTTTGAAACGCCGGCTAAACGATATTTTGAATTGTTGAATTTAAGGCTAACCCACTCATTATCCATTTTCTTAAAAAGAAGATCCGCATCAGGCGCAAGGCGTACGATATCAAATAATTTCCTTGCCTGTATGCACATTGATCCCGGTGATTTTATATCTGCCTCAGCTTCGCAGCGTATCGTTACATCCAAATCCGTACCGACGATTCTAATCGTATTTTCGCCGACCGATTCGATCATAATGTTTGATAAAACAGGAATCGTAGATTTTTTCTCAACTATTCCCTGTACAAAACCGAGTTCTCTTTTTAGTGTGCTTTGCTTAATTACAAATTCCATTTTTCCTGACTCCCAAATTTATTCTCTAAAAATCTAATTCACTTTCTTGATCTTCCAATCCCCATTTTCTATCTGAGAGGCATCGTATAAAAGGCGATGATAGATCAATTTATTGTCTTCGTTTTTCTCTCCAGCCGTAAAATTGTATTGAATAACAGCTTCTTTAAGCTCTAATTTTTCAGCTTCCTTTTTTACCAAACCCCAAATTTCCAAAACTTCTTTTTCAACCGTATCTTCTCGTAATTTTATATCTTCCGCTCTACAGTCTAGTGAAAAAATAGGCTCTCTTTCTTTATCTTCAATCTTTTCAAAATGAATTCTTATTCTGCTTCCATTTGAAAGCGTTATTTCTTTTGGCTTATTTTCAGCAACACAATTTAATAAAAATAAACAACAAATTATTACTAGAAAATTTCGTCTCATTTCGCTAAAAAAATTCGCGTGCCTTTTTACTATTAATAACTAAATAAAAATATAATATTTATCTAGTAGTAGTAATAGGTCTTGTGGAAATGTGGAAAAGCCATTTAATTAATTAAAAATAAAGACTTTACGCGTCCACAAGAGATGCGGAAAAAATGTTAATAAACCTCATATTTGTGGGAAAAAATCCACTAAAAAAATATCCTAATCTTTTCCACAATAAAATCCATAAAGAATCTGTGGAAATGTGGAAAAGATTTTCTCATCCGCCGTTATCTATGGCTTTTATTTTTCGAATGAAAGCTGCTCTTGTGAAAATCTTTTTCCTTTAATTTTATTCAAATATCTTTAACTAACCACAAAGAGTATCTATTAGCTCACTTGCTACCTTGTGGAAATCTCTTTCGTCTTTTATACGGCTCTCAATTCGCTTTACGGAGTGCATTACCGTCGTATGATGCTTGCCTCCAAATTCCTTTCCGATCTCCGGGAAACTATGTTTTGTAAATCTCTTACATAGATACATTGCAACTTGTCTGGGTTGAGCAATTCTACGTGAATTATTCTTGGACTTTATTTCTTCTATCGCTAAATTGTAATGATTTGCGACGAGTTTTATTATCCTATCCATCGTAATTGTTTCGCCCGATGCACCATCTACGATATTGCGCATGGCGTCCTGAGCAAGCATTTTCGAAATTGGCAAACCTCTCAAAGATGAGATTGCTAAAAGCCTTACAAGGGTGCCTTCAAGCTCGCGTATATTACTTTTAACCGTATTTGCGATAAAAAATGCGATGTCGTCGGGAAGAGATATACCATCTAAATCTGCTTTTCTCTTTAAGATAGCAACCTTTGTTTCAAGATCAGGCGGTTCAATATCAGCAATCAACCCCCATTCAAATCTCGAATGAAGTCTTTCTTCAAGTGTAGGTATCTCTCGCGGAGGGCAATCAGAAGTTATAAAAATCTGCTTTTGATCATTATGGAGCGCATTAAATGTATGAAAAAATTCTTCCTGTGTTCGCTCTTTTCCGGCTAGAAACTGAACATCATCCATCAAAAGCACATCAATCGAGCGATATTTATCGCGAAACATCTGTGTTTTATCGAAACGAATTGCATTGATCAATTCATTCATGAATTTTTCCGACGAAATATATGAAACTCTCAGGTGTTTGTTTCTTTGTCTTATGGCGTGACCTGTTGCCTGCATCAGATGTGTTTTTCCGAGCCCGACACCACCATATATAAACATAGGGTTATAAGTTTTACCCGGTGATTCAGCAATTGCTTCAGCCGCAGCATGGGCAAATTGATTGCATGAGCCGACGATGAATTTATCGAATGTATATCTGCTGTTTAAGGAATTCGCAATCGGCTCGAGATCGACAAATCTGGCTTTGCCGTCTTTTTGAGTACGGCTGACTCTATTTAGAAAATTCGATTCATTTGACGGAGAAAAATCATCTGAGAAACCTTCAGCCGATTCATTTTTATCCTTTCTAGTTTTTTCGATTTTCCAATCAAGTTTGTAATTTTTGAGATGAAGCTCGCTTAAAGTTTGTTTAATCAATTCTAAATAGTTTGAGTTGATCCAGTCTTTATGAATCTGAGTAGCTTTAAGACGAAGAATTCCTTTTTCTTCATCACAACTGTCAAATTCTATAGGTAAAAACCAAGCGTCAAATATTTGTTTGTTAAGGCGTTTTTCAACTGATTTTAGAATATTCTCCCAAATATTCCTGTTCTGTGCTGATGCGGACATGCCCTTCTCCATGAAAGAAAATATAAATATAGTTTCTGATGAAACTCTTAAGCAGGTTGCCGGTTGGAGGATAGTTCAAAAACGCTTAAAGAACTATCAAAAGCAAACATTATAAGTCGTTACATTTTCGTAACTTCGAGGGTTTAGGCTTAAATAAAAATAAAAAATTTCCACAAGGTTTTCCACAATAATATGAAAAAACGTTTAAAAGTTAATGTGATACATTAAGCCCAGTGTTTTCAACGACTTACAAGAGTTTTTTATTGGAAACGAGACAAAGATTATCAGAAGATTTTATTCATGGCAAGTAGTTATCCACAGATTTTAAAATAAACATTTTTTAAACTCAACGAAGCCTTTTCCTTTCAAGAAGTTGCCGATATTCATCAAATAATTTTATTTTTTTTTAGGTAAAGTTTACTAGAAAAGAGCGGGAATAAACAAGGAATATTTATAAGAAGCGTGCAAAGAAAATTATAAAATTGAACGAAACGAGTTCGAAAAACTTCTTAATTTTCTCGAAAATTAAACAAACACGAAAAGATTTATTAATGTTGTTTTAAAAAGAAAAAACCGAAAAAACAAGTACCAATAAGGTAGATTGTTTTTTCGGCTTGCTTAAGGATTTAATTTGTTAATCGAGCGATCTAAGGGAGCTAGCTCCAGAGGTTTTCTTATTTATTTTTTTTGGTTCACCACGGTATTTTACAGAACTAGCGCCGGAAAGATCGACTGTTAAATTCTCATTTGCGTTTACCAATATTCGGCTGGCACCGCTTGAATCAACCAATACCTTTTGAGCGGGTAGTTTGCTTGTATCAATGCGGGAGGCACCGCTCGTATCAATGACAAGGCGATTTGTTTCGCCTTCTACCGTAATTTTTGATGCACCGCTTGAATCAATCTTAAGCAGTTCATTTTTTAGATCTATGAGAGAAATCCTAGAGGCTCCGGAGATATCCAAATTTTCGATATTTGGGGCATAGACGCGAATTTTTACGCGGCTTTTTGTTGAAAACCTTTTCTTTCGACCAATTTGGAGTTCACCATTGCTTATTTCGGTTTTGATCAAAGGAATAATATTGTCATCGGCAGTAATCTCAACCGAAAATTTTTGTTGAGCAAATATTTCGACGGAGAAAGCCCCTCCAACATCAATTGACTTAAAACCGGAAAGATCACGAGTTTCGGTGATTACGTCTCCTGATCCTTTTATCTTGCTGAATCCAAACGAAAGAGAGATAGGGGATTTAATATAGTTACCGACAGAAAAGACACTTGAAATCACAACACCTACGGTGAGTGCGACAATAAAAATTATGATACCGATTTTTTTCATGGGGACCTCCGTTAAAGCAAATAAAGTTGTAGCCGCCAATTTGAACGCTTTTTGAAATAAAAAAGTTCACACTAATTATAAAACGACGGAAAATTTCGTTAATATGTAGTAGATGGTCAGAGATAAATTTGCAACTGCGATAAATTGTATTGATGGTCGGGCTCAGATACCTGTAATCGAATGGATTATATTTAATCATAGCGTTCAATATGTAGATATGATAACCGAGCCCGGCGTCGATAATATCTTGAGCAGCCGAAGTGAAAAACAAACCGCCGCAATCGCAAATAAATTGCAAACTTCTATTAGAGTTCACCAATCTAATCTTGTCGCAATTGTCGGACATTTTGACTGCATAGCAAACCCAGTAAGCTCCGAAGAACACCTAAAACAGATAAAAGAAAGCGCAAAGGTAATAGGCTCTTGGAATTATGGAATTCGAGTAGTGGGGCTTTTTGTAAACGAATGGAGCTCGGTAGATTTGTTATTTGATAGTAATGAAAGTGCAAAATCTATCAAGAGCTTTTTGTAGTCTTATATTTGACTGATTATCTCTGCACAGTATTTACAATCCTTGCGGCTTTTTTTGAGCCGAAATAGTTTGGATTAATTTTATGGGCTTTTGAATACGAATTGATTGATTTTTGATCTAGAAATTAAACTCGTTCCTTTGTTGGAAATTGATCTTTTTAGCAAGGTTGGGAACTATTTTGCTTTAACGCGAAAAGAAGTAAAACTGAACAGCCTGACCGATACCAATAATCAAACCAAACAATGCTCCGAAAAGTTCAATTTTTCTTAAATGCTCTTTGGCAACTGACATTACGAGGGATTCCAATTTTTCAGCTGGATAATTATTGACCTTGTCTCTTACAACACCGCCAATATCAAAATCTCTGATAGCATCCGGCAATTTTTGTCTTGCGGCGGAAATTATAGTTTTAGTTAAAGATTTTTCAGCACTTCTTACCTGCTTTAGCGAAACGTGGTTTGAGAGAGAGCCGATTGGAGAATGAAGAAGCTTTTCGATTTGGGTTGCTAAAACAGAGTCAATAATTTCTGTGGTTTCTCCTCGATTGAGGATTTTCATAAGCCCTTTTGAAAGAGTCTCTTTTAAGTTTGCCGCAGCATTTGGATGAATTGAACCTAGAACATCGCCGATTTTTTTCGGACGCAAATTCTCCAACGAATCAGTCAGATAAGCCGAAATCGATTTCTGCATTTCGTCGCCCTGCAAAACCTTTAAAAGATTTTTTGATATTTGACTCTTCAATCTATCCAATTGCTCAGGCGCAATTTTTCCAATTAATTCCGGCAGCGGACGCTCGATCGTTTTATCGATTGTTTTATTTACAAAACTCTTTGCTTCATCGGCAAAAAAATCACCGCGAAGAGTTTCTTCAATTCGTTTGGGTAAAGAATCATCAACAAGATCATCTACTTCTTTGAGCAACGTGTCTCTTGAAACAAACATTTTCTTAATAAAAGGAAGTTGTTCGTAATAATTATGAACTTCCATTTTTATCAAGGAGCTAATTTGATCCTTGGTGCGATCTTCAGTAGCGAGTTCGGCAAGTTGATGAACGACAGGTTCAATTTGTTCGGAGGCTTTTTCTTTCAGAAGTGAGATAGCATCCTCGGTAAACATTCCTTTAAGAGGTGTTTCGGTATTTGCAAGATCATCGACTCTTTTGCTAATAAACTCCGTAATTTTTTCTTCCAGTTCGGGCTCCCTAACAATAGTCCGAATTTTTGTTTCAAGAAATTTAAGAATCTTATTGTAAGTTTCGTCTGTCACGGCATCTGAAACCGTTTGAGATAAAACTTCATCAGTTCTGCTTTCAATAAAGGTTTCGATTGAATGAATTGTTTCTTCACTCTTAATTACAGCTCCTACGTAGTTAGCAATGGTTGACTGAATCGTAGAAACGGAATCCAAAATAGGCTGGCGCATATTTTCCGGCAGTGCTTCTATAAGGGAAGGATAATCTTGGGTTAGCAATTCTTCCGTGTAAGATTTTACAACCGTTTGAATTTTGTTCTTAAGGAATTCTTTTTCAAATAATTCTTCAAGAACGGTCTCTTGCGAAACTAATTCTTCACCGACGGCTTTTCCGATTGCGTTTGCGAGGCGCGCACGATGTTTAGGGATCATTCCCTGCGGGAAAATAGTCAAACCAAGAAACTTAACGGGTTTTCGCGGGCGAAAAAGCATTCGAACAGCCAACCACGCTCCGGCGTATCCATGGACTGTAGCCAGAAAAACCAAAGTGAATAGCTGAAACCGTATGTCATGAAAAACGGGTTGAAGCTGTTGCCAAAAATCAGTTAAAAAATCCATCTATTTTAATAAACTCGGAAGCCTTTTGATTTAATGCAAAATTCTGCAAAATCCTCAAGCCAGTCGTGCGTTGCGCTGTAATTTTTCCACTTTTCGTCTTCATCTTTGTAAATCGTTCCATCCTCAGGTTTGTCCGTAATGGTTAAATTCGCAAAGATTCTCTTATTCGGCACAAGCTTCGGCAACACTTGTTCGCGGATTTTCATACCGATAGTATTTGCCTCTTCTTTCGAAACCGCGGTTCCCGAGGCGTTATTAGCCATTTGTCTCAAGGCTCTGGCATCAACAACATCAAAAGACTTAATTATTCCGAGCACCGTTCTCCAATTCCATACGCTTGCGCGGAATTCGAAGTTCTCAGTACTCATATCGATTAAAATAAAACTCATAAATTTTTCCTATAAAAATGCTAAACTCAAGACATGGTTTTAGTCAACGGAGTTAACTGAAAATATATCCTTATTCGATGGGAAATTATATCGAAAATGTATTTTGCGATTTATGAATATTGAAGCCTATTTAAAACGAATTAATGCCAAAACTCGGAAAATTTCTACGGACATCAAAAGTCTAAAATATCTTCAACGGCAGCATCTTATTTCTGTGCCGTTTGAAAATCTCGATATTCATTGGGGCAAAACAATCACATTGGATGTAGATAAGTTTTACGAAAAGGTTGTTGATAAAAACCGCGGCGGCTTTTGCTACGAGCTCAACGGGCTTTTTAATGAATTATTAAAAGCGATTGGTTTTACTACGAGAATTGTATCTTGTCGAGTTGCTAAAAAGGACGGTAAATTCGGTGAAGAATATGATCACCTTGCAATTGTCGTTAATCTCAATGGAAGTCTTTATTTAACCGATGTGGGATTCGGAGATTTTCTTACTGAACCGCTTTTGCTCGACATAGGCGCAGAGCTCCAAGATCCCAGCGGCATTTATCGCATATTAAGTGCGGGTAAATTTCTGGAGATACAGAAGAAAACTACGGACGGCTGGGATTCGGAATATAAATTTACAAATAGTAAGCAAAAGCTGGAAGAATTTGCTGGAATGTGTTTGTTTAATCAAACATCCCCGGAATCTCACTTCACAAAAGGAAAACTTTGTTCGATTCTGACAATAGCGGGGAGAAAAACACTTACGGATAAGAAATTTATAGTTTTGAAAAATGGGGTGCGGGAAGAAACCGAATTAAAATCAAACGGAGAGTTTAATAAGATTTTGAAAAGGGAATTTTCCATCGTAAAAGAATAAGACCAATTCTCAGATAAAGTGTTTAAATAGACGGAAAAACTCAAGATATACTTATTTGGGGAAAGAAAACTCAAATTTAGTGTGTTCATCGCGACAAATTTGCTAAATGCGCGCCCGCGATTGGTTTGCTCAGCTAACAAGTCGAATAGATCTTCCACGCAAATCACCTCCTACCGTTTTCATCGCTTGACTCTGGAGTGAAGACCAGAGTGTATAATTTATCTTGTGGGTGAAAGTTCATTACAAATTGGCGAAATTTCGAAACGCGCAGGGGTTTCGATTGACACAGTGCGCTATTACGAAAAAAGAAAACTCATAAATAGCGTTACCCGGACATATGGCGGTTTTCGTCTTTTTAAACCGCACACGATTGAACAGATTAAGTTTATTAAACAGGCTCAGGAATTCGGTTTTTCACTTGATGAAATTAAAGGCTTATTGGGTTCTGAAAGTGCTGAAGAATGCCAAAAAGTAAGAGACTTATTACAGTACAAAATAATAGAAGTTGATGAACAAATCAAGAAAATGAAGATTTTCAAAAAGACGTTGTCAAAACACCTGAAGGCGTGCGATGAAGAACTTAATCAAAACGGACTGGAAGCCATTTGCCCTACATTCTTTGAAATAAAAAGGAGTGAGAAAAAATAATATGGAAAAAAATACAAAACGAAAAGTCGGTGGTGCATTGCTGGGAATTGGGGGGTTAGGTGGTTTGTCAAGCTTAGCATGTTGTGGAGCTCCATGGGTTTTTGCTGGTCTCTTTGCTTCGCTTGGATTGAGCTTTCTTATTCAAGACAGCATCCTAATACTAGGGGCAATTATTGGAATAGTCCTGGCATTTATCGGTTGGGAAATGTGGAAAAAATAAATTTACGAAATTGTATCGGAAACAGAATTTATAAAACTTATGAGCAACGAAGTAAAAACAAAACAACTAAAGCTTGGAATTGCAGGTATGACTTGTGACAGCTGCGCTACCGGGATTGAGAAATTACTAGCAAATAATGAAGGTATAACGTCCGCTCAGGTAAGTTACCCGAAAGGAACTGGCGAATTTTATTTTAATCCATCTAAAACAGACAAGGATGAAATCATCAATACTATTACCCAGTCCGGACATTACGATGTGAAATCCGAAATTGCAAACGGATCCAACTCAAAAAACAGAAACCTTTCTGAAGATTTGGGGGTATCGAAATCACAGAATAAGAATCGCTTCGACCTGATAATCATCGGCGGCGGTTCGGCGGCTTTCTCGGCGGCGATAAAAGCCGAAAGTCTCGGGCTTTCTACCTTGATGATCAATGGCGGTCTTGAGTTTGGCGGAACCTGTGTAAATGTGGGTTGTGTACCTTCAAAGACTTTGATAAGAGCGGCAGAAACAGCTTATCACGCCACCCATTCAAACTTTTCAGGCATTAAACCGAGAGGAGTTGATATTGATTTTGCCCGAGTTATAAAAGACAAAAAGCAATTGGTGGCGACCCTTCAACAAAAGAAATACATGGATGTGGTCAGTGGCTTTGAGAATTTAACCATGCTCAAAGGCTGGGCAGAATTTGTCGATGATAAAACCATAATTGTGGACGGTAAAGATGAATATACAGCTGGTAAATTCATTGTTGCTACCGGGGCAAGCACGAATATCCCTGATGTTGAAGGATTGAAGGATATCGACTATCTCACCAATATTTCACTATTTGATTTAGAAGAAAAACCTGAAAGTATGACTCTGATGGGAGCCGGTTACATAGGGTTAGAAATCGCTATGGCATATAACCGCCTGGGCGTAGAGGTTCGAATAATTGAGTTTACCGACCGCGTACTCAGAACTCAGACCGTTGACATAAGTGCCGAATTGGAAATGCACATGAAAAGGGAAGGAATCGAAATACTTCCGAATTTCAGAGCTGTTAAATTTGAAAAGCAAGGAGCCGATACGATAATCCATTGTAAATGTCCGGATGGTTCATTTACCCAAATAGTTGAACACGGAAAAGTAGTTGTCGCCACGGGAACACGTGCAAACACCCAAAACTTAGGACTTCAGAATATTGGACTCGAACTTACAGAACGCGGACACATCGAGGTCAATGACAAGATGGAAACCAATTTGCCGAACATATATGCGGTTGGTGATGTTGCGAATACACCGGCGTTTGTTTACACAGCGGCTTTTGAGGGAAAGATTGCGACTGAAAACGCTTTTTCGGGAGCGGAAAACAGAGCAGATTATTCTTCATTGCCGTGGGTTGTATTTACTGATCCTCAAGTTGCCGGTGCGGGATTAGATGAAACGCAGGCAGAAGCCCAAAACATTCCTTTTGAAGTTTCTAAATTAGATTTAAGCGAAGTACCCCGGTCTTTGTCGGCGAACGATACAAGAGGATTTATCAAACTAATTCGCAATACGGAAACTGATAAACTAATCGGAGCAAGGGTTGTGGCTCCCGAAGGCGGCGAACTTATTCAGCAATTGAGTTTGGCAATAAAACACGGCATCACAATAACGGAGTTAGCCGAGAGTTTTTATCCGTATCTAACATTGGGAGAAGGAATTAAATTAGCTGCCATTACTTTTGGAAAAGATGTGAGCACATTGAGTTGTTGTGCGAGTTAATCAGTTTGCGGAGTAAATTGTGAATAAAAGGCTTTTATTAAAAGAAAGACTGCTACTTGACTCTGAAGTTAAGGTAAGAGTGTATAATTTATTTAATGAATGAAAGTAGATTACAAATCGGTGAAATTTCGAGAGGTTCGGGAGTGAGTGTTGAAACCGTTCGATATTATGAAAAGAGAAAACTTATTCATAGTGTTTCCCGGACTTACGGCGGTTATCGGCTCTTCAAATCGGATACGATCAGACAGATTAAATTTATCAAACAAGCTCAACAATTTGGCTTTTCACTTAAAGAGATAAAAAGTTTTTTAGGTGTCGGCGGCGAGGCAGAATGTCAATCAGTCAGAGATTTATTACAACAAAAAATTTCTGAGGTTGATGAGCAAATCAAAAAAATGAAAGCCTTCAAAAAGACCTTATCAGGTCATCTGAAGACTTGTGATGAAGAACTCGCGCAAAAAGAAGCTAATTGTCAATCATTTTTCTGTACCGCTGGAAGCAACAATTTCGGATGTGCCGATGCGAGAAATTAACAAAATCACCGATTTAAGATTAGACGTAATTTTGCAATATTAATACACCTAGAAAGAGGAAAAATAATGTTACAACAATTGACGCTTAGGGACTTTACTAAAGCCTTTGGAATAGGTATTTTGACAGCCGTTTTACTTTCTCTAGTAATGGTTCCTCTGTTCAAATTCGGGATTTCGCCTTTGCCTAAGCCTTTGGGACTTGCCTTTGCTCAAGTTTTGCTCGGCGAGGTTCCTCTTCCCATAGGTCTTGTGTTTCACGTTTTGTATGTGACTTTTTGGTCAGTCTTCTATGTTGCTGTTTTCAAGCAGCGGACAATTCTAAATGCACTATGGTTGGCGCTCGGTTTATGGGTAATAGTTCTTGTTCTCTTCTTTCCGATTGTGGGGTGGGGTCTATTGGGACTCGCGGTTAGTCCAAAACTTATCATTGCGTCGCTGATACCGCATCTTCTGTTTTCCATTATCTTGTGGCTGTTAAGCCGTCGGATATTTTGAGAACCTCTTGGAAGTCTCCCGACTGAAAACATTGACGGAAAACAGATTTGGAGAGAATTTCATAACTTTGAATAGATAATTGATTGAATGTTACTTATCCTATTGAATAAAAATCAAACACCAGATCATTTCCCGCTAAAAACTTTTTCGCTTCAGGTTCTTTATTAAGTGAGGTAATACACAAATCATAGGTTTTCCTTGACTCTGGAGCTAAGTCAAGAATGTATAATGTATTTTGTGGTGATATTTGGAAAGAAGCAAATAAAACGAAAGGTTATGGGCGATTAAATTTCAGCCGAACGAATCTAGGAGAAAGTAATATGAAAGATGAAAAATTAATGGGTGTTGGAATTGTTACGGCATTTGCCGCTGCGCTCTGTTGTATAACGCCGGTATTTGCAATGCTTGCTGGAATTGGCGGAATCGCCGCCACGTTTTCATGGATAGAGCCATATCGTCCGTATTTGATGGGCGCAACAATTTTTGTATTGGTTTTTGCATGGTATCAAAAGCTAAGACCCCAAACCGATTGCGGCTGTGATGAAAAACCAAGCTTTTGGCAGGGTAAACCATTTCTTGGCTTAATTACTGTATTCGCGTTTGTGATGATGGCTTTTCCGTATTATTCGAGCATTTTTTATTCGGTAAACGCAAAGGAATCGAAAAATGCTGCGCTAGGTACGGTAAATCGGGAAAAATACGCAAAGGTAGTTTTTGCCGTTGACGGAATGACTTGTAATAGCTGCGAAACCCATGTTGAAAGCGAAGTGAACAAACTCGACGGGATTTCAGAAGCAAAGGCGTCATATAAAGACGGGAAAGCGACGATTGTTTTTGACAAAGAAAAAGTTACAGAAAAACAAATCAAGGACGCTATAGATTCGACCGGTTATAAAGCGAATAAAACAAGCGCTCCGACAACCGAAAACGATAGTCGATTTGAAAATGTTGTTTTTGCTGTCGATGGAATGACATGTAGCGGTTGTCAAGGCTCGGTTGAAAATGCCGCCGTTAATGTTGATGGCGTAGCAAAAGCGAAAGCTTCTTATAAAGATGGAAAAGCGACAGTTACCTTTGATAAGACTAAGACAAATGCCAAAGAAATCAAAAAAGCGATTAATGCGACGGGTTATACAGCAAGATCGGCGAAATGAGAAAAGAGCAAGAAAGATCGTTTTATGAAGTCCCGCTGGTTTGTAATCTTGTTACACATATTGGTTGTGGAAGCCGTTCAAAACCGGTGCTGCTTGATTTACAAAAGGAGAGCTTGGTAAAACGAGCGTGGCTAAATCGACAGGGAACTATTATCGCCTTAGATTGGAAAGATGCGGTAAATAGCAAAATCCGTCAACAAATAGCTGCTGATGTTTTTAGAAAACACGAATTGCCTGCCGAAGAAATGCAAGGAAAAACCTTTGCCCAAACCCTGGAATCCTTTACATCAGACGGTCAATGGTTAGCCGGAAGCGAGGTCGATGAACTGAGCAAAGAAGAAGCCGGAGTTCTTACTGATCGACTTATATCTATAACCAAACGAAAAAACGAGCTTAATGAAAGTCAGGAAAAAAATTCAGACAAGAAGTTCAAGACATCTTTTATGATTTTTTCGTGAACTATGAATCTCTTGAACAACTTTCCGATATGAACATTTATAAAGAGAAAATCCAACGAGTAATTAAATTGGGAGAGAAATATACCGGCAAGGGCAATATGCCTGAGACCAATTCTCTCCTGGGAATTTGCTGTGAAGATGTGGATTGTTGTGAATAAACCAAAAATCTATCGGTAGATTAAAGAATCAGCGGAGGCGAAACACATTATGGGAAAATCGAAACAATCAATCAAGCTAAGTATTATCGCCTTTGTTGGAGCAATAACCCCTATAAATCTTGTACTAATTGCGACAGGTGTTCCGCAGGTTCTTCAAGGCAAACTAATGATGCCCGCTTTTATAAAAACGGCACACCAGATTGCATTTTGGTATATCCCTTTTATTTTACTGCCCGGAATCGCACTAATTGTTTATAGTCTCGTTAAAAGCAAAACGGAATCTCCCGTTTTATTCAATCTGATGAAAGCGGGACTACTTGGCGGATTTGTCGGAACTTTTGCGCTTGATACATTCCGACAGTTGGGTTTTATACACAAATGGCTGCCGATGGATACGGTCAAGCTTTTTGGAAATATGATCGCGGGTCCGGGTTCGCCGGAATTAGTATGGGTATCCACTGGATTGCTCTACCACTTTCTAAATGGTACGACATTTGGTCTCATCTTTGTTTTGGTCTTCGGAGTATTGTTTGGTGTAAATAAGTGGTGGCAATGGGCTTTGGTATGGGCACTGGTGGTCGAAGTATTTATGATGGTGCTTCCTCCAATGGCTCCAACAAACGGGTTATTTGGTGTTAACACCGGTGGTCCGGGATTTTTTCTTATCACTCTGATAGCACACATCGGGTTTGGTCTAACCCTTGGACTGATTGTACAAAACCGGATGCGAGGAATGGACCGCGAATCTAGTTGAAATCAAATGCTTAGTTCTTATTAAATTGAGGAGATCTAACAAATGAAAAATAAAATATCGGCATTTTTTATCTTATTAATATTGGCTTTTGCTAGTGTTACTTTCTGCACTTCGGTTGAAGCCTCAGGATCAATGGCTGTGAGAACCATCACAATCAAGGTCGGCGGCATGACATGCAGATTGTGTGCGGCTTCACTTGAGCCGGAATTAAAATCAACAAACGGCG
>Ga0114931_10005776_pt1 | contig 15306 bp, 15 predicted proteins | sample 2SBtaG_FD_89579 | JGI IMG/M metagenome (GOLD analysis project Ga0114931, IMG submission 89579) | Deep subsurface microbial communities from Kolumbo volcano to uncover new lineages of life (NeLLi) - 2SBTROV14_V59a metaG | ecosystem: Environmental > Aquatic > Marine > Volcanic | place: Kolumbo...
CGCGGCCTGATAGGTCGTCTCTCCTCCTCGCCGTGGAACCACCACGACTCGTCGTCGTTCCTACTCTGAGTCTCGCGAGACCCCTGCGTGAGGCCCGCTGTAATTCTACCACGGGCTGCTAGGTGGTGGGTATGCGCCTCTCGGAGGACGAAGCACGCCGGCCGTTCCGGTCCGGGCCCGCCGTTCGGGTCGAAAGGCTCGCGCGGCGTTTCGGAGCCCACCTGGTCTTGCGGCGGGTCTCCTTCGAGCTGGCTTGGGGCGAGGCGGTCGCCGTGCTCGGTGCGAACGGGGCGGGCAAGACCACGCTGCTCAGGATTCTCGCGGGCGCGCTGACACCGTCGCGGGGCACGGTGTCCGTCCAGGGTTGCTGCCCGGCGCGCGCCACGGACAGGATACGGGCCTACACGGCGTTCCTCGCCGGCGATGCCTATCTGTATGACGACCTGACCGCACGAGAGAATCTGGACTTCGCGCTCCGGATGGGAGGCTGTGATGCGACTGCGCGCCGGGTGGGCGAGGTCCTGGAGCGCCTGGGCGTGGAACGGGTAGCGGACCGGCGGGTGCGCTTCTTCTCGAGCGGGATGCGAAAACGGCTCGCGCTGGCCCGGGTCGTCGCGCTCGACCCGGCCATCCTCCTCCTGGACGAGCCGTACGCCAGCCTCGATGAGGGCGCAACGCGCCTGGTCGATGCCATCGTCGAGGAGTGGCGTGCTCGGGGTCGTGTAGTCCTGGTGGCTACACACCTGGGAGACCGTGCCCGAGAGGTGTGCGACCGCGTTCTCCACCTCGTGGACGGAACCGTCCTGGCGGGCCCGACATCGCAACCCGCCGAGCTCGGAACGACGCTGGCCTGAGTGGTGGGGTGATGTTCGCGCGGCAGACCTGGGCAATCGTCCGGAAGGATCTCCTCATCGAGGCCCGAACCCGGCAGGCCGTGACGTCGATGGTGTGCTTCGCGGGGCTCGTGCTTCTCATCCTCGGGTTCGCGCTCGGTCCGGACACAGAGGCCGTCCGCCGGGCGGCGCCTGGCCTTCTCTGGATCGCGGTCGTGTTCACCGCGGTGCTCGGGCTGGCGAGGGCCTACGATCCCGAACGGGAGAACCGGGGCATCGAGGGACTCTTCCAGTACCCCGGGACGCGGTCGGCGATCTTCGTGGGCAAGATGGTCGTCCTCACGATCCTGTTGCTCTCGGTCGAGGCGGTGCTCTTCGTGCTGGGCGCGCTGCTCTACGATCTCGACCTGTTCTCGGTGGCGCTGCCTATGTCCGTGGTGGCGCTCCTGGGTACGGTGGGCCTGGCCGGGATCGGGACGCTGTACGGCGGGCTGACGCTCAATCTCCGTGCGCGGGAGGTCCTCCTTCCGCTTCTCGTGTTTCCCCTCGTGGTGCCGGTGGTGTTGGGCAGCGTGTCGGCCACACGCCTGCTTCTGCTCGGGGATCCCTTCGGCGAGCTGGGCGCGTGGATCCGGCTCCTCGCCGCGTTCGACATCGTTTTTACCGTGGCGCCGCTCCTGGCATTCGAGCGCGTCCTCGCGGACTGAGAGGCGATTCATGTCTCGATCGATACTTCTTCGTATTCTCGGCGCCACCGCCGTAATCACTCTGCCGGCGGCCTTCTGGGTCGCGCTGGCGGTGGCGCCGTCAGATGCCCTCATGGGAGATGTGCAGCGCATCATGTACGTGCACGTGCCGGCGGCGTGGAGCGGCTTTCTTGCGTTCCTGATCGTGTTTCTGGCCAGTGTCGCGTACCTCGTGCGCAGGGACCTGCGATTCGATCACCTTGCCCACTCGGCCGCCGAGGTGGGCGTCGTGTTCATGGGCCTGGCCATACTCCTCGGCTCCATCTGGGGAAAGCCGACCTGGGGAGTCTGGTGGACGTGGGATCCAAGATTGACATCGTCTGCCGTCCTGCTGGCGATCTACCTCGGCTACCTGGCGCTGCGCGCGTACACGGAGGAGCCTGAGCGCCGCGCACGCTGGTCCGCCGCGGTCGGGATCATCGGCTTTCTGGACGTGCCGATCGTGTACCTGTCGGTGCTGTGGTGGCGCACGCTTCATCAAGCGCCCTCAGGGCCGGAGAACATCGCGCGGCCGATGCTGCTGGCGCTGTGGCTCGGCGTCGTGGCGTTTACGCTGCTCTTGGCCTTCTTCGTGCTCGTCCGCTACCGACTGGCCCGGGCCGAGGCCGAACTCGAGTTCTCGGAGGTTTCCTATGTATGACGACGGCGGCTTCGTGATCGCGGCCTACACGCTGACGGCCCTCACGGTCGTGGTGTACGCGGCGCGTCTCGCGCTCAAGGCTCGGGCCGTCCGGCACCGGGCAGAACGCCTGCGGTCGGAGACGAAGGATTCCGAGCACCGGGCTGGATCTCACGGCGTGCACGACCGCAGCGTCGGAGACCTCGGTGTGCAGGACCACGGTCCGGTCGAGGAGGTGACCCATGTCTAGAACGTGGCGGACTCTTGCCGGAATTGCGGTGGTCGGCGGTGCGCTCCTCTACCTCTTCGCCGCGGGGATCGGCGACAACCTGGTGTATTTCCTGACGCCGAGTGAGCTGCTGGCGAAAGGGCCGGATGCCTACGATATCCCGTTCCGCCTGAGCGGGCAGGTCGAGCCCGGGTCCGTGCGGTGGGATGCCGCCACGCTGGATCTCCGGTTTCGGTTGAGGGACAACTCCACGTCTCTCGAGGTCGAGTCCACCGGCACGCCGCCCCGGATGTTCCACGATGGCATTCATGTGGTGGTGGAAGGCTCCATGGCCTCGACCGGCCAGTTTCAGGCCCGCACCCTGATGGTCAAGCACTCCAATGAGTACAAGCCGGCCCCCGGTGAAGGTCATCCTGAAGCGCGCTTTCCCGCGCTCCAGGGAAGGGGCGGCTCCTCATGATCGGACAGGCGGGTACCCTCGCGCTGGCTATGGCGCTCGTCGTCGCACTGTATGGCATCGTGATCTCCGTCATCGGGGCGCGGAGGGACAGCCCGCCGCTCGTGGCGAGCGGGAGGAACGCCGCGCTTGCGTTCTTCGCCCTGTCGACTCTGGCCGTGGTGGCCATGGAGTACGCGCTCTTCACGCACGACTTCAGCATCCGCTATGTGGCCGAGGTCGGAAGCCGGAGCACGCCGGGTCTGATCACCGCCATCTCGATATGGGCTGCGCTCGAAGGCTCGATCCTGTTCTGGCTCTGGGTGCTGTCGCTGTACACCGCGCTCTGCGTATGGATCTACCGGCACCGGCACAGGAAGGAGCTGCCGTACGTGACGGCCACACTCCTCGGCATCGGGGTCTTCTTCCTGGCGGTGCTCCTCGGGCCGAGCAACCCGTTCGCGGCCGTGAGTCCGGTACCGCCCGACGGGCCCGGGCCGAACCCGCTGCTCCAGAACCATCCTCTGATGGCGCTGCACCCGCCGGCTCAGTACCTCGGATACGTCGGGTTCTCCGTGCCGTACGCGTTTGCCATCGCGGCGCTCGCCACGGGAAAGGTCGACGCCTGGTGGGTGCGGGCGGTGCGCCGCTGGACGCTCATCGCGTGGATCTTTCTGACGGTGTCGATCATTGCCGGGGGTTGGTGGGCATATGAGGTGTTGGGGTGGGGCGGGTACTGGGCGTGGGACCCGGTGGAGAACGCGGCGCTGATGCCGTGGCTCGTGGGCACCGCCTTCCTCCACTCGGTCATGGTCCAGGAGCGGCGCGAGATGCTCCGCGGATGGAACGTGGCGCTGATTGTCACGACGTTCGCCCTGACCATCTTCGGGACCTTTCTGACGCGCTCGGGCGTCCTGGGGAGTGTGCACGCGTTCAGTGAATCGGTCATCGGACCGCTCTTCCTGGGCTTTCTGGCCATCGTTCTCCTGTTCTCCACCTTCATGGTTCTGCTGCGGAGCCGGCGCCTTCGGTCGCCGGGGCGGCTCGACTCGCTGCTGTCCAGGGAGGCGGCGTTCCTTGTGGCGGATCTTCTGTTCCTGGCCATCACGTTCACGGTCTTTCTCGGCACCATATTTCCGCTCGTGGCCGAGGCCGCTACCGGGGCCAGGGTCAGTGTCGGGGCGCCCTATTTCAATCGGATGACGGTTCCCCTGCTGGCAGCCGTCGTGTTCCTGATGGGCGTGGGGCCGGCGCTGCCCTGGCGTGCCAGCGGCCGAGGCGCCCTCAAGGCCCGCTTTCTGGTGCCGGCGGTGATGGGATCTGCCGCGGCCGTGATCGCTTTCGCACTGGGAGGCGGAGGGTTCTGGCCCCTGCTCACGTTCGGGCTCGCGGGGTTCTCGCTGACGGCGATGGGCTCCGAGGTCCTGAAGGGCGTCCGCACCCGCGTGCGGAGAGGCGAAGCCGGACACCTCGGCGCGCTGGCTCGGCTGGTGGCCGGAAACCGACGCCGCTACGGCGGCTACGTCGTACACGCGGGAGTGATCATGGCGGCGGTCGCGATCGCCGCGTCGTGGAACCACAGGGTTGAAGAGGAGGCGACGCTCAGCGTGGGCGAGGAGATGGTCGCGGGAAAGTACTCCATCCGCCTGGACGGGCTTCGCGGCCTGCAGGAGCCCAACCGATTCGCCGTCGTTGCACATGTGACCATCGAGAAGGGTGGCGCGGCGATCGACGAGCGCTCACCTCGGCTGAACTTCTATCCGTTTCGCGAACAGCCTGTGCCCACACCGACTGTGCACAGCTCGGTAATCGAGGATGTGTTCCTCGACCTCATGGCGTTCGCCGAGGATGGTTCGACGGCCACGCTGAAGGTCGTGGTCATGCCACTCGTCGTCTGGCTGTGGATCTCCGGAGGGGTGATGGCCGCAGGGACCGTTGTGGCCATCTGGCCGGAGAAGCGGCGAGCGTATGAGCTGGTGTTCGCCCGGCGGGAGGTCGCGGACGCGGAAGGATGCGAACCCGAGGCGGCCCCGGAGGAGGTGCTCGTATGAACGGATCGAAATGGGGCAGCGCCCTGGCGGTGCTGGTCGTGGTCTCCCTGCTGGCGCTCCTCGGATTCGGCCTGACCCGGGATGCGGACACGCTGGCGAGCCCACTCGTAGGTGGCACCGCACCGGACTTCGAGCTTCCCAAGCTCGACGACGACGGCATGGTTTCGCTGAGCGACCTCAGGGGCAGCCCGGTGGTCGTCAACTTCTGGGCATCCTGGTGTCTCGCGTGCATTCAGGAGCACCCGGTGCTGATCGACGCATGGCGCACCTACCGGGATCAGGGCGTGAAGATGGTGGGCATCGTCTACCAGGACACGCGTGAGAACGCCCGCCGCTATCTGAGGGAGAGAGGTGGGGGATGGACGCAGGTGACGGACCCGGGAACCCGTGTGGCCATCGACTTCGGCGTGTACGGTGTGCCGGAGACGTTCTTCATCGATCCGCGGGGCATCATCACCCACAAGCACATCGGACCGGTGACCGACGAGATCATGCACCGCGAGATCGGTGTCCTGCTGGCGGCCGCCCGGTCGCCCACCGGGGTGGAGCCGGCGGCATCGTCGGCCGGTCCGCCAGCCGGTCTGACGAAGGCTCCGTCCGGAGGGACGTCATGAGTCGCGCCGGCGTGCTCATTGCGGTCATGCTGTTGGCGTGGCCCGTCCCGGGCGTGAGCGCGCAGCCTTCGACCCGGCCTTCCGTTCCGGTGGGAAAGGATCTCGACGCGCTCACGGCCGAGGTGGCGGCTCAACTGCGGTGTCCTGTGTGCCGCCAGCTCTCGGTCCAGGACTCGCCGTCCGACCTGGCACAGGAGATCAAGGGTGTGATCCGGGGGCGACTGGCTGCGGGGGAGTCTCCGGAGGAGGTCAAGGCGTACTTCGTGAGCAAGTACGGCGAGTGGATTCTGCTGTCGCCCCCGAAACGGGGGATCGCGTTGTTGGTGTGGGCCCTGCCGATCCTTGCGCTGGGCGCCGGCGGCGTCGTTCTGGGCGTGGTCCTCAGAGGCTGGTTGCCGGGCGGCCGCGCTTCCCGCGGTGAGCGGCCGGACCCCGCCTCGACGGCGGCTCCCTGAGGATACCGTGACCGAGCTGCTCAGGAAGGGGGCGCGGCGTCCCGGCGGCCATGTCGCCGCCGCTCGGATCACACGGAGCCGGTATGACCGCGCGGCCCCCGTGTACGACATCGTGGAAGCTCCCCTGGAGCGGGTCCGCTACCGCCGATGGAGGGCTCTCGTCTGGGATCGGGTGCGAGGCCGTCGCGTGCTGGAAGTGGGTGTCGGTACCGGCCGCAATTTCCCCTTCCACCCTCCCGGCTGTGAGGTCATCGGCCTCGACCTGAGCCGGCGTATGCTCCGGCGTGCGGAGGCCCGGGTGGGCATGTCTCCTGCCCGGGTGCGTCTGAACATCATGGATGCGCAGGATCTGTCATTCCGCTCCGGAGTGTTCGACGGGGCGGTGGCGACGTTCGTCTTCTGCTCCGTGCCCGATCCCGTGCGCGGCCTGAAAGAGGTACGTCGGACGCTGGCACCCGGCGGGCGACTCGTATTGCTCGAGCACGTACGTAGCTCGCGGCCCGGGCTCGGGCGGATCATGGATCTCGTTAATCCACTGATGGTCCGCATCACGGGGGCGAACATCAACCGCGACACGGTCAGCAACGTAACCCGCGCCGGGTTCCGGGTGACGCGGGTTACCGAGCTCGATTCCGTGGGGATCTTCAGGCTTATCGAGGCCGAGACTCCTGCCGGCTGATGCCGCGCGATGCGCTCCGGCGCATGAGGTCCGCGTCCATCGCGACAGGACTGTCCCCGACGGAGAATCGAACCCCGAAGCGCGCACGCGCCTCCGCGATGTCTCCACCGAAGAGCGAGAGTGCGGTCGGCAGGTCCGGTCGTCCGGTGGCCTCGAGTCCCTGCCGTGTCTGAAACGCGCTGATCGCCGCGACCAGACCCGGATTGTCCGGTCTTCCGTCCACGACCCCCGCGGTAACGTCGGCCTGTCGGCCCAACCATGCCTGGATGGCCGCGACGACCTCACGGACGGATGCGACCGCCGCGGTGTGCCGATTCCGCATCACCATCGCGGGCATGGGCGTGAGCGTCAGGGATTTCGGAGGGTGAGGATCGCCTTCGACTTCCGTTGCCTCTCGCCCGGCCCTCGGCATCCGGTCATGCTTCATCCCCGCCAGGGAGGGCGTTCCCGACCCTCGTCGGTCCGTACCGAGGGCGACCTTCCCGGTACCGGGCATCATCCCCATTCTCGCCACCTTCGGGGTCAGATCGAGCCTCCGGCCGAGTGAGCGCCGAAGCTGTGCGCCATCGCCCCCCATGAGGTCGACGACGTCCTCGAACCGGGGCAGTCCGGTGACCGCCCTCCCGCGCCGCCTCTGGTAGGCGGCCACCGCCGCCTGTGTCGAGGGCCCCATGAGCCCGTTGATCGCTCCGTCGAAAAGTCCCTCCTCGGCCAGGCGGATCTGCATCGCCGCCACGAGCGGACGGATCAGGCGGAACGCCTTGGCGTCGTCGGTCGCCATGACCATGCGCATGGGTGTGGCCGGCTGCATGGACATCGGGATCGTGGAGTTGGGTCGCTTCTGCCCGGCCAGCGGGTTTGCCTGGATGCTCAACAACGCGACGAGCGCGGCGCTCAGGTGGCGGATGCGTCTCATCGGATGAATCCGTGCTCGATGTTGAGGATATCGTCGCGCTCTCCGAAGTAGTCGTTGAACACCGACGTGAAGCCGAGGGCCAGCGTCAGCTTCAAGGAATGGCGATCCCGGTTTCCGAGGGCCTGCGCCATCATGCCGCCCAGCCGTTCGTACTGGTACTGGATGCCCAGGTCGACGCCCTGGCCGAGCCGGAAGAACAGGTTCGGGAGCACCGTGAAGCGGGAGGCGTCGATATCATCGAAAGCCTTGTATCCCGCGGTGACGGCTGCCTGAAGCCGGTCCAGTTGATACGGTCGGAGCAGCACGCGAAGCGAGCCGAGGAGTGCGGTGGAAGAGGCACGCGCCCGGCCCTGAGGCGAGGTGAGCAGCTCGGCGGCATCCACGCCGTCCATCCCGAAGTTCCTCACGATCTGACCGGTCAGCGTCACGCTGCGGAGAGGATGACGCGACAGGTTCACCGCGGCCGCCGCCATGACGGAGTGGATCCACGCCTGACCGGGCTCGTCGAGGTTCTGGCTCTGGATCCCCACCGAGAGGTCCCGTACCACGCCCTGGTACCGGAGGGCTTCGGGAAGTCGGTAGGTGAGCGATGCGCCTGCTGCGTTGACGTCGAACTGATCCAGGAGCTTTCCCGTCCGATCGGTCACGGCCCAGTTGGCGGCCTGATCGCGCAGAATCACGCGGGAGTTCCATCGGAACAACTCTCCCCTGATCACGTTTCCGTATCGGCTGAACTCGGAGTTCTCGGCGTCGGAAAACGCGTTGAGAACGTAGCCGTACTCCAGCACGTCCTCCTCTCTCAGCGTGGGAAACTCAACCAGGAAGTTCCCCAGCCGCGTCCGGCCCAGTTGCACCCGGTACGTCCGGGCGTCATAGAACACGTTGATCTGGTCGTAGAAGACCTGCCCGAGGTCCGTGTCCGCGTCGGGGAAGAGAAAGCCCACGACCATTCCCACGCGGTCGTTCCCGTACAGGAGTTGGTCGAGGCGGAGGAGGACGAAGGTGTCGGAGAAATCGCTGACCGTCGAAGACTCGCTCGTCAGCGTACCTCCCTCCGGCGCAAGCCCACGCGTCCGGTCGAGATTCACCGAGACCAGTCCGCGCCCACCGAGGGTCAGGCGAGGCCTCGACTCCTGCGCGGCCATGCGCGTGGCCGGAAGGCTCGCCGCGCTCGCGACGGCAACGGCCACGGCCAGGAGCCGGAGGAAGCGGCCTCCGCTCAGGGACCATTCGGTCCTATTCATCGATGGCCACCTTGGGCTTGTAGCCATCGTAGTCCGCCATCTCCTCGTAGACGAGCAGCGTGAGCATACCGCCAGGGTACATCCCGTTGTTCGTCACGCGGCTCGTGTCGTGGTCGTGGAAGGTCCAGTAGCCCGGGTTGTAACCCTCGATGACGATGTCGGTCGTCTTGCCGGGGGAGACCTTTACCGTGTTCATCTGGACGGGCTGGCGAAGGACGTTCCCGTCCTCCGCGACCTTCCAGAACTGATGGCCGTGAAGGTGCATGTAGTGCTCGAGTCCACCTCCGTTGACGAGCCTGATGCGGATCGTCTCACCCCGGCGGATGAGAATCGGCTCGGTAGCCGGGTACGCCTTGCCGTTGATCGCGAAGAAGTTGTAGTCGATCGCGGCACGGTCGCGCCGTTGATTCCTGGAAGGGAGATAGGGCGGCACCCAGCCCCGCTCGATCGCCTTGAGGAAGTCGTCCTTGCTGTTGAACACCGCGAGCGTCTCGGCGTCGAGCGCCCCCTCCTTCATCAGCCACATCCTCTGCTTCATGCGCTCGAGCATGAAGTTGAGATCCTCCCGCGAGTCGTTCGTCGCGAAGCTCGAGAGCACGAGCGTGTAGTCGCGCGTGTAGCCGAACTCCTCCTTGACCGGGTCCTTGTCCGGCTCGATGACGAGCGCGCCGTGCATGGCATGCTGCATGTGCAGGAGGGTTCCGAAGTGGCAGTGGTAGAAGCGGGTGCCGGCGGGAATCGCCTGGAAGACGTACTCGAAGGTTGCGCCGGGCATCGCGGGCTGCTGGGTCACGTAGGGCACGCCATCATTCTCGTACTGGAGATCGACGCCGTGCCAGTGGATCGTATGCAGCAACTCGGTCCTGTTGGTGAAGCGGACCTTGACCCACTCCCCCTCGTGAACACGCAATTCAGGGCCCGGCACCTCTCCGTTGAAGGCGAGGGCGTGGAAGGAGTAGCCCGGCACGATCTCGTGTCGGACGATCCGGACGTCCATGTCGACCTCGCGGTCGATGCGTGGTGCGCTGGAGGGGTGAAGCACCGGCCGGCGGTTGCGCCACCATCCCGCAGGCAGATCCTTCCGCGCGCGCACACCTCCGCTCGTGGCATCGGCCTTGCGGGCCGCTGCCGCCGCGCCGGCTTCGGCGCCGGCAAGGTCGACCGGACCGAGGAGCTCGCGCGCCGTCAGGGCAGCGCCCGCCGTCATGGCCGCTCGCCCGAGGAACCTTCGCCGTCCGAGCGTCGCGCGCGCATCCGCATCACGCGCAGGCGCCATCGGGTCCGCGACCGCACCCTCGGTCGGGTGTGGACCTCCGGGCCCGTGATCTTCGCCGTCCGTCCTCGCTGCCATTCCTCTCCGTCTCCTGTGCGGGATGAGGATCCCGATGCCCGTTCCAGCTCCCCGGGATCCGGGAGCAAACTCAAAATCTCCAGGGGCGGACGTGAAATCTCGATGAATGTGGAATGAAGAGGTCTTCACGATGGGTGAGCGGAGGTGGGCTCCCCGGCAACGTTCGGTTGTGGCCCGAGGCGGGCAGGAGTATGGTGCGGGGCTCCCACCGCCCGGTGGGTGCGCCCCCGGGAAGTCTCCGGGCGCACGAGGAAGGTCGCTCGGCCTGGGTGACCTCTCCGGGAGGGCGGCGCGGCGTTCGAACGGCGGCAGACCAGGACTGGGGAAAGGGTGCCGGATGGCCGGATCGTCGAAGGGTCACGGAGGGGCGCGGGGCCTCGTCCAGACCGCCTCGCGCGTCGCGGGGGTCGTCGATGTGCTGCGCAGGCACGGCTTCGGCGAGCTGCTGGTAGGGAAACGTAGCTGGCCAGCTCCGGATGACGTGTGCGCTGCGCTCGAGGAGTTGGGCGTCGTCTTCGTCAAGTTCGGGCAGGTGCTCTCCACCCGGCGCGACCTGATTCCGGACGAATACGCCGACGCGCTGGAGGGACTCCAGGATCGCGTCACGCCGCTCGCTCCGGAAGCGGTCCGCTCGGTCATTGCCGAGGAGCTGGGCTCCGATCCGGCGGAGCTGTTCCGATCGTTCGACCGGGACCCGCTCGCAGCCGCGAGCATCGCCCAGGTACACGCGGCGGTTCTGAAGGAAGGACGGAAGGTCGTGGTCAAGGTTCAGCGGCCCGGCCTGGATCGACGTGTCGAGGAGGACTCGCTCGTCCTTGCGCAGGTGGCCGCGTTCCTCGACCTGACCGTCGCCCGCCTGCGGCCGTACGACCTGCCGAACCTGGCGCGCGATTTCCGGCAGACACTCGATGAGGAGCTCGATTTCCGGCACGAGGCCGCCAACATCCGGAGGTTCGAGCAGTCGCTCGCCGCCGACGCTTCGGTGTGGATTCCGTCGGTCGTGGAGGCGTTCAGCGCGAAACGCGTGCTTACGATGGAGCACTCCACCGGCATCAAGCTGGATGAGTACGCCGAGAAGCATCCGGGCAGCGCTCCGGAGCTGGCCCGCCGCCTTGGTCGCCTGTTCATCCGCCAGGTGTTCCGGGACGGGCTGTTCCACGCGGACCCGCATCCCGGAAACTTCTTCGTCCTGGCGGACGGCACGCTGTGCCTCCACGACTTCGGGATGGTCGGCGAGATCGATGAGCGAATGCGGGAAGCCCTGGTCTCTCTGGTGGAAGCTACGCTGGCGGGCGACGGACGGGCCGCCACGACCGCGTATCTCGAGATGGGGCTCGTTCCCCCGGATGTCGAACGCTCCGCGGTGGAGAGCGAGGTGTCACGGCTGGTTCTCGACATCCGGCGCCGCCCTCTCGCCGAGGTTTCGGTCGGCCGGGCGCTCGAGGCCCTGACCCGGGTGGGCGGGAAACATCGTATTCGCAACCCCGGCGCCATCATGCTTCTGTCCCGAGCGTTCGTGACGCTCGAGGGCGTGCTCGCACGTCTCGATCCCGGGCTGAGCTTCATCGAGGTATTCGGCACCGCGTTCGAGGAGACATTGCGGGGAAGGGTGTCTCCCGAACGCCTCCGTCGGGACGCGTTGTCCGCTGCGCGCGCGCTCGATCATCTGGTCCGCGAGGCACCCGATGACCTGCGGCGGGCTCTGCGCCGGTGGTCCGAGGGTACGCTCGGACGCGTTACGGTCGCTCCCGATCCGACTCAGGCCGACTCGGAGGAAGGGCGGGCACGAGCGCAGCGGCGGGTCCTGGCTCTGGGGTTTCTGGCTCTCGTGGGGGCGATTCTGTGGTCGGGTGGGGAGGGGGTCGCCTCCGCGCTCGGCGTGGGTGCGGCTGCCGCGGGGCTTCTCGGGCTCGTGCGTTACGTGGTCCGGCCCTGAACAGCGTGGGAGCGCTAGGAGGTCGGGCCTACCTCGAGCACCCGATACGTGCGTGGTGACCCTGCGGCGGCGGCCCGGATCAGCTCGGCGATCCGATCCGGCGTGATGCGGGTGGAGTCGAACAACACCTCGACCGAGGCTTCATCGAGCGAAACCCGCGCTCCCGCGATCCCGTCTGCCGCAACGAGCGCACTGCGGATACGGTTGCTGCACTGCTGACACGCCATCCCGTCGACTCGAAGCGTTACGAGCGAAGGCTGCCACACCGGGTGTGTCAGTCGGACGGGCTCGGGAGGGGGCACCGGGGGACACGGCCGGCGGTCACGCGTGTCCGCTCCATTCGAGGTGGAAACCATCTTCTCGCTCCTGACTGCGGGTGCCATCGCAATGTGGGTACGCCCGCATGAAGACAGCATGAAATCCGGATGAAGAAGGGTCGGCGAGCAGGCCGTCCGGCCCGCGGATGCCATCACGGATCTGCGGACGCATCACGCGCGTGAACCCAGGATGGTGACGTGGCGCGGCCGAGTCTTCATACTTTCTTCATGATATTTTCATGTATCTAGATCCATACATATTGATTGTAGCTCCGCCACGCGACCCGACCTGCCCCATCGCTTCCGGAGGTTATCCGCCATGACCGACGCTCCCTCTTCCCGCGATGTCCGCCCCGGCGCCGCCGCCCACGAGAGCCCCGGCCGGCACACGGCCGACGAAGCCCACGTGCGCCACGAACACGGGTCCGAGCACGGAGGCCACGAGAGTCACGAAGCCCACGCCGCTCACGAGGAACACGACAAGCACGCCGGGCACAGCGTGGCGATGTTCCGGGATCGGTTCTGGTACAGCCTGCTCCTGGCCGTTCCCACGCTGATCTGGAGTCCCTCGCTGCAGAGCTGGCTTGGCTTCCAGGCCCCACGCTTCCCCGGCTCAGGATACGTGCCCGCCATCTTCGGCACGGTCGTGTTCCTGTACGGCGGGCTCGTCTTCATCCAGGGCGGCGTCCGGGAGCTGAGAGCCCGGCTGCCCGGGATGATGACGCTCATCTCGCTGGCGATCTCGGTGGCGTTCCTGTACAGCCTTGCGGTCACGTTCGGCTGGAGCGGACAGCCGCTGTGGTGGGAGCTGGCCACGCTGGTCGTCATCATGCTTCTCGGTCACTGGATCGAGATGCGCTCGATCACGCAGGCGGAGGGGGCGCTCAAGGAACTCGCCAAGCTGCTGCCGGACACCGCCATGCGGATCACGGACGGCGGCACGGAGGAGATCCCCGCGGCGGAGCTGCGCACGGGCGATCTCGTGCTCGTACGGCCGGGGACGTCCATTCCGGCCGACGGCGTGGTGCGCGACGGCCGCAGCGCCGTCAACGAGTCGATGCTCACCGGAGAGTCGTTGCCCGTGACCAAGGAGTCCGGCTCGACCGTAGTGGCCGGCACGGTGAACGGATCGGGGTCCCTGAGGGTGGAGGTGACCGGCACGGGCGACGACACGGCTCTGGCGGGTATCATGCGGTTGGTCGCGGACGCCCAGTCGTCCAGGTCGAGGGCTCAGGCGCTCGCGGATCGTGCGGCGTTCTTCCTGACCTTTGTGGCCATCGCAGCGGGAGTGGTCACCGTCGTCGTCTGGCTCGCCATCGGAGACGAGACCTCGTTCGCCATCGAGAGGCTCGTGACCGTGCTCGTGATCGCGTGCCCGCACGCCCTCGGCCTGGCGATCCCGCTGGTGGTTGCCATCTCCACGACGCTGGGCGCGCGTAACGGACTGCTGGTGCGTGACCGGAGAGGACTCGAGGAGGCCCGCAATCTCGACGCGGTGGTCTTCGACAAGACCGGCACCCTGACGACCGGCGAGTTCGGCGTGGTCTCTCTGGCCGTCGCGGAAGGGCTCTCGGAGGACGCCGCGTTACGCATCGCGGCGGCGGTGGAGCAGGATTCCGAGCACACGATTGCCCAGGGCATCGTGCGAAGCGCCGCGGAAAAGGGCATCGAGGTCGCCGTGCCGGAGAGCTTCGAGGCGATCCCCGGGCAGGGCGTGGTGGCCCGCGTCGACGGGCGTGAGTTCCGCATGGGCGGCCCGGCGCTGCTGCGCAGCCTCGACGTGCGGCCCGACGAAGCGCTGACCGCCGCGGCCGCCGAGAGCGAGTCGCGGGGGCAGACCACGGTCTACCTGATCGAGGACGGGCGCGTGCTGGCGGTCTTCGGTCTCGCGGATCGCGTGCGCGAGGAGTCGCGCGAAGCGGTCGACGCGCTTCACCGCCAGGGCATCGAGGTCGTGATGCTCACCGGTGATGCCCGCCCGGTGGCCGAGGCCGTCGCGCGCGACCTGGGCATCGATACGGTCTTCGCGGAAGTTCTGCCCGAACAGAAGGCCGACAAGATCCGGGAGCTCCAGGCTCAGGGCAAGCGCGTGGCTATGGTGGGGGACGGCGTCAACGACGCGCCGGCACTCGTGTCGGCCGATGTCGGCGTGGCGATCGGCGCCGGCACCGACGTGGCGGTCGAGGCGGGCGACATCGTGCTGGTGCGCAGCGATCCGCGCGATCTGCCGAGGATCATCCGGCTCAGTCGGGCGAGCTACCGCAAGATGGTGCAGAACCTGTGGTGGGCGGCCGGCTACAACGTCGTCGCGATCCCGCTGGCCGCGGGGGTGCTGGCTCCGCTCGGGATCCTGTTGCACCCGGCTGTCGGCGCCGTGCTGATGTCGCTGAGCACGGTCGTCGTGGCGCTCAACGCCCAGCTTCTGCGGCGAACGGACCTCGCCCTTGGCTGACCCCTCGCTCCGTAGATCTCGGCGGTGAGGCCCCCCGAAGCGCCGCCGCCTCCCGGTCCACCCTCGATGTTCGTATGCTTAAGGCGAACGGACCCCCTCCTGCCCGGGTCCGTTGGCGCTCGGCGCCGGTACGCCCGCTCCGCATGCCACCACGGTCGAATGGCAGCAGATTTCGGCCATACTCCACCGAGGAAGAAGCCGCGATGCGCGAAGCCGTAGCCAAGCTCTGGCCGGAGTTGGAGTGGATCGGGGACGAGGGTCTGCGTGAGCGGGTCACGTGTACGTGGGTCCGGGCGCTGGAGGAGAGCCCGCTCCGGCCGGAGGATCTACACGAGATCCCCTTTACCCTCCTCGTACCTGACAGCCCCGCCTCCTTCATGGAGCACAAGCGCTGCGTGGTGCACATCGCCCGCCGGGCGGGGGAGGCC
>Ga0114931_10005777_pt1 | contig 15305 bp, 16 predicted proteins | sample 2SBtaG_FD_89579 | JGI IMG/M metagenome (GOLD analysis project Ga0114931, IMG submission 89579) | Deep subsurface microbial communities from Kolumbo volcano to uncover new lineages of life (NeLLi) - 2SBTROV14_V59a metaG | ecosystem: Environmental > Aquatic > Marine > Volcanic | place: Kolumbo...
TATGTTGCCTTTTTTTATTTCCCCGTCGGATTCATGACCATTTCAAGACCGAACATCTCGTCGTTATCTGAAAGCATTTGCATAATCAGAAACTCTTTGTTTGAAAGTGTAGGGAATTCATTGTTTTTCATGATTTTAGTTTGGAATTATTTGGAGTGCCAAAGGCACAAACGAAAATAGCCCAGTTCTTTACATATATAAATGGTGCCAAGGCTTTCCAGCGAACCGGAGCGGACAGACTTACAATATGTAAGGCATTGGTTTATGTCAAACAGGACTTTCCGTACTTGTTACTTTTTCGCTATCTATTTAAACTCAAAGAATGTTGATTCTGGGAATCGAAAGCTCGTGTGATGAAACTGCCGCTGCGGTTGTTAAAGGCGGAACCAAGATATTGTCTTCGGTAATTTCTTCACAGATCGAAATCCATAAAAAATGGGGCGGAGTGGTGCCGGAGATCGCTTCGCGAGAGCATCTTGTAAAAATTGACCCAATTGTAAAGCAGGCAATTTTGGAAGCTAATATAAGATTTGAAGAAATTGACGCTGTTGCGGTTACTCAAGGTCCGGGTTTAGTGGGGTCTTTGTTAGTAGGTGTGTCTTATGCAAAGGCTCTGGCTTTTGGGTTGGGTATTCCATTTGTTGGCGTAAATCATATTGAAGGGCATTTCTTTTCCGTTGTATTTGAGAATCCGCCGATCAAGTACCCGGCGATGGCATTGATAGTTTCTGGCGGACATACGAATTTGTTTTATGCTCCGGAAAAGGGCAAGTACAAGGTAATTTCGAGGACGCGGGATGATGCGGCGGGTGAGGCATTTGATAAGGTTTCGAAAATGCTTGGGCTTGGTTATCCCGGTGGTCCAATTATTGAAAAGATTGCCAAGGAGGGTGATGAACAGGCGATCAAATTTCCGATTGCGAAAATATCTGATGGGCGACCCGATTTTAGTTTTAGCGGACTCAAGACTGCGGTTGTGCGTTATTTACGAGAAAACGAAATTGAGCCCGTTTTGGACGGAGCTGAAATAGGAAAAGAGGTTGCCGACATCTGCGCAAGTTTTCAATTTACGGTCGTTCGTACATTGACGAAAGTCTTGGAAAAACAAGCCTTGGAGTTAAAACCGAAAACTCTAATCGTTGCCGGCGGCGTGGCTTGCAACCAGGCTTTACGTTCGGCGGCAGATATGGTCTCTGATAAGCTTGGTATTCCGGTATATTTTCCGTCAAGGCATCTTTCTACGGATAACGCTGCGATGATAGCCGCGGCGGGAGCGTTTCATTTGAGCAAGGGTTTGAAATCCGATTTGTGTATGACTGCGGATGTCACGATGCGTTTGCAGAATTTCGACGTTGAAGATGCAGAGTTAAGAAGGAAAAAAGTTCGCTATAGACTGTAAAAATGAGGATGAGTTTAATGAAAAGAATAAGTGCAACGTTTGTGATATTGGGGTTGGTTGTTTTGTCTGCGCCAAGTTTTTATATTTCGGCTGCAAATGAAGAACCGGTTAAATGCGCGATGCTAAACTTCAAGAATGCCTATAAAAGAGCCGCTGCCGTTTTTGTTGGTAAAGTTGTGAGCGTTAAAAAAGAGGGAGACATTAAGATCACCAAGTTTAAGGTTTCGAAGTTTTGGAAAGGTGTGAACACAAAGTATGTAGTTGTCCGGGTTTTTGAAAGCAGAAGATTCCAGTCACCTTATCGAGATGGCAGAAGCTATCTGGTTTTTGCGAAGAAACGAGAGAAAGGGGGTTTGTGGGATGGCAGATGCTCAAGATCTCGTGACGTCGAAGGTTTCTCGCCAAGTTTGAAAAAAGATCTAAAAGCTTTGGGCGAAGGTAAAACCTGTATTAGTTTGGTTGAGCGTTCGAAAAACCCGGCAAAATAAGTAGCTAGAAGTTTTAAACAAGGACGAATCGGGTTCGCCAAAATTTGCTCACATCGCTCTAGCTATTGTAAAAACATAAACGCTTTTTGCACCCGCCTTTTTAAGTACCTTTGCGCAATGGGAAACGGTTGCACCTGAAGTAAGTACATCATCCGTCAGAAGGATTTTCTTACCCGTTATTTGCTCAGAATTCCGCACCTCGAAAGCCTTTTTTACGCTCATATCGCGAGCTTTTTTGTCCATTCCTGCCCGATGGACTTTGGAATGTTTGATGCGCATGAGGATATCGCTGCTGTATTTTATCCTCGTATGTTTTGAAAGAAATCTTGCTAAAATCTCAGCTTGATTAAATCCTCTTTCGAGGAATCTTGTTTGCGAAAGCGGCACAGGAATCGTAAGGTCGGCATCACCGAAATGTGTTTTATCAAACGCTTTAGCTATTAAGTTCTTAAGATGACGCGGGATTATCGGTTCGCGTTTTAGTCTAATGATTGAAGCAGAAAGTGCATTTTCATAAATCCCGACAGTGCGCGCTGAATCAAAAAAATGGTCGTCGCATTGATGGCAGAAAGTTTTGAGGTTAGTTGGTTTCGGACTTAAGTATTTCTGGCATTTATGGCACGCTGTCTCCTTAGATGTAAAATACCGTGTGTTTTCCCAACAGCGGGCGCAAACGACGCCATCCGAAGAATTTTCAACACTTTCATCGCAGACAGAGCAGGGTTGTGGATAAGCTAAAGTGAGAAAGGAGTCGTATATTTTCTGAAGCATGGTTGATGGCAAAGGATAAAATCACCTTGGACTTTTATCCTTTGCCTATTAGATTTTTAAAGACGTTTGCTAATTTTCATCAAGCAAACCTTTTTCCTGAAGCTCCTGACAGTTAATGCAATAGGGAGCCCAGGGAACGGCATTTAACCGTTTCGGATTTATTTCGTCTTCACAGTTTTTACAAAGACCGTATTCATCATCTTCGATCCTTTCAATAGCGTCGGCAATCATTGTCAAATTCTTCGACTCATGCTCAGATACAGCCAACATTACATTTTTGGAATAATTCCTGACCGCGAGATCCACAGGATCCGGCGTTTCGTTTGGATCAACGGAAAGGTCATTGCCGCCGAGCTTTTTTAGAATAAGGTTGCGCTCCTTAATAAGATTGTCTTTAATCTTTGCTAATTTCAATTTACTCATTTCTGATATGGAAACCCCTTAATAATAGTGTATGCACGGTACAATTGCTCGATAAGGATAACGCGCGCCATCTCGTGCGTAAACGTTAGAAGCGATAAGGATAGCCTAAAGTCAGCCCTTTCGACAACCCCAGAAGACACTCCTTCAGCTCCACCGATTATGAAGGTCACTTCTTTGAGCGAACGGAGCTGCCATTTTTCCATTTCTTTGGCTAGATTCTGCGACCCCATCGAGCGTCCCTTCACGTCCAGTAAACAGACGAAACTATTTGGATTCACTTTTGCCAATATTCGGTTGCCCTCTATTTCCAGACGCTCATGATGAGATTTGTCCTTGATTTCGGTGATTGAGTATTTTGCGAAATGGGAAAGACGCTTGAGATAATTTTCTTGCAGCGCACGCCAATTTTGCTCTTTTGTTTTTCCTACCCATATAAAGTGAAATTTCATATTCGCATCGTAAGTTTTTCGAGTCTCGAGTCAATTCAAGCACCTCAAGTTATTATGTTATAACTCTTGTTATGAATAAATTGGCTGATTTGTTAAAAGCCGCTTCCTTTTCTGCAAAGAAGCATACAGGTCAGAAACGTAAGGGAGCAAATGGCGAACCTTATATAAATCATCCCATTGAGGTTGCCGAGCGACTCGCTGTTATCGGTAAAATCGAGGACTATAATATTTTGATTGCCGCGATTTTGCACGACACTCTGGAAGACACGGAGACGACTGAAGAGGAGATTACTGATCTTTTTGGCTCAGAGGTTTGTGGAATTGTAAAGGAAGTTACGGACGATAAAACCTTACCGAAAGAAGAAAGGAAAAGATTACAGATTGAGCACGCGCCACATCTCTCGCCATCGGCAAAGCAAATCAAACTGGCGGATAAAATTAGCAATATAGAGGATATTATTGAAAACCCTCCTGAGAATTGGTCGGTTGAAAGGCGTTTAAGATATGTTGAATGGGGTGAGTTGGTGATCGAGGGGGTTCGAGGAACCAATCGGGAACTTGAAAGTCTTTTTGACAAGATTGCAGCCAAAGCAAAAACTGAATTGGCAAACAAATAGCTAACACGATCGGGAAAATGTGGAATAATTTAGTGACGTGATTCAACAAATGTTCCTTATCTAATTTGAAATATTTTCTTGCCTCGCGTAGCATTTAAAAAAGAAATCAAATGGAACTTGATCGAACAGAAAAACGTGCGGTTAGTGAACTTGGAGATGCGGTGAATGACGCGATCGAAGAGTCTTTGAGCGTTTCAAACGCTATTGAGCGTCTTCGCGAGATGGGTTACGAACCGAATTTGAACGTTAAATTGGAAATTAGTTTGCAGGAGATTGTAGGTGCCTACAACGAAACTCATGCAGATGTCCTTCTTGATCTAACGGAAGATGATGTTCGAACGCTACGCGGAATGAAGATTAAGGTTGATGATTAAATATCAAAACCGGACCTGCCTTGAACTACTATAAATACTATACAGAAATTGAAGAAGCCTTTGTTCGAAGGCGCGGCAAGCATCTTATATTAGGCACGCTCGACTGGGATTTGATGCGGTCTTGGGAAAAAAAAGGTGTTCCGCTTCGTATTGTGCTGGGCGGTATTGACACCGTTTTTGACGGGCTTGATAAAAACCCTAACAGTGCAAAAAACGTGCGATCACTTTCTTATTGTAAGGGCGAAATCGAATCTCAGTACGAGAAATGGCTTGCAAATCAGGTTGGAAAAAGTGAATCGACAAGGCACCAAGTTGAGGAAGCGAGTAAGGAAAAAGACGATGAAGAAAAACCAACGCTTTTTTCTAATCGGGTGATGGAGGAGCATCTCGAAAATGTGATTGTGGGGCTTGAGAAGTCGAAAGCAAAATCTCCCGGCGGATTGCGTCAGTTATTAGAAGAAACGATAGAAACATTGAAATCAAATAAGGTGAATTGCTCGGACGCGGAGGGTTTAGAAGGTTTACTTGAGGTTTTGGAAAAGCGTATCGACGTTGCTTTATTAGAAACTCTTGATGAAAAGTCACTCTCGAATTTGACGCGCAAAATCGAACAAGACTTAGTTAAGGCGAAGATGAAAATTAACGATGATTCTTATCAAAAAACACTCGACTTGATGATAAACAAAAGTCTGAGGGAAGATTTTGAAATACCGCGGCTTAGTATGTTTTATTTATGATTTGGGTAATTTTTGTCTTTGCAGACAACAAAATATAGAGGGAAAAGAAATGAACAAACTTCGAATTAAGAAATTAGGAATTATTTCTGTTGCAAAAATTTACGCGGTAATGATGCTTGTAATGAGTCTCTTAATTGCAATTCCGTACGGACTTATTATCATTGTAATTTCGTTAGTTGGCGGCTTGGGTGCGGGTAGTCAAGATGGTTTGTCAGGGCTTGCGGTAGGCGGTGGCGGAGTAGTAATGGGAATAGTTGTAATGATTGTACTTCCAATCGTGTATGCGTGTTTGGGGTTTATCGGCGGAATTATTTCTGCGCTAATTTACAATATTTTTGCCGGCATTGTTGGCGGAATTGAGATTGAGGTTGAAAACGTTACTTGAGCAAAAAATATACAGTTGGCGAAACACTTGAAGTTTCGGTAGAAAAAATTATTCCGAATGGATTGGGACTTTGTTTTGCTGAGAATTTGACGGTTTTTGTGCCGTTATCAGCAAAAGATGACCGATTACGCGTTGAAATCAGACAACTCAAGGGGAAAACAGCATTTGCAAGTATTATTGAGATTTTAGAACCGTCCAATGAGCGAGTAGAACCGAATTGTGATTATTTCGGCACATGCGGAGGCTGTGACTTCCAACAGATTTCCTATAAAACTCAGCTTGATGCAAAGCTTGGGATAATTCACGATTGCCTTTCGCGAATTGGAAAGATCCAATTTGATGAAGAAATTCCGATCATCGCAAGCCCCGAACAATTTCGTTATCGTCTTCGTGCTCAATGGCATGCGGATACGAAAAGGGGAAAAGTTGGATACTTCAAAAGACAGTCTCACGATGTTGTCGATGCAAAATCTTGCCCGATATTGGTAAAGGAGCTCGAAGATAGGCTAAGCCTTTTGCGCGAAGAGGTTCCCTGGTCAACATACATTTCAGAAAGCGTAGATATCGAAGCAGCAAGTGGAGATAGCGGTAAGACTTCAGTATATTCCGAGGAACTTCTTGAGAAAACTGAAGAGCTTTCATTTGAATTAAACGGAGATCGCTTTTTCTTTAACGCCCAAACTTTTTTTCAAGGAAACAAATTCTTGATTGAGAAGCTTGTTGAAACTGCGCTTGGCGATGCTAAGGGAAAAACGGCTATCGATTTGTTCTGCGGAGCAGGTTTGTTTTCTGTACCAATGGGTAGAAAATTCGACAAGGTTCTTGCCGTTGAAGCAAACGATATCTCGATCGGTTTTGCGAAGAAAAATGTCGAGCACGCGAGACTTGAAAACATAGAGCTTTTTCAAGGACGGATAAAGCAATTTCTTTACGAAGGCATAGTGGAGGGCGAAGATATTGATTTCTTACTACTTGACCCTCCCAGGAGTGGTGTGAAAAAGGGCGCGCTTAAGATGATTGCCGATATCGGCGCGAAACATATTTCTTACGTCTCCTGTAATCCTTCAACGCTAGCTCGCGATTTAAGGATTTTAATTGATAACGGATATGCAATTGAAAAAATATGTGCTCTAGATCTATTTCCGCAGACCCATCATGTAGAAACCGTTGTGTCCTTAAGAGCTTAAAATTAAACTTTTTTCAGTTTTATTCGTTTAAATCTAAGGATAAGAAAATTTGAACTTTCGGAAGTATCTTACTAAACTAAAATTATGGTAACTACTAAACTAAAATTATGGTAACTAAGAAAACATCTGGCTCGGCGGCGAAGGGGAAAAGTATAAGGTGTCGTTATTGTGGGCAGAAGAATTCTGTTCGCGAAGGAGCGAGAGCAAAAGCTACTTGCGGGCGATGTAAACTACCGCTCTCTAATAAATCTCATAGGAAGTTTGCGAGTTTGAATAAACATGATTATGTCCACCCGGCGGACAGCAAAGCTTTGGCTGCGTTAAGGACAATTCCGGGAGTTGATTCGGCATTAAGGAAACTGATCAAGGTTACGGGGGAATCGGCAATAAGGGTTTCGCTGCTTGCTAGTGCTGTAAAGGTTTCGCCAAAACAATGTCCCGATCTATACGCCAAATTACAAGTTGCTTGTACGACTTTGGGCTTAGATATGCCGGATTTGTTTGTCCAGCAAAATCCGATTGTAAATGCTTTTACAATGGGTGTTGAAAAACATGTAATCGTTCTTCATTCGGGGCTTTTAGAAAGATTGAATGATGAGGAAACTCTGGCTGTGATTTCACACGAGGTTGGGCATATACATGCCGAGCATGTTCTTTACCTGACTGCTGCAAGGCTTTTTGAGGCAATCACGAAGGGAACAATGCTTTTGGTTCCCGGGTCGGAGATTATAAAATTCTTAATTTCAGCGGGCATCAGCAGCGCACTACTTGCTTGGGCGCGGCGCGCTGAACTCTCTTGTGATAGAGCGGCGCTTCTTGTTACCCAAGATCCGCACGTAGTTGGGAAAACAATGATGCAGCTCGCAGGCGGAACATTTGCGTCGGAAATTGATTACGATGAATTTTTGGAGCAGGGGCGTGAGTTTAAAAAGAATTACGAAGATAACAATTTGGATAAGTTTTGGGCGGATATCATAAATGCCGGTCAAACGCACCCATTCCCAATTTGGCGCGTTTCGGAAATCCTGGATTGGGTTGATACCGGACAATATGACGAACTAATGAAAAGGTAATTTCGTTTCCAAAATATGAATTTCATAGGCACGGATAGGGTTTACTCAAAATTCTTGCCTTTTTTCTTTTGCAGGATTATCTTTGAAAAATGATGTTAGTTGTTTTAACGACGGTGCCGTCAAACGAAGAAGCAGAAGAACTCGCAGAAAAGTTGATTAACTCAAAACTCGCGGCATGTGTTCAGGTGCTGCCTCAAATGAAGTCTTTTTATTTATGGAAAGGTGAAGTGCAAAAAGATTCGGAGTATTTGTTGTTGATAAAGACTTTAGACGCAAAGTTTTCCCAATTGAAGAAGTTCATCAAGAAAAATCATTCCTATGATGTACCTGAAATTGTTGCTCTGCCTGCGGATAGAGTTTCTGAAAGTTATCTTAAATGGATCGAAGATTATTTAGAAAGAGCCCAAACGGTTGTGCCCTCGATAGGTAAGGCGTTTGAAAAAAAAACTTATCTAACGTATTCACTAATACCTTTAGATTGCTCTCGCAATCTTGCCGACGAGGGCGTCGGCGTTCCCAAAATGACGCTCTTGCCGACGAGGGCGTCAGCGTTCCCAAAATGACGCTCTCGACGGTACCAGGTGTCAGCGTTCCCAGGCTATGCTCTTAACAATTGCTTAGCGATCACCAGCCGTTGCACTTCGCTTGTACCTTCGCCGATTGTGCAGAGCTTTGAATCACGCCAGAATTTTTCCGCCGGATAGTCTTTTGTGTAACCATACCCGCCATGAATCTGCACAGATTCTTCCGAAACCCTAACAGCAACTTCCGAGGCATATAATTTTGCCATCGCGGATTCTTTTGTTACACGTTTACCATTTTCTTTGAGATAAGCAGCTTGCAGAGTTAAAAGTCTGGCAGCTTCGATTTGCGTTGCTATATCGGCTAGCTTAAATTGGATTTCCTGAAATTCCGCTATTGCTTTTCCAAATTGATGGCGCTCTTTTGCGTATTTCCGAGCTGCTTCATAAGCACCTTGTGCGATTCCTACCGAAAGCGAAGCAATAGAGATTCTTCCTCCATCAAGAATTTTCATCGCTTGGAGGAAACCTTCATCTTGATTGCCAAGCATATTTTCATTGGGTACAAGACAATCTTCAAAAACCACCGAAGCAGTTTCTGATGCACGCATTCCGAGTTTGTTTTCTTTATGATCGGATTTGAAACCGTCCATAGATTTATCAAAAATAAAGGTCGAGATTCCCTTAGCGCCTTTTTCCTTGTCGGTTACCGCTACGGCGACAAGGGTTTTGCAGGAAATGGCGTGAGTTATAAAATTCTTTGAACCATTTACTCTCCAATTATCTCCCTCCCGAATAGCCGTTGTGCGTGTTCCTGAGGCATCTGAGCCAGCCTGCGCTTCAGTTAGTCCCCAGGCTCCCCAAGATTCTCCTTGAGCGAGCGGCACAAGGTATTTTCGCTTTTGCTTCTCGTTCCCATATGTAAATATGTGATTCGAGCAAAGCGAATTATGCGCCGCTACCGATAAACCGACCGATCCGCAAACCCGCCCGAGTTCTTCAATAATCGTGGAATATTCGACGTATCCCATTCCCGAGCCGCCATATTCTTCAGGGAAAATAATTCCCATTAAACCTAGCTCTGCAAGCTGCGGGCGCAATTCATCAAAGAAATGCTGAGGTTCGTCCCATTCCATTACGTTGGGCAAAATTTCACTTTCAGCAAACTCGCGTATGCTGTATTTAATTTGCTCCTGCTCTTCGCTTAGTTCAAAATTCATATAAGTCTCAATTATAACGAAATAAATATCGCTTATTTACAATATCAAAAAATGCGGGTGAACCAAAGCATTGAAAATGCACTTTTTCTTGCAGGCGATTAGGGTTTTTCTTGACTAATTTCTACAATCAGAAAGATATGAAAGCACTTCGTTTCGAAAATTCGAAATTATTTTTGGGCGACATTGATATTCCCTCCCGTGAAAGCGAGACATTAGTTCGCGTGGTTAAATCAGGGATTTGTAACACTGATATTGAGATTGTTCGCGGCTATGCGGGCTTTGACGGCACGATTGGGCATGAATTTGTCGGTGTTGTAGAGGAATCAATCGATAGTCCTGAATTGGTTGGAAAAAGAGTCGTGGGTGAGATAAATGTGGGTTGTAATGTTTGCGATTGGTGCAAGACTTACGATTCCAGGCATTGCCCTAATCGTACCGTTTTGGGAATTATAAATCGCGATGGTTGCCACGCAGAATTTCTAACGCTTCCAGCTCGAAATCTCTTAGAATTGCCCGATGAAATTAGTGATAATCAGGCGGTTTTTATAGAACCTCTTGCGGCTGCCTACGGAATATTGGAGCAGGTTGATGTTTCTTCGGAAACAAAGGTTGCGGTAATAGGGGATGGTAAATTGGGGATTCTGTGCGCTTGGAGTTTGGGGCTTGAAAGCGAAAACGTTGTTTTGATTGGCAAGCATCAGGAAAAGTTAGATATTGCGGAAAAAGGCAAGGTTGAAGGCATATTGCTTGAAGAAGCAATGAAGATTCGGAGGGAATTCGATGTTGTTGTTGAAGCGAGCGGGTCTGAAAGCGGTTTTGAAACCGCGCTTGATTTGGTGAAACCGCGCGGCAAATTAATTCTTAAATCAACTTTTCATGGAAAGCCGAGTTGGGAATCCTCGCGGGTTGTTGTTGATGAAATAACTATTGTTGGTTCACGCTGCGGAATATTTTCGCCTGTTTTAGACCTTCTTAGGACAAGAGCAGTAGATGTCGAAAGCCTTATTGCTGCGGAATTTTCGATTGCGGATGCGGTGAAAGCGATGGATGAAGCTACGAAAAAGGGGGTTATGAAAGTTGTACTCTCAATGGGGGATTAGAAAGTGTAATAACTTTTTGCAAGGTGCGAGCGTATAAATTTTCTTGGCAAATCATTGGTTACCGATTTATACTGTTGTCGAAGCTGTAGTGATTTTGGATTTTTATTGATAGGAGATTTTAGACGATGTTGAAGTTTTTTGAGAAGTCTGAGAGTTTGGTCTCACCGGAAAGTGACAAGTTAATGCTAAATTTGCGCTTTGTAATAATTGCGATTCTGCTCAATGCGGGGGTCGCAATTGCGCAGCCGCCGGGGACTCTTCAAAAAACTAAAAGCGTAAGAATATCTCCCGAAAGGCTTTCTGCATCGTTTGCTGAGGTCGCAAAAAAAGTCGAACCGGCGGTCGTAAACATAGATACAAAAGGTAAGATTCCCGACGTTAAAATCAGAGGAGACAATTCAGATAAAAAATCGAATGATTTCGAAGACTTTGTGCGGCGAAGATTTCCTCCTCGACCCAGTTATGCGGTCGGAAGCGGTTTCATAGTCGATAAGAGCGGGTATATCTTAACGAATAAACATGTTATAGAAGACGCATCGCGGATCACTGTTCGTCTTCAAACCGGTGAGGAATTTACCGCAACAATAATTGGCGCGGATGAATTGACGGATATTGCGGTTTTGAAAATTGATGTAGGAAGAGATTTACCCTTTTTGGAGTTTGGAGATTCTAAATCAATCAAGGTTGGAGATTGGGTTTTAGCGATTGGCTCTCCATTTGGGTTGGCGCGAACTGTAACAGCGGGAATTATTTCCAGAACTAAGCGGGACACTCCATTTGCGAGTTCCTTTCAGCAGTTTATTCAAACGGATGCCGCCATTAATCGAGGGAATTCGGGCGGTCCGCTTGTAAATATGAAAGGCGAAATGATCGGCGTAAATTCGCAGATTGCGACTTCGACTGGGGATTTTAACGGTATCGGTTTTGCGCTTCCTTCAAATGAAACAGCCTATGTTTACCAACAGATATTGAAAAATGGGAAGGTTCGCCGCGGATATTTAGGCGTATTGCTTGATTCGGTTAAAAAGGAATTTGCTGAAGTCTATGGTTTGGATAGTGCAAAAGGCGCGATCATAACCGATATTCGCGATAAGAAAGGGGCTGCAGCAAAAGCTGGTATTAAGAAGGACGACATTATTTTGCGAGTCGATGGTGTAGAAATCAAAAACCATCAAGATTTGATTGAAAAAATTGCGGCGACAGCACCCGATCAAAATGTCACGATCACGCTTTTACGGGAGTTTGGCGAAAGTCTTGTAAGAAAGACAGTTTCGGTTAAATTGGGAGAAAGACCAAATCAATCGATTGCGGGCAACAATGTTCGTCGGAAACTTCCTGTTAGACAAAAACGACACAAGTTTTTACCTCTTGGATTGACCTTAGTTGAATTAACTTCAAAAGACGCAAAGGAAAACAACTTTCGCGGCTACGAAGGTGTTTTGATTAAAAGAATTGATCCGGCAAGTTATATAGCTGATGTGAAAAGCACCCAGGGAATAAACGCTTTGAGTGTGGGAGATTTGATTCAAAGAGTTAATCGGAAAAAGGTTACAAATTTGAAGGAGTTTAATAAGCTTGTTAAGGGATTAAGGAAGGGGTCACCAGTTGTTTTACACATTTTGAGATTTAGCCGTCGAGGCGGTGGAGTTATCCCAAGCATAGTGCAATTTACGGTTAAATAAATTAGGTTTTGACGTTTGGTTTTCAGGGTTTGGGATTATAATATCTTTGTTTATAATTCTAGACCCTAAACTTTGGTTTAAAAACGAAATAAATTTATGGCAAAAGCAAAAAAAGCAACAAAAAAAGTTTCAACAAGCAGACGCAAAACTGTTAGAAGGTTTCATAATTATATTGGCGGCGAATGGGTAAAAAGTTCGTCTGGAGAGTGGTTTGACAATGTAAACCCAGCGGATACAACGGATATAGTCGGTCGGTTTCCAAAATCGAATGAGGACGATGTAAAAAAAGCAGTTAATGCCGCGAAAAATGCGGCGACTCGTTGGCGAAGGACTCCTGCTCCGAAGCGTGCCGAAATTCTATTTACGCTCGGAGAAATTCTTAGAAAAGGCAAAGATCGTTATTCCGAAGAAATGACCCGCGAAATGGGTAAAGTCTTAAGCGAAACGGGCGGCGATGTGCAGGAAGCAATTGATTGCACGTATTACACGGCAGGCGAAGGGCGAAGGCTTCATGGGTTTACAACCAAAGCAGAAATGCCGAATAAATATGCGATGTGTGAGCGGCAGCCGGTTGGCATATGCGGTTTGATCACGCCGTTTAATTTCCCGATGGCGATTCCTTCTTGGAAATTAATACCCGCACTTGTTTGCGGAAACACGGTCGTTATTAAATCCGGTGAGGATGTTCCGCTTTCGACAATTAATCTTGTCAAAGCATGTGAAAAAGCCGGAATTCCGAAAGGTGTCGTGAATGTCGTAAATGGTTTTGGTGATGCCGGTGCGGCGTTGGTAAATAGCGATGATGTGCGTCTTATTTCTTTTACGGGCTCGACCGAAACCGGACGAATTATTGCAGAGCAATGCGCCAGAGATAACAAGATCGTTTCACTCGAAATGGGGGGTAAAAACGCGATTATTATCATGGACGACGCGGATATAGATAATGCGGTTGAAGGTTGTTTATGGGGCGCATTTGGCACGACCGGACAAAGATGTACGGCTTCTTCGCGTTTAATAGTGCACAAAAAAGTCTATAAGAAATTTACCCAAAAGCTTATTGCAAAGGCAAAACAATTGCGGGTTGGCAATGGGCTCGATCCAAAAACTGAGGTCGGACCAGTAATTAATCAGCAAGCGGTTGATAAAATTATGGGTTACATCGAAATCGGAAGAAATGAAGACAAAGCGACACTCGCTTGCGGCGGAAAACAGAAGAAACAAGGTAAATTTAAGAATGGCTATTTTATAGAACCGACGATATTTACTGATGTGTCGAGAAAGATGCGCATCGCGCAAGAAGAAATTTTTGGACCAGTTTTGTCGGTAATTCCGTTTAGCACTTTGGATGAGGCGATTTCGATTGTAAATGAGTCTAAATACGGGCTTTCATCTGCTATTTACACACAAGATGTAAATCAAGCATTTTATGCGATGCAGGAACTCTATACGGGAATCTGCTATGTGAATTCAGCCACGATCGGAGCAGAAGTTCACTTACCATTCGGCGGAACAAAAGGAACCGGAAACGGACACCGCGAAGCCGGAACTCAAGTTCTGGATATCTTCAGCGAGTGGAAAGCAATTTACGTTGATTATTCGGGTAAATTGCAAAAAGCGCAGATTGATGATGTAGAGATATAGGACTTGATAGATGTTTTAGAATAAGTTCGATGAATAATTTACGAAGAGCGAAAAGAATATCGCAAGTATTATTGTGCATATCTTTTTCGCTCTTTTTTCGTGTCTCCGTCGCGGCTCAATATCGCTTTGATACTTGGACGACGGATGAAGGGTTACCGCAAAATAGCGTAACCGGAATTGTTCAGTCCGATGACGGCTATATTTGGGGAGCGACAAATGGTGGGATTATACGGTTTGATGGAATTCGGTTTAAAGTTTTTAACAAATCAAATGCTAAAGGATTAAGGGAAAATCGGGTTTTTCGCGTTATCAAAGATGGTTTTGGTCGGCTTTGGTTTTTATCCGAGTCGCTTTCAATCATTAAATATGAAGATAAAGAATTCACCACATTTTCAGAGGTCAAGGATTTTCGAGGGAAACTTCAGGGAAAATTTTTATTTACAGACTCCCAAGGGAGTTTAGTATTCAGCACAGACAAAGGGCATTTCAGATATGAAAATGGAAAACTAAAAAAATTTGAAATTGCTTCGAGCAATGCTTCTAGTTTCATTTGTTTTGCCGACAGTACAGGTGGATTATGGTTGGCGGATGGCACAAGTGTCCGGAGGGTGTTTGAGGGTCAAGTAAAAACCTTCGAATTTTTAGAGTATTTCAAACTCAGCAAGAAATATGGGCAGTTTAATCCGGAGGATCAACAGTTTCCTGTTTTTTACGAAGATAAGCTTGGTGCTTTTTGGATAGACTATGGCGATTTGGGAACATTTCGTATTCGTCAAAACAAAATTCAGTTGTTAGAAGGTTTTGGTAATGGATTTGGATTTAAAGAAGACGTCAAAGGGAATTTATGGTTTGGTCAAGATGACGGCTTATATAGAATTCCAACAGATGTTGTTAAGGCGGATAAAGTCAGTTTTTCAGATGCTCAACGGTTTATCATCGACGAAGACAATCCTAAAATAACCGTTCAATCTCTCGAAACCGACAGCGAAGGCGGACTTTGGATTGGCACCCAAACTAATGGACTTACGCACATAACTCCGCAAGCGATTCGTATGCAAACCAAAGAGGATTGGGGAACCGAAGACGAAAATGTGAACCCGATCTTAGAAGATAAAAAAGGCAATATGTGGCTTGGGGTTTGGAATGACAGTCTTGTTAAATATGACAAAACCAATATTTTCAAAAGCTACAATGAATTTCCCAAAACAACAAGCATTACTTCTTTATTTGAAGATTCA
>Ga0114931_10005778_pt1 | contig 15304 bp, 19 predicted proteins | sample 2SBtaG_FD_89579 | JGI IMG/M metagenome (GOLD analysis project Ga0114931, IMG submission 89579) | Deep subsurface microbial communities from Kolumbo volcano to uncover new lineages of life (NeLLi) - 2SBTROV14_V59a metaG | ecosystem: Environmental > Aquatic > Marine > Volcanic | place: Kolumbo...
GTAATGATCCGCTTCAGTTGATTTCACCCGATTAACCACCGGCTTGCATATCCTCATGGAAATATCATGGAATTCATTTTTCACGGCATAGGTACCGTCATGCCCTGAACAACGTTCAATCGGGGTGATTTCAGACTCAGGTACAAGCTGCAGAATATCGCGGGTTTTCATGCCGATTTTCTGCACGCGTTGATGGCAGGCGACATGATAGGCCACCTTGCCCAATGGATTTCTGAAATCTGTGTTCAATTTTCCGGCCTTGTGTCGCAGCATCAGGTATTCGAACGGGTCAAAGATAGCGTCGCGCACTTTAATGACGTCAGTATCTTCCGGGAACATCAATGGCAGTTCCTGTTTGAACATCAACACACACGATGGCACCGGCGCCACGATGTCCCAACCCTCATCAACCAGTCTTGCCAGATGCGGAATGTTTGCATCCCGGGCGCTATTGACGGCGTCGAGGTCACCCAGTTCAAGTTTCGGCATGCCGCAGCAACGTTCTTGCTCGCCAACCGTCACTTCAATACCGTTGTACTCAAATACAGCGACCAGATCTTCGCCAAGACGGGGTTCGTTATAATTCGCATAACAGGTCGTAAACAAGGCAACCTTACCTGTGGTTGTGTCCGTTGATACGGCTGTCAGACCTGCCTCCTGTCGATGCTTTAAACGTTTACGCAAGGTCTTGCTGTGATATTCAGGCACGGTCGCGTGTGGATGAACACCGAGCATGGCACTCAGGCCCTTACGCAGTACCTTGCTCTTGTTGGCCGCATTGACGGCATTAACCACGATGGGAATGCCAGCGAGTCGGCCCACTGTATCGGTTGACGTTAACATCTTGTCACGAAAACGTGCGCCTGAATGTTTGAAGTTCACCGCCTTGGCGCGCAACATTAAATGTGGGAAATCCACATTCCATTCATGCGGCGGCACATAAGGGCACTTGGTCAGATAGCACAGGTCACATAAATAACAGTGGTCAACCACTTTTACATAATCGGTCTTGGCGACCCCATCGACTTCCATGGTGTCGGATTCATCGACCAGGTCAAACAAGGTAGGAAAGGCTTTACACAAGCTAACGCAACGCCGACACCCATGACAGATATCAAAAACCCGTTCCAGTTCATGGTTGAGCGAATCCGGATCATAAAAATCCGGATTCTGCCAATCCAGTGGATGACGGGTGGGCGCTTCGAGAGAGCCCTCTCTATGAGTTGTGGATGCAGCAGACATAGTGAGATTCTTTTACATTCCTTAATTCGTCGGTATTAATCTGGCTGTGGCTTTACATGATTTTACATAAAACTGGCCGGACAGATTTGTCCGGCCAGTTGTGCAAGATCAGCAATATCTTAATTGTCGAGATTATCCAATGCTTTCTGAAAGCGGTTAGCGTGTGAACGTTCGGCCTTGGCCAGTGTTTCAAACCAGTCAGCAATTTCATCAAAATCCTCTTCGCGTGCAGACTTGGCCATACCCGGATACATATCGGTGTATTCGTGGGTCTCACCCGCAATCGCTGCTTTCAGGTTATCACTAGTAGGACCGATCGGCAGGCCTGTCGCCGGATCACCGACAGATTCCAGGTACTCTAAATGACCATGGGCATGCCCTGTTTCACCTTCGGCCGTGGAACGAAATACCGTGGAAACATCGTTATAGCCTTCCACATCCGCTTTGGCTGCAAAATACAAATAACGACGATTGGCCTGAGATTCACCGGCAAAGGCATCTTTCAGGTTCTGTTCTGTTTTGCTGTTTTTCAAATCCATCAGTTTTCTCCTAAAAACGTGAACAAAAGTAACTATTTGAAAATTATAAATATATATAATTTATGTGCTTACGCCATAATTTAGAATTAGTCTAAATCGGGAACAAGCATATCCCATGGCCTCGTGCTTGTCAAATAATCCTCGCAATCTTTTGCTTTCACTTTCCACTCCCCACAATGTCAGTTTTATTTTTACACAGGAATCCGGACTCATAATTGACCCAGATCAAGCACTGGGGTAACGTCTTGCCCACTTTAAAGTGGAGTTAGTATTTTGCCTAAAAAGAAAACGGACATGGACTTTGATGCCACGCTCAAGGAACTGGAATCGCTGGTTGAACGCCTGGAGGCCGGTGACATCAGCCTGGAAGACTCGCTTAAGGACTTTGAGCGCGGTATTGAGCTGACACGCGCCTGCCAGAAAGCACTGAAAGAAGCTGAACAGAAAGTCCGGATCCTGACGAAGAAAAGCGGACAACCTGAACTGGAATCCTTTGACAGCAACGATTGAAAATTTACCGCTTGAGCAGTTAATGCGGGACTATCAGGCACGAGTGGAAGCCAGTCTTGACCACTGGTTGCCACCGGCAACCACGGCCCCAACCCGGCTGCATGAAGCCATGCGCTACTCGACACTCGGTGCTGGTAAGCGCGTGCGGCCGTTTCTGGCCTATGCCACAGGCGTTGCCCTCAATGCACCTGTGAAAATGCTGGATGGACCTGCCTGTGCCGTAGAACTGGTCCATGTCTTCTCTTTGGTTCATGATGACTTGCCAGCCATGGATAACGACGACCTGCGCCGGGGCAAACCGACCTGTCACAAAGCCTTTGATGACGCGACGGCTGTGTTAGTCGGTGACGCGCTACAGTCGCTTGCTTTCTACATTCTGGCCCATGACAAGACTATGACACCGGATACCGGTAAACGCCTGAAAATGGTCGAAGCCCTCACCCACGGCATCGGTTCACGCGGGATGTCAGGTGGCCAGGCCATGGATCTGGAAGCTGAAGGCCGAGACCTGAACCTGACCGAAATGGAAAATATCCACATTCACAAGACCGGTGCACTCATCCGCGCCAGCGTCAATCTGGGCATCCTGAGCAGCCCGGACAATGACAAAGACACCCACCAGCGCCTGGACCACTATGCCAAGTGCATCGGTCTGGCCTTCCAGATCAAAGACGATATTCTTGATGTGGAAGGGGACACCGCCACGCTGGGCAAGACCCAGGGCGCTGACCAGGCGCTCAAAAAGTCGACCTATCCTGAAGTTATGGGTATGGCTGCCGCCAAGGAGAAAGCCGAAGAACTCCATGAACAGGCGCTGGCCAGCCTGGAACCCGTGGGCAGCAGTGCGGATCCTTTGCGCTGGATTGCCAGCTATATCATTAAAAGAACCCACTAAACGGCTTATTTCAGCCAAATCCGGTGCTATAATCCGCCCCCCCTTGTTTAAAATAAAGGGCCATCGCATTGCTAAGTTTGCGGTGCGCGATTAAAATCATACCAATTTAGTCAGGAATTTTTGTGCCCGCCCATTACACACTAAAGGTTGTCACCGATTTTGCCTCTGCTCATACGCTCCGTGACTATCCGGGCGATTGCAGCAGAATGCACGGCCATAACTGGAAACTGGAAGTGGAAATGAGCGCGACCGAACTGGACGATGCGGGCATGGGCGTTGACTTCAAGGTGATCAAACAAGCAGCAAAAAAGGTCGCCGGTGAACTGGACCACCGATACATCAATGAGATTAAACCGTTCGACCACATTAATCCGACGGCAGAAAATATTGCTGCGTATTTATACAAGGGACTGTCTGACGAATTGAATAATGACCGTATTCGGGTCAGCACGATTACATTATGGGAAACAGAGCGTGCCTGTGTGCGCTACACCGAGGAATAAAAGATGACACCACCCGCACCAAAGTCAGGAACTGTGACAACAGTGCCTATTGCTGATGTCCAGAACTGTGTTGATACACGTCATATCAATATCGACAAGGTCGGCATCAAGGATATTCGTCATCCCGTGCGGGTCAGGGACCGTTCTGAAGGTGATCAACACACCATTGCCAATTTTAATATGTATGTAAACCTGCCACATAATTTCAAAGGCACGCACATGTCGCGCTTTGTTGAAATCCTGAGTGACCATGAACGTGAGATTACCGTTGATTCCTTCAAGGACATGCTGCATGAAATGACTGAACGTCTTGAAGCCAGATCCGGTCATGTCGAGATGAGCTTTCCCTATTTTGTTAACAAATCAGCGCCGATCACTGGCGTGCAGAGTCTGCTTGATTATGAAGTCACTTTCATCGGCGAAATCAACAATGGCAAGCCGCAAATGGAAATCAAGGTAATCGTGCCTGTTACCAGTCTGTGTCCGTGCTCAAAGAAAATCTCACAATACGGTGCCCACAACCAGCGTTCGCATGTGACTGTTCAGGTCAAGACCAAAGGCTTTGTCTGGATTGAGGATTTGATTGACATCATTGAAAAAGAGGCATCAAGCGAACTTTATGGCCTGTTGAAACGGCCGGATGAAAAACACGTCACTGAACAGGCCTATAATAATCCGAAATTCGTCGAGGACATGGTGCGCGACATTGCTGCCATCCTCAACAAGGATGAACGCATTACTGCTTACACCGTTGAATCAGAAAATTTTGAGTCCATTCATAATCATTCCGCCTATGCAATGATCACGAAGAACAAGGAAGAAGAAGGCACGTAATCAGTACTTCTTTTTCAGCGTCATCAATTTGCCATCATTACTGAGTTCAAAATTGCCAAGATACGTCATGCCCAGTAACACCTCTGTCGGGGAGTTTCCCTCAACAATGGCCGCACCAACATTCCTTAACTCAATTTCACCTACCTTGACCCGGTCAAGCTTAACGCTGTAGGCACGGGCCACACCGGATGCCGTTGATACAAACATGGGTTTCCCGTCCAGCAAATAATTGATACCCAGTCGTTTCGCTTCGTTAGCATTCATCGCCACCGAAGAAGCGCCGGTATCAACCAGAAAGTTCACCGTCAGTCCATTGATACTGCCAACCGTACGGTACATGCCACGCTTGCCTGACCAGATCTGAATAGTCGGTTGTTCTGACGATCGGGTAAACCGGGTACTGATTTGGCTGCCCAGTTCATGGGTTGACTGCTTGCCATCAATTTCAAGAACCGCCTCGCGCGAGTTGGATGAAATGAGTTTGACGCCTTCCGGACTGGTTTTCCCTGCGGCCAGTACCCGGCGCTTGCCATCAATTTCAAGAACCGCCTTGTTATTGAACAACGCAAAGACAACAATAGACTCGACGGCATAAAGCTCGCTGGCAACGACCATGAGCGCAAATGCCAGCAGGAAAGATTTAACTGAGTATCGAGATGCAAACATAAGAAATTGAGGATGACTTAACTATCTATGAATATAGTCCGAATTTTCCGCCATGTCGCCAGTGAAGGCCCGGGTTATCTGGCCGATGTGCTTGATAAACATAATATTCCCTATGAAATCATTGCGATCGATGAAGGAACTGAAGTACCAACTGAGCTTGATAATATCGCCGGTCTGGTGTTCATGGGTGGAAATATGAGCGTGAACGACGACCTGCCCTGGATCGCCGATGAACTGGCGCTCATTCGCAAAGCGGCCAACAAAGGTCTGCCCATGCTCGGCCACTGCCTCGGTGGCCAGCTGATCAGCAAAGCACTCGGCGGAAGCATTACCAAAAGCCCTGTCAAGGAAATTGGGTGGCATCCGGTCAGTGCGCTGGACAATGGCCCGGCCCGGCAATGGCTACCGGATTTTACGCAAGGCACAGAAGTGTTTCACTGGCACGGCGAAACTTTCAGTATTCCGAACGGAGCCACCGCTATTCTTGAAAGTGAACTCTGCCCGCATCAGGCGTTTGTCCTGGACAATATCCTTGCCCTGCAATGTCACGTTGAAATGAAAACTGACATGGTCCCCGAATGGGCGCAATTATACTCATACGAACTTGAGGAAAACTCACCTGCCATTCAAAGTGCCACTAAAATGATTGAGAACCTTGAAGCGCGTATTGCGACCATGCAGAAGGTTGCTGATAGGTTGTATGAGAAATGGTTGGAACCTGTCATGCGCGGAGTTAATTAAAAATCATATTTAACGCAGAGCTCGCAAAGACGCGGAGAGTGCCAAGATATAAATAAAGAAAATAACGTTAGCGAGACCATAATAGCGAGTCGTAATAATAACAACTGATGCTGAAATGAAACTACTGCATTGATACCTTCAACTTCCATACGACCGCGAATAATATGTGCTTCAATAGCATCCTGGAACGTGGCGGTTGTTATTAACATAACAGATATCTTCTTTTGTCACTACTTCGAAACAGTAAACCGATCACCACTGTCCTTTGTAAGGTCGACTTTTACTTTTTGCTTGCTCCAGCCGTGGACCTTGTCATGGGCTTCGACATAGACAATTGTCGTGCCTGAGGGGATTGCTATATTACCGAGACTACGGGTGAAAGGTTGTTCATTCTCATGTGGATGAAACAGTGTGCGCGTTCCATAAATTTTGCCATCATCTGACACGACTCGCCAGGCATCTGCATAGTGCTCCCAACCAGAGTCATCGTGGCGCAAGGTCACATTGGCACGCCAACTGCTACCGGTTTTTTGCATTTCGACGTTCACAACCTCAACATCGCCGGCGTGTGTTGCATAAGAAAGAAAAAATATTATTGCAAACAGCGTTAATTTTTTCATAATTGTCTCCAATTAATCATCAAGTGTATTTATTTCTTAACTTCATCTCATTCACGCTCTCGCGAGAATGACAGCAATCCTGCTAATCCTGTCTATTTAGTTTTTTCTCCGCGTTTTTGCGATCTCTGCGTTAAACACCCGTCTTAAAATGGACGACATTTAAATGATTAAAACTATTATCTGAAGTATGACAGCGGCATAAACACCTGCCAATACATCATCCAGCATAATGCCCATGCCACCAGGCAGTTTTTTTTCAAGTTGCCGGATTGGAAAGGGTTTTACAATATCAAACAAACGAAACAGGCCAAAACCTGTCACAATCCATAACCAGCCCGATGGTGCCATGAACATGGCCACGAGGAAACCAACTATCTCATCCCAGACGATGCCCGGATGGTCCTCAATACCAAGGTCCTGCGATGTCCTCCCGCATAACCAGACGCCAAGGACAAACATAGCCACAACGATTAGCATATACATCACTGGTGTTACATGGCCCAGAAATAAATACAATGGCACGGCCACGACCGTGCCGGCAGTGCCCGGCGCCCCGGGTACCGTGCCTGCGCCGAAACCGAAGGCCAGCAGATGTATGGGGTTTCGCCAGAGAGAACAAAGGGGGTTAGCGGGTAATGGCAATTTTACATTCTCCTGTTTCCACGTATTTTATTGTGTCGATATTTTTGATTCATTTTCTCTGGTAATCCTGTAACTGATCGTTGAAAAATCGACACCGACCCCTTTTTTCAGACCCCTTTTTTCATTCAGAAAAATGTTCATAACTATGTGCCGTTAAAATGTATGGCCCGCCATTATTCATTTCGTAGCTCAATCCCTTCCCTGCCTTGATAGCACCAATACATGTCAGACCGCATGCGAAAGATGAGAACAGTTCTTCGACTAATTTCGTTTTCCCGGCTGGTACTGTAAAACATAATTCATAGTCATCGCCACTGGTCAGCGCCATGTCTATGCTGGCTGCATTTTTAAAAACAGATGACAAGGGCAGATGTTCAACATTGACCGTGGCACCCACATTGCTGGATGCAAGGATATGTCCAAGGTCAGCATCGAGCCCATCGGAAATATCAATGGCACTGGTGGCAACCGTGCGAAGCGCCATGCCTTCCTGTATACGTGGTTGCGGTCGATTCAGTTGATGCAATAACCCGGGCTGATCGCTCGTGTTTATTGATACATCCCCTTTTAACATTTGCAGGGCCAGCCCGGCATCGCCGAGTGTTCCGGTGACATAAATATGATCACCCGGCTGGGCGCCACTGCGCAATAGTTCCTGGCCTGTTGGCACATATCCGTGGATACTCACTGTCACCACCAAGGGGCCTTCCATGATGTCCACACCAACCAGTTGTGTGTTAAATAAATTCGCAGATTCAAAAAACCCCTGACTGAATGCTTCAAACCAATTGTCCTCCAGAACCGGCACTGTCAATGAGAGGGTCGCATAGGCCGGTTCCGTCCCCATGGCAGCCATGTCACTGAGATTAACTGCCAGGGCTTTATAACCAATATCTTCAGCAGTCGTATCGATCGGGAAATGTACACCAGCGACCAGTGTATCAACAGCAACGATGAGTTCCATGTTATCAGGAACACTGATCCGGACAGAAAAAAGGGGTCGGTGTCGATTTTTCATTGATGTATTACAAGATTATCATTGAAATGAAAAATCGACACTGAGCTTCCCCCAATAAAACGGACGAATTAATTAACAGGCATGCTTTTCTTCATACTCTACTGGTGTCATGTAGTTTAAAAAAGCATGTCTGCGTTGGCGATTATAAAATACCTCAATATATTCAAAAATACTTTGTCTTGCTTGTGCTCTGGTTTTGTAATCTTCGTGATAAACAAGTTCATTTTTTAACGACCCAAAGAAGCTTTCCGCCACGGCATTGTCCAGACATTCCCCCTTACGGCTCATACTGCACCGCAGTTGATTATCACTCAGTTGTTGTTGATAACTCCCCGAGGCATAGGTACTGCCCTGGTCCGAGTGGACGATGACATCGTTGACGCGACCTCTGCGCCAAAGGGCCATGGTCAGCGCCTCCTGGACTAATTCAGTATTGTTCTTTGTGCCCATCGCCCAACCTATGACCTGCCGGGAGAATAAGTCCAGGATGAACGCCAGGTATAACCAGCCTTCTCTCGTGCCGATAAACGTTGTATCCGATACCCACGCTTTATCACGAGTATTAACCTCAAATTGCCTGCGCAGTAAATCAGGGGCCGGCTGCAATGTGTTCTTCGAGTCGGTGGTGACCACAAATTTACGGGCCATTTTCGACTTGATATCTGCCACTTTCATTAGCCGGGCCACACGGTTCACACTACACGTTTCACCTTCTTCAACCAGATCTCTATGTATCTTCGGTGAGCCGTATACTTCACGTGATTGCTGATGATGCCGTTTAATCTTTGCCGTTAACTTCCGGTTTTCACGGCTCCTGTTACTTTCTGCCCGATCCAGCCAATCATGATAGCCGCTACTGGATACCTCCAGCATATCGAACAACCGTGACATCTTGTAGTGGGCGCAATGTGCCTGAATAAAGGCGTACTTCACTGAAGTTCCCGAGCAAAGTACGCCGCGGCTTTTTTTAATATGTCATTTTCCTCCCTGAGCCGCTTCACTTCTTGCCGGAGGGTAGCCGTTTCACTTTGGTCTGCCTTCTTTGGCCGACCACGCTTGGCAGAAGCCACATCACCTTTTTTAGTCATTTGTTCTTTCCACTTATACAGTTGGTTTCGTCTGATACCTAATTCCATCGCTATCTCGCTGGATGGTTTGTCTGTTGCTTCCATTAGCCGCAGGGCTTCCAGCTTAAACTCCTTGGTGTAAGTATTATAGGGTCTACGTTTTGCTATCATTGGGACACTCCTTTATGAGGCTTTTGCCTCTGATTAAAAGTATCCGTTAAACTGGGGGAGGTTCACACCGACCCCTTTTTTCCCTTTTTTCGGACCCCTTTTTTCGTTTGTCCCTACTGGTATATTTATTTTGTCGTGGACTTTTTTTTCTTCTTTTTTTTGATTTCCGCTTTCTTTTGTTTCGGTTTTTTTGTTGTGGTCATTTCCTCCTGACGAAGGTCCATCGCTGCTTTGTCGAGAATGCCATTGACGTATTTGTGACCATGTTCAGCGCCAAACATCTTGGCCAGCTCCACGGATTCATTGATGACAACCCGGTAAGGAATGTCCTTTCTGAACTCCAGTTCATAAGTGCCCAGTTGCAGTACTGCACGTTCAACAGGATCGACTTCATCAATGGGACGGTCAAGAACGGGGATAACATGGTCTTCCAGTTCATGTACATGCAGAGGAATCTGATGTAAGAGTTCGTGGAAATAATCAACGTCAACTTTTGACATATCGTGATCATTGATAAAATTAATATCAATAGTATCAACTTCCCTGCCGGTCAATTGCCATTGATAAAGCGCTTGTACAACAAGGCGTCGAGCTTTTGTTCGCGCCTCGCTCATGGTCAGTTTTCCAGCTGGCGCAAAAGGTTAACCATCTCAATGGCGGACATGGCAGCATCAACACCCTTGTTCCCGGCTTTGGTGCCAGCACGTTCAATCGCCTGTTCAATGGTATCGACTGTCAGCACACCAAAAGCAACGGGTAGTTCATTATTCAAGCCCACTGTTGATAATCCCTTTGTGCATTCACCGGCCACGTAGTCGAAATGCGGCGTAGCGCCGCGTATGACAGCGCCCAGGGCAATAATGGCATCATAGCGTTTACTCGACGCCATTTTCTGCGCCACCAACGGGATTTCATAAGCACCTGGCACATACACCGCATGAATATCACTATCAGAAGCTCCATGACGAACCAGCGTGTCAATCGCACCCTTGAGCAAGGACTCGACAATAAAACTGTTAAACCGTCCGGCTACAATACCGAAACGCGCACCACGTACGACCAGATCACCTTCGATTACTTTTGCCTTGCTCATCATTATTGTTCCTGTTTTCCTTGCTTAGGGAATCTCTGATTATTTCATGAATCGGTTGCTGATGGTTAAAATCTCCCATCGCTACGTTGCCCATCCTGACAATAGCGTGGCTATTACCTGCGATGGGCGCCTTGACCTGAAAGATTTTACCTCATCATCCACCCGACCCGGAATTAATCAGAGGTTCATTACTTATTCTACTCGTATGAGACATATTCAACCACTTCCAGGTCAAACCCCGATATTCCCTTCATTTTCCTGGGATGTCCAAGCACGCGCATTTTGTGCACGCCCAGATCTGACAGAATCTGGCCGCCCAGCCCGAACTCGCGCAATTCGTTACTTTCTTTCGCTTCGGGTAATTTGCCCCCTTCCTCAAGTAACTTGTAGTTCTTGAACTGCTGGATCAGGTCATGCGGTTCTTCAAATTTGCGCAACACCACGACGACTCCGCTACCTTCTTCAGCCACGCGCTTCAATGCACTGCGTAATGGCCAGCCACAGGTCTCGTGCGTTGATCCAAGCAGATCACACAAGGTACTCATGATATGGACCCGTACCAGCATGGCTTTATCCGGATCAAGTGTGCCTTTCACCAACGCCATGTGCAGACGATTGTCGGTTGCATCCAGATAGGCATATTGATCAAAGTCACCAAACTCGGTCGGCAAGGTGCAGTGTGCCACACGTTCAATCGTTTTTTCTTTTTCGACCCGGTAATGGATCAAATCCGCTATCGTACCGATCTTGAGATCGTGTTCGTCAGCGAATTTCTCAAGGTCAGGGCGACGTGCCATACTACCGTCTTCATTGAGGATTTCGACAATAACACTGCTCGGTTCAAAGCCGGCAAGACGTGTCAAATCACATCCCGCTTCTGTATGACCGGCGCGCGCCATCACTCCGCCGGGCTGTGCCATCAAAGGAAAAATATGTCCGGGCATAACGATGTCGCTCGTTTTGGCACTTTTCGCCACCGCTGCCTGTATCGTGACGGCCCTGTCTCCAGCAGATATCCCGGTCGTTACACCTTTTGCCGCTTCAATAGAAACAGTGAAGTTGGTGGAATGAATTGATTCATTGTCACTGACCATCAAGGGTAAATTTAACTGTTCACAACGTTCTCGTGTTAATGTCAAACAAACCAGGCCACGACCATAACGCGCCATGAAATTAATGTCCTCGGCCTTGACGCAGGAAGCCGCCATGATCAAGTCGCCTTCATTCTCACGATCTTCATCATCCATAATGACAACCATCTTGCCTTGACGAATATCGTCAATGATCTCTTCTGTTGTACTAAACGCCATTGTTAATTCACTTCTTGACTGATTATTTAATAAACCCGTACTCAACCAACAGTTCTTCAGTAATGCTGGTTGTCTGTGTCTGTTCGCCCGATAACAATCGCTCCAGATAACGGGCTATGATATCAACTTCCAGATTAACATGCCGTCCTGTTTGAAAGTCCGACATGGTTGTCTCATCAAGTGTATGGGGAACAATATTTAAATCAAAAACGCTGCCATCGACGCTGTTTACGGTCAGACTGACACCATCAACACATATTGAGCCTTTAGCCGCAATATAACGACCAAGTGATTTCGGTGCTTCAATCTGGATCCTGACAGAACGTCCGTCGTCCATGCGCTTGAGTACTTTGCCCACGCCATCAACATGGCCGGTCACCAGGTGGCCTCCCAGACGTGTTGTCGGTGTTAACGCTTTTTCCAGATTGACCGGTGTCTTTGTACTCAATTCTGAAAAAACAGTACATGAAATCGTTTCACCGGATACATCTGCCCAGAAACCATCGCTTTCCAGTTGCACTGCTGTTAAACACACGCCACTGACCGCAATACTGTCACCCAATCGCACATCTGACATGTCCAGCTTGTCAGTGTTAATGCGCATGCGTTGATCAGACCCCTTGGGTTCTATGGCAGTAATGGTGCCGATGGCTTCTATAATTCCTGTAAACATTCTCTACTCTTTAATTAAGGTGTCATTCCGGAAAGCGCACAGCGCTTATCCGGAATCTGGTTATTTCAAAATATTTCTGGATATCGGATAATGGTTCCACCGTTTCCGGTATGACATTTTTCATGTTTATGATACCAGTTTCGGCCGCGCAGTGATTTTCCAGTCTCGACCCACAGGAGCTGTCTCAATAATATCGAGATCAATACGCTGATCCATGTTATTGATGCCTGGTAAATGAAACAAGCCGCGGGCATTATCACCCATTAAATGAGGGGCGATATATACGATCAGTTCATCTATCAAACCGGCCTGTAACATGGCCCCGGATAATGTTGCTCCGGCCTCAAGTAGCACTTCATTGACCTGGTTGTCAGCAAGATATTTCATCACGGCCTGTAAATCGACATGGTGATTATTTTCTGCGACCACTTCTATTCGGGCACCAGCGTTTGTTAACTTTTCCTGTGCTGTCTTGTCTGTTGAGGCGGTAATTACTAACGTATCGCCATCCAGACCCAGCATGCGTGCCTGATCAGACATGGCCAGTTTTGTATCTAGCACGACCCGCAAAGGCTGTTGCACTTCTGTGATGTCTTCTTCAGCCAATCGTGCTGTCATCGAAGGGTCGTCAGACTGCACCGTTCCGATACCTGTCACTATGGCAGAACTTCGTGCACGCAAATAATGCACATCTTTCCGGGCACTTTCAGAAGTGATCCATTTACTTTCACCGGATGCCATCGCTGTACGCCCATCAAGACTCATAGCCAGTTTACAACGCACATAGGGGCGGCCCTCGCGCATGCGTTTTAAATAACCAGGATTAAGTGCTTCCGCTTTCTCCTGCAGTATGTCCTTCTCCACACTAACGCCCGCAGCTTCGAGTTGTTGATAACCTTGATCGCTGACTGCTGGATTAGGGTCAGACATAGCACCGACAACGCGTGACACACCGGCTTCAATCAGTGCATCTGTGCAGGGTGGTGTGCGGCCGTGATGGCAGCATGGTTCAAGGGAGATATAGGCGGTAGCACCGCGTGCCTTGTTGCCAGCCTGTTTCAACGCGTTGATTTCAGCATGGGGACCACCGGCCCGTTCGTGCCAGCCTTCGCCCACAGTGACGTTGTCCTTCACGAGCACGCAGCCGACACGCGGGTTCGGGTCGGTGGTGAACAAGCCGCGATTGGCAAGCACGATGGCCTGCGTCATGAAATGAAAATCTTCGTCCGAGGGCATCTATGCAAAAACCCTTATGCTAAGCAGGAGACTGTGAGGGAAGCGCAAGGTAAAACTTTATATGAGGTCATTTCTTGTCTTCGCCAAGCAGAAAAGCCATTTGACTTTTTCTTTCTTCCGGCGTCAATTCGCTTTCCAGGCGGTCAACCTCTTCACGAAATGCGTTAATATCTTCAAAACTTCTGTACACTGACGCAAACCGCACATAGGCGACCTGGTCAAGATTGCGCAACTCACCCATTACCAACTCGCCTACTTTGCGCGATTCGATCTCGCGCTCGCCTGTCGAACGTAACTTATGCAGTATTCGCACGATAGCAGCATCAACATCCTCGGTTTTTACCGGACGCTTCTCCAATGCCCGCAAAATGCCGCCACGAAGTTTCTCCTCATCAAAGGGAACGCGAGTGTCGTCGCTTTTGATGATGCGCGGCATGGCGAGTTCAGCGGTTTCATAGGTGGTAAATCGATCGGTACAGACCAGACACTCGCGCCGCCGTCGCACCATATTGCCTTCACTGGCAAGGCGTGAATCTATGACCTTGGTATCTTCGTAACCGCAAAAAGGACAGCGCATAATTCTGGTATCAGTCGGTGGTATCTATATCATTATATATAGAATCTGCACCGCGCTCTAACCCTATTGGCTTAATATTGACAAAAGTCAGCAGCTATAGCCTTTTTTGTCTATATGAACACCTAAAGACTGAATAGCACTCCAGTTCTGTCATTTCCGTGATTAAAGCATGTCCTCGCGAAAGCGGGGACGGAAATCCAGTGTCTATATCAGAATCTCTGGATTCCGGATAAGCGCTATGTGCTTTCCGGAATGACAAGCTTACTAGCAGCCAGGCTAACAACCCAGATCGTACACCGGGAACCGCTTGCACAAGTCCAGCACCTGGCCTTTGATCTGCTTGATCGTGGCCGTATTTTCGATATCATCGAGTACATCGCAAATCCAGTTAGCCAGGTCCCGCGATTCGGTTTCCATAAACCCTCGCGTGGTTATCGCCGGGGTCCCCATGCGTAGACCACTGGTGACGAATGGTGAACGGGGATCGTTGGGCACAGCATTTTTATTGGTGGTGATATTGGCGTCACCTAACGCGGCTTCCGCATCTTTGCCCGTAATATCCTTGTCGATGAGGTCAACTAAAAACAAATGATTGTCGGTGCCACCGGAAACAACATTGTATCCCCTGTCCATGAGTGCCGAGGCCATGGTACGTGAATTCTTTAACACTTGCTTCTGATATTCAGTGAAATCAGGTTCCAGTGCTTCCTTGAATGCCACTGCCTTGGCGGCGATAACATGCATCAACGGTCCACCTTGAGTCCCCGGGAAAATACTTGAATTGAATTTCTTTTCCAGTTCCTCATTCGCTTTCGCCAAAATCAAACCGCCGCGTGGGCCACGTAGGGTTTTATGTGTGGTCGATGTGGTGACATCGGCAATTTGCACAGGACTTGGATAAATGTCTGCTGCAATCAGACCGGCAACGTGTGCCATATCGACCATGAGGTAAGCGCCAACACTGTCA
>Ga0114931_10005779_pt1 | contig 15303 bp, 6 predicted proteins | sample 2SBtaG_FD_89579 | JGI IMG/M metagenome (GOLD analysis project Ga0114931, IMG submission 89579) | Deep subsurface microbial communities from Kolumbo volcano to uncover new lineages of life (NeLLi) - 2SBTROV14_V59a metaG | ecosystem: Environmental > Aquatic > Marine > Volcanic | place: Kolumbo...
CAATGGCGACGGTGTCGCTGAGTCTTTGGATCATTTCATGAGCCTGCAGGTCAAAGGAGCGGAGAACACCGGCTTGATTTTCCGGCCGGGACATCCGACGCAGTTCATCATCAATGTCCAGCATCCGGAAAGCACTGATATCGAAACCACTCCCGACGGCCAGGGTGATGCAACCTGGTTGCTGGACCTGAAAGATGTCGTGCCTCCGCCCTGTGTCAGGAATGAGGACCGTATTGAATCCGGTCGTGGAGTCAAAACCTGTGATGACAGCAATGATACCAACTTCATCAAAAAGCTGATCAAGGCCGGCAAATAACACGCACGACACAAAATAAGCGGATATAACGGTAATATGATCCCCGCCCCAGCGGGGATTTTTTATTCAGGAATATACCTTTGGCTTCGAACCCCACGAAATGCACGTCAACCAATAATGCGCCACGGAAAACACAGAAGACACGGACGGGTAACTGTTACTGCAATGTAGGGTACAACAAGCAAAGCGCATTGCACCGCATGGCAGGCAGATGACCCGGCGGGATCACGGCGCAATGCCCGTTGGTTATTGCGCCCTGCGAATATCACGAATTGTCCGTGCCTTCCGTGGCAAAACGGTTTTCGTGTTTTTAGTGGGTTTCGTGGCTGACGCTCAGAACTTGGCGTTCAAATCCAGCTGCAGCACGTCGATCGCCAACGGCAAGCCGTCGATTTCGTCGGCGGAGAGATAGCGTGCCGAGACCCAGGCATTGTCGTTGATGCCGTACTTGCCGCCCAGGATCCAGCCTTTGGCATTGGTGCCGCCCAGATGGAAGTCGGAGTCGGTGTAGGCGTCCAGCACGGCGTCACGCTCCAGGTATTTGTAACCCAGCGACGCCTGCCAGTTGCGCCGCAGGGAAACGTCCGGCCAGCCCACGGTAAATTTCAGATAATAACCTTCGTTCTGCTTGTCATCCGGATTGCCGGTGTCGAACGTGCCATTGACGCGCAGCGCCGAACCACCAATGCGATTACGGATGTCGTTGGCGTTATAGCCGACATTACGTACATAGTCACCGGTGACGATCATGTGCAGAGGCGCGAATTTGGCATAGTCGTAGCGTGCTGTCAGATTGGCCAGGTCATAATCCGAGGCCAGGCCGAACAGGAATGGCGAGGTGCTGGGCTGCTGGGCGTTGATATCGAACAGACTGTTGCCTTTCTGCATGAAATCGGGCGCCGTATAGTCCAGCAGATTGTTGGTCGGATCGTTCAGCCGACCGGTGATGTTGTGATAATTGTAATAAGCCAGTCCGACCTTGAAACTGCTCTGATCATCGCCGATCAGCTCGGTGCCGAGCTGGCCGGCGAACAGCCATTTGTCATCCTGGCTCAGGGCCACTTCCTGCAGCGGGAAGGCACCGACGGTCATGAACAGCGTGCGGTTGTGTTCGTCCATGTCGAACAGATCGTTGCCACCGGACAGATTGTAGCGGAAGGTCGCCGCGGCGCCTTCGAAATTCACATCCTTGTCCCACACCAGGCTGGTGGAAAAGAACGGATTGGGGATCCGCCCGCCCCACAGGGTCAGCCAGGGATAGCTGTTCAAATCATAGTCGTCGTATTTGAGATAAGCGCGATCCAGGAATATCGAGTACGGCTTGAAGCTTTCTCCGGAGGTCTGATTGGTGGACACCGGATTGTCCGTACTGCCGGTGGCGAGCCGCACGCCGGCCTTGAGGTTATTGGTTACCTTGCCGGATACCGACAGGCGCATGCGCATGCGGGCGCGATTACGGTCCTCGGTGTTGTTCAACAGAAAGGAAGAACTGCCGTCATTGAGTTTCTGATAATCGATATGGCTGCCGAAGACGTTATTGGAACCAAACAGATCGCCCTCGGCGCGCAGCCGGATATCGCCCTTGACCTTGATGCGCTGGGTCCAGGCCGGCATGGCTTCCGGAATCCCCCAGCGTTCCTGTTTGGCCTGACTCATCACCGCCCCGACCACGTCTTCCTGCAGTTCGGTGCGCACCTGCTGGCGGATCTCGTCCTTGACGAACTCCGGTACATAAGGCACGCGGACCACTTTCTCGGGCGCCTGCGCTGTCATTCTTTCCTGGCGGCGGGCCTATTCCACCGCCGACTGCTGGGCGGTGCTGATCAAGGTATCGGCCCGTTCCTGGCTGAGAATGCCTTCCTTGACCAGCGCCTCGATCAGATTCAGCGTGGTGTTTTTCAATACCAGCAGTTCATCCCGCTCACTGGCGGCCTGGGCGCTTCCCGCCAGGGCGACCGCGATCAGGGCCGGCAAGACCCGTTTGACAGTTTTCATCGATCTCATCCAAACACTAGAGGTAAATTTTGTCCCTGTTTACAGCCGCGAACTGATGCGCATCCGGATCGGCTGCGGCATGTTCGGCGGCGGCGCCTCGGCCAGCGCCGGCAGATTGCGGATCAGTTCGACCAGGGTATCGTCGATGTCCCGCCGGCCGGTGGTGGAGGCCAGTTCGGCGCGGGTTACGCTGCCGTCGAAACCGACCCAGACCTTGGCGATCACCGAGTAGTTCTGGCTGCGGGTCTTGTCGTCCGCGGCCAGCGCTTCCTCGATCAGGCGCTGCAACTGACCGGCATAGACCACGTTGGGATCCCCGGCGCCGGATAACAGGCCGCGGCCGCCGCGGCGCGCGATCAGGCCGAAGCCATCGCTGCCGGCCCCGCCCTCGGCATCCAGGCCCAGCAGATCGCCGGCCGGCGGTTCATCGGCCATGTCCGGAATGTCCTCGATCTGTTCCTGCTCCGGCACTTCCACCGGCTCTTTCATTTTCGGTGGCGGCGGCTTGATCTTCGGCGGTGGCGGCGGCGGTGGCGGCTTCACCAGCGTGATCTGCTGCACCTTCTTTTTCTGCTGGGGTGGCGGATTGTCCAGCGCGTTCATGACCAGCCAGACCACGCCCACGGCAACCAGCAGTACCACGGCCGAGCCCACCAGCTTGGGGATGTACTTTTTGTACGACATACCCCGGCTTTATTTCACCAGGTTCTGGGTCACCAGACCGATCTGGTTGATCTCCAGCCGGCCGAGCAGATCCAGCACGCTGACAATCGACTGATACTGGATCTGTGCATCACCCTTGACCACCACCGGCAGATCGGGATTGACCGCCTTGTATTGCTGCAGGGTGGCTTCGAGCTGATCCATGGAGACCGGATAGGTATCGAGATAAATGGTGCCATCCGCGGTCACGGTAATGGCCTTGGTCTGCGATTTGGCGATACTCGGCGTTGCCGAAGCCTGCGGCAGGTTGACCATGATGCCCTGCACCGTGGCGGTGGTCATGATGATAAAGATCACCAGCAGCACATAGGCCAGATCGAGCATCGGCGTGATGTTGATCTCGTCGTAAGGCTCGTTGTCTTCCTGCGCCCGCATCAGCTGTGCTGCTCCGCGATCTTGGCCACGAACTCATCGACGAACACATGCATGTCGGCGGTGATTTCCTTGATCCGGGTGCCGAGATAGTTGTAACCGAACAGTGCCGGAATCGCGACCGCCAGGCCGGCCACGGTCGCTACCAGCGCCGCGGCGATACCCGGCGCGATGGAGTTGACGTTGACATCGCCGCTCGCGGCAATGGCGGCGAAGGTGATCATGACACCGACCACGGTGCCCAGCAGCCCGAGGAAGGGACCGCCGGAAATGGCGATGGTCAGCAACACCATCTGGCTGTTCAAACGCTGATTCTCGCGGGTCATGGCGCCATCCATGGTGGCCTTGATGGCGTTCACCGCCTGGGGGCTGAGGCTCAGATCGGCCGCCTGGGCGCCGGCGGTCTTGGGCACCCGATGCAGCATTTCCCGTACCCCGGCATGATAAACACGGTACAGGCTGGAACTCTGAAAATGGTCATGATGGCTGGACAGCGCCATCAGCAAGGGAGACTCACCCAGCTCTTTGTCTGCCTCGCTGTCTTCCGCATCCAGCCCCGCCACGTCGTCGGCACCCAGCTTGCCGAAGGCTTCCTGGAACCGGGCATTGTCCTTGCGTACCCGGGCGATGACCGCACCCTTGGAAACCATCACCACCCAGCTGATGGCGGCCATGATGGCCAGCATGATGATCACCACCCAGCCATCGACCGTGACATTGTTCAGCGTCACGGCGAAATAAGAGGGTTCACCACCGCTGTCCTGGGTACCGTCCTCGCCATAGATGATCAGGCTGGAACCCGGCCCCTGCGCCTTGACCGCGGCCTGGATCCAGGTCGGGGAACGTGCCACATTGCTGATCTGCATTTCATCCAGCGCACCCACCAGCCCCTGGCTGCCGTCGGCAGCGGCACCGACATGCAGTTCCCCGTCCAACGCCGGCATGGCGGATTACAGATAAGCGGTTTCCACGCCATTGAGATACAGGGTCAGACGCTGGTCCTGGATCTGGACCATGAGATGCTGCCAGGCGCCGGGAATCAACGCGGCATTATGCGCGGACTCGACCAGCGTGCCGCTGCCGTCATCCAGCCCGACCCAGGCGTTCAGCCCGTCGATGCCGACCACCAGGCGGCCATGGTCGCTGCCGTCGCGTTCCAGCAGCACGGCGCCCTTGTCCTGCGCGGCATCGAGCTTCACCCAGGCCGACCAGGACCAGCCCTTTCCGGTGTCCACGCCCAGTGACGGCGAGGCCGGAATCAGCACGGACTGGCTGCCATCGAAAGCCGCCGCCTGGCCGATCAGCCCGCCTTCCAGCAGAGTGGCGCCGAACTGGCTGGCATTGTTGCCATAGGCCGTGGCGTCCTGGCCACCGGCCTGATCGAAGTGATACACCAGCGCCTGGCCGGGATCGAAAATACCGCTGGCATCGTCGGCCGCCACCGCGGTCGGGTTGCCGTAATACATCCAGACCGTCTGGCTGGTGGCAGCCGGCTGCAATGTGGGAATCTGCACCCAGATCAGCGCCATTTCATTGATGGGGTCGAATTTCTCGATGTGATACTTGAGCGGCGTCTGGTCATCCTCGGCAACAAAACGGATGTCCTGTCCCTCGGGAGAAACATCGAGAAAATAACCGAAATTACCGGTATGCAGACGCACCAGCACCGGCACATTGTCCAGCGCCTCGGTGATATCGGCGCCGGTCGCCGAAGTATCCAGGGTCAGTTGCTTGCGGTAAGACCAGTCATCGTTCCACCAGGCCTGCGCGGCCAGCGGAAACAACAAAACCAACATCGTTACGAGTATCCGACGCATCATAAGGGGTGCCATGTCTGTTTGAACTTGTGGTGTGCGCGTATTGTGCGGCGATTATGTTTCATTAATGTGACGATCGGCCGCGGAACCGCGGCCAACCGTTCATACCGATGACATCACTGTGGCTTTTTCTTCTTCTTTTTGCCGGTGGAAGACGTCGCCTGGCCGTCGCCGAAGCCCACGACCTCGACGCTGAGAATGCCGACCGCCGAGGCGATCTGTTGCTGATTGCCGGAGTCGGTGAAGCTGCTGGTGGAGTCGGTGGCCAGTTTCGAGGCCGAGCTGGAAACGTCGCTGGCGCCGGCGAAGCTGCCGCTGATGCCGGTGGTGGTGGGAATGCCGATGGCAACACCGCCGACATCGATATTGTCGGCGCCGACAATGGCCTCGGCGCCCAGGGTCAGGTTGCCGGACACCTGGATGCCGGCATCGCCGGCGTTGATGACGCCACGCGGCGCGAACAGGAAGGCATTGACGCCCTTGAGGCCGCTGCCGTTGATGGCGGGCGGGAATTCGACCACCAGCTGGCCGTCACTGCCGATCTTGACGATGGGCGACGGCACGGAGCTGACGGTCTTGGCGCCCTTGCCGGCGTCGATACTGCCGTTGGAAGACCACACCAGCAGATCACCCTGCAGGGCGAACACGCGGGTGGCGTTGACCAGCAGATCACGATCCACCAGGATGGAGATGTCGCCATCCAGAGCGGTGACGATACCCAGATCTTCCGGCGCTTTGTTGATGCTGCTGGAACCGGCCGCGCCGGCGTTGATCTGGCCGTTGGGCACCAGCATGCGGATGTCGCCGCCACGCAGGGTCTGGATCTGGCTCAGCAGCAGGCTGATATCGCCCTGTCCGTCATGGTCCGGGAACAGAGTATCGATGGCGGTGAAGCCGCGGGAATAATCATCCGTGCCGCTGGTCTGGGCATAGACGCCGGAGGCCTGGATTTCACTGAACAGTACCTCGAACAACAAACGGCGTTGCTGGGCCAGCGGCAGCGCCTGGAAAGCGGCCAGCGGGTCGCCGGCGCTGATACCGAGACCGGCGAGGAAGCTATTCAGCTCGGCGCGGTAATCGACCACCCCGGCCTGGGCGCCGGTGTCCACGCCATCGGCCAGATAGGCCCGGCTGAAGGCCGCGTAGTCCGGGCCGTCACCCAGCCCGGCCAGGGTGACGATGTCCGCGCCACGGTCCGGCAGCGCCAGGTTGTTGGTGTCGTCCACGGTCTCGATGCCGTCGCTGGTGCCGAGATCGATACTGCCGCCGGCCAGGAATTCCACCGTGCCGGGCCCGGCGATTTCATATTTGGGCAGCTTCGTGGCGTTGATTTCGCCGGTTGCTCCGCGCAGGGTGGGGCTGAGAATATCGCCGCCGGCGATGAAGGAGGTCACGTCATCGGCGCGAAGATTCTGCACGTAGGCATTGAGGTTGCCGATATCGCTGCCGGCGATGAAGGTGCTGGCCTTGGCCAGATCCAGGGAAAAGCTCGCATTGGCCGACAGGCTGCTGATCGCTCCGTCGCGGGCGACAAAAACATTGTTCACCGAATCGCCCGTGTGCAAGGGCGTCACGGGTTGGGATTGCGTGTGGTTGGAGGTCAGGACATTCAGACTGACGATCGCATCGGTGCCAACCAGGGTCTGATCCGGGTTGGCGATGCTGGCCAGCCCGGCCGGATCGAAATCCGGCTGGGACAACACCGAATCAGCCAGGATGCTGCCCGTCGCCAGCCAGCTGAGCTGTGCGCCAGACGATGGGAACTGATACTGCTTGCCCAGCAACTGAATGTCTCCGCCACTGGCCAGGCTGAATTGTGGCGGCAATGGCTGGCTGTTACTGCTCTGTCCCAGGCGGATATCGCCACTCAGGGTCAGCGCGTCCAGCCTGGTGTCGTTGGTGAAAGTGAAGAATTTGTTGTTGAGATAATCTATATCCCCTCGAACGTTTGTATTAGTTAGTAGTTCAGTCTGAGAAACACTCAATGAGATAGTACCGAAATCCTGTACCCGGGCCAGATCCAGCGCACCGCCGGCGTTCAAGGCCAGTTGCGCATCGAAACCCAGGGTCAGGCTGGTGTTGGGACTGCCGGCCAGGTCGCCGCTGTCCAGCACGCTGCCCCGCACACTGACCTGGCCATGGCCATCGCCCAGATAGAGGCTGGCATCGAGCAGACTGCCACCGATGTCGGCCAGCAGACTGCCGCCGCCGGCCACCTCGGTGATTTCTTCGCCAGGGGCAAATTTACCGGTATCCAGCACGGTTTCACCGCCGATGGAGCGGCCGGTGGTGGGCACGGCCAGCATCAGGTTGCTGACATCGCCACCGCTGACCAGGCTCAGGGTGCCGCCACCCAGGGCGCCGATGCCGGCAAAGCGCTCGAAGGCAATGCCCCAGTGGGTCGGCACCGCGCCGGCTCCGTTTTCAGAATCTGAAATATCATTACCCTTAACATCCACCTCGCTTTCACCAATGCGGGTCTGCCATTCGGTGGTCGAGAGCGGCACCCCGGCGGCGCTGATGGCGTCCCCGGCGCGGATCAGCACATCCCCGCCATCGACCGGAAAGAAAGCGCCGCCACCCAGCCAGTTATAGAATAAGTCCTGGGTTCTGGTACCAAAAAAGAGATCACTACCCGGCATGACGGCCAGCAGGCTGTCGGACAGGCCACGGTTATAGCCGGCGGTGTAGATGGCGGCATTTTCGCCCAGATCGATATCGTCCGCGGCAATCACCTGGATATCACCGCTGCCGGTGCGCAGCACAACCCCGTCGGCCAGGCTGATGTCGGCCGTGTGGCCGGTCACCGCGTTCGGATCGGCGCTGGCGCTGTCGGCGCCGGCCACCAGCCGCAGCCACCAGGCTTCCGGCGTATCGATAAGTTGGGATGGAAAATCAACATTAAAAAACAATGACGTTACCACTATGTCATAAATCGCATCGCTCAGGCTGGCTTGCAGATCGATACTGCCACCGGCCAGCAGGCTTAGCTGACCGGTTACGCTTTGCCCCGAATCGTTGGTGAAATGCCAGCTGTTTGCAAAAGAGATGTCTGTACCAAACAAGGGCGCAATAAAGTCACCCAGCAAATCCCAGTCGTCGGCCAGGGTGATATCGCCATCGCTGCGGAGAATCAGGCCGGGTGTGACAGCGAAGCCATCGACACTGTCGGGCGTGGCGGCCAGGGCGGTCTCGGTTTCCTGGCGCCAGAGGTCGGTATCGGCCGCGGAAATGACCCCATCGGTGAGTTCGATGGTACGGGTCGCCACCAGCTCGGTTTTGGCCGCGCCCTGCACGCTGGCGTTCAGCGCACCGGCCAGCGGCGTATCCAGCACACCGTCGTTATCGCTGTCCAGCCAGCGGCTGTGGATACGCAGTTCGCCACCGGTCTCTCCGGCGGTGAACACCAGGATGGCATCCGGATCGGCCAGCGGATCGCCGCCGCCGGACAGATCGATCAGCGAACCGGCGGCCAGATCGACCCGGTCGTTGAGCAGGGCCGGATCGGCGCCCGCGCTATAGGCCTCATCGCCGTCGGCATCCAGCGCAAAGAGTTCGATGGTGCCGCCCTTGGTGCCGGCCGCCACCTGACCATCGGCCTCCAGGGCACCGGTGGCGCGCAGTTCGGCGCCGGCATCGATCAGGATGCTATCAGCCGCCGCCAGGGTGATGGTACCGCCGTCCTGGCGCGCGGAATTCGGAGCCAGGCCAGAGGCATCGAGTACGCCGCGTATGGTGATGTCACCGCTGTCGGAGACGATACGGATATCGTGCGCGCGCACCGTGGCGCCCGACGCCAGCAGAATATCCTGGCTGCCCAGCCGTACCTGGCGGCTGTTACTGAATCCGCCGCCAAGCCACTGGTTCAGTGCGGTGTAGGCCGTGGCGCTGGCGTCACCGCCCAGGTTGAGGCGGTCGGCGGCCAGGATCAGGCTGCCGCCCAGCTCACCGGACAGGAACCGCGCCGCCGGATCGATGGCCAGCTCGCCGGCCAGGGCATCGAGCGTGATGCTGCCCGCCTCGGCACCCAGCGCCGAGCCGGATACATCCACCACCGCGCCACTGTCAATGCGAATGGCGCCGGCGTCACTGGTGAGCGCCAGACTGCCGCCCGGGGTACCGACCTGCAGCCCGGCATAGTCCAGGGTCAGGCCGGACAGATCGATCAGCGAACCGGCGGCCAGGCGGATATCGCCGTCGGCCTGCAGGGTCAGCCGGCCGGACGGCAGCGCCACATAGCCGGCATAGTCGATGCTCGCGCCGCTCAGGGTCAGACTGGCGGCCAGGCCAGCGCTGTCCGGAACCGGCAGACCGGTATCGCCGCCGCTCAGGCTGAGCACGCCTTGCCGCGCGCTGAGGGTCAGATCGGCATTGTCGGCCGCGGTGATCAGAGGCGTGACCAGCGCCAGGTCGGCATCGGCGATCAGGCTGCCCGTACCGTCCAGCAGCAAGCCGGCATCGGCCGCCAGTTGCACGGTGGCATAGTTCTGCAGGGTGAACACGCCATTGGCCAGCACCAGTTCATCCGCCGCCAGGGTCAGACTGCCGGCGCCGGCCGGCGTCGCGGCCAGTTCCAGACCGGAGCTGTTTTCCAGGCTGAGCCGCCCGGCTTCGAGCCGCGTGCTGCCGCCCTGCCCGCTCAGGCCGGGCGCATCCAGCGCCAGGCTGTCGAAATGAATGGCCTCGCCCGCCTCATCGGTGAGCGCGCCATGCACGGCCACGGGACTGTCGGCGCGCAGCCGCAGATCGATACCGCCGAGGCCCGCCAAGACGCTGTTGGGCAGCACCAGCCCGGCCAGATCCAGGCCGCCGGTCTCGCCCAGATGAACTTCGGCCGCACCCAGACCCAGCAGGGCCGTGGCGCCCATGGCCAGATCCCCGTCGAACGTCAGGTTGCCGGATACATCCAGCAATGCCGTACCCTCGGCGCCGAGCAGACTGTTGGCGGCCAAGGCGAGATTGCCAGCGGCCGAACCGGAGACGCCCTCGCGTTGCAGCACCAGACGGCGGTTGGACACGACCAGCAGGGCGGCATCGCCGTTGACACCCGTGGCGGCATCGTCGGCGGCCACCAGCAGGGTTTCGGCGGCGCCGGAAGCCGGCGCGACCGAGGCAATGCGCGTGGTTTCGTTATCGTCCGCCGCGACGCGGATATCGGCCGCGGCCAGAATCAGTTCCGGCAGTTCCAGATCCACGCCGGCGGCGACCGTGATGCTCGTGGCGGTGGGGCTGATCAGCAGGCCGTCGGCGGTCTGCTGGCTGCTGCCGCCGATCAGAATGCTGTCGGCGCCCAGTCCCTCCAACTGCCCGGCCAGCAGTTCGATGCCATTGCCACCCTCGGTCTGCGCCACCAGGCTGATGGCGTCGCCGAGAATGTCGATCTGCGAGCCCAGGCCGGTGAGTTCACCCTGGATCAGGCTGCCGCCGAGATTGAGCGCGGACTGGGCGTCGAAGGTGATCTTGCCGGCGTCCAGCGGGGTGCGCGCGCCGCTGGCATAAAAATCGCTCAGGTCCGCGAGCTGATACTCGGCCCGGTTCAGCACGGTGGCGGCGTCTTCGATGGCGAAGCCCTGGGTGCGACCGCTGACCACATCGCTGCCGGCCACGCCATAACGACCGGCCAGGATCACGGCGCCGTCGGCGCGGCTGGAACCGGCGCCGGTGAGCATGTCGGTAGTGCCGGCCACCGGGGTGACCAGATAGCCGCCATAGAGCACATATTGCGGCGGCAGAATGGCATATTCGCCGGCCGGCAGGCCGTCGATGCCTTCCGCCAGCACCAGGGTATCGCCGATCTGGAGATTCTGGCCCTGCTCGGAGGCCGGGGTAAGCAGCGGATCATAGGGGGCAAAGCTGCCGGCCAGCGGCAGAATGGCGAACGAGGGATTGGCGTCGTCCGCGATGACCGCCTGCAGAATATCGGTCGAGCCGCCGGGACCGGGGATGAACTCGATGGCGGAGGCGTCGCTGCCACTGCGCACGTCGAACCGCGCGCCCTGGCGCACATCGATGGCCGGCGCGCTGAGGCTGATATTCTGTTGCGGCAGCGCCTGTTCGTAGGTTGCCTGGGGATCGGTGACAAACACCAGGGTATCCACTCCACCGCTGTCGCTGGGCAGAACCAGGGCGCCGTCCGCCTCGGTCTGCAGGAAAGGCGCGGCCACCCCCAGCCCGGAACTGGAGGTCAGGCTGCCGGCGCCCAGAATCAGCTGGCTGGCGGCCGTGAGCCGCAGATCGCCCAGCGGCGCGAACAGATTGCCGCCCTGGTGAATATTGTCGGCCGTGACCGCGAGTCGGCTGGCCAGCGACAGCGGCGCCAACGGCGCGGCCGACTCCGGCTGGCCGAACAACAACCAGGCGTCGGTGCCGGTCACGGACAGATCGAACTGACTGAGAGTGGTGGCATAGACCCGCGCGGCGCTGATGGCCAGATCGCCAGGAGTATGGAAGAAACCGACAAAATCATTGGTATTGTCGTAGCGGATACCGCGCAGGCGCAGATCCTCGCTGGCCAGTAATTGCACCCCGGCCAGGGCCGGATCGGGATTGCCGGCCGTGGCGGTCTCACCCGGCTGGCCGAAGCCCTGGGTGACCAGCTCGCCGATCAGCTCGATCAGATCGCCCTGCACCACCAGGCTGGCGTCACCGCCGGTCGGCTGCAGGCTCAGGAAATCGGCCTCGGTACTGGACGCATAGGTCAGCCCGCCGTCACCGGTCTCTTCAATAATGATGCTGGACTGTTTGCCATCGAGTGAGATGAGGTCCGCGCTGTTACCCAGCGCCACATAGAGCGCGGACAGATCGACCCGATAATCCCCGACGCCGCGCAACACGGCGGCGTCCAGAATCAGTTGCCGGTCCAGATCCAGGCGGGTGTCGGCGACGAATTCGATGACCGGCACGGACTCCGGCAAGGTCGGCTTGATACCGATCACCGGGGCTCGCACCGTCACTGCCAGGCTGTCGAAACCACCGGCCTCGATCTGGCTGACCGGCACATAGGCGGTGCCGAACAGCTCTTCCCCGATCAGCCCGTCGGCGCCCGGCTGCTCGCCGGCATAATCTTCGAACAGCGCCCGGGTCTCGCCCTGGTAGAAGGGGTCAAGCTCCGGGGAACTGACATTGGTCGCCAAAGCGTTCCGGCTGGATTCGAGATTCGGGTCCAGGGTAATGGCCAGGCTGCCGCCGGCCTGGTTCAGCACGCTTTGGCCGCTCAGGGTGCCGCTGAACAGAATGGCCTCCGGGGCGGTCAGGCTGATACTGCCGGCCGCGCCGCCGACCGTGACCGGCGCCTGATCAGCGCTGGCGAACAGGGATTTGCCAGACAGGGTGCTGGCCAGGTTGAAGGTGGCGCTGACCGCGTCGACGCTGATCAGCGCGCCCGGATCACCGACAATGGAACCGCCCGCGGCGCTCAGGCTGACCGAACCGGCGTCCAGCACTTCACCGAACACCCGGCCGAAATCATCCGCCGGTTGCAGAATCGCCGCGCCGGTCGCCAGCAGCCGGGCGTCCGGCCCCAGCCAGATACGCGACTGCGGCCCGGTATCCGGCAGGGTCGTCACTTCCGAGGCTTTGCTGACCGTGATGCTGCCGGCTGGTGCGGACAGGGTGCCGTCGATGAAGACACTGCCATCCGCATCCAGTTGCAGCACGGCGCCGGGGTCGGCCAGGATGGCCGCCTGGCTGCCGATGGTCAGGGTGCCGCCGCCACCGGCCTGGGCGGCGGATGACAGGCTCAGATCGACCGGGGCGCGTTCATAGTCGAAGCGCACCAGCCGGTCGTTGAACATATCCAGCGCAGTGCCGGTCGGCACGGTTTCGGCCGGATTGCCGCTGCTGGTATCGGCCAGTTGCGGCGCTGCCGGCTGGCTGAGAACCTCACGCGCCGGGTACCAATTGGCCGCCTGCAGGCGGATTTCGGTGCCGGGCAGTACGTCCAGACTCTCGGCCGAGGCGCTCAGCGCATAGTCCTGAAAACCACCGGACTGGAACAGCCGGGCGTCGATCAGCAGACGGTTGGTGTCGGCATCGGTGCTCAACAAGCGGGACGCATCGAGGGCGAAATCCGCCGCCAGCGCGCCCTGGGCCGGGCCGATGTCGATGGCCGGCGCACTCAGCGCCAGACTGCCGCCCTGCACCAGGGCAAAGCCGCGCAGCTCCGCGCCCAGTTCGAACAGCGGAGCGTCGATGGTTTCATCACCCGAGGTCCAGTTTTCGAGATCGATGGCGCCGCCGGCGCCGGCAGTGAGTTTACCCTTGTCGTCCAACCAGGCACCGCCACTGACATTCAGCAGACTGCCAGTGGCGACCCGCAGGTCACTGGCCGATACCAGGTCGATGCGGCCACCGTCGATGACCAGCGGCGCCACCGGCAGGCCGTCATTGACCAGCGGACTGTCGTTGACCCAGCCGGCGCTGACGTCCAGGCTGCCGGCCACCGACACCAGGGCCGGCGCCGAGGTATTGTCCGGCAGCGCGGTGGCGCCCTTCAGATCGGTGAAATTACTGGTGTCGAGACGCGCATCGGTCACCGAGGCTTCCAGCCGGATGGCGCCACCGGGCGCGGTGATATCGGCCTGATCGACGATCACCTGGGTGCCGAGCAGATCCAGGCTGGCAAAATTGGCCAACTGCAGGTCTTCATCGATCACAATGCGCCCGGCATTGACGATGGAAATACCGGTCAGGCCGCTGTCGGTCAGCAGGCGGCTGGCCAGCACGTGGGGTTCGGCGCCGGCGTCCGGATAGTCGTTGAAAGTCTCGACCGGTTGTTCATGACCGATGAAAAAATCATTCAGATCCGACCCCAGGAAGGCGATTTGCAGACGGCCGCCCAGCGGCACCTGATCCCAGGAACGGGCGAAGGCGCCGGCCAGATCGTCGGCCAGGGGTTCGGGCGCGAGGCGCTGATGATCCCCGGCCAGGGCATGGGCCAGCAGCTCGACGTCGAACACCAGCTGGCCCTGGGTGTTGATCACCAGGGCGCCGGCGTCCTTGCCCTGGATATAGCCGGGTTCGAAACGGCTGAAATCGCCGGTAAAGACTTCGGTAATACCCCATTTGGCATGGTCGATGCTGATATCGCCGAATACGCCCAGGTAAGTGGCATTGGGATCGGCATCGCTGATACTGATCACCTGGCCGTCGAGCGTGATCAGATAACTGGGACTGACCACGGCGCCGCTGTAGCTCACCTGGCCGCCACTGATATCCAGGGTGGCGCCGTCGGCGATGGTGATGTTGTTGGCACCCAATAACAGACTGCCGCCGGCGGACAGGCGTTCGCCGACGCCGCGGGCGAGGTTGGCGATGGCGCTGTCGGCATTGAGAAAGGCGGTGCCGGCGCGGGCATCGACCACCAGGGTGGCATTGCGGATGGCACCGTCGCGCTGCAGCGGCGAATCGGCCAGTTCGTTGCCGCGCGCCTCGACTGCGATGAAATTGTCCGACACCGACAGCTGGGTCTGGTCGTCGCCCGACACATCCAGCAGCGCGCCGTCGTCGATCCACAGGCTGGTCATGTCGGGGTAGGACTTGACCAGAAAATCCGGGTTGCCGGCCTGGATGACGCCGCCGGTGGACACCAGTTGCGCGCCGGCGTCGATGAACGCCTGTCCGCCTTCGAGCTCGACCAGCGACAGCGGCTGGGTTTGAGAATCCGGCGCGGTCTCGTTACTCGCCGCATCCGGGGTGACTGCGGTAAGACTGCCGGGCCCGAGATACAGATTGCCGCCACGGGCACCGTCGTAAGGGATGGTGTGGTTGCTGGCCGGGGCATTATCCAGCGCCAGCAGACGCACCGAGCCGTTCAGCGACACGCTGGTGGTGGCGCGGGCAATGCCGGACTGGTTGACCGACTGGCCGAGCAGGGTGATATTGCCTCGCTCGGCGACCAGCTCGCCGAGATTGTGCACCTCGCCACCGGTGACCACGCCGGCATCCAGACCTCGTACGTTGTCGTTCAGAGACTGATCCAGATAGACCTCGTCCCCGGCGCCGACCAGCAGGATCTGCCCCTCGGGTGCGCTGATGACACCGGCATTGGCCACCAGCGGCGCGGCCAGCAGGATGCGGCCG
>Ga0114931_10005780_pt1 | contig 15303 bp, 16 predicted proteins | sample 2SBtaG_FD_89579 | JGI IMG/M metagenome (GOLD analysis project Ga0114931, IMG submission 89579) | Deep subsurface microbial communities from Kolumbo volcano to uncover new lineages of life (NeLLi) - 2SBTROV14_V59a metaG | ecosystem: Environmental > Aquatic > Marine > Volcanic | place: Kolumbo...
CGTTGTCGTACATTCGTGCCGGGGACATTTTCCAGGTGAACCTGGCGAGGCGTTTTCGATTGTCCACCGCGGCGCATCCGGCGGCAATCTATCAGTGCCTTTGCGAACAGAATCCTGCGGCGTTTGCGGCATACTTGCCGATCCATCATTCCCGATCCGCGCAAGGCCCGCCCGCTGCGGTGTTGTCGTCGTCGCCTGAGTTGTTTTTGCATCTGCACGGCTCGGAGTTGGTGACGCGGCCGATCAAGGGCACGCGCCCGCGGGGGCGCGACGCGCAGAGCGATGCGGCGGCGGCGATGGAGCTGAGCCGTAGCCAGAAAGACCGCGCCGAGCTGAACATGATTATCGACCTGGAGCGCAACGACCTCGGCCGCGTTTGCGAATATGGCTCAGTGCAGGTGGACAGCGACGGAGACATTGAGAAGCTGGCGACGGTGTTTCATCGCACCGCGACCATCCGCGGCCGACTGCGTGCGGGTCTGGATGCGGTGGACCTGTTGCGCGCGACCTTTCCAGGTGGGTCCGTGAGCGGGGCGCCGAAGGTGCGGGCGATGCAGATCATCAACGAACTCGAGCCCGACGCCCGAGGACCGTACTGCGGGGCGATCGGCTATGTCGGGCTGGATGGAACAATGGAGCTGAACCTGGCGATCCGCACGTTGACGATGGCGGGAGGGGACGTGGATTGCTTTGTCGGTAGCGCCATCGTGGCCGACAGCGAGCCGCTAGAGGAGTATCTGGAATTGAAGGCCAAAGCCGCGGGGATGATGGCGGCGTTGGGCGTCGGGGCAGAACTATCCCCGGCGCCAGTCGCAGCCGGAACCTCGCCAGGGTCATTCTACTGCCATGGATGAACAGGTATTCTTGAATGGTCGCATTGTCCCTGCCGCCGAGGCACGGGTTTCGGTTTTCGACGCGGGCTTCACTCATGCCGCGGGCCTGTTCGAGACGCTTCGGGCATACGGCGGGCGGGTGATGCGGCTGACCGAGCACGTTGAGCGGCTGGCCCACTCGGCAGCCACGCTGGAGATGCAGATCGAGGTCGATGCCGCGGCGATCGAACTGGGAATCGAGCAGGTCCTGGCGGCCAACGGACTCCGCGATGCCAGGGTCCGCTGGGTGATGACGCCGGGTGACGTACCGCGCCCCGGCCGAGCCATCACCACGCCGACGCCTGGGACGTCGCTCATCACGGCGACGCAGGTGCGGGCCTATCCGCCGGATTTGTATGCTCGCGGGATGCGGGTGTGCATTTGCCCGTACAAGCAGAATCGGCTGGACCCTTTGGCGGGGCATAAGACGCTGGCCTATTTGCCTCGGCTTCTGGCGATGAAGGATGCGGCCCAACGGAAGTGCAATGAGTCGCTGTGGTTCACGACGGAGAACCTGCTGGCCGAGGGTTCGGTGTGCAACTGCTTCATCGTCAAAGACGGAACACTGGCCACCCCGCCGGTGGAGACGCCGATCCTGCCGGGCATCGTCCGCAAGGTGGTCATCGAACTGGCCGCTGGCGAGGGGATGGCCGTCGAACAGCGGCCCATCGACATCAACGCACTGCTCGCCGCCGACGAGGTCTTCCTCACCGGCAGCGTATTGGAGATCATGCCGGTGACCTCGATCGAGAAGCATGTGGTGGGCAAGGGCAGGCCGGGAGAAGTCACCGAGCACTTGCGCCGCTTGTACCGGCAGCAGGTGGCCAAGGAGTGTGGGCTTGAGCGCTAGAGCATTTCAGGTTTGTCCGCGCCGCAAACGAGCCGCGGGCTTCAGCCCGCGCGGCCTTACGCTGGCGAAACTACACAAACATGGCTGGGCTGTATCCAATCGTGAAATGCCATAGGTCAGGCAAAAAGGCGACGGTCACGGACTTGTGCGAGGCCATGGAGCAAATCGCCCCAACGCCGGCGGCCGAGGAATGGGACAACGTGGGCCTGTTGGTCGGGCGGCGAACCTGGCCGCTGCGGCGTGTCCTGCTGACCATCGACCTGACGGCGGCGGTGTTGGCCGAGGCGCTCGGGAGTCGCTGCGACGCGATCCTTGCCTACCACCCACCGATCTTCCGGGCGGTCAAACGGCTGATCCCAAGTGCGACCGAACAAGAGGGCCTGGCGGCCGAGGCCCTGTCTCGACGCATCGCCGTGTATTCTCCGCACACGGCGCTGGATGCGGCGCAGGGCGGCACGAACGACACGCTGGCGGACCTTGCAGGCCTGACCGATCTGTCTCCGTTTTCACCGTCCGCCGCGATCCGGGATGAGTGCAAGCTGGTGGTCTTCGTCCCGAACGCACAGGTCGAAAAGGTGGCCGAGGCAGTATTCGCGGCGGGCGGCGGGCGGATCGGCGCGTATGAGAAATGCAGCTACCGACTGAGCGGAGAGGGCACGTTCTTTGGGACCGTCGCAACCAGCCCCGTGGTTGGCAAGAAGGGTCGCTTGGAGCGCGTGGCCGAGACGCGATTGGAGGTGGTCTTTCCGCTCCGGCGCCTGGCCGAGGTCGTCGCGGCGGTGCGCGGGTCTCATCCCTATGAGGAGCCGGCGTTCGACGTGTATCCTTTGCAATCGCCGCCGGAAGGTTCCGTGGGCCAAGGCCGGGCAGGGCGATTTGCCAGGCCGGTGAGCCTGGGGGCGCTGGGGCGATTGCTGGCAAAGAAGACCCGGGCGGCCAATGCCGTGATCGTCGGGCGGCCTGGTCAACGGCTGAGTCGCGGGCTCGTCTGCGTCGGCGCGGCCGGTTCGCTACCGTTTGAGATTCCCGATCGGCCGTGTGGACCGGGGGACGTCGTCATTACGGGTGAAATTCGCCACCATGACGCGCTGCGCTATCAGCGGTGCGGGGCCGCGGCGATCGCCCTTGGACACTGGGCCAGCGAGCGGCCGGTGCTCAGGCCGTTGGCGAAGAGGCTGCGGCCTTTGCTTCCGGCGGTTTCAGTGACGATCAGCCGAAAGGATTGTGATCCGTTCGGATCGGTCCGGGCATAAACAAGGATACCGGAATGTCATTTTGGTCTTGTCTGTGGAGCATCTTTCCTCGTGGGTCCCTCACCATCAAAGGGAGATGGGATATTCGATGGTGCGTCTTTTCACTTGCCGGCGCCGTGGGGATGGCAGGTTGCAGCCGGATGTTCGGCACCGCAAAGACGCCGCACGAGAAGGGCACGGTCACAGATCGCCTGGTCGCTGAACAGAACGAATCGCCGCGGCCGGCTTCCGAGTCGCCTGCGCAACGCGAACAAAACCAGGCCGCGACCGGGCCGCCGATCGCCACAGTCAACGGCCAAGCCTTGTCACGCCCAGACTTTCTACATCTATTGATCCAAGCGCGGGGCATGTCGCTGCTGCAACAGTTGCTCATGCGCGAGACCGCCCGACAAGAGGCAAAGCGGCTCGGGCTGACGGTGAGCCGCGCGGACATCGAGCACGAGTACGACCTGACCCTGCGGGGCGACCAATTCGACGGGAAGGACGTCGAGGCGCTCACACCGGCGCGCCGGGAGCAACTTATCAAGCAGTGGACGCGAACGCGCGGGGTTCCGCGCGCGGAATTGGCCATCGCCATGGAGCGGCAGACGTATCTTCGGAAAATCGCCGAAGGGCGGATCAAGATCACCGACCAGATGCTGCGGCGGGAATACGATCGCGTCCACGGCGAGAAGGTGGAGGTGCGACACATCCAACTCGATGCCAAGCGCAGCTACGCTCAGATCATGCAACGCTTGAAGCAGGGCGAGCGGTTCGAGGACTTGGTCTTGGACTTCAGCCAGAATCGGTTGTCGCGTGAGCGTCGGGGCCTGTTGCCGCCCTTTTCGGCGCACGATCCGACGGTGCCGGCGATTTTTGAGAAGGTGGCGTTCGACTTGAAGCCCGGCGAGGTGTCGAATCCGATCGAGGCCGAGGGCGCTTATCACGTGTTGCAGCTCGTACGGCGGATTCCCGCGGACGGGGCCTCGTTTGATGCCGTTCAGGACGCCCTTCGACGCCACCTGCGTGCGCGACTGTTGGCCGAGGCGATGGCGACTTTGGGCAGGCGGCTGTTTCTGCGGTCGAAGATTGACATTGCCGATCCGCTGCTGCACGCCGAATACACGAGACGCCGCAAAACGGGCCAACTGGAAGGGCCTGCGTTAGTGGCGACATCGAGCAGGTCGGGACCATCGTGAACCGGCTGGCAGGGGTAGGGAGCGGCTACGGGCTTCTTGAAGGCGTTGTTTGACGAGCGGGCCGCGGCGCTTATAGCATTCGGCCGCGGCGCACGTGGATCGGGCCGGCGAGAAGGGGAAGCGAGGTTTTTTCGTGATCGCCGCGGCATGGATCAAGCTCGGATTGGCGTTCGAGTCTTTGTGCGGATGCGACTGCCTTGAACCTGCGGCGATGCAGGGTAGTGGTGCGGCACCAACAAGGGATTGTTCGTATGTCCTCGCCTCTCTTTGACCTAAAACGTGCAGTGTTGGTTCTGTTGATCGGTTTGCTGATCCCCCTGGGCGCGTGCCACCGTGGTGAGGTGAGCGCGGTCTCACAAGGCCCGACGGCCGAGGAACTGGTCAGCTATTACAGCCCCCGAAGCATCAAGGTGCTGCCTTTCACCAAGCCGCGCAGCTTCGACGACGATCTGATTCCCGACGGGCTGGGCGTCTCGCTGCGGCCGCTCGACGCGGCCGGCGACCCGGTAAAAGCCTATGGCACGTTCATGTTCGAGCTCTATCAGTATCGGCCCGCGTCGCTGGACCATCGGGGCAAGCTGATTCAGACGTGGACGCAGCCGGTCCGCAACCTGGACGATCAGAAGCGGTTTTGGGAGCGGGTGACCGCTACTTATGAGTTTCAACTGAGCTGGGAGGGCAGCCCGATCCCGCCGCAGAAGAAGTACGTCCTGGTGGCGAGTTTCCAGGCCGGGCCCGGCAGCAAGCGGCTGTTCGATCAATATGAGTTCGAGTTCCGGGTCAGCCGCAAGGAGATTCTCAATGCGTTGAAGGAGCCCTGATTCGACAGGGCTTTGACATAAGGGCGGTGTTCAAGCATCAAAGGAGGAGTCGCGATGTTTCGCAGAATGTCTTGGGTTTTGCTGTCAACAGTGGGTCTGGTCGTTCTGGTCGGCTGCGCGGAGAACAAGCTGACGCGGCACAACTACGACATGATTAAGGAGGGACAGTCCACCCGCTCAGAGGTCCGACACACGCTGGGCGTCAAGCATCTCGCCGAGCGCGGCGATCAGTGGGAATACGAGGACCTCGACCGCCACTTGTCCGTCGTGTTCTACTTCGACAACAACGGCGTCGTGCGGCGCAAGGAGTGGATCGACGCGGGCACGGGCGAGTGGGAAGGCGCCGCCCCGCACATCGACAAGAATCCGCAGGGCGAGAAGATGTCGGAGCGGACCTCGACCACGACGATCAAGAATGACTGAGCAAAACCCAGAGTGGCAGTGGGTCGGGTCGGCGGGGGCTCGATAAGACGATCCGCGGATGGATGGCGAGTATTTTCGACAAAGCTCGACTCAAGCCCACTCAGGCGCGAACGGTGAGTGACCGGCGCTTGGCCGATGCGGAGTATCTCAGAGCAAGTCACCTCAATCAACATGCCAACGGCGCGATTTATCTGGGTGGAATCGCGCTGGAATGTTTGCTCAAGGCAAAGCTGCTGGAGCATCATCCCTGGCTACAGAGTCATCGTGGCGACTTGAGCGGAAAAACAAGGGAAGAACAACGCATTTTCAGCCTGTGTTATCAAAAACACGATCTGACCACGTTGCTTGAACACCTTCCATCCGTCAGGAAGCGGCTTTCCGCCGTCCAAAGCAGACGCGGCAACATGCTTCGTATAATGAGCCAGCTTTGTGCGGAATGGACCATTCACGTAAGATACTCGCCCAAGACGACGACCATCGCAAAGGCAGGCTCGTTTCTTGACAGCGTCAAGGAGTTAAGCAGATGGCTAAGATAAAAGCCCAACCGCGTCTCTCCGCTGACCGGATACGCCGCGTCTTGAGAACGGGGCTTGCCCAAGCGGGAATCAAGGCGAGGATCAGGATCGAGCCGGTCGAGGAAACCAGCCTGAGCCGGGTGTTGGTGACGTCCGAGCAGTTCTGCCGCCTCGACCCTTCGGAGCGGCAGGACCTCGTTTGGCGAATCATCGGTCAGTCATTTTCGCCCGAGGAACAGCTAAGGATCAGCATGATTCTCACCCTGACACCCGATGAAGTGAACGGTGGTTAATGAACCGAGACTTGCCGTGTCTCAATGTTTCGCCGACCGACTGACCGATGCGGTCATCGCTAAACGTGTGCCGGCGGTGGTGAACATTGACCCGGTGGCGGATCGCCTGCCGGCGGAGTTCGCTGCTTCGGGCTCCTCCGGTCGGCCGACCAACCCCGCCGCCATGCATCAATGCCTCAGGGACTTCGGGCGGGAGGTCATCGACATCGTCGCGCCGATCGTGCCGGTGGTGAAAATCAACATCGCATACTTCGAGCCGTACCATGCCGCGGGCATTGAGGCATATGACGAGTTGGTCGGCCATGCGTTGCGCCAGGGACTGATCGTCATCGGCGACGTCAAGCGGGGCGACGTCGGCCACACGGCGGAGCGATATGCCCGGGCGCAGCTTTCGGAACAAGAATCGCCAACGCCAAAAGGGCCGGACGCGGTGACCGTCAGCGGCTATTTCGGTTGGGACGGCGTCAGGCCGTTTATCGAAGTGGCCCGCGACGAGGGCAAGGGCGTGTTTGTTCTGGTCCGCACGTCGAACGATTCGGCGGCGAGCGTGCAGGACATTCTGACGCAAGACGGCGGTAAGGTGCATGAAGTCATTGCGGCGTTGGTCACGCGGTGGGCGGAGGATTCCGGCACGCTGGGGCGAAGTGGTTATACGTCCGTCGGCGCGGTGGTGGCGACGCGCAGCGCCGAGGATGCGGCCCGGCTGAGGGCGAACATGCCGCGATCCATCTTCTTGGTTCCCGGTTACGGCGCTCAGGGAGGAAAGGCTGAGGACTTCAAGCCGTACTTCAAGGAGGACGGGACCGGGGCCATCGTTGCCGCGGGCCGCTCGATCATTTATGCCCATGATAGGGCGCAGTATCGGGAGCAGTTCGGCTCGGATTGGCGACGCTGCGTCGAACAGGCCTGCCGCGATTTCGTCGCTGATCTCAGAACGTGTTTGAAAAGTCAGGAATCAGAGCCCCGACCCTGAGGAAGGGGTTGGCTTACGATTGGAGAGACCGATGCAATGGCGCCCTGACCGCTCCCTGACGGCCGCAACTCTGATCAGATAAACGAGTTCTCAAACACGTTCTCAGGAGCGTGGTGGGGAGTATGCGGGAGGACCGGGTGGGACAGTTGGAGGATTGACACACGGCAGGATGGGCCTTATCCTCAGCTAGCTGACAGGGGGATGACGCTATCTTTTTGCTATTAGTCTCTTAGCCGTAAAATCATGTGCAAAATGGACACAATTCTCACGGGTTTCGTTTAGCCGCGACCCAACGGGGAGCGCGTTGGCGGCTCTGTTTGGTTCCGGCTACGCTGGATTAGGTGTTTGATGATCTCAAGAGGGAAAACCATGAACCATTTGACAGGGTTGGTGTGTATCGGTCTCGTCGCGGCGGGAATCCGGGCCGGTGTGGTCTTGGCCGGCGATCAGCCGGCGGCCAGGGCGGGCAAGCCGAAGATTCCCGACCGCGTGTACGTGAAGATGGCCACCAACAAGGGCGACATCATCCTCGAGCTGAATCAGGAAAAAGCGCCGATCACGGTGAAGAACTTCCTCGATTACGCCGACAGCGGATTTTACAACGGCACGATCTTCCATCGCGTGATCAACGGATTCATGATCCAGGGCGGCGGCTTCGACAAGAACATGAAGAAGAAGCCGACCAAGGCGGGGATCAAGAACGAATGGCGCAACGGCCTGAAGAACAAGCTGGGGACCATCGCCATGGCCCGGCTCGGCGGCCGACCCGACTCGGCCACGTCGCAGTTTTTCATCAACGTCAAGGATAACGCGATGCTGGACGTGGCCCGCGACGGCGCTGCCTATGCGGTGTTTGGTAAGGTGGTGGGCGGTATGGACACGGTTGAAAAGATCAAGGGCGTCCCCTGCCAGACCGCCGGCGGTCATCAAAACGTTCCCACTGAGCCGGTCATTATCTCGGCAGTCACGCGAGTGAAGCCGGGCGAAATCAAGGGGCTTATCGCCGAGGCAAGGCGAAAGGAGAAGGAAGCTATGGACAAAGCCGAATCGGCTGTCGCCGGAGCGTGGAAACAGGCCATGGATCTGGTTAAAAGTCACGGTGGCGACCCGAGCAAGGGCCGGAAGTCGGCCACCGGCCTGTGGCACGTTGACCTTGTAGAAGGCAGCGGCCCTTCGCCGAAGTCCACCGATAAGGTCAAGGTGCATTACACCGGTTGGCTGACCAACGGGAAGAAATTCGACTCCTCGTTGGATCGCGGCCAGCCGCTGACCTTCGGGCTAAACCAGGTCATCAAGGGCTGGACCGAAGGCGTAGGCAGCATGAAGGTCGGCGGAAAGCGGATTCTGGTCATCCCGCCGGAACTGGCCTACGGCGCAAGAGGAGCACCGGGCGCCATTCCCCCCAACGCGACGTTGGTCTTCCAAGTGGAACTGTTGGGGATCAATCCGTAGCGAGCGAGAGCCAGACGCTTTTTGCTTTCGACGACAGCGTGTTCATCGAAAAGCCCCGGGCAGGCCTGCCCGGGGCTATTGTTTGCGTTGTGCGCATCACCATACGTCGGTGCTTCGGCCGACGGGCAGTGTTTCATTGGCGATTAAGGACCGATGGCCCGGTGTCGCGGCTGGCTGACGACATCATCGGCGCCGGGCTCTTCGCCGCGACTGTCGGCGGCGATGGATTGCCGCACGGTCGCGCCGCCGAGGCGGCCGATGATGAGGTAATCCACGGCCAGCCGTCCGCGCGTGACCGATGGGTCATAGTCGACGGCCATCGCGGAGATGCCGGCCTGAGAGATGAGCCGGCCGGCGGCCTGCGGGCCGACGAGTTTGGAAAAGCCGCGATGCTGCAATCCTTGGCGGATGATAGTGGCCACTCTGGTTCCGAACGGGCCGGCGGTGCGTCGATCTTTGGCCGGCACAAACGCCAACAGGGCGATCCGTTGGTCGTGGGCCCGATCAAGCCGGGTGGCGATCGTGGAGACCACCTGCTTAGCGAGTCGATTCGCATCGGGCCTATCGGCGATGGCCACGGGCAGGGTTTCCCACTCTCCAGTGGCGACGTTGACCAACCGGGAGCGGAGGATAACCTCGGACGCGGACCTGCGCGTGACCGAGACGATGGGCGGCCGCACGGCGACCCGCTGCCGGGCCCGGGCCATGACTGTGGTGACCGGGGTGCTGCTAAAGGCTCGGGCAATCACTCGCCCGTCACGATTAAAGACAAAGCGTGCGGGCAGGTCGTAGCTCCAATCGGGTGCCAGCCAGGCGTGGAGTGCTTCCCGGTCTTCTCGACGGACGATGACACAGGGGAAGTTGGCCTTCGCGGCCAAGAGGGTGGGAACGGTTCGCGTGGTCCAATCGGCGGGCGGGTCGAAGTTGCACGCAATGATGCGCAGCCCCTGGCTGTGGAGTTCGTCGTTTAATTTGGCGAGGGTGGTGAGTTCTTCGCGGCTCCGGCGAGACCAGGAAGCCCAACATTCCAGAATCACCACGTGATGCTTGAGGTCTCGAAGGAGCGACGTCACGTCGTCGGCGCCAAAGACCGGCGGCGCGTCGGGATAGTGAACGGAATAGGCGGACATCTCGGGCAGTGGGCCTTGGCGCCGAGCAGAGACCCTCGCGGGCGTGTCCGGCGACGTCTTAGGCGATTGACAGCCTGCCGGAAGAATCGACAACGCTGCAACAAGAATGGGTTTGCAATGAAGAAGACGCGCCCGCGGCGTTTCGGCCTTAGAACCGCGGGCAGCTTCGCATCCATGCGACATCATCCGTGACCTCCCAACAGGGCATTGTGCGCCGCTGTTCCTACAGGATACATCGGAGGGGCCGGGGGTCAATCCTGAGCGGCGTTGGCGACCTGCGGCTCGCTGATCGCCTCGCCGGCCCGCTGGGCGAGGACGTGGATGCGGTCTCTGACCTCCTGGGCCATCCGGGAATTGGGGAACTCCTCGATGATCTGGCGGCCGACCTGATAGGCATCCCGCCATTCCTGGCTGGTCACCGCGAGGGAGAACTGCACGCCGAGGTTGTGTAGCTTGGCTTGAAAAACCCCCCGCACCGACTCCTCCAGGGCGGCGGCTTCGTTGGGGGTGAGGTACTGATCGAGCTCCTTCAGGATGGCGATGCCGCGGTCCACCTCGTTGCGCTGGACCGATTCGTCCCAGGCCTTCAACAGCCGGCGCTTGTGCTCGCTGCGCAATCTGGTGAAGACGCCCGGCAATTCGCTCACCTCGGCGTTGCCGGGATTCTCCGCCATGAGTTGATCCATCTCCCGCCGGGCGCGATCCCAGTCATGGGCATCCATGTGGGCCTTGACCTGCTGGACGGCCTCATGGAGTTTGTCGTGCCTCTGGCGCAGGCGGGATTGGTCGACCTCTTCGCGGATTCGGGCTGCTTCGTTCTTGTAGCCGTGGCGCTACTCCAACTGCTCTACCAGGGCATAGGCGGCTTCCCAATCGCCGCGGATGATCTCCTCATTGATGGCCAGTCGCAGGGCGGTGCGCTCGCGGGAACGATGGGTGATCGCACGGGCCGCATCGGAGAGTTGGACGTTCTCGGCGATGGTCTTCAGATCTTCCTGCCGCTTTTCCAGCGAGGTGTGCAGGTCGAGGAGCACGCCATAGCTGCGGAAGGCGTTGCCCTCGACCTTTAGGAGCAGGGTCACCAGGTTGCTCAGCAGGATGACCGCGGCGGCGAGGATGGCGGCGGCGGCCAGCACGCCGATGGCCAATAGCTCGGAGCGAAACGTTGAATCCGTCTCGGCCTTGAATATGTAGCCCCCCACGACAGCCAAGGCCACGACGCCGGCCAAGCCCAAAACCCTCGCCCACCGGACGGAGCGACGGATGGATGGCAATCTCTGTGGGGTGTCCGGCATCATGGGCCTCAGGAACGACCGACCCCAGGCGAGGCCGCCGGGGCCAACTGCGACTTGTCTATCATTAATCTAGCCCAAAAAGCGGCGTCTGTCAATCATGCCGACGCACAACTGCCCATAGCGACCAAGGTTACGCACACTTGAAGGTTCTCCCGGGCTGCCGTTTTCTCCCCTACCGGCAGTCATTCACGTCGCTCGTACGGAGCATTAGACGACGTCGACGTCGCTCGATTTTGCGAGGAGTGCGTCCTCGCGCTTGCGGCGGAGGCGTTCTATTTCCGCAGCCTCTTCGGCCTTGCTTTGAGCCTGCCACAGGGTCGCCTCACGGCTTGCGGCCATCAGGCGAAGGAAGGTGAAGGCTGTTGCCGCCAGAAAAACGGCCGGCAGGGTCCATTCAAGGCTGTCCATGAGACACTCCACATCGATCCTGCTCAGCCTTGCTCGGTCAGTGAGCGGTCGCTCAACTCGCCCGTCGACTCCATCAGGATGAGATTCTGCTGGAGGAAGTCGCTCTCCGACATGATGAGCGTCCGATAGCCGGGCTTGCTCAGACGGATGTTGCCGCCTCCGGTGATGAGACTCTTGAAGATGTTCCAACGTCCCGTGCCGTCCGTCTGGCCGATGCGTTTCCAGTGGCCATCGGGCTGTTGCTGAGCGATCTGCACGCCATAGACCGCCCATGTCGATTCGCGATCGCTGATCTGACCGAAATGAGAGAACTCGGTGCAGCCGGCGGAAAGCCATGGCATCGCCGCGAGCAGAATCACCCACCATGAGAATGATCGACCGGAACGACCCGCGAGCAACGGGCCTCCCAAGCGATCAGGCCCCGATGTATTTTGCATAGACCGACCGCCCTTCGTCCGCCCCTTTGGCGCCCTTGATGATGGCACGGCCGTCCTGAAACAACGTGATCTGATAATGGTCCACCTCGAATCGTAGCAGGTATCGGTTGCATTTCGGCGAGGACTTTGCCGCGGTCTTCACCCTGGCGGCGACCTCGGCAAGATCAATTGTACTATCGGACGCCGGGCGAATCTGGACCGCGTTGCGGCCGCAGAGGGTCACGGTCCGGCTGGCCTGCTGACCGGAGAGATAGTCGTACCGCCCGTCCCGGCAGCACACGCACCGGCCCTGTCTCAGGGCGGGCTGCATGTCGAACTCGTGGAAGGCCCAGTCCCAGGCGTCGACCTGGATGAGCCGTCCGGTCAATTCACCGGCCCGGCCGGTCAGAATCTTCAGGGCCGCGGTCGCCTGGAGGCCGGCGACGATCTGGACGATGGACCCGAGCACGCCGGCGGTATCGCAGGTCGGGCCGGTGCCCGGTGGCGGCGGCTGGTCGAAGACGCATCGCAGACAAGGCGTCTGCCGCGGAATGATGGGCATGACCATCCCCTCGGCGCCGACGCAGGCCCCATAGACCCAGGGGATGCCGTGCTTGACCGCGACGTCGTTGATCAGATATCGCGTCTCGAAGTTATCGGTCCCATCGAGAATCAGGTCCACCCGCTCGGCGAGGCTCTCGACGTTGCCGGCGTGGGCATCGGCTACGACGGGCTCGACGGTGACTGCGGAATTGATCCGGTCGAGGTGTTTGGCGGCCGAAACCGCCTTGGGGGCACCATCGGCCGCGTCCTGCTCGTCGAACAGGACCTGACGCTGGAGGTTGTTCAGCTCGACATAGTCGCGATCGACGATCCGCAGGAAGCCAATGCCGGCCCGGACCAGGGTCTCAGCCAACACTGTGCCCAAGGCCCCGCAACCGATCAGGATCGCGCGAGCCCGGCCGAGTTTTTCCTGTCCGGCCGGGCCGATTTGTTTGTAGAGCCTCTGGCGTGAATAACGGTCGCTCGGGCCAGGATCGCCGGGTGTGTCGGACATTCGGTGTTTGCTCCGTGATGGGAGGCAGCATGCGTCGGCGTCCGAGTCAGATCGGTCGGCTATTCGTAGGACGCGCTGGGGGGGTCTTCGTCTTCTTTGGACAGCGCTGCGAGGTAGCCCTCGTCCGGCGGCGGCTGCCCTTCTTCCGGCAGAGACGACGGATGAATGCTGGCAGGGTGGATCGGATCGGCCTTGGGCGCATCGACCTGCGAATCGGGCGTGGGCTTCTTCCGGCCGAACCAGCCGCCGCCTGCTGCTTTGTCGACAGACTCTCCGCCGTCCTGTTCGCCCGCCGGCCAATAGAGCGACCAGGAGACAAACGCCGCCCGAATGAACATGACCCCGAAAACGAGGATCAGGACGTTCATCACGCTAAGGCTCTTCTCCTGTACGGTCCAATAGACGGCACATGCGGCCATCAGGCAGCCGCAAAGACCGGACACCAGAAAATCGCACAACAGCGCCGCCCGCAATCCGGCCACGCTCATCACCGCCACGGCCCCGAGGGCGAGGCCTCCAAACTTCAGGAGGCCGTTGAAGACCTGGATCGTGGTCTCGTAGAACGGGCCCAGGGCCGGCGAGACGCCGATGCCGCCGAACGCAAATCCGTAGAGCATCATCACCAGTGCGGCGATGCCGGCAGGGAAGGCGTTTTCCTTGGCATGACGATTCATGGTCCAGCACCTCGTCTGCGAGACCGGCCTGACCGATTGCCCACAGGGACGATAGTGGCGGGAGATCAAGCCTCCGTCGTGGACGGTCCCTGTCCCGTGGCGGCCAGCACCGTCGCGAGCCACTGGGAGGCCCGCTGCTTCAGCGTTGGGTCGGTCAGGCGGTCGGCGGATTCCCGAAGAAAAGGCTCGGCCGCATCGTATTGTCGCAGGTGCTTTGCATAAAGGATCCCCAGAATGAGCTTGACCTGCAAGGCGTCGCTGTCCTTGGGATACGCCTTGAGGTATTTCTCATAGGCGGCGGCGGCCTGCGGATAGCGGCCCAGGGTCATCAACTGGTTGGCCACGGTCAGCATGTTGCGCCGCGGCAGGCACTGCTCCGGGTCACGCAGCAGGAGCTGTTCATAGCGCTCCGTCGCCGTGGTGTAGTCGCCCTTGGAGATCAGCTCGGCGATCTCGGCTCGCAGACGCAGGATTTCCTGTTCCTCTGGGCTCGGTGCGGCCTCGATGGGCCGGCCGGTGTGGACCGAGACGGGGCGGGCGACGCGGCCGTAGACGGCGCGGGCCCGAGCGTTGGGGTCGGCCATGGCGGCGCGAAGCTGCCGGCGTTGGTAGAACCGCTTGGCAAGGGCGAGGATGTCGTACTGGTCGCGGGGCAGGGCGCGGATGAGCAGGAGCAAGAGGCATAGCGAGAAGCCGAAGAGATAGCCAGCAATGTGGGCGGCGTAGGCCACCTCCTGGAACTGGCCGGAAGCAAGACGTGGTGAAATGATGTTGTCCCACAGGATCATCTTCACCACGATCAAGAGCAAGGCCCGGACGTGGATGGTGCCGATGTAGAACCAAATCCAGTAGAAGGTCGTCACCGCCGAGTGCGGGAAGAGGACCAGGTAGGCGGTGGTGACCCCGGCGATGGCGCCGCTGGCCCCCAGACAGGGGCCGTGGCCGGTCATGGCAAAGCCCACCCCAGCAAACACGCCGGCGGAGAGGTAGAACAGCAGGTAGGGCAGGTGGCCCATCTTCGAGTTGACGCTGTTTCCAAACACCCAGAGGAAGAGCATGTTGCCCAGGATGTGGACCCAGCCGCCGTGGAGGAACTGATAGGTGAAGAACTGATCGAGGGCGAGGTTGTTCGGGTCGAGGACGAACCGTTGCTTGATCTCGGCGCCGAAGGTGCCGCCGGACAGCCGGCCGAACACGTCGGTGAGCAGGAAGACCAGGATGTTTGCGGCGATCAGCCCCTGATTCACATAGGGTCGGCGCCGGACGGGCGAGTCGGTTCGGATAGGAATGAACAGCAACAAGGCATCCGGTCTCTGGAGGCGAAGGGCCGTGCGGCGCCGGGCCTTTTGACGAGGCTGCGGCGGTGAGAATTCTGCGTGGATTGTAGCCGGGCCGATGGCCGTTGAACAATCCCTGACCCTTCGCATCGAAGCCAAGGATGGGGCACGTAGGGCGGGTTTCACCCGCCTTCAATCGACAAGTGGACAATAACGTGGCGGGCAGAGCCCGCCCTACACGATCATCGAAGATGTGTAGGGGTCCATGACAATTCAGGCGACGTGTCGAAGGAACGCAAGCATCCATCCCACAAGGTTTTCAACCCCGTTAGCCCCCGGCTCTGCCGGGGAAGCCCCGTGCGATGCTCCGTCCGCCCCACCCGCTAATCTCGCGGAACACCGGGCAAACATAATAA
>Ga0114931_10005781_pt1 | contig 15303 bp, 18 predicted proteins | sample 2SBtaG_FD_89579 | JGI IMG/M metagenome (GOLD analysis project Ga0114931, IMG submission 89579) | Deep subsurface microbial communities from Kolumbo volcano to uncover new lineages of life (NeLLi) - 2SBTROV14_V59a metaG | ecosystem: Environmental > Aquatic > Marine > Volcanic | place: Kolumbo...
TCCCGAACGCTGTGCTCTACCAGACTGAGCCACTTCCCGAGGTATGGTGAAATGCTGCTGCTGCTTTTATGCCGGCGCCTGCCGGCCGGCAAAAGCATAGACGGCCTGAATCTATGATGACGCAAAATTTTTGTCAATTAAAAATTGACTGCGATGTGCCGCGCCGGCCGTTTCAGAAAAAAGGGTTGCGCATCACGATGGTCTGATCCCGGCCGGGGCCCACCGAAATGATGTCGATGGGCGTTTCGGTCAGCTGTTCGATGCGCTCCAGGTACCGGCGTGCATGCAAGGGCAATTTGTCACGGCTGCGCGCGCTAGAGATTTCTGCATGCCAACCTGGCAGGGTTTCGTAGACAGGTTGGCAGGCGGAAAGCAGCTTGAGGCTGGCCGGGAAGTGGTCGACGGGTCTGCCGTCGGCCAGATACCCGGTGCAGATGCGGATTTCATCCAGACCGTCCAGGACGTCGAGCTTGGTGATGGCCAGTCCGGTCAGGCCGTTCAGTCGTGCAGCATTCTGCAGGATCACGGCATCCAGCCAGCCGCAGCGCCGGCGTCGGCCGGTGGTGGCGCCGAATTCGGCACCCTTTTCCTGGATGCGCTTGCCCGTATCGTCGAAAAGTTCGGTGGGGAAGGGGCCTTGGCCAACGCGCGTGGTGTAGGCTTTGACGATGCCGATCACATCCGTTATGACCCCCGGACCGACGCCGGCGCCGCAGCAGGCGTTTCCCGCCACGGTATTGGATGAGGTCACAAAAGGATAGGTGCCGTGGTCGATGTCCAGATGGGTGCCCTGGGCGCCTTCGAAGAGCAGCTGACGGCCGGCGCTAACATCCCGGTGAAGGGCTGCAGAGACATTGGTCACATGCGGCGCCAGCCGCTTGGCATAAGCGCGGTATTCTTCGATGACCGCCGCAGGGTCCATCGGTTGATCGTTTAGAAAATTCTGCAGATAAAAGTTTTTCTCCACCAGGTTGCGGCGGACTTTTTCGGCAAGCATGTCGCCATCGATGAGATCTACAAAACGAATCCCCTGACGCGTGGCCTTGTCTTCGTATGCTGGACCGATGCCGCGCCCGGTGGTGCCGATTTTCTGATCACCCTTGTGCTTTTCACGCGCATGATCAATGCGTTTGTGGTAGGGCATGATGATATGGGCTTTTTCGCTGATTTTCAGCTTAGCAGGGCCGGCGTCCACACCAAGGGCTTGCAGGTAGTCGATCTCATCAATCAGCACCGCCGGGTCAACCACCAGGCCGTTGCCGATATAGCAGGTTTTACCCTGCAGGATGCCGGACGGGATCAGGTGGCAGATGGTCTGTTGGCCGTTGACCACCAGCGTATGCCCGGCGTTGTTGCCGCCCTGGAAACGGACGACGCCGTCGGCGTTTTCTGCCAGGAGATCAACGATCTTGCCCTTGCCCTCATCACCCCACTGGGTGCCGACAATCACAACGTTTGCCACAGCTTGCTCCTTGTGTTGATCGTAAAAGATGGATGATGCTAGCGCCGGCGGTGGAAGAAATCCTGCATCAGCTGCTGTGCCTCTTTTTTCCGCACCCCCGCCACGATTTCCAGCCGGTGGTTTAAGCGCCTGTCGCGCGAAAAGTCGTAAAGCGATCCGGCACCTCCCCATTTGGGGTCAGGGGCACCGAAAACCAAGCGCTTGAGGCGCGCATGCAAGATGGCGCCCATGCACATCAGGCAGGGCTCAATAGTTGCATAAAGGGTTGTGCCCAACAATCTGTAATTATCTACCTTTAAGGATCCTTCCCTAAGCGCCAGGATCTCGGCATGGGCACTTGGGTCGACACGCTGGATGGTCTGGTTGTGCGCTCTTGCCAGAATCCGCCCGGATTGGGCGACGAGTACCGCGCCCACCGGAACTTCTCCGCTTTGTCCAGCTTTTTCGGCCGCTTCAAGCGCCATGTCCATATACTGCAGCACCATGTCCTTCAATTAAGTCAATTCGGATTTTTGTTCAACATTAAAATTTGCGCGGGCGGTTAACTTGTCATTGACAACCTCGGCCATTTGGCCTATGAACCGTTCCATCAAACCGTGCATGCGCCCGTAGCTCAGTCCGGATAGAGCGCCGGACTACGAATCCGTAGGCCGCAGGTTCAAATCCTGCCGGGCGCACCATAGAGATCAAGGGGCTATAGCAATTTTGCTGTGCCCCTTTTTTAATCGCCGCTGCAACCCGCCTGGCTGCGTTGCGAAAGATCGGCATATTCCCGATATGCCGTCACTTTCGCGCCTTGCCAGCCGGGCGCCGCGACACCAAAAATTGCGAACTTATTTCCGAGCGAACCCTAAGAGATGAAATGAAAGCAATCAGAACTTCCACCTAAAACGCAAAAGGGGCAGCCATCGGGGCTGCCCCTTCACATCCGGCGTCAACTGCAGCCCGTGACTGCGGCGGCCGGATCAGGGCTCTTCATCCGCAGTTTTTTTGCCCAGCGCCTGGATGCGCCGGGTGACGGCATCCAGAGTGCTTTTCAGGTAATCCGCCTGGGCCCTGAGCACGTCGATTTCAGCGGAAGCATCCACCGGAACCCCGGCCGCCGGAGGATACCAGCCGTATCTGTGGGCATCGCCCATTTTGCGCCCATAGCCGCCCCGGAAGCCGCGTCTGCACCCCGGCCCGCGACCGTACCCACGACCGCCGGCATAGGGTGGAAGGGTTCCTGCAGCTGCCGGGTTGCAGCGGCCGCGTGCACCGCCGGTCATGGGGCCGGCACCCATGGGGCCTGTTTTGTTAAATCCAGGCATGTGACCACCTCCTTCAACTTTTTTATACTTTTTCAACGCTGACCGGTTGATTGGTCAGGATCTCCTGCCGCGGCCCTGCCCGCCGCCTCTGCCCCGGCCTTTTCCAGCTCCGCGGCCGGCTCCCGGACCCCGGCCCGGGCCTCTGCCGGCTCCCGCACCATCCTGACCGCGGGGCGCGCCGGATCCGCTGCCCGGTCTGCATCGACCAAGGCCTCTTCCGCTTTTGGGTCCCTGTCCCTGGGGCCCTGTTCCATCTCCTCTGGGCATGTTGCTCACCTCCTTTTGGTATTCGGCATGCCAAATCTTTTATCTTCTTGGTAGGCCGGTAAATTTCGCCGGATCAAAATGATCTTACACATCGCATCTTCCTCTGCCCCTTCTGCGGCGTCGCCGGCCCATGCCGCGCAGTTCGTAATTTCCGCCTGCGATCTTCAGCGCCTTGCCGGTTACCAGGGCTTCTGCCACCTGGCGGCGCGCATTGCCAAGGATCCGGCCGTAGGTGTGGCGCGATACATGCATCATGCGGGCGGCTGTTTCCTGGTCCAGATGTTCGAAATCGCTGAGACGGATGGCCTCCAGTTCTTCCACCGACAGCACTACCTCTCCGGGGGCGCTTTGCCCGTGGGGGACAAAAGCCTCGACGGCCGGGTAGGCCGAGACGCACCGGGGTATTTTCGGTCGCGGCATGACACAGGTACTCCTATAATGCTCATTTGAGCATAATATAAACGCGAATTTTAGCCTGTCAAGAAAGACACGCTCGAAAGGGCAATGGGGCATCGGGGCATTGCCGTCTGCAGCGGGCATCTGGCCGGATTGCGCCGAGACGCTCGACGCCGGTGCGGAAAGGCGTGCCCGCGACACATGGCAAAGGCGGGACATTTATCTGGCGGGCGGCTTTGGCAGCACGCCGGGGCGGGTCGCCGAGCCGTCATGCCGCGGGTTTGAAGCAGTTGGACGGCAAGTCCGGGTCCCACCCCATCTCCTGCTGCAGCTGCCGGCAGGCTTCGATGCTGCGGCCGCGCCCCTTGCCGGTGTCTGCAGCCGCATCGCGCGGGCTGGAGCCGACTTCCGGAAAGAAAAGGTTGGCCCCGGCCAGAAGGGATGCGCTGTGCGGTTCGTGGGTGCAGTGGGCCCTGGGCACATCGCCCATCACCAGGCGCGACACCGCCACCATCTTGGCCATCTCCAGTTCACTGATCATGCCCAGCGCGCCCATGGGCGATCCGGCGAAGTTGATACGCCGCATCACGCCGCTGTATGCGGCGCCGTGTTCACGGGCCAAAAACATCAGCTCGACGATCTCCTCGTGGCGGTGTTCCGGACCCACCGGTTCGACGCAGTTCATCCATAAAAGTCCGACGTCCTTCAGCACCTGGATGGTCTGAATGCGCTTTTCGCGTTTCAGCGGCGTGTCGCGGCCTTCCCCGAGCCGCACGGCATGATAGGCGCCCACGAATCCCGCATCCAGCAGGGCCTCGGCCTCTTTGTGGCTGAGGTCTCGCGTGTTGGCCACCAGCGGTAGCGCAACCGTTTTTTTTAACAGGCGGCCGATTCCCAGAAAACGCTCGAAAGAATAGGTGCCGGTGGTCATGATGTTCAGCGCATCCGCCGATTTTTTTTGGGCGGCTTGGGCCCAGGACACCACCTGGCCGGGATCGAAATCGATTTGTTCGGTAAAAACGCCGGCCAGTGAAGACAGTGAACAGAACGAACAGTTCATGGGGCAGGGGGCCACGTTGAGACCGATGTGCAGGTGGTTTTCACCCTTTCGGCCAAATTGCCGCCGGGACATGGCATCGGCGGTCTGCATCAGGGCGTAGGCCTCCCGGCTGTGTGTGTCCAGATGCATCAGCGCCATGGCCTCCGCGCGGCTGACGCCGGCAAAGTCCCCACCCTTTTTTAAAATTTCAGCAATATCCGGTGCCACCCTCCAGCTCATGCAAATATCCTTTCCAGATGTTCATCGGTGGTTGCAGACGCAAAGCCTTTCACCCGGCAGGTACCTCTGTGTCGTTGCAGGGAGATTTTCATTTCACTAAAAATGCGCCTGCCGGTGTTTATTCAGATTCGTGCCGGCATGGCACTTGATGCGCAGCCAAAGATACGCCATAATAGTACCGTCTGGCGGTTAAGCTGCCGATGCGGCATAAGCAGCGGGGCCTGATGTGACGGTTGCGGCGCTGTGCCGGAAGCCGGCGGCTGGGCAAGCCATGCAAGACTGTGCCTTTTCGGGACGTTTAAGTCCAGCGTCAGGGGGGTGTCCATGATTCGGATTGGTCCTGCGGGATCCGGCGGCCTGGGGAACTTGGCCGGCATCGAAGCCGTTGCGCGCATGGGGCTGGACTGTATGGAGGTCGAGTTTACATACGGCGTGCGCATGAAACCCGAAGATGCGCCGGCGGTGGGTGAAATGGCCCGCCGGCACCATATTGTGCTTTCCGTACATGCGCCGTACTATATCAACCTGGCATCCGAAGAGCCGGCCAAGCTTGCGGCCAGCCGGACGCGCATTCTCGATTCCTGCCAGCGGGCCCATGCCATGGGCGCCCGCAACGTGGTCTTCCATGCCGGATTTTACCAGGGCCGCACGGCGCATGAAACCTATGCGCGCATCCGGGATGCCGTAAACGCACTCCAGGACCGGATCGCAGCCAACCGTTGGAATGTCGTGCTGTGTCCGGAAACCACCGGTAAACCCTCCCAGTTCGGCTCCCTGGAGGAACTTTTCCAACTCACCGCGGACACCGGTTGCGGCATGACCGTGGATTTTGCGCATCTTTTCGCCCGACAACAGGGCAAACTGGACTGGAACCATCTGTTGCTGCAGCTTCCCGGAATGTTCCACGCGCATTTTTCGGGCATCGAATACGGCCCCAAAGGTGAAAAACGCCATATCCGCACCACCGATACTTTTTTCCGTCCCCTGGCGGAGGCGCTGGTTGCCAAAAATCCGGACATCACGCTCATCAGCGAATCCCCGCAACCCCTTAAAGACGCTGCCATGATGAAGCAGGTGGTACAGCAGCTGTGGGATGCTGTGCGCTGAAGCATCCGGCGGTTAACAGATTCCAGCTTTACAGGCGCCGGATGAGGTTGATGAAGTTGCTGCGGTCGAACCCGATGGTCTTGCAGAAAGAGAGCAGGTCGGTGGAATCCCAGCGCACCGATGTGTAGACGTCCCCGAGACCCTGCCCGCGGGCGAAGCGGAACAGCTCCTGGGCCAGCTTTTCCCCGATGCCCTGTCCCATGAACTTCGGATGGACACCCATCATGGCGATCCAGGCGCTTTTCTTGATGCCGAAAATACCCGTCAGGATCGAACTGATCATGTATCCCACCACCCGGCCTTCGTATTCGGCCACGAAACTGGCGTCTTCGGGTTTTCCGGCCTGGTCTTCTACGATGCGCTTGAAATCCGCCTCGATCGGACCCTGCGTGATGGCGGCATATATCTCGCCGATATCATGGCCGTCCGCGGGTTTTAATGTTCTGATCGACACATTTTTCAACTCTTGATCCTCCTTGTCGCCGGCGGTCAATCCACGCGAACGATTTTGACATGATGGCCGACCCAGTTGGGTGGAAGGTAAACCCGGCCGCTGTTGCCGCTGGATTTCACTTTTTTTTCGATCATCTCCTCGCCGTAGATTTCAAACTTGACCTTTCTGGGCGGACCGTTCAGCGGTATCCCGGAATTGGTTTTTCCTTTTTCAGGCACGTGTTACCACCTCTCTCCGGTTGGCAAAAGGACCATTTGCAGCGGTACAGCATCATGCAGCCGGCGCATGTTCTGGAAATGCGCCGGCTCCCGGTATGCGTGCATTGCGCCGTGACGGGTCATCAGCGTCCGTGCGGACCTCGGATGGGCTTGCGGTTTAAGCCCTCCGTGCGCCAAAATAGGAGTATTCGGGTGAAGGTGTCAAGAGAATTTAGCTATTTTTTAGCTGTTGTGCCGTTCGCCGGCCCCTGGTCGGGTGCGGGCTTCAGCAGCGCCAAAAAGGCCTTGAGTTGCCTGGGAGGCATACTCTCGGATTCGAGGCGCTGGAACTGTTGCATCATACGGGCCTGGCGCGCGGCGGTAAGGCACGCTTCCATCAACGGCAGCAGCTGGGCGTTTTCCCGGCGGATATGCTGGCGGTAAAGCGCTATGTAGCGCTCTGACAGGCGGGTCAGTTCGGCGAAAGACAGCTCCGGACGGCTTTTCAGCGCGTTGAACTGCTGCAGTATGGCCGCGATCAATGCGTGCCCGTCCCGGTGTTCCCGGCACAGGCGAAAGACCAGGTCGCCGCCGGCGTTTTGCTGCTTTTCCAGCGCCGGAAAAAGGATGTCCTCCTCCTTGGCGTGGTGGCACCTGTCGATATACACCAGCGCGAAGTCCATCAGGCCTTCAAATTTTTCAATCCATTCCGCCCGGCGGGCCGGATTCTTCACTGCCTTATGCAATACCACGAGCATCTGCATGATGTGCCCGTGGTCTTGGCGCAGGTTCTGCCTGGGATTCACAGGGCATTCTCCTCCATGGGTGGGAAACGGGCTTGGGAAAACGCGCCGTCACGCCCGGAAACCCAGCCGGCAAAACGGCCGGGTTTTTCAAAAACTCCATATACCCCCCACACGTTCCTTACGGGCGCGGGGCTTGCGCCTTACGGGCGCTACTCTTCAACAATGATGGCTCCGGGCGCACATTCACGGGCCGCTTTCCGGACCAGTTCTTCGAGGTTCGGCGGCACTTCGTCCACCAGTACATGGGACACCAGCTGATCTTCGTCATAGGCGAAGACTTCGGGGCAAACTTTGTTGCAGTTCTTGTCTCCCATGCACAGATCGTAGTCGATTTTTACCTTCATGGCGAACTCCTTTGGGTTTGGGTGTCGTGGCGGCTGCAACAGACCGGTCCGGCGGATCTTATAAAAGACCCTGGTCCAGCATGGCATCGGCCACTTTCAAAAAGCCGGCGGCATTGGCGCCCAGCAGGTAGTTGCCCGGGTCGCCGTATTGTTCAGCCGCGGCCAAGCAGGTGGCGTGGATGTTTTTCATGATCATTTTGAGCCGTTTGTCCAGTTCCTGGCGGCTCCAGGGCAGGTGTATGCTGTTCTGGGTCATCTCCAGGCCGGAGACCGCCACGCCGCCGGCATTGGCCGCCTTGCCGGGGGCGTAGAGGATCTTCTTGTCGAGAAAAATCTCGACGGCCTCCGACGTGCACGGCATGTTGGCGCCCTCGCAGACGAGGCGCACGTTGTTGTTGATCAGGTGGTAGGCGTCTTTCAGGCGGATTTCATTCTGGGTGGCGCAGGGAAAGGCGCAGTCCGCACGGTGGCTCCAGAGGGGGTGATGGTCCATGTTTTCGGAAAGTGGGGTGTAAACGGCGTGCGGATATTTTTCGGCATACTCCCGGATTCTTTCACGGTGGACATACTTGAGCCTTTTGACGAAGGCCAGTTTTTGCGCGTCGATTCCCTCTTCATCGTATATATAGCCGCTGGAGTCGGAGAGCGTGACGACCCTGGCGCCCAGCTCGATCAGTTTCTCGGCCGTGGCCAGGGCCACCTTGCCGGCCCCGGAAACCAGGCAGGTCTTGCCCTCCAGGGTCAGGTTCCAGCGCTCGGCAAGCATTTCAGCGGCGAAGTAGACGCAGCCGTACCCCGGTGCCTCGCGGCGGAAGAGGCTGCCTCCCCAGCCGATGCTTTTCCCGGTCAGCACCCCGGTGAATTCGTTGCGCAGCTTGCGGTACATGCCGAACAGGTAGCCGATCTCCCGCGCCCCCACGCCGATATCGCTGCCGGGGATGTCGGTATTGGGGCCGATATGGTGGAACAGCTCGGTCATGAAGCTCTGGCAGAAGGACATGACCTCCATATCGCTCTTGCCTTTGGGCTCGAAGTCGGCACCGCCGGCACCGCCGCCCATGGGCATGGTCGTGAGGGCGTTTTTGAAAACCTGTTCAAAGGCCAGAAATTTTAAAATGCTCTGGTTGACCGAAGGGTGAAAGCGCAGGCCGCCCTTGAAAGGGCCCACCGCGTTGTTCATCTCCACCATGAACCCCCGGTTGACATGCGTCTGGTTGCGGGCATCCGCCCAGGGAATGCGAAAAGTGTAGATCCTTTCCGGTTCCGTCATGCGTTGCAGGATGGCCGCCCGGCCATATTCGGGACGCTGGTCCAAAAGCGGTTTGACGCTGGCCAGCACCCCGTGCACCGCCTGATGAAATTCACGTTCATGGGGGTCCCTGTTTTTCAGGTTTTCAACGAAATCGGGCATGGTGGATGATCCTTTCGCCTGCGAGCCGGATAGAAAACCGCAAATTGCACAAGTGCCGCCGCCGGTCAAGTGGTGCCGGTGTCGGGTTGCCAGCTCATGTATCAATTTCAAGAGGCGCTGTAAAGACCGATTGCGTCGCGCAGCTGCGATGGTGCCATACCGCCGGCGGTGTGCGGTAGCTGCGCAGCCGCTGCCGGCCTAACGGAAAAGGCCCAGCCAGAAGGTAAAGGTCGCGGCGGAAAGCAGCGTATTGAAGGAAACGGCGGCCGAAGCCAGTTCCTCGGATCCGCCCATTTCGGCGGCCATCACGTAGGTGATCGTCGCCGTGGGCGAGGCCAGCAGAATCAGTCCCGGCAGAAAAGTCCGGGTTGCGAGGCCGGTCCGGAGGTAAAAAAAGACCCCGGCGGCCGGCAGCAGGATCAGCTTCAGGGCCGAGGTGGCCAGCGTGTGCTTCAGCTCGGTGCGGATCAGCATGGGCGACAGCGAAGCGCCGATTACCAGCAGCGCCAGCGGCAGCGCCATGCCGGCGATAATGGCCAGGGTACGTTCGGCGACCACCGGCATGGAAAGTCCGGACAGGGAGAAGAGGATCCCGGCCAGAGCCGAGAGAATAACGGGGTTTAAGGCCACTTTTTTCAGCACAAAGGACAGCTGGTGCAGCGTCCTGGCGCGCGGGGAAAAGAGCTGCAGGCTGACCACCGCCAGAAAATTCTGCAAAAGCATCAGAAAACCGGCCAGGATGCTGGCCGAGGTAAAGCCGGTTTCGCCCAGCAGGTAGTAGGCCACGGCAAAGCCGATGTAGCCCAGGTTGCCGTGAAAGGCGCTTTGCAGGAAGGTACCCATCTGGCGGTGCGGAAGCTTCAGCAGGTGGCCGATTCCCAGGGCGGCGCCGGCGGTGAACAGCACCGGTACGAGCGTCGCGGCCAGCAGCACGGGGTTGAAGTGGGATGTGAAGGAGGCTTTGGCCAGCGCCTTGAAGATCATGGCGGGGATGGCCAGATAGTACACCAGCCGGTTTAAGGGAGCCGTCAGGTTCCGGGTCAGATGGCCGGTAAGGCGGCTGGCCAGCCCGAGCAGGATGACGGCAAAAACCGGGATAATGGTGTTCAGGATCTGCAGCATGCGCTTTAAAAAAAGCGCCGGCGGCTCGGTGCGCCGGCGCTACGTCCGAAAGTGTTGCCGTCAGCCCCGGATAACGCGCGGCAGCAGCATCTGGTGCTGGGGGCAGATCGAGCGCGGATTCTGGTAGGCGGCGCCGGCAAAGGCCGCCATGTACTTGCGGATCTCGGTCATGTTGACGATCTCGTCCAGCAGCCCCTTGCGGGCGCAGTAGATGGGCCGCGAATTGTTGTGGTAGTCCTGGGCCATCTTGTTCATGGCGTCGATGATGGGGTCCAGCGGCCGGCCGGCGTCTTTTTCTTTGACCAGGCGGCGCGAAAAGCTGGCGGCGGCCGCGGTTTCGCCGTGCATGACGTAGATCTCGGAGGTGGCGATGCCGATGGAAAAGGCGTTGTGGCGGTTGGCGGTGGGGCCCCCCATGATGTAGTGTGCGGCCGCTGTTCCCTTGCGCAGCAGCACCAGCAGCATGGGCACGTCGGTCTGCTGGATGGAGTAGATCAGGCTCTGGCCCAGTCCGAGCAGTTCGGCTTTTTCGGCGAGATCGCCGACATCGATGCCGGTGGTATCCTGGAACCAGATGACCGGCACCCGGTCCCGGCCGCAGTGGGTCACAAACTCGTTCATCTTGATCAGCCCCTGGCGGTAGAGCTTGCCGCCGATGCCCGGATAATCGGCGTATTCCGGGTAGTCTTCCCCCAGAAAGCCCTGCCGGTTGCCGATGACGCCCACCAGAAAGCCGTTCACCTTTACCAGGCCGGTGTAAACCTCGGGGCCGTAGCCGGGGCGGAATTCCAGGTGCTCGCTGCCGTCCACCAGGCGCGCCAGGACCTCGTCGAAACTGTACATCTGCTTCTGGTTGAAGGGAATCAGGCGGTAGAGATCTTCGGCCGGCAGACGCGGTTCTTTGGGCTTGGCCACGCGGAAAAACTTGGGGTGGTAGGCCGGCATGTCGCGCATGTAGTCTTTGAGTCCGTCCAGGACGCCGGTCTCTTCCTCGTAGACGTAGCGGAAAAACCCGGTTTCCTTGTAATGAATGTCCGCCGACCCCGGCGGCTTGGCCTTGAACTGCTTGGCGGCGGCTATCAATTGTTCGGCGCCCTCCTTGTCGAAGTAGCCCTTGGGCGACATGCCGCTAAGGATGCCGCCGCCGCCTACGGCGATGTTGCAGTTCTTGTGGGCGAAGAGGATGGTCGGGCTGATGCCCTGATAGCCGCCGCCGGCAGGGTTGGTGCCGTAAATGCCCGCCAGAATGGGAATACCCATCTGCTCCAGTTCGGCATGCCGGAAAAAAGTGGTGCCGGAGCCGCGCCGGCCGCCGTAAAATTTCTCCTGCTCGGTGAGGCTGACGCCGCTGCAGTTGACGAGCCACACCAGTGGGATATTCAGGCGCTTGGCCAGGTTGGTGACCCGAAAGACATTTTCAGCCTGGCCGGGGATCCAGGCGCCGGCCAGGTACTTGTTGTCGAAACCGATGATCACGGCCCATTTGCCCGAAATTTTGCCGAGGCCGTCGAAAACGTTGGTGTGGCCGATTTCGTTGTCCGTGGGGTTGAAAAGGGTATGCAGCGGGCACCAGGTGCCGGGATCGACCAGGTAGTTCAAGCGCTGCCAGATCGTCATCTGTCCGCGGGCGTTGATTTTTTCCTCCGGGAAACCGGCCTTCTTGACCTTGTCGACGGCCGCCTTGACTTCGGCCTCGACTTCCCGAATCTTTGCGATGTTGGCTTCGGTGCTCTTGATCTGGCCGGGGTTGAGCTCACGGCCGAACTGCGGCATTTTCTCGAAATACGGTCTCATGATGGCTTGCTCCGTTTGACAGATTCAGAAGTTTGAATGGGTTTGTACAATTTCCGTTTGCCGGCGTCAAATAAAAACCGGCTCTGCAAGAGGGCCGAAAGGTCGTTGTACCCGGCGGTCTGCCGTGCAAGGGGCGTCACTCTTCGATGGGCCACAGACCGCGCGTTTCCAGCACTTCGCGCAGGACCGCCAGACCAGCATTGGCGGCCGGCACGCCGCCGTAAACCATGGTCTGGAAGATCACCTCGGCGATTTGCGACGCCGTGCAGCCCACATTCAGGCCGGCCTGGATGTGCAGCTTCAGCTCCTCCGGGTGCGAGAGCACCGTCAGCGCGGCGATGGCCACCAGCTGGCGGGTCGCATGCGGTATCTTCTCGCGGGCATACATACGTCCGGTGATGAAAAGCGACAGGTCCCGCGCCAGGTCTTTATCGAAAGCCCGCCAGAGTTCGTAAGGCTTTTCGCCGCTGACGTTTTTGAAGTAAAGTCCGGCCGTGCGTTTCGTTTTTTCGACAACATCCCGGTCCACGTGTCACCTCCCGATAGTATCTGTGGCCGGCGCGCGGGCGGGTGTCAGTCCCGGTTGGCGCGGCGCATGCCCAGCTGATCCTGGGCGATGATCCATTTGCAGATATTGGCCGATCCCTCGACCATATAGTAGGTGGGCGTATCCCGGTAGTAGCGCGCCACGGGGTACTCGGTGGAATAGCCGTAGGCGCCCAGGATGCGCATGGCGTAGTTGGCGCACTTGTCGGCCACCTCGCCGGCGAAGTACTTGGCCTGGGCCACGTCCAGGCCGTTGTTCAGGTGCCCCCGGTCTTTGGCCCAGGCGGCCTTGTAAACCAGCAGCCGGGCGGCCTCGATTTCGGTGGACATCTGGGCGATCATGTCCTGATTCATCTGGAAGTGGCCGATGGGCTGACCGAACTGCTTACGTTCGTTGCAGTATTTCAGCACCGTGTCCAGGCAGGCCTGGGCCACACCCACGGCGCCGGCGGCGGCCGACAGGCGGGTCTGGTTCAGCGAACTGAAGACGATCCGGGTGCCGTCGCCGGGTTTTCCCAGGATGTTTTCCTTGGGAATGCGGGTGTCTGACAGGAAAATTTCTCCGGTGGGCGCCGAATGCGAGCCCATTTTGTCCAGGGCCGAGGTCTTGACACCGTTGAAGTTCTTGGGCTCCAGCACAAAGGCAGAAAGGCCCTTGGACCCCTTGCTGCGGTCGGTGTAGGCATAGTAGATGATCACGTCGGCGACGCTGGCGTTGGAAATCCAGGTTTTGGAGCCGTTCAGCAGCCAGTGGTCGCCGCGGTCTTCGGCCGTGGACAGCATGGCCATGACGTCGGAACCGGCGTCGGGTTCGGTGATGCCGAAGCCGCCGATGTACTCGGCCGACACCAGTTTAGGAATGTACTTTTGCTTCAGCTCATCGCTGCCGTAGCGGTAGATGGTATACGCACAGCCCAGTGTCTGCATGTTGATCTGAACGCGCAGCGAACTCGAAGCGCGCGCGATTTCTTCGGTGACGATCATGGCCGCCAGCCAGCCCATTTCCTCGCCTTCGTATTCCTCCGGAATCACCGTCCCGAAAAATCCCAGCTCGCCCATGGGCCGCACGGCCTCCTTGTAGGGAAAGTAGTGGTCACGGTCCCACTCGTCGGCATGGGGGGCAATCTTCTTGCGGGCGAATTCGCGCACCGCCTTGCGCAGCATTTCGAGTTCCTTGGATAGGGCAAAATCCATCGTTTCCTCCTGGCTGATCATGGTGTTTGGCAGATTCCGGGCCGTCGCAAGGCCCGCAATCCACATAGGAAAAATCTCGCCGGCTTTGAGACCGGCGTCGAAATTGAAGCTACATTACAGCTACATTATCGACATGCGGTCGTCAAGCAAAATCCTGTGGCCGCGTCGCTTGGCGGCAGCGCCGCAAAATCGCTGCGGGAAAACCAGTTTCCCGTCTACCAGTTTTTCTCTTTTTTGTCGGCTTGAAGGGATTTAATCCAGGATTCCGCGCTTGCCAAAAGGCGCTTGCGGGCGGGTTTGACGTCCGATGCCCAGAGGGCTTCAGGCTTGCTGATTTCCACCAGGCGCAAATTGGTGAAGGTCGTGCGCACCCTGTCTTTCTTGACTTCCACCGTAATGGTGAAGCGCAGGTCGTAGTTGCCGGCAAGGCCCATGGATTCCCTGCGCTGGTAGGGGATGAAGGTTTCGCCCACCACGATGCCTTCCCGCCGGTTGGCGTACTGGATCACGTCCAGGTCCGTGGAAAAGCTCTTGGCCACCCATGTGCGGGCGGCGTCAAAGAGCTTGTCCTTGGAGTAACCGGGCACGGGCCAGACGCGGCGCACGGTCAGGTCTTCAGGCGCTGCCGGCCGATGGTCGGCCGTCATGCCGCACCCGGCGATCAGCAGCAGGCAGAGTACCAGCAGGGATAACACCGTTTTTGGTTCTGGTTTTATTTCAGACATGGATGGTCATCTCCTTAAATTTGGGGCGCCGGCGGAACGTGCCAGCGAAATATGGCGCATTCAAATGGGCCGCCGCGTCCGTGCACCAGCCCCCTGGCCGTGAGCGACAGGCCGTGATCCGTGGTGACGATCAGGCCCTGTTGCCGGGCGCCGGCGCTTTCCAGCAAAAAGGGCATTTTGTACCGCAGAAAGTTCAACAGCACCGCCGGCATGTCGTGCAGCCGGAGGTAGGCCCCGTGGGCGCCGGCATCCAGCAGTGAGACGTGAATAACAATGGGGGTGTCGGCGGGAAAGGCCGGCAGGAGGGCATCGAAATCCGCCGCTTCGTCACCCCTGAGACGGTGATAGGGAAAACCGCGGGCGGCCAGTTCATCCACGGCGTCTCCGTCAAGACCGAACATGGCTGAAACCGCCGGTGCCGTGAACGGCACGGCGGTCAGGCGCTGCCAGTTGAAGGCCGGCGTACGGAAATCCGGCGGCAGGTTGTCATGGACTTCCAGCCAGACGTCCGGTGATACACCATCTATGATCAACACCAGGGGCGCACCTTGCAGCGGGATCGGTTCCGTGGGCGGCAGGGTGGCGACCCATTCGTTGGCCCTGGCGGACAGGCTTTCGATTCTTTCGCGGATCAGCCGGCGCAGCTCGCTGGTGGCCCAGAGGTCGCTCAGCATTTCCGACAGCGCGATGCGGCCGCGCAGGGCCCGGGGCAGGGCGGCGCGCCCGAAACGCACGACGCTGCCCAACACGGCCAGGCGTTTCTCGATCTGCTGTGCCACCCGGCGGTCGGCGTGCCGGCTCTTGTGTGCCCCTGCAAGCGGTTCGGGAGACTGCTCCAGCTGTCTCTCGGCCAGCAGGCGCCAGGCCTGACAGATGGCGCCGGTGTGCA
>Ga0114931_10005782_pt1 | contig 15302 bp, 22 predicted proteins | sample 2SBtaG_FD_89579 | JGI IMG/M metagenome (GOLD analysis project Ga0114931, IMG submission 89579) | Deep subsurface microbial communities from Kolumbo volcano to uncover new lineages of life (NeLLi) - 2SBTROV14_V59a metaG | ecosystem: Environmental > Aquatic > Marine > Volcanic | place: Kolumbo...
CCAGTTGCTCCAACAAATGCACCTACAGCTCCTTCACTCATTCCTATCCCCTTACCAGCAAGAAGAGAAGCCATAAACCCTAGAGCACTTCCAACTCCACCTGTAAGAGTACTAGTTATAAACTCATGTTGGTAGGCTGGGTTTGTAGGAAAAAGATCATTAGCAGCTTTCCTAATAGCTAACCCTGCTTTGTACAAAGAATAATCACTAATAGGTTTCCCTGCTTCACCTGGCCAATTAGTAATATCTGCCAACTCCTTAGCCATTATTGCCATACTTTCAGGAACTCCAGCGAAATGAGTAAGGAAACTTTTAGCTACATTATTTGCACCAGAAGCAAACCTCCCCTGGGTAGTGGGAGCACTAGGGACGGCCGGAGGTATACCTTCCTTCCCAGGAGAGGCGTATTTTTTAATAAGAGGATTTGTAGATTCAGGTACTGAACTTTTAGAAGAAGAACCATACTTTTCTATAAGAGGGTTACTTCTTGCAGGAGTAGGTTCTACATTTCCTGTATTATACTTATCCAAAGGATTCCCACTTTGTACTTTCTCAGCACTCTTTGTCTGTGGCATATATTTCTTTATGAGTGGATTATCTGTCATTTAAGTAATCCTTGATTTCGTAAAAACTCTTCTCTCTCTGCAGGGGAAGCTGCATCCCAATCTTCTTGGCTAACATAGTCTGGTTTTACAAGCCCTGTTTCATCTGGCTTAACAGTCTTCTGCTTTTGAGCTTTCTCATTCATAATATTAGCAAACTCAACTGTATAAGGAATACCTTTCAAGTGGGCAGCTGTATATTCTGCTAACCTATTACCAAACTTAGCCCTATCCTCTGGGCTAAGATCTGGCATTATAAGTTCCCAATCTACTGCTCCAGTTTGTTGATTAGTCATAGCTCTTCTTAACTCAACCAGAGTAGTCCAACCTTTCTTTGCAAATATATCTTTATACTTCTGAAAAACTTGTGGCAGAAATTCTGCAGTAGCTGCTTCTTCAAACTTACTATACATAGCAGAATTAAGATTACCTATAGAAGATACACCTCCTCCACCATCTCCTTCAGTAGGTGCAACTTTTACAATCTTTCCAGTCTTCCAATTAAAGGCATAGTTACGTTCCTTACCCATAGACATCCAATGGTTTTTATCTTCACCCAACTTCATCTGAGCTGCTATTCTAGCATCATTTATTTCCTTAGAAGTAAGGTTCCTTTCTTCAGCTATATCCTTAGAAGCCTGTAATCTTTGCTCTTCCATATTTTTCTTTTCTTCTGCTGTAAGAGTTCCAGCTGTTTGTGCTTTTATAAGATCCCTTTGTACTCCAGCATTAGTTTCATCCAAAGCTAACTTTCTTTCAGCTATAACTCTATTCTCAGCTGCAGCTTTCTGCTCTGGTGAAAGAATATTTGCATAACCACCAGGAGTTTTTCCAGTTTCCAGATCATTCAGATATTGACTATAAGCACTCCCTTGTACAAGTTCTGCACCCAGTCCACCAAGTTTATACTGGAAAGAATTAGGAGCTGTACCTGCAACAGCTTGAGCAGCTCTACCTAATACATAGCCTAATCTTTGGTCATTAAAGATGCTAGAATTATTCTGTTCCACAGGAACAGCTGGAGGAGTTACTTCTTGTTTTCCTACAGGAGGAGTTGAGGAACTAGGAATCCTCTGTTGGCCTGAAACTGCAGTCCCTTGTAACTTATCAGGAGTTACACCTGTAACTTCTAACCCACTAGGAAGTTTAATACTCCCAACTCCAGATTGTGGATTAGCTACTGCTTGAATAAGCTCATGAGCAAGTTGGGTGTCATTAGTAGCACTACCACCACTCTGTACAGGAGCAGGAACATTTGGAGCTACACCAGCCTTAGCAATTTCAGGAGAACTATAATCAACTTGAGAACTCTCCCCTGGAGCAATATCAGGAAGTACTGGTGGGTAAGCAAAATTATTACCTGAATAACTCCTAGGTTCAGTATTAGTAAACATAGTCTGAGCATTATCCAACTGTGTAGCAAACATATTCCCCAGTGCTTCAGCATTCTTATTACCTCTGTTTGGCCCTAATAAAAGATCACCTATATTATACCTACTTGCCATGTCTTCAACTCCTTACTTTGTATATTTAATATACATGTTCACTATTAAAAAGCTCCCAGAATTCCACCAACAGCAGCTCCTGCAGCAGCCCCCCATCCTCCAAGTGCCACACCAACAGAAGCACCTGCCAATGCTCCACTTAATGCACTTTGTGCAGTTGATAAATTCTGCTTAGCACTACTACCAACACCACCTGGAGCAGCTGCCATAAGATTAGATCCATGCTGATATAGCTCTAAATCCCACAAAGCATCTCTAACATCCAATTCTATATTCATATCATTTTCTTCTTTCTTAGCAACAACAGCCATTCTATTAATCTCTGCAAGAAGACTGGCTGCTGAATTAAGAGAAGAAACTCTCATATTCAAGAGTTGAGAAATAGACTGAACACTTTGAGCTATAAATGCATCCCTATAACCTCTCTTTGCAAGCTCAGCTTGAACATGAGCCTGTATAGAAGGAATAAGAATATCCTTAAAAGTTTCCATCTTTAGATCTGCTTCAAACTTATTAACATCATTATTAAACTCTGACTCCATAAGAGCCAGCCCCATTCCAAAACTTGTAGTTTGTACAGCATTCACTTCTGCTAAGGAAGCTGTAAACCTAGAAACTGACCTCATAAACCTAGGAGTTTGTTCTGACTCATATCCATCTACAGCATCAGTTATAGGTTGGGAACTTAAAGCAGTACTTATAGCACTCAAGGCATCTGATACAGCAGTACTCAAACTATCCAATATATCAACTGTAGAAAATGTCCCAGAGGCATCTGCTTTAGCTACAATAGTATCTACAAAGTCTCCCCAATCAGTTTGTTCTGAAAGAGCTTCAGCTTTTGTTTTAAAAGTAGTAAACTGAGTTTGAACAGGGGAGAGATAAGAATCAGGATTATAAGCAGTCTCTCCATAATAGGGGGTGTTGGCTGCAAAGGCTGTATTCAGTAAATCAACCATTGTATATCCTGAAGTAATACTAATCCTTCCAACTACACTAGGATCTGAGCTTGCCAACCAGTCCCCTTGTATCTCCTTTATATAAGTAGGATATTCAACTGTACCAGCTGCACTTCCACCCCCTTTACAGGCTTCCACTTCTCCATAATACTCATACCCTTCCTCATAAACTTCCACATACCTCTGCAGATTCTCATCCCACTCAGATCTTGAATATGTAGTTACTCTCATTTCTCCTCCACAGGAATAGAAATAAATGTATATTCAGTTTCACCCCCAACCAATCTTGCCACTTGCAAGACTCTTTCTACATTGCTATAAGCTACAATCTTTTCACATTTTTGTAATTTTGCAAATCTTCTAAGATACTTCAATCCCCCTTTCCATATGTCCAATCCTATAGTATTATACCCAGTCATACTATAAATAAGCAAACTTCTAACTCCTCCAACCTCAACTTGGATAGCTGTAGTAAAGATAGCCTTTGGTTCCCCCTCATAGACTACAACCCAGCATTGCATCTGACCTGATAACAGAGACCTAAGTATATTAGTAAGAACTTGTGTATAATCTTCTTCTGGCTTAACAGCTTCTAAAATTCCTTCTTTAATCAACTCCCAATATCTACTTATTTGGTCACCCTCTAATTTCAGTAACACTAATTGACCGTTGGAATCTTCTGTCATTAACTTGGTAATTGATTCTGACTGTTCCAATATCTATTCTCCTAAAATTGTCAGTTTTAACTCTTACCCTAAAATCTACCCCAGAAACAGGAAAGGTAGCAACTCCTTCATAGTTACATTGTCTATACTCACCTGTAACAAATTCTCCACTTTGTCTGTACCTGTAATCAATAGCAACATATACCTTTGGCTTATCAGAAGTTCTTATTTCTGTATTAAGAACTACTACAGAATTTATAGTCTTATACCCTGGTTGACTAAAATCAATTACATCTGTGGCAAAATAGGCTTCTTTCTCATCACTATATTCTGTACAAATACCTACACAAGTACCTGCTATATACCTTGCAGAACTCAGCCTTTGCCCAGTTTCCATAAGGCCATTCTTTACCAGCTTATAAGTCTTATCACTGGTACAAATAAAAAACTCTCCATACTGATCAATTCCCCAAGGTCTTGAAGCAAAGTAGATAACAGGATTCTGATCTATCATAGGATACAGATATTCCCTATATCCTAAAGGAACTACAGACAGATCCCTTCCCAATTCCCATAAGAATCCAGAAGGGTCAAGGAATACATGATGATTCCTATCTCCATCCACAGCTCCAGTAGAATATAGGCCTACATGTTCTAATTCTGGAATAGTCACCTGTGCAAGAGTTGAGCCAATTTCCAGTCCTACATGCTTAAGGGCAATAACTCCAGTCTTTGTATATGCAATAAGATAGTCCCCAAGTTCCTTTAATTTTATAACTTGACCTGTGAAAGGAAGTTGTGAGAATCCTTGCTCATTCCTCTTCAGAAGATCAAACACAAAAGGTTTATCACTTCCATAAGTAGACCCAACATACCCACTATCCAGCAGACTAGAAGAAAAGAGAAGTTGTGTATCTCCACCCCCTATACTACTCCACCAAATCCAGTTCTTTCCAACAGGCATATCAATACTACCTTCTGCCTCTTCTCTAGAAAAATCTAGTCCTGTATCTTTTTTCTTTTTCTGCCAAGAATTCCAGAAACTCTGCCATGTAGAATCCCAGAATCTTGTGTAATCAAATCCTCCAAGAACAACTCTTCCCTTGTAATAACTTCCACAGCTAACTGGCATTCCATTCTTTATATAAACCTTCTCATCTCCTCCAGTCATAACATCTTTTCCAGAAAAGAAAACTGTGCTTGCTCCATTAGTAAGAAACCAAGACTCTTCAAGATCTATAAGATGCCAATAATTTCCTGGCTGTATAGAAGCCTCCTGAGAAGGATTATCTATATCATACAAAGTAAGTTTATATAAACTATCCCAGGTATCTATATTAACCATATAGATACTATCTCTAGTACATAGAAGAGCTTTAGCCTTTCCAACAAACATCTGAGGAAAAGAGTAGTCAAACTGTATCCCATACATGTAAAGAAGTTCTGGGGAAAAAGGATTAACTACATAATTATAAGGAACTACCCCAACATCTGTAGGTTCCCAGTTAAATAAAGAAATAAGACCAGGCTCTTGCCTAACCTCTTTATTTAGCCTTCTTAATCCCTTCCTCAGGGATGCATCTATATCAAATGAGAACTCCTTCATTTCTTTTCCTTATATGCTTTATTTCTATGAATCATTGACCCAATAGCTTTCTTTCGTGTATCAGAGTGGGCAACTACTCTTCCAGTAGATTTTTCATAAATCTCCCACCCCTTTCCATTCTTGGCTCTTCTAATACTAACTGGCATTGTCTTCCTCCTTAGAAGTAGGTTCTTCTAAAAGATTAATCTCAGGAACTTCTGGCATTTCTATTTCCTCTAATCTCTTTTCCAGTTCTTCAACCTTTTTCCTAAGCTCCTTAACTTCCTTCCCATAGGTACTCTTAGCAACCTTTTCAACATCTTTTCTTCTTGCTACTCTCATAATAATACCTCACTAACCTTGTATAGTATTCCCAGAGTAATTCATCTCCCTTCTTACTTCATCCTTATCAATACCCTTAAGAAAAGGCTCCATAGCAAACAACCAATCCCTAACACCAGAAGAATTTCTATAAAAAGCCTCAATCATCATCTGCCCATCCATGATAGTAAGTTCAGGAAAGTTCTTACTCCAGTATGTGTAATCGTCATCATCTATAAACTTTGAAAAGAAAACTCCTGTTACAGACAGAGTATACACCCCATCAGCTGGAGGAAACAATAATATTCCCCTATTCTCAAAAGTATTATCAGCCAGAATGTTCTGATAGTCATAACTAAACCCTGCTGTATCAGCTGTAACTGCAGCTTCCAGTTCTGCAATTGTAGCATAATCATTCTGCCCAGGAGCAAGATTCAAAACATCATCTGTGTAGTAAATAGGAGTTCCTACAGATATAGTAGACAATTGATCAGTATATTTATTTTTCAGCCATCCAAGAGGTTTTGGTTTTACCTCTGTCCTACCAGACAAGGTACTCTTGAAAACATGCACTCCTTCAATAGCCCTGAGATAAGGAATCCTTTTTACATACTCTCCTGACTCAAGATCAGCTTTATATTCAGCTCTACTATAAGGATTATCCTGAGTAAGATCAAGAAACCTCTGTCCAGCCTGAAGAAAAAAATCTGCCCCATTATCAGTAAAAGTCCCACCTTCAAAATCTGTTACAAGATCAAATCGTCCAGATCTCTTAATAAACCTTTCCCTCAGATCAAGTAATGTTCCAGTTGGCATTATAAAATCCTTAACATGTATATTTAATATACAAGGTAAGGGAAAGAATAACTCTCTCCCTTACCAATCAGTTTAATTAGCGTTGTCTTTTCCAACACCTCTCATAACTCTCCACTGATTTGGAAAATACCACTTCCAACCACCTTCAGTGATATACCCATCCAGAATACCATCCTGCCCAGGAATTTGCATATTTTCCTGGAACTTGGTAGAACGGTTCACACCATTTCCTACCTTAGGACAGAATCTTGCATTCTTTGGAAGACCGATTACCATAAGGTTCGTATTAGTAGTTTCTCTACTGAACAAGGGGTGAGTCTTGAAATAGAGTTTTCCATGCGGGCTGTGCCATTCAACTACAGAAAGGCCATAAGCCTTCTCAGCTACTTTCAACTGAATCTGGCCATAGCTTTCTGCAAGCTCATTAATACCATCCAGGGCACTATCACCACACCAGACCATAGCCTCACCACCATTCAGATACCTGAATACCTCCTTAATATTATTTCTCAGGAAAGTCTTTCCAGCTTGTAACCAGGTTTTGCCAGAATACTCTGCATCTGTAGAAGTCTCAAAGTCTTGAATAGCTGAAGGATTGTTCTCCTTCAAGAAAGGAATAAGACCCTGAGTGAAGTACAAAGGTTTACCATTTGCCCCTGTTGTACTTCTCTTAACTCCAAACCAGCCTTCCAGTTCCAAGTCCATAGAATGAGCTTCCATACAATCTTTCTTGTCTTCTTTGTATGGATTTCCTGTTCGTAGAACTTCTGCCTGGGCTGAACCAGAGATTGCGAAAGTATTCCTGAATGTACCACAATAGTTATTATACTGGGTAGGTTTATACCCCATTGGTCTTGGAGCATCAGAGAACTCTGGATACCCAGTACCAAGTTTGATCACATAGTCCACAGTAGACAGATTATAAGAAGCTGAAGTAGCATGATTATCATCTGCTTCATCAAGCTCAACTGCAATATAGGAACTTGCACCATTTTTCACAGATCTGGTAACATGTCCTACAATATCAACATCTAACTGATCTGAGTCTCTCAAGAGAACTCGTGCACCAGGAACAAATTCCTCAACAAGTGCCTCTGCCATCTTAGCATATACAACACCACCAGCAATACCAACAGTAGACTGGTGAGTAGCATATACATAGGCAGTAGAAAGACCAGAATCAATATAGATATTAGTAACAGACCCACTTCGTGTTGGGAGGGTCTTCGTCCACCAATTAAAGGTTGTACTATCAACAGACTCAGTAGCTACCATTGACTGCATAGCATACAAAGGAGCAGAACCATTTGGGTACTCATACATAATATACTGTGCCCAGTTTTGAGGTGCTTCATTTGTAGCCCAGTCTCCAGTGCCTCTGAGGCCTAAAAAGGGAGTAGCCATAATTAAAATCTCCTAAAAAGTATTAGAATAAAAATCAAATTAACTATCTTGAGCAGGGTAATGAAAGCCCTGCTTTAAGCAATCCTGTTTTCAATAACTGTCCATTTATCACCATCTGAATACAGAACTACCAGGTCATCATCAGTATCAAGAACAAGATCTGTCCAATCTGGAGAGTCATCAAATGAAGCTCAGTATTGGTTCTAACTGTGGCACCTCCAGCAGCATCTCGTGCTACAATAGAAAATGACACACCAGCACATTTAGATACCGGGGGAAGGTTCAAAAGAGCAGTTGCTGTATTTGTTCCATCAGAAAGATTAATCACTACTGTAGTCTGATAAGGCTCCAGATTAATTACCTGGCCAGTGTCTGTACTGGAATCACTATAAAAGTAAGTATTAGCCGGCCAAGCCTTATCAGCATCAGTTAAAAATGGATGAGGCATAATTTATTCTCCTATTACTATGAAATTAAATCTAAAATCTGCTGTTGTTCAGCAGTTATTTTTTCCTTGCTACCTCCAGGTTTCTTAACATTTGGAGGAGATGCAAAATTAGTTTCCTGTTTATTTTCTGTTTTCTGTCCTGTTAGAGTGGAGATAATTCTCCGAACCTCCTTTCCTGTTTCTGAGAATATTTTATCAATATCCCAGTCTTGATGTTCACTCTGTAATTGGTTTGCTTTCTGAATTACTATTTGTTTAATAGGCCTTAAGTCCTGATTGTTCTTCCAAAAGTTTTGAGCAGCTGAATACTTCACCACAGTATCATAGACATTCTGAGTAAGAAGGTTTTGTGTCTCCTGTAGAGAAGATTCCCTAGCATCCTGTGCAGCCTTTGCATAAACCTTCTCTTCAAATGTATTAAGAAAAGATACAAATGAACCCTTCTCATCAAACATATGTTCATAGGTATCATCATCTATATCAAAGTTAAACTTAGGAGGTTCCTCTTTTTTCTTTGGTTCTTCCTTCTTCTCCTCTGGAGGAGTTTCTTCCTCTTCTTTCTTTTCTACCTTTGTTTCTTTAAATCCCATCAGGGCATTCAGTTCAGCCAGAATAGAATCTGCAGAATTTTGCTCCTTCTTTTCCTCCTCCTTAACAGGAGCTTGTTCTTCCTTTTTTCCTTCCTCAGTAGGAGCTTGTTCCTCTTTCTTCTCTTCCTTCCCTGCAATACCCATCATCTCTGCAATCTGGTCTCCAGCTGAAGGTTCTTTTACAGGAGCCTCTGTAGGTGAAAAATATCTTCCTAGTAACATTTACTTATCCTCCTCTTTAATTTGTTCTTTTGCTTTTTCTTTTAATACAGGTATAAGAGCCAATAGCCACACAAGAGTATTAGCTTCTCCTTGAAGAAACCTAATATCATCATAGGAAATCTTCTGCTCTATGTTATAAGCATTTTTTGTTATACCTGTTTCTAACTCAGTTCTTATTGTTTCCCTTCTAATCTTTGCTTCTTCTATTATAAACTTCCAAATAGGATTAGATTCAAACTCTGCAAGATTTAAACTTGAGAAAACCTCATTCATTGCATACCTCCTGTTGGTACTAAGTTACCAGCCTGCACCCCTTTATCAATAGCTCCCTGTTCAGCAATCTTTGTACGGGGCAAGGCTTTCATAAAATCATTTATATTCTTTGCTCCCAATAATCTAGCTATATGTCTCCAGACTTTCACAAAATCAAGAGTCTGGAACAATTCTGGATGAGAAGCTGCATTAGCCATCAGTTGGGACCATACAGCTGCTGTCTCACCAGAAGGGATACTACCATCTTGAATTACTACATCATAATCTACATCCAGAGCATCTAGATTCACTTTCACTGAAACCTTACCAAGCCTGTCTACTTCAACTCTAGCATCTCCATACTCCTGTTTTAAAACCTCCCCATAATCACCAAGAACTTTTACATACTGTTCTCCTTCCATAAGTTGAAGAGTATTAGAAGCCATCTGGTAAGCTATCTCATAATGAGCTTGCATAGCTGAAATTTTAGCATCCTTTTCTTTTCTACCTAAAGCAGATGATCTTGTTCCCATAGCTTCTGCTGAGGAAACTCTTTCTCCTTTTCTATTCTGAATACCCTTCAAACTATCATCATTACCCATAGCTATGTTTGAAAGATTAGTAAGAAATCCAATATCAACCAGATGGTTTTGTGTTACATCCTGAATTGGTAATTGCTTCACAGCCTCATTAAGTAGCCCCCTTCCCCATCCAGAAGCTCGCAAGCGGGCTATCATTCATTCCTAGAATCAATCAGATCATTCATATTAACGAGGCTTGGGTCAGCTACAAGCATATTATTAACAGCTTTCCTAACATTAGCTACATGAGAACCCCACAACCAGTCAATAGCATGTTGGATAGGATATTCAACCTCTACAACAGAAGGATTCAGAATACTATGCCCATCTGATTTCATAGAACTAACAGCTATAGGAATATGACCATGATCTAAGTTAAGCCTTCCAGCAGAAATGATAACTCTATCAGCTGCAATGGCTACTTTCCAAAGTTCTGGGATAGGAGAATTTCCTAACTCCAGTAACTTAGGTATAATAACCACATAAGCCCAGAGAACATCTATAGGCCTAGATACACCCATAAAGGTGCTTCTAAGAGTACTCATTTTAGTCTTATCTGCTCTGCCAGAAGCTGAGGAATCACCATTATAGTAATTAGACTTCCCATTCCTTATATCTTCCAAATACTTAACATTAAAAAACTCATCAGAAATCTGTTCCTTATTAGTAAGAGAAAAGAAATTCTTCCTCTCACACCAAGCAAAGTATTGCATTTCTTCTACATTCCAAATAGGAACATTTATATCTGGATAGGTGTTATAAGGATCAAGATTGTAGAGTTTATTACCTTGGTACTTTACAACTTCCTTTGGAATACCATTCCTTGTTTTCCTACCCATAGTCTTTTCAAAGTTAACCATAACCCCACCAATACCATAGGTAATATCATCACTCCACATAGTATGAAGATTCAAACCCATTCTGGTTTTCTGAGTCTGATGTTCTATCAAAGATTCCAGAAGAATATTCCCCAAAGTATCATTTGGGTCTCCAGCACTCTGGAATCTAAAAATAGGACTTTCAAGAAAAGCTGAACTCATATAGGTAAGAAATACCTCCCTTGTAGCATAGCTCTGAGGAATCACTATTGTTATAGGTTTCTGTGGAGCCTCCTTCTTTAGCTCCTTCTCACTTTCTGTAAGGTCTACATAAGAAGTAAGTTTATGATCTAGCTCCCTCCAAGTAGAATACCTATTAGACATAACATTATAGGATTCCTTAACAGCCTGAAGAATGTAAGTAAGGAGTTTCTTATGCTGTTCTGAATCTGGGTGTAAGTCTAATCCTTTAGGATACAGCTTCTTATATTCAGGAAAATTCTTTCCTGCAAAAGATATAAAAGTATTACCAGTCTGATTTTGAGGCATTAGTTAATCCTAACTATCTGTAATATAAAAAACATGAATATAAATTGTACCAGAAACTGTATCTACATAGGAGGTCAAATCCTGAACAGTTCCAGATTTATATAACCATAACTGAACATTATTACTATAAACCCTAGCATAGGCTGTAAGTCCTGTATCTTGAACACTAGTAACTGTAGCAAAGGCTGCAACTGCATTTCCTGTAACATCAAGACTTAGTCCATATCCATTAACATCAAGTGAAAAAATCCCAGAACTTCCACCCTTTGCTAAGTTGTTAACAGAATTACCAGACAATCCATTCCATCCAGCTCCATTGCCAATATTAGTATCCACCCTAATACTATTAGCATCAACTCCATCAGTAATCTGAATCTGTGTAAGACGAAGGACTCTTCCTACAGTCCCATCACCAAGTATTTCTGAATGATTAGCTGTAACATCCGCCCCTGTTTCTATACCAGTTAATTTAGTTTTCTCTGAGTCTGTGTAAGCATTAGTATTTGAATTATTCTCATACTGTGTTTTTATTTCAAGATCAGTTTGCCTTGGAAATCTATTAATCTGGACCCAAGCTCCATTTGTATCAATACTAGAAACATACATAAGTAAGCACATCCCAGGAAGTATCCAGATCGACATCTTTTGATTCTATCAGAAGTATGTTATTACTACTACCAGAATTTTGATTATGTCTAACTTTTATATCTCTAGTAGTATCATACTGTCTAAGAAACAACAGCTGCCCATCTGTTCCTGCATCTATAGTTGCAATCTGATCAGAAGAAGCCCCACCATAGGTATCTACAGCATGTAAGTTATCTGTTGGAGAGATATTATCAGTTGGTGAAATAGTAAGAGTAGCTCCCTTAGAAAGATAAATTCCATCCTTTACTGTAAGAGTTACATCATTATTAGCTCCTCCATCTGTAAGAAGAAGTTTACTACCAACCTGAAGTCTTCTCTCAGAAGTAAGATCAGAGTCTAAAGCTATGACTACATATGAGGCTCCTATTGGAGCAAAAGCACCTGACATATCAGACAGTCTCATTACATCATCAGGATCCGTAGGAGTCCTTGTTACCTGTACAACTCCATCAGATATAAACTTAGGAGTAGGAGTAACTGAATCATCATAGGTAAAGTCCCCAAATCCAGGAATTGTAAGGGTCTTAATAGCCATTACAATGTCCTCCATTCAGGGTCTAAAGCAGGTTCATTAACAAGCTGTTTGTATTCATTTTCTATATCTTCATAACTTTCATTAACAACTGCAGGAGACATATATCTCAACCCAATCTCTAACATCTGTGGAATATATCCTGCACAATCCAGAACATCCCAAAGTCTTGGTCTAGGAAAGGACATTTCCTGTTCCTCAAGTCTTGCACAACCTACCCTGTTGTGGCGTATTAAACCCTGCTGGTATAAAGGAATAACTCCTCTTGCTCTCCCAACTTTAGCATTTGCTCCAGAAAATTCTCCTTTTCCAGAGCGGGCTTTAAGCTCTACAAAAGTAGTATACATCTTCTGTTTCATAATTCTATAATTATTTATAGGATATGTAATATGCTCTTCTAACCCAGTAACTTCTACACCAAAAGTCTTAGCATTATACTGATCACACAGATCAAACAATTTATCTAGAAACTCGGCCTGACTAAGCCTCAGTCCTATAGCAATCCTAATATAAATAGTCCTTTTTTCTACATCAACAGAAAAAACTAGAAACCCTGTTTCAGCACTCGTCATCTTCTTTGTTCTTGCTGGATCTGCTATTACAATAGTCTCCAGGAAGGGTTTTCTTTCTAAGAACTATTCATCATCCTCTGAATAATAAAGTATATTCCCAATAAACTCATTATCTTCTCTTGATGTAGCCTGGCAGCCCCATTCCCTAGCCAGCACATCCAGTTGCCCTCTCTTTCTATGAAGTTCCACCTCTCTATCAAGATCTTCCTGAGAAATAAAATCAGCATCAACTGTAACATATCTACCTCTTTCATCATCAGTATAAGCAGGAATAAAAACTGTCTCCCAATCATCATCTTCCATTATATGAGTAATAAGAGCATCTTCATGCTTAACAGTATCAATATAAATAATCCTATAATCATTTGTATATCTGTTAACTGTTTTCAGCAAAGCCCCCCAGAACCAGTTCCTAAGTTTCTCTCTTTGAATCTCATTGTCAACTTCTAGCCTATCTTCCAGATCATCAATAACCCACATGTCAGGTCTATACCTAATCCACTTCAATCCATTAACCTGCTGACCTGCCCCTCTTGGAAGAACCAAAGTTCAACCATTAGCAACCCAGGCTTTTTTAGAAAACTGGAATTGTTTAAGAACTTCTGAAGACAATCCTTTATCTCCTGTAGTAATACTAGGAAAACCCATCTGGGCTATTCTTTCATTAGAAAGAAGATCAAGTTTTATATTTTCTGTATATATCTCTGCTATAGAAGCAGAACTACTTAAATACCCTATAAACCTTTTCTCATTATAGATAACAGCCAACTTCACCAGTGCCTCACAAATTGTACTCTTTCCAAATCCCCTAGCACCAGCTATGCAGATCTTCTTTGCATCTGTATGGTCTATTACATCAAAAACCTTTCTGTGCAAAGAAGTAAACTTTGCATAGAAGTCATCTGGGAAGAAAAACTTACAAGCATACTCTGTATCAACACTACATTTTGCAAGTATTTCTAGTCTTTCTTCTTCTGATATATTATCTAATTTATTTTCCATAGTAAACTTGTATATTTAATATACATGATAAGGTGGGCAGAGAGTATCCCTACCCACCAATTAGCCTAAAGAATTGTATCCACAACCTCAAACAACTCATCCACCAGTTTGTCATCATAAGGTGTAGGTGAATCATTCACAGCTTTACGAAGTTCAGGCTCAAACTGTCGCATAGCATAGGCACCAACCATTGCAGCCCGCTTACCAGCAGAATTCTCATCACCAGTTTTGTAGACAATCAGAAGTATATCTGAAATAAATCCCATGACAAGAATAATCAAAGGGTTACCTCCAGCTACTCCAACTTCTTTAAGCTGACCAATAAGATTATTTACTTTTTCCATCATACTTATTTCCTTCCTCCTTTTAAAAGGTTAATCTCATGTTTAAGTATAGTCTTATGACTAATACTTTTCTCTTTCACTCCTCTTACTACTTTAGCAGTAGCTCCCCAAATTGAAACTGCTTCCCCTACTTTTATTATAGCTGGAGCTATTACAGCACCTATAGCAGGGACTAGAGAAGCAAGACCTCCTAGGCCTATTATAGCTATCCCAGTTATAGTTTTAGGAATTTTCATACTCATACCTCAAAGTGATAAATATCATTCAGGGTTTTCCAATCTCCACCCCACTTGTTTCCAAGACTTTTCCAGAAATCCCCCAGCTTCTCATACTTCCAATTCCTCTCCCAGACTGCTTTCCCATTCTCCATAATAACCAGATCTACAGCTCTACCAAGTTGGTGTTTAGAAAGATTATTAACTCCATCACAGTGGCTTTTTCCAGACTCAAATAATTTCTTCTGATCTTCCACAGTCCTGAAAAGGGAATAAGTAATAATATTAATATCATTATCATGAGCAAAGTCAATTAACTTTCCTAGGTCTCTTCCGAACTTCTCTCTTTTAGTCATATTCTATTTTCTCCCTTTCAACTCTTTCAACTGAGCTAAGATTGACCTTTGGTTGGCCTTTATTTCTGCAATAGAAGAAGCATATTGAAGTTCCAGAACTCTTATTCTTGTTTCTTGCATTTCCTGTCTTTTTGTAATAGTTCCAAAAGTTAGGTATTGCCCCAACCCAATAGTTGCTGATATAATCGCTATAATGCTAATTATTATTGCAAACCATGTTTTCACCTGTACAACTCCTGTAGTCTTTTCCATCTCAACCCTTCAATCCTGTTATTCTGTGTACTCATTAAAATCATAGCCAAGAAAAATTCCAAAA
>Ga0114931_10005783_pt1 | contig 15301 bp, 11 predicted proteins | sample 2SBtaG_FD_89579 | JGI IMG/M metagenome (GOLD analysis project Ga0114931, IMG submission 89579) | Deep subsurface microbial communities from Kolumbo volcano to uncover new lineages of life (NeLLi) - 2SBTROV14_V59a metaG | ecosystem: Environmental > Aquatic > Marine > Volcanic | place: Kolumbo...
GCCATTGTAATTCGAAACACTTCAGCCGTCTGCCGTAAAATCGAGTTCACAATGAGACCTGGAGCAAAAGGGGAAAGGCGAATGCCGAAAGGGGAGCCCGTAAGGTAGGACGAGGCAAAGGCGCCTTTCCTCTTTCCCATTTCCCCTTTTTCGTAGTGTTTTGTAGCGTATTTTATTTCAGATGGCTGAAGTGTAACTGAAATTCTTTTAACGGCCCCCAGCCGTGCTGCCACGCAGCACACGGTGCCCCATAAAAAAAGCCGCTGCGACACTCTGAGTCGCAACGGCTTGTTCGTTTCAACAATACGAGCCAAAGCTACTCGGCCCTAAAAATCGCTATTGATAACCTCGCGACCATTGCGAGTTACCAAGTGCAGATAGACATCGCGATCAATGGTCTCATTGATCGACTTACCATGAGCATCCGCAAAACCATGCTGGACCGCACCGGGGTGAGCACTGCTCGGGCCGTACCAACGCGCAGGGTTCCCTGTCGCAGCAGCATGCACAAATGTCCTGTCATAAAAATAAGCCGAATTGCTTGCAGGATTATTGGGCCCTTCAGTAGCAGTGTCACCTCCTGAACGTTTGACCGCAGAGCCAATGTTCAAGGCGGTCTGGCCTAGGTTGTCACCCGCAGCCCACCTCAACACGGCTGGTTGACTAGACCCTGCAGTAGTGGGCGCTATTTTCTGGACCTTATTACCAGGGCCATCTGGATCAGCTGCCACGACGTAAGCCGACAAGCCGCTAATCCAAGACGCATAGCGTTCTTCACGCGATTCGGTAAACATAATCGTGTTGGGTGTGCCGTCACTAATGCCGGCAAAATTCACCCCCTTGGGACGCGTACCGCTATTGACCCTTTGATAAATACTGATCAAGGGATTGCTGGCAGCGTCTGTCGTGATACCCGACCGCCGCTGTGCAAATACAATGACGCCATTTCCAGCTTTGCTACCGGTACTTCCATACAAACTGCCCGTTGTCGATGACGACGAGCCACTGTCCTGGCCATTTCCTGGGGCTAGGCCATCTAAATTATAATGCGTCGAAGGCATGCAGACGTAGTTTCCCACGGCAGCGCGTTGAGGCGCCGTAGCTCCGTAGATCGAATCTTTGGTGTCTAGATCGCCCGGATAACTGGGGCAAACAGCCACACTTAGCTGCTGGGCGAACGCATATCGCTTACTGTCTGTATTTGCGAGATTCGTGTTCACTACCACCTTGGGAGAGAACGGCCCATTCCAGAGCTTGTTCGAGCCAGCAGTACCGTTTGGTCCACCAGCATCCAACTGAGAATTTTTTGTGAGATTGTAGAGATTCTGGTTTTCCAACTCAGGCAAGATTTGGAACAACCAGCTGTAGTGGTCGTTTGCACCACCGGCCGCTGGAGGAGTAGCCGCATTGAAGTACGCCGTCGAAGCGAGCGGAAACGCCTTATTCCGATCGGCAAAATTGTGAATCGCGAGACCGATATTCTTGATGTTATTCAAGCACGAATTTCTACGTGCCGCCTCGCGTGCTGCCTGAATCGCTGGCAGCAACAGTGCTACTAAAACGCCGATGATGGCAATCACCACCAACAGCTCAACGAGGGTAAAACCTCGTTTCTGCCCGCTAAAAGCGCGCACCTTCCGTTGCTTTGCATCCATTTTAATGCCTCCTAAAAAAGATAAAAAAACGAAAAATAAAACCAATAAGTCCGCGCAGATAGCACGGGTTGTCTCTGCCGTGCGGAAATAGTCTCCGTTCCGGCAAGAGACCAGATACACGGTAACAGTTTACGCGAACTCATGTTACGCTGTCAATCTGTCGCACAGATTACCGTAGTGGAAGGGGGTGGGCACTGCCCAGCTACTTTCCCGCCAAGCTACTGGTGGGCAGCGCCCACCCTACGACCTACTGCTGACACGCATCTTCAGCCAGCTGCTAAACGACGTATCTAACGACTGTTAAAAGACTTAGGCATATTATGGCTACGCAAGTGAAGTTAATCTTGGGGCCTCCCCGCAGTGGAAAAACGACCCAAGCATTAGCCTGCTACCGCGAATCCCTGCAGAGCCGCTGGGGGAGGGGACGAGAAGGAAAAGCGGTTTCGGTTGGGCGATCTATCTGGATTGGACCTAGCTCCCATGCCGTAACCCAGGTGCGAAACAGCCTGCTAAAGTCCTCAGACGAAGCATTTCTCGGCCCTCAAATCCTGACTTTCGCCAACTTCGCTGAACAGACGATAACCAACAGCACCCGACGGATTCATCCAATTTCCAGACTGCAAAAAAGACATCTTCTCCGACAAGTCGTCGAAATCTTACTCGAAACCAAAAAATTGAGGCATTATTCTCGGGTTGCCAATACCGCAGGCTTTCTAGCCCAGGTCGACGAGCTGATTGTCGAATTGAAACGTCAAGACCTCTGGCCTGAGCACTTTGAAAAACTTTGCCGCCTGCCGCAAGACCACGATCTGGCTCACATCTATGAACTATACCAACAGCATTTGAATGACAACGACTTGTACGACGCAGAGGGTCGCTTTTGGGAAGCGCGAAGATATCTCTCCGAGACAGCCGCTGCCGACCAAAACGAATTTAATTTGATAGTCGTCGACGGGTTCAGCGATTTTACGTCTGCCCAATACGACATTCTGGAACTGCTGAGCAAGCGAGCTGCGGAAACGATTCTAACTCTGACCCTCGCTCCAGAGTACATTGCCGAGGGGACCCGAAAATTTGATGGCCGATCGCTTCTCTTTGCGAAAACGAAAAAAACGCTTCTGCGTCTTAGTCAGAAGTTTCCCGACTTGCAGATCGAACTCGAGAGCAAGACTCACATTTCCGAGCCTGCTCTTGATCACCTTGAGCGAAATCTTTTTCGCGATCCGCATGAATTAGACTCACTGGAACCGAAAACTAACGGAATTGAAATCCTAGCCGCCAACGGAACTCACGGCGAAATCGAAGAGATTGCCCGGCGCATCAAAAGCCTTTTGCTCAGGGGTCAAATTCGACCCAACGAAGTAATCGTCGCTTTTCGCAGCTGGGGTGATGTCGCTGGTCGTATTAGCGAGGTCTTCGCCGACCATGGAATCCCTTTTTCGATGGAGCCCTGGCAATCGTTAAATTTCGCGCCGCTCTTTTGTGCAATCGTTTCCCTCTTACGACTTCACGACGAAGATTGGCCCTTCGGGCAACTATTGTCTGTCGTGGGAAATCGTCTTTTTCGTGCATTCGACATGCGTGATGAAGGCACGGATGAGTTGTCGCAGGATGCGAGAATTGCGATTGAGCGTTGCTTACGGTCGGCCCTGCTTCCCTCGGGAAGACGCGCCTTGCTTGATCAAATCCGGCGCGGAGCTTCGTCGCCGGTCGCGAATCGCGATTCGCTAGAAAAAAAGACTCCTCGGGACGAGAAAAAAGAAAAATTCACTCTCCAAGCTAAGTTAGCGTTTGAAAAACTGGCAAACCTCGCAAGTCTCTTGGAACAGCTGCCCCCCAAAGCCCGGCTTTCCGAATGGATCCTCCACTTGGAACGCCTTCTCGTCGGTCTCGATGCGTTACCCAAACCGGGAGAGTCGAGCGCAGCCCAGCGAGATAAAATCCTATCTTCCTGGAATCTCCTGCGAAAAGGTCTACGTTCCATAGAAATGGGCAACGGCAGGTCCGCATCGGACCCGTCCGAGCTCACTCTCAACGATCTGATGAATCTTCTTGAGACCGTCGGCAGCGAGTTGCAAATGCCAGCGGAGCACGACGCGGTTGGTCGAGTAAGAATTCTCAACGCGGAAGCGGCACGATACGTCTCGGCCAAACACGTTTTTTTGGCAGGCCTTAGAGAATCCTCGTTTTCGCCTGCCGAGGCTGTCGATTCGTTCTTCAACGCCCGCAATTTCGACCAAGACACCACATTGCAGTCGCGGGCAGGCGACGAAATGCTCTTGTTCTATGAACTGGCAACTCGGGCTACTGAAAAGTTAACGCTTAGCTATCCTGCTTTAGACGCAAAGGGGCAAACCCTTTCTCCAAGCCCTCTGCTTAAAGAGCTAGAGCAGTGCTTTGGCGAAACCCGGTTGCCGCTAACCTCAATGCCGCTGGGGGAAGACCCTCTTGGCGAAAATGAATCGCGTACACCGTGGAGTGGGAGTGGCTATCGCCGACAGGCAGTCGCCCTAGCTTTGGAAGGCGATCGCACTTGGCTGGCGGGCATCATCGCGAGGCCTGAGTCAGCCCAATTGGGGAATGCGATTCTCAGCGGCATAAGTTGCGTGGCCCTGCGGGGCAAACGGGATCTGTTCGGTCCCTTCGACGGAATACTGCAGAGCGACCGAGCAAAGGCCGTCTTGGCAAAACGGTTCGACAGCTCGCATCTCTGGAGCCCAAGTCAACTTGAAGGCTACGCGACCTGTCCCTTTCGTTTTTTTGCAGAACAGCTACTGTCGCTCGAGCCCCCCAGCGAGCTGACTCTTCGTAGCGATGTCCGACGACGCGGGAGTCTATTGCATCAAGTACTCGCCACACTGCACCAGCACCTGAGCAGTGTAAAAGAAGTCAGCGAGGATCAATCGCAATTGATCGAACGATTTCATACCGTCCTCAACGAAGCCGTTGCGTCAGCACCGCTCGAAGGGTTGCAGCGCTGGCTGCGAGAGATCGAGCGTCGTGAAATCGAGGCTTGGGCAGAGAAGTACGCCGAACAGGAAACCAATTATCGCAGCCAGTGGAGTCATCTCGACCAACCCCTACGCCCTGCCCTGTTCGAAGTACGGTTTGGCCCCGAAGTCCGCTCCAGCGACTCAGTTTCTGAAGACCATGCACCCGATGAAAACCCCTCGACGACTTTGCCCTTCGAGCTTGATTTAGGTTCAGAACAAATTCTTCTTACTGGCCAGATCGATCGAGTCGACGTGGGACGAGTAGGCCAAACGACCATTTTCAACATCATCGACTACAAGTCGGGCGCAGAGGTAAAATTGAAGGACGAAAAAATTCGCTCAGGGCGACAGCTCCAATTGCCCCTCTATGCTTTGGCTGCCGAAAGGTTGTTGCTTGCCGATCAAGACGCAGTCGCCCTTTCGACCGGCTATTGGAGTATCCAAGGCCAAGGTTTTGCGAGCGGCCGTAGCGGCAGTGCGTTGGAAATACGAGAATTGCAAGACCAAAAGATCCAGACTTCTCAACAGTGGGACCAACTCCAGCCCTTGATATTGCAGCGCATCGCCCAGCTAGTTAGCAGCATCCGGAGTGGACAGTTCCCCGTGTTCAACGAAGACGAAAATTGCATCCGTTCGTGTTCCTTTAGCACAATCTGCCGCGTCGCACACGTTCGCAGCCTGGAGAAACAGTGGGATTTTAATGACGAAGCACGAATGATGAAGCACGAATGAATGCCAAGACTACCGTCAAACTGACTAGCCAACAGCAGGCCGCCCTGGCAGCGCATGCGCAATCGGTCTCGCTCGCAGCAGGGGCCGGTTGCGGAAAAACGTTTGTCCTGACCCAGCGTTTTTTGTCCTATCTCGATCCCGGCATCCTCGATCCATCGGCCGAGTTGCATGAGCTGGTCGCGATCACCTTTACCGATGCGGCCGCGCGAGAAATGCGAGATCGAATTCGCCGTCGCTGTTACGAGCGTTATACCCAGTCGCTCGATTCGACTGAACGGCAGGCTTGGAACGAACTGATTCGTTCGCTCGAGGGGGCTCGGATCAGTACGATCCACTCCTTTTGCGCAAACTTGTTACGCAGCCATGCTGCCGAAGCGGAAGTCGATCCTCGCTTCGATCAGCTTGACCCTGCTGCCGCCGATCTGTTGCGGTTGCAAACCGTCGACGACCATCTGCGGCAACTCTTGCTCGCTGGCGACGAACGAGTCATAGAACTTGCGACTCGGTTTGGTTTGCGCAGTTTGCGCGACAATGTGGTGAGACTGCTCGGCAAGAACCCAGCCGCGGTGATCGCGAACTGGGTAGAAAAAACTCCGGAGCAGTTGGCCAGCACTTGGCGTGATTTCTTCCACGAGACCGTGGTTCCCGCTGCCAAAGCAGCAATTTTGGCTTCCGAGCCAGTTGGTCATATTCAAGAGATTTGCAAAACGGCCCAAGTTTCTAAGCCAAGCCTCGAGGAGCACTTTGCTGAGATCCTTGAAGTTTTAGACCAACTCCCCGACTGCAAATCTCCGCGTTCGATGCTGGAGCGACTGAATAAGCTAGCGCGAGTTCAAGGCGTATGCTCCAAGAAAGATTGGGACGATCCCGAGCAATACAGCCACTATGCAGCAACCGCAAAAGCTGTTCGCGAATCGCTGAAAAAATCGGCTCTGTACTTTTCGCTCGAAGACACCCCGCTACACGAAGCTGCCAGCACAGGCCTCGAGTTACTTCGACTCGTCAATGAAGTTGCTAGTTACTACGATCAAGTAAAACGTAATCAAAACGTGCTTGAGTTTGATGACCTTCTCTTGCGTGCTTATCGCTTACTGACCGACTCGCGGTATCCGGCGATTCGAGAAAATCTGAATCGGGGCACGCAACTGCTCTTAGTCGATGAGTTTCAGGATACCGACCCACTGCAAGTGGCAATCGTCAAGGCCTTTTGTGGCGACGATTGGCAAGATCGCGGGCTCTTTGTGGTTGGCGACTTCAAACAGTCGATCTATCGCTTCCGGGGGGCTGAACCACGAGTCTCAAGCGAATTGCGAGCTACGCTTCCTGAGGAAAGCCGCCTTTCGCTAACAACCAGTTTCCGTAGCAATCCGGCAGTTCTCGATTTTGTGAACGCCTTGTTTCATTCTGCCTTTGGCGAGCAATATGAACCACTGCAGCCCAATCGCACACAGCTGGCCCCTCCCCCCTCAGTAGAATTCCTCTGGGCCACCGGCGAGGGCGAGCAAGAAGAAGACGAATACTCTCGACGATTGGGGAAAAAAAAGCAGGCCCGAGTTCGCGAAGCTCGTTACATTGCCCGAAGATTGGCCCAGCTAATCGATGCCGGCGAGCCGATCGTGGCCGCAGACAACGCCACTGGTGCTCGCCCCCTGCAACTGGGCGATATTGCAATCCTCATGCGGTCGCTCAGCGATGTCGCAATCTACGAAGAAGCCTTACGCGAACAAGGTCTCGATTACTACTTAGCAGGCGGACATGCATTTTATGCCCAGCAGGAAATCTACGACATCCTCCACCTGCTACGCGCGATCGCCAGTGCTGCCGACGAGCTGAGCCTTGCCGGGGTTCTTCGCAGTCCGATATTCGCTCTGGAAGATGAAACACTATTTTGGCTCACGCAATCGCGTGGCTCGCTTAACGCCGGATTATTTTCTAAATCATTGCCGAAGTCGTTAGCCAAAACAGAAAACGCCAAGGTAGTTCGTGCGGCAACCATTCTTGGCAATCTAAGAGAACGCAAAGATCATCTCTTGGTGGCTGAACTGCTTGGCGAAGCACTTCGGCAGACAGGCTACGACGCATTGCTCCTAAGCGAATTCCTCGGACAACGAAAAATGGCCAACGTCTTAAAACTTGTCGAACAGGCAAGGGCCATCGATCGCACCAGCCCTGGCGACTTGAATGGGTTTATCACCCAGCTCTCCGAATTTGTGGTTCGAATGCCCAAGGAGGCGCTCGCTGCCACGCAGAGCGAAGGGGACGTGATTCGTATTATGACGATTCACGGCGCCAAAGGTTTGGAATTCCCCTTGGTCGTCGTGCCCGATCTCGATCGGAAGGGCCATGCTAGTGAACGCAAACCCGTCTTCGACGAGCAACTTGGTGCGCTCGTTCCCGCCGAAATAAAAAACAATCACGTCGGCTGGGACCTCTATCGTTTTGTCGAGCTACAGCAAGACCAGGAAGAACGAAAGCGTTTGCTCTATGTCGCCTGTACCCGGGCGGCCGACTATCTCATTCTTTCCAGCAGCATTGTTGACTTGGCAAAACCGACCAGCGATTGGCTTAAGTTTCTGAGTCAACGGTTTGAATTGCAAACTGGCCGCTGCATTGCCAATTTGCCTGCCAACTATGGCGAACCTCAAGTGCTAGTGACCTGTGAAGAACCCGAGGTTGACCGAAAATCCGTTGAAAAGCAGCGGGGAACCGACCTCGAAAAACTTGTCGAAAATACTCGGCAATTGGTAGAAACAGGAGCGGGTATCGTCCCCGATTCAGTACGGCCAATACCGGTCGACACGGGGTCAAGACAGCGGTTTTCATTCTCTCGCTTGTCTGGAAGTATCGTCCGCCAGACCCGACCGACGACCGAAGCGGTCTCATCCCACTGCTCATCGCTTGACCCTCGCAGCTTCGGCACCTTGATCCATGCCGTCTTAGAACGAGTTGATTTCAAACGCGACAACGACATTCTCGGTCTGTGCCTGCACCTCGCCTCTCTGCACATGGAAAACAACGAGCAACGGGCCGCCCAAGAAGCGGCTCGGCTTGTCGAGAAATTTTTGCGCAGCAACCGTGCCACCAAGTTAGCAGACGCCAAAGACATCCACCGAGAAATCGAATTTGTCCTCCCTTGGCCACCAGGCCAACAGCCTTTCGAGGGGCGCTCGATCGAGGGGGTAATCGACTGTCTCTACCAAGATGCCTCAGGCGACTGGCATGTGTTAGATTACAAGTCGAACCAAGTCGACGCAGCTGGGGTCCCAGAGACGGCCCAACATTACGCCATGCAGATGTTCGTTTATAGCCTAGCGTGCGAACAAGCATTGGGCGCCGCCCCGGTTGAGAGTGTCTTGCACTTTTTGCGACCAGGGAGCGATTTCCCGTTTGAATGGACCACCGCCGAGCATTTGGCCATAACGGCCCAGATCGGTCTAGCCATGCAGCAAAGCTGAAAAGAAAAAGCAGCCCGACTTGCCGTAATGCAGTAAAACTGCTATACTTTCAGTATGACTGAACGCGTGATAATCAATGGCCGCGGGGTAATTACGATTCCCGCCAAGCTACGCAAAGCTTTCGGCTTGAGGGCAAACGACGAGTTGATCCTGGAAATGGTCGACCAGGGTTTACTTTTGCGTCCCTCGGTAAGCGTCCCTCTCGAATTCTACAGTGAAGAGCGTATTGCTGAATTCGCTGCAGATGACGAAGCGGTCGGCAAGCTGCTTCCCAGGGAGCAGTAGGTGGTGCGGATATTCCTTGACGCCAATGTCCTCTTTTCCGCCTCGAATCACGACAGCCACATCGCCCGACTCATCGAGATCGTGAGCAACGACCACACGACCGTCACGAGCGACTTCGCACTTGAAGAAGCCCGTCGCAATGTGCAACTCAAACGCCCCGCCTGGACGGAGGGCTTTACAACGCTCGCATCTCAATTAGAAGTGACCCCATCCGTTCTTTTTGATTTGTCTGTAGAGATTGACGCGAAAGACCGCCCAATTCTGTGCGCTGCAATCCGCGCTGGCTGCGATTTGCTCGTGACAGGCGATCGAAAGCATTTCGGCCACCTCTACGAACAGACCGTAGAAGGCGTCACGATCGCGTCGGTGCTTGGCTTAGCCCAGCGAATCGCTGGCAACGATGCGTGATACTTTGATCAAGCAGCACTACTCCTGCTTTGGCAATTCCGGCACCGGCATCGTCTCAATCCGTAAACTTAGTCTTGCCGAGAGCATGAGCCAGCTTTTGCATCGAGTAGTGCCCTTTTTCTTCCTCTGTTCCCTCGGCTTTGGTCATCAGTTTCCCTATCGACGATGCAAGAGTTAACAGATTCCACTCTTCGGGATCGGACAGCAGGCGAAACGCCGTACGCCAAACGTACGGACCATGCTGCTCAACGATCGCTGGCCAGTTGGCCAGGGTCTGCCTGATTGGACGGGGCGCCTGATAGGAGGAAAAGGATTTGCCGACGAATTCCAGTTCGCCAATCTGTTGTTTGTGTGTTCAAATAGTCTAGTCGCCAGTGAGCGGCAAAAATTGCGGCTGAATTCAGAAAAACCAAGAATTTTCATACATGCCCACCTCACAACGCGAATTCGCCGAAACGGTCGTTCGCCAGCTACGCGATGCTGGCCACCAATCCCTTTGGGCAGGCGGCTGCGTGCGCGACGAGCTGCTGGGCCGCACGCCCAACGATTACGATGTCGCAACCAGTGCGCGGCCCGACCAAGTGCGTGAGTTATTCGGCCACAAACGGACACTAGCGATCGGTGCTGCCTTCGGTGTGATTTCCGTCCTCGGCAGCAAGAAGCTTGCGCCAATCGAAGTCGCCACCTTCCGCAGCGATGGCGCATACATCGACGGCCGCCATCCCGAAGGAGTCACCTACACCACGCCCGAAGAGGACGCCAAACGACGCGATTTCACCATCAACGGAATGTTTTATGATCCCTTGAAAGAAAAAGTCGTCGATTTCGTCGAGGGCCAACGAGATCTTGAGCAAGGCATCATCCGCGCCATCGGCGACCCGGTTGCCCGCTTCTCGGAAGACAAGCTTCGCATGTTGCGAGCAGTCCGCTTTGCAACGACTTTTGGCTTTCAAATCGACGAGCCCACCCAACAGGCCATCCGCGCGATGGCCAGCGAAGTCAACGTCGTCAGTGCGGAAAGAATCGGTGCCGAGCTGCGCCGTTTGCTCGTGCATGCTTCCCGCAAGTTCGGCGTAAAACTGCTTCGACAAACCGAGTTGCTCGAGCCCCTGATCCCCGAGCTGTCTCATCAAGATCCTTCCTCTTGGAATCGCACCTTACAAAACCTCGAACAACTCGAAGCCAACTCGCTTGCAGTTTCGCTAGCGGCATTGCTCGCCCAGTGCCAACAACCAGAGCTTGTAGGAAAGCTTGGCCGTAGGTTTCGTTTTACCAACAAGGAGATCGAGCATGGAACCTGGTTGCTTCGCAGTCTCCCATCAGTCCGCGAGGCGGCAAAGTTGCCCTGGCCGCAATTGCAGCGGTTGTTAGTTCACGACGGTGCGACAGACCTCATAACACTCGCCGATGCTATCCTCGGAAGAGATCACCAGGGCGTCAAGGAATGTCGTCGCCGGTTGGCCCAATCTGTCGAAAAGCTTAACCCGCAACCCCTCCTCACGGGCGAAAATCTAATCGCTCTGGGCGTCAAACCCGGTCCCAACTTCGCATTGATCCTCCAACACATCCGCGACGAGCAGCTGTTAGGACGGATCAACAACCGCCAAGAAGCCGAGCGACTTGCCGCTGAGTGGCTGCAAGAACACAGCAGCAGTTAGCCCACAACTCTAGACTCTCAGCTCTCGACCCACTAACATCGGTATTTAATTGGCGGGCTCACTTTCTCGGCAGCCCCATTTCTCAGGAGAAGAAGTATGGAAGCTGGATTACATGAACTACCACCGCTGATAAGTCTCCTGTTGGTCGGCGCAGTGCCCACGATCGACTCGGGATACGTCCTGCAAATCGCCTCGCGGGTGCTGCATATCGTCACGGCGATGATTCTTGTCGGCGGAATTTTCTACATGCGGACGATCCTTGCTCCTGCTGGGGCCGACGCTTGTTTTGCCGGTCGACGAGCCGTCTGGGCGAAATGGGCCGGCATCGCGACGGCATTGCTCCTAGCAACCGGAATTTACAATCTGATGCAAGTAATCGGTCAGGCCAAGGCCGACGGCGAAAAGCTGCCTGCCGCGTACCACATGCTCTTTGGTGTTAAGTTCTTGTTGGCCCTGCTAGTGATGTTCCTCGTCGCGATCCTCGCTGGCAAAACGACTGCCGCCGAACGGTTTCGCGAGCAAATGCAGAAGTGGCTCAACATCGCTTGGCTGGCAGCGATCATGATCATCGTCATTGCCGTAGTGCTCAGAACTTTTCATTAAACGTAGGGTGGGCACTGCCCACCAGATGCTCGATTCAATTTGGTGGGCGGTGCCCACCCTACTCAACGGAGGCGATCGGTGGATAAGAAGGCGAAAAAACGAGTCGAAGTATTGCGAAAAAAGGTTGCCCAACTACAACAACAACTTGCCGGCGCCAAGCAACAGCCCGACGATCCCGAGGAGCCCGCACGCATCCAGGCTGAAATCGATAAAGCGCATGCCGAAATGAAGAAGCTAAAAGAGTCTTGAGGCTACCGTCTCAATCCTACAATCTCCTCCTCGGCCTCGCTCAGTTCAAAAGCGCGATCGTAGTCTTGTGTGTTCAGCTCTTGATTTGCTTGGCCGGCAAGTATCCACAAGCCTTTACGCAGGAAGCCCACATCGTCGATGCCATCGTCGTTCCAATCGCTCTCCACCGGCTCCTCACCCGTATCTACCGGGCGAACCACTTGGTTCGTAGCAGTAAGCCAACCATTGCTATCGAATTCAAGCTCCCACAGTCCTTCCTGCAAAATGTCGATGCTCTCTAAGCCGTCATTGTTCCCGTCGCCGGAATTCCGTTTGACTCTGCCGTTTCCCAAACTTCCAAAAAACGGACTGGACGCCTTACCAGTCGCCGGCAAAGGCAACCGTTTTTTGATCGTTGCTGCAATCAAGACAGTTGGTTCCAACGGCAGACTGCTCTGCACCAAGGTATCCGCTTGGGAACCATACAGTTGCCAAAGCGCAGCGTCAGCCAGTAGGGTTTCCTCACTTCCCGACACGGGCACCGAATGAGCAACAAGTGGCCGATCCACAAGAACGCCCGACTCCGAAAGTTCATCAGCAGCAAGCTCGCGAAAATCATAACCGACCAAATCGCTTCCCGCGTAAACCACAATCTCGCCGAGCAGATTGTTGTCCAGCCTCATTCCCCCGCCACTGCCGACAACCGAGCCGCCGTCAAAAACGCCTGGGGGTTGAATTTCAAGCACGGCATAGATGCCCGGCGAGAGATCGGCAAACCGATAGTTGCCCGCTACATTGGTTTGCGTCTCGCCCACGACATCGCCGGTTTCCCCGAGCAGCCGCAGCACCACGCTTTCGACTCCCGAGCCGTCCTCTGCCATAGCGACTTGCCCTGCAATCGCTCCCAACGAAACATCGGCAGCGAGCAACCGGCGCGGCTCCATCAACTCAAAACGGCAAATGCGATCGGTAAAGGAAGACTTCATACCCCAAATATCGACGCGGCAGATAGCACGGCCCAAAGCCGCACAGCCAGGCCGACCGTCTTGCCTAAGTGTCACAGCCGGCAGGTTTTGATGGCGGATAAACCTCAACTTCCGCTCGCAGCAAGACTAGTTTCCTATTATCTTTATCTGAGTAGCAACGGCCAACTACCCTCATCTTGCATGTTCCCATGATCTCAGCACTTGCTCAATTATTGTTTTCGTCGCTGGTGTGCGTTGGCCTGCTTGCGGTTTGGGCGGCCACTTCGCCGCGCCATTGGTTCTTACGGTCAGGCACGTTCGTTGCCGCACTGACTTTGTTACTTCTGATCCCGGCCTACGAACCGTTTGTCGTCTTCGCGTTGCAAGGCACAGTCATTGCGGCAGGTGTGCAAGGGGCCCGTTGGTGGCGTCGGCGAAAAGAACCTGAGAGCCGTCACCCAACAACCGCCCGTTATTCGCTTGCTACGCTGCTGCTTTTGTCCGTATTCGTCGCCATCGCCGCTGCTGTGGCCGTGCGGTTACCATCGCTAAATTTTAACGCCTGGCAAAGCGTCGTGCTGATCGGCGTGGTTGCAGGGCTGGCGACACTATTGGGCCTGTGGATCATTCACGGTCGCCTGCTTCGCTGGTGGCTGCGCATTGTTGTTGGGCTTATTCTATCCCTGATTATTTCGTTACCGCTGGTTTGGGGTGATTGGCTTGTGTTCTCGATGACCCAAGGATACAGATGGCCTCGCCCCGAGTCTATTTCGATAGCATTCGCCGGAATACTTGGTACCGAAGATGCACTGGCAGTCGTATGGGTACAAATTATCGCTTTCATCTCCTTGATTTCTGCTAGCGTTCTCTGGCTAATTTCTGGAATCTCGGCGATAGGACCAATTACAATTGCGGATTCACTCTATTTCAAGAAACGTTGGAAACGTGTTCTTGCTAGATGCACGCTACTCTTGATAGCCCTATTCTTTTTGGCACCTCCAGCTGGTGTGTACTACCAACTGATGACGCCGCTGCCGATTCCGCAAACCATACAGCCCAACCCCAATGGATACGACGACCTCATCGCCGCTGGAAAAATAGTTGAGAGTTCAAAAGAGCTAGGGATTATTAGTAACTACGACGTAGTATCTCAAGTTCAGCTATCGACGGCTGTCAAAACCTTGGCTCCTGTCTACGAAGTGATAAAAATTGGTTTAGAAAAACAAGTGCGTTGTGCAGTTGATTACAACGACCCCGGATACTATATGGATTCGATTCAATCCATGAGATCTTTGGCGCGGGCTTTGGCCAGTCGTGGTCGCTTGGCAACAATGGAAAGTCGTTTTGACGATGCAGCAGACACCTCGCTAGAAGGCATTCGCTTTGGATATGCGATTCGACGAGGGGGCCTCATGATTGGATCGCTGGTCGGTACGGCATGCTCAGGTATTGGCCGTTGGAATCTCTATGGCATTCGTGAAGAACTCTCAGCATCTCACTGTTCAAGTCTGATCTCCGCGTTGGGCCAGTTTGAGAAACAAGCTGAACCAACGGAAGATTTTATTCATCGTGATCGGGTATGGTCTCAACATGCTATGGGCTGGTCTGGCCATCTCATCGAAATTCTGGAAAAAACTGCTGGGATAGACCCCTACGTTGTTCACAGAAGTTTTGAACATGCTTGCATCAGGGAACAAGCCGAAATGCGGCTGTTGCGACTAGAACTCGCAATTCAAGCTTGGCGAAAGACTGACGGCAGGCTGCCAGAGTCGCTTAGCGAATTGGTCCCTCAAATCATTGATGAAATTCCCGTCGATCCGTTTGATCCAGATGGCGGCACAATGAAATACCGTCGCACTGAGGATGGCTACGTGCTTTACAGCGTTGGGCCAAACGGCATCGACGATGGCGGGATCGCTCCGGATGAAGAAGACCTCGGGGGATTTGAAACAGGCGATCTGCGGCTAGACATAAAATATGCACCGGAGCCAGCGGCCGTTGAGGATGATTTGGAAGACGGGGATGAGAGCCAGTGACAAACCGACTCTACGCCGACGGCGTAAAAGTTCTGAGTGCAAACATCAGGAAAACGGCAAATGTTTCATTGCCTATCTTTCCCGCCGTCTACCAAGCACGCCAGCAAGCACAAGGCACAGCAAATATGCCGACGAAGGCTCGGGGACCGTAGTAAATGCCGCTAGGGCCGGCGGGGTGCCATACATCTGCTCCCACACAAGCAGGTCGTCGGCATCAACGTCGGCATCGCCATCGGCGTTGCCTTCGCTCAGCAGGAGCCCACCACCAAAACCTGCTTGCCAC
>Ga0114931_10005784_pt1 | contig 15301 bp, 17 predicted proteins | sample 2SBtaG_FD_89579 | JGI IMG/M metagenome (GOLD analysis project Ga0114931, IMG submission 89579) | Deep subsurface microbial communities from Kolumbo volcano to uncover new lineages of life (NeLLi) - 2SBTROV14_V59a metaG | ecosystem: Environmental > Aquatic > Marine > Volcanic | place: Kolumbo...
CATCCCATCTCACCGGTGTCTATCTGTGGCGCGCCGAACCGGATAAACCGACCTTTTTAAGGGCCACTTTCACCGGGACGCTCGGCATCGAACATAAAGACCAAGCTCTAGACCCGGATATAGACGCTGTAACATGGCTTTCCGACAAAGACATACTGGGCCGGCAAACGCAGTGGCGCAGTCCGCTGGTGGGGCGTTGCATTTTGGATTACCTGGCAGGGACACGCCATCCACTGTCGTGTCTGGTGGACCTTATCGGGCAAACCTGATATCCGGACCGGCTTGTGAGCACTCATAACAAAGTACTGGTTGGACTGTCGGGCGGTGTTGACTCCTCCGTGGCCGCTCATCGGTTGCTTGAACTGGGCTACCGGGTCGAGGCTCTGTTCATGAAGAACTGGGATGAGGACGACGAGGCCGGTTATTGTCCGGCCGAGCAGGATCTGGCCGACGCTCAGACGGTCGCGGAACAACTCGGAATCACGCTGCACAAAATCAGTTTCTCGACCGAATACTGGGACCGGGTGTTTGCCTATTTCCTGGCCGAATACCGTGCCGGCAGGACGCCAAACCCCGACGTGATGTGTAACAAGGAAATCAAATTCAAAGCTTTTCTGGATTATGCCATCGGCCTGGGAGCCGATTTCATCGCCACCGGCCATTACGCCCGTGTTGACCACAACGAACAGGGCTCCCGACTGCTGAAGGGCCGCGATCACACCAAGGACCAGAGTTATTTTCTGCATCTTCTCAATCAGTCCCAACTTGCCCGCACCCTGTTCCCGCTGGGTGACCTGAAAAAAAACCAGGTGCGCGAACTGGCCCGGCGTCTGGGCTTCGTCACTCATGACAAAAAAGACAGTACCGGCATCTGTTTTATCGGCGAAAGAAAATTCAAGGATTTCCTGCAGCGCTTCCTGCCCGCGCAACCGGGTGACATCATCACGGACAGGGGTGATGTCATTGGCCGGCATGATGGCCTGATGTACCACACTATCGGGCAACGTCAGGGCCTGCATATCGGCGGCATCAAAGAGGGCTCGGGAGAGGCTTGGTATGTGGTGGATAAAGATCTGGTGAATAACCGCCTGATCGTGGTTCAGGGAGCTTCTCACCCTCACCTGTTCAACTCCAGCGTGGTGCTCAATCAATTGAACTGGATCCCGCCATCCTCCCCCACCGGGGCACTGCGCTGCCAGGCCAAGATTCGTTACCGCCAGGATGACCAGTCCTGCATACTGGAACCCATGAACGAGCATCAGTGGCGAGCGCGCTTCGATGAGCCGCAACGGGCGGTCGCCCCGGGTCAGTCCATTGTGTTCTATGCCGAAGAGGAATGTCTCGGCGGCGGCACTATCGAATACGGAACCGACAATGAGTAAAACCCTGGCCGATCGGGCGCTGGCGCTGGCCGGCGTGTTTCAAGCGACACAACTTGTGCATCACTATGCCCACACGGGAACGATTGCGAATGAGGATCTGGAAACCGCCGTCAAAAGTCTTCTGAAACTGGATGCGCACAGCACGGCTGAGGTTTTTGCCGGGGTTGAACACCTGCATACCGGCCTGCACGCCCTAAAGGAACATCTGACCGGTCGGGTCGCGAAAGGCGATATTCCGGTGTTCCGTTATACCGTTTCGCTGTTGAATCTGGAAAACCGTTTAATGAAACGTCGCGACATGCTGGACATGCTCCGCGAAGGTATTCAGCAGGCCCGCCAACAGGCCGGGTATTTTTCCCTGACCCATGAAAACGTCCTGGCCTCTCTGGCCGATCTTTACCAGCGCACCATCAGCACCCTGGCTCGCGCATCATGGTACAGGGGGACCCACAACTGCTGACGGCAGCCCACCATCAGCATGTCATCCGCGTGTTGCTGCTCTCGGGTACCCGCTCAGCCGTGCTCTGGGACCAATGTGGCGGCAGTCGCTGGCAACTGTTGTTCAAACGCCGTTCCCTGATCGCGGCAGCCGACTCGTTGCTGGATACCCTTGAGGATGGATAATTAGCTGAATAATGGTTCCAAGTGATTGTTTTATAATTGGAGGCAGGGGAATATTTTTCCAAGTATTCCTTCCGGGGTCTGTTATCCGGCGGGCAAATCATCCATAATTGCGCGCTGAAAAATTTAGTTAAGCCTCTCATATTCAAGCCTTTACAGGTTTGGTTTTCCAAAAAAACCGGAATGCAGGAGACAGCATTAGTAACAGTTTTTCCGCGCGCGCGGACCTAACCGTCGGCAATAAAGACTACGAAATATTCCGACTGAACGCTCTGGAATCTGATTACCGAGTTTCGCGTCTGCCCTATTCCATGAAGGTTCTCCTGGAAAACCTGCTGCGTTTCGAAGACAACAATACCGTGAGCGCCGACGATATCCGGGCGATCGCCACCTGGGACCCCCAGGCGGAACCCAGCCAGGAAATCGCTTACCGCCCGGCACGTGTGCTGATGCAGGATTTTACCGGCGTCCCGGCCATCGTCGACCTGGCTGCCATGCGGGATGCCATGCAGGCACTGGCCGGCGACCCGGAAAAAATCAACCCCCTGCAACCGGCGGAACTGGTGATCGACCACTCCGTTCAGATTGATGAATTCGGCAAACCGGAAGCCATGGACCTCAATGCCCGACTCGAATACCAGCGTAACGAAGAACGTTACAGTTTTCTAAAATGGGGCCAGAAAGCTTTTTCCAACTTCAAGGTGGTACCGCCCGATACCGGTATCGTGCACCAGGTCAACCTGGAATATCTGGGACGTGTCGTCATGGCGCAGGAAAACAAGGGCGTGCTGCAAGCCTACCCGGACACCCTGGTTGGCACCGACTCGCATACCACCATGATCAACGGCGCCGGCGTTTTCGGCTGGGGTGTCGGCGGTATCGAAGCCGAAGCCGCCATGTTGGGACAGCCGGTTTCCATGCTGATCCCGCAAGTGGTCGGTTTCAAGCTCACCGGCCAATTACCGGAAGGCGCCACCGCCACTGACCTGGTATTGCGGGTGGTCGAAATGCTGCGCAAGCACGGTGTGGTCGGCAAATTCGTCGAGTTCTTCGGAGACGGTCTAGATCACCTGTCACTGGCCGATCGCGCGACCCTGGCCAACATGGCGCCGGAATACGGCGCCACCTGCGGCATCTTCCCGGTCGACGACGATACCCTGAACTACCTGCGCCTGTCGGGACGTTCCGAGGAACAGATCGCACTGGTCGAGGCCTATGCGAAGGAGCAGGGTATGTTCCGCACTGCAGGCCAGGCGGATGCCGAGTTCACCAGCGTGGTGGAACTGGACATGTCGACGGTCGAGCCCAGCCTGGCCGGCCCCAAGCGTCCGCAGGACCGCGTGCCGCTGAACCAGTCCAAAACCTTATTCAAGGATGCCCTGGCCGCACTGAAGACCGAACGCCACCTGAACAGCCAACCGGCAACCGCTACCCTTGACGGCCAGGACTATGTACTGCATGACGGCGCGGTGGTTATTGCCTCCATTACTTCCTGCACCAACACTTCCAATCCCTCCGTCATGCTGGGTGCCGGTCTGGTCGCCAAAAAGGCGCTGGAAAAAGGCCTCAAGGTCAAACCCTGGGTCAAAACCTCCCTGGCACCCGGATCACAGGTGGTCACCGAATATCTGACCGCGGCCGGACTCCTGGATGATCTGGAAGCACTCGGCTTCTACGTGGTCGGTTATGGTTGCGCCACCTGTATCGGCAACTACGGGCCCTTGCCGGCGCCGGTATCCAAGGCCATCGCCGACGGCAATTTGTCCGTGACGTCCGTGCTTTCCGGCAATCGCAACTTCGAGGGCCGCGTACATGCCGAGGTGCGTATGAATTACCTGGCCTCTCCGCCACTGGTGGTGGCCTATGCCATTGCCGGCACTATGGACATCGACCTGGTCAACGAGCCTGTCGCCCAGGATGCCGACGGCCATGATGTCTTCCTGAAGGATATCTGGCCCAGCCAGGCCGAGGTCAACGCCGCAGTAGCCAACAACGTTAATCGCAACGAGTTCGCCAAGGTCTACCAGGACGTATTCAAGGGCGCTGAGCGCTGGACCGGCCTGGCCTCCCCGGAAGGTCAGTCCTTCGCCTGGAATCCAGATTCCACCTATATCCAGAATCCACCCTACTTCGAGGGGATGACCAGGGACATTCCAGCCGTGACGGATATCCACGGCGCCCGTGTCCTGGCCCTGCTGGGAGACTCGGTAACCACCGACCACATTTCTCCGGCCGGTGCCATCAAACCGGACAGCCCGGCAGGTCAATATCTGCTGGCAAAGGGCGTGGCACCCAAAGACTTCAACTCACTGGGTTCCCGTCGCGGTAATCATGAGGTCATGATGCGCGGGACTTTCGCCAACATCCGGCTGCGCAACCTGCTGGCACCGGGCACCGAGGGTGGCGTCACTATTCACCAGCCTTCCGGTGAACAGCTGTCGATCTACGATGCCGCGATGAAATACAAGGCCGAAGGCGTACCCTCCGTCGTGATTGCCGGTAAGGAATACGGCTCCGGCTCTTCCCGTGACTGGGCGGCCAAGGGACCGCGCCTGCTGGGTGTGCAGTCGGTTATCGCCGAGTCGTATGAACGCATTCACCGCACCAACCTGGTCTGTATGGGGGTACTGCCGCTGCAGTTCAACGACGGCGACAATGCCGAAACACTGGGGCTGACCGGCCAGGAGACCTTCAGCATCGAGGGACTGGGCGACGGTTCGGCCAAGACGGTCACCGTCAGGGCGGTGGCGGAAGACGGCCGCGAAAGAACCTTTGAGGCGCGGGTGCGGATCGATACCCCGCAGGAAGTCGAGTACTATCGGCATGGCGGCATCCTGCAGTACGTGCTGCGGCAACTGGCGGCTTAAAAAGGGTTTTATCATGGAATTGAGCAATCTCACCGCCGTCTCCCCGGTCGATGGCCGCTACGGCCGCAAGACCGAGGCGCTGCGCCCCATCTTCAGTGAATACGGCCTGATCAGGCACCGGGTGCTGGTCGAGATCCGCTGGCTGCAGGCCCTGGCCAGCCACAAACAGGTCACGGAAGTCCCGGCCCTCAGCGAGCATGCCAACAACATCCTCAATAACATTGCCGACAAGTTCAGCGAGGAAGACGCACAACGCGTCAAAAACATCGAGCGCACCACCAATCACGATGTCAAAGCGGTGGAATATTTTCTCAAGGAAAAAATCGCCGGCAACCAGGAGCTGGAAGCCATCAGCGAATTCATTCATTTCGCCTGCACCTCCGAGGACATCAACAACCTGTCCCATGCCCTGATGCTGCGCGAAGCGCGCACCTTGATCATCCTGCCGGTGCTGGATGAACTGAGCACAGCCATCACCCGGCTGGCGCATGACAATGCCGAACTTGCCATGCTCTCTCGTACCCACGGCCAGCCCGCCTCGCCCACCACGCTGGGCAAGGAGATGGCAAATACTGTCTATCGCTTCAAACGCCAGCTCGATCAGCTCAAGCAGGTACCCATGCTGGGCAAGATCAATGGCGCGGTGGGGAACTACAATGCCCATATCGCCGCCTACCCGGAAATCGACTGGCCGGGCTTTGCCGAAAATTTCGTCACTGCCCTGGGTCTGGAATGGAACCCATAAACCATCCAGATAGAACCCCACGACTATATTGCGGAATTATTCGATGTGCTGGCGCGCATCAACACCCTCTTGATCGATTTCGCACGGGATGTCTGGTGCTATATTTCTTTGGGGTATTTCAAACAGAAAACGGTAGCCGGGGAAGTGGGGTCCTCGACCATGCCGCACAAGGTCAATCCGATCGATTTCGAGAATGCCGAAGGTAACTTTGGTATAGCCAATGCGCTATTCGACCACCTGGCGATGAAACTGCCCATCTCGCGCTGGCAGCGCGACCTGACCGACTCTACGGTTTTACGAAATCTGGGAGTCGGTATCGCCCATACCATGATCGGCTATGATTCTCTGTTGCGCGGTATCGGCAAACTGGAAGCCAATCCGGCCCGGCTGGCCGAAGACCTGGACGCCACCTGGGAAGTGCTGGCGGAAGCCGTGCAGACCGTCATGCGCCGCTACGGTATCGAGAAGCCTTATGAAAAGCTCAAGGACCTCACCCGTGGCACCGGCATCAGTGCTGATTCGCTCAAGGAATTTATCGACGGGCTGGAACTGCCGGATGCGGCAAAAGAGCGACTCAAGGCCATGACGCCGGGCAGCTACACCGGTAATGCGGTGGAACAAGCCAGGAACATTTAGCGCCTGTTATCACAACAAACGTCATTCCCGCACAGGCACGAGCGCCTCGGAAACCGACGAAGTCGGTCCAGGAGGGTTGATCGATATCACAGGAGAACACTGCATGAAACGGATCCATTTACTTATCATTAGCCTGGTCATTCTTGCGCCGATTTCCTCCCATGCCGGCTGGCAGGATTTTCTCGGCGATATTATCGGCACGGATAAACCGACGACAGATCAGCAACCGGCTTCCGCCTCACCTGGCGTGAATTTCAGTCAATCTCAACTCAACCAGGCCATGAAGGACGCACTGGACCAAGGGGTCAAAAAAGCCATCGAGCAACTGGGTACTACCGGCGGTTTTCTCAATGATGCTCAAGTCCGGATACCGATGCCGGAACAGTTGCAATGGGCGGAGAAAACCCTGCGCACACTGCATAAGGATGCACTGGCCGATGCATTCGTCGAGTCGATGAACCGCGCCGCCGAACAGGCAGTACCGGAGGCAACCGGCATTTTCCTTGATTCCATCAAAAAAATGTCGGTCGAAGATGTACAGAACATTATCCAGGGCCCGGACGATGCGGCCACACAATATTTCCGTAAAACCAGCGAACAGCAACTCAGCGACAAACTGCAGCCGCTGATCACACACTCCACCAATCAGGTCGGCGTCACCCGCTATTACAAGCAGATGTTGGACAAGGCTTCGTTCCTGCAACCGTTCGTTAAAACCGAAAACATGAATCTGGATGACTATATCACCCGAAAAACGCTGGACGGCCTGTTCCTGAAAATTGCTGAAGAAGAAAAAAAGATCAGAGACAACCCTTTAGAACGCTCCACGGATATCATGAAACAGGTTTTTGATTACTATATGAAATAGCCGCTAAAACCGATACAGGCCCGGGTTATCGGTCTGGCAATACCGTCCGTCAGCCAGGACTTGATTTCCCGGCCAGATAGCGCATGATCTCCCTATGGATCAGTCGCAACAACCCGACCCCGCCGGTTTTGTCGTTGCCCGGGCCGACTGGCAGGCGGATCAATCCACGCTCTGCCGGATCCGGCAGAGTGTATTCATCGATGAGCAAGGAATTCCGGCCGAGCTGGAATGGGACAACCAGGACGCCGAGTCAGCGCATTTCCTGGCCTATAACCTGGACGGAGACCCGATCGCCACGGTGCGCCTGCTCCAGGATGGACACATCGGCAGGCTGGCAGTGCTGCCCGGATGGCGTGGCCGCGGTATCGGCAGCAGTCTGCTGCTGGCCGCCATCGAACTGGCCGACGAGCACGGCCTGGACAAAGTCTACCTCCACGCCCAGTTGGAAGCGGCCGGTTTTTATCACCTTCACGGTTTCATGAACGAAGGCGAAGCTTTCGAGGAAGCCGGTATTCCACATATCCGGATGAGTCGCTATTGCGGCGAACTCTAGGGCCTGGGTGATTACCATGGACTGTTTTGCAGATATCGATAATCCGGCTGGGTTAAAACTGGGTGAAGACAAAACCCGTTACCTACTGAAAACACGGGATGATAACCGCCAGGCCGCGCTGATACTGGCCGGACAGGCATCGCGTAAGCTCGATATGTTCACACCCGACATGGAAGCCGCCCTGTATGACAATGATGAGTTCATCGATGCCGTCACCCGTTTGGCCCTTGGTAGTCCGCATGCCCGGATCCGCATTCTGACCAGCGATATCGAACCGGCAATCAGATATGGACACCGCCTGATCGAAACCAGCCGACAACTCAGCAGTTACATTGAAATCCGGCTGGTACACGAAGACTACCGCAACAGTCTGGAAGGCTATCTGCTGGCCGATGACAATGGCTTGCTGCTGCGTAATGTCGCCAGTCGCTTCGAGGGTTTATGGTCGTTGCATGCTCCCATGGAAGTCCGGCGGCAGCGCGATCAGTTCGAAACAATCTGGGAACGCTCCAGTCAGCATCCCGACGTTCGCCGGCTGCACCTGTAACCCATGCGCAACTGGCTTCTCATCCTGGCACTGCTAAGCGGAATCGTCGTCACGGCTTCTGCACAACCCCGTATCGACGTGATCGACCTGAAACAGCGTACCTCCGAGGAAATGATCCGGCTGATCAGTCCCATGCTCGAAGATCAGGAAAGCGCCAGTGGTGTGGGCTTTCAGCTGATTCTGCAAGCCGAACCCGGGCGTCTGGAAGAATTGCGCACCCTGGTCGACAAACTCGACCGCCAATTACACCAGTTACGGATCTCCGTCCGTCAGGGACAATCGCTGCAGTCCTCCGGCCAGGATGCAAACGCGCAGGGGCAGATCACCCTGCAGGATGAAAAAGCCACCCTCTCCGCTCAGGGCTATGTCCTCAGCACCCGGAAACAGACTCAGAACACCGATCGGTTCCAGGTAACGACACTGGAAGGCACTCCGGTCTACATTGCGCACAGCCTGAGTTTTCCGGTGACGGGCATCACCACCCAGATTGTCAACGGCACTGCGGTCAACACGCCACATACCGATTATCATTCGGCCAGTTCCGGTTTCTACGCCAAGGCCTGGTTGCAACCGGATAATCGCGTCACGGTCGACATCGCGCCGCAGCGAGAAACCCTGGCGTCCGATCAATACGGTGCCATTCAGCATCAATCACTCAGCACCCGGGTTCAGGGTAAGCTCGGTCAATGGTTACTGATCGGCGGCAACGGCGTCCAGGAAACGGAGCGGCGGTCCGGAACCGGTCTTTATCTGCGCACCCAGGACAGGAACCGGCAACAGGTATGGCTCAGGGTGGAACGCGTCGATTGATACCATGTCCGAGCAGCGTATTCTGGTCCAGGTACAATTCACCTATGAGGAATTCCGCCCTTTCTACGAAGGCCGGGCAAAAGAAGTCGTGGCCCCCAGCCTGGACGGACGGTATATCCGTTTCCCGGCCAGCGCCCTGCGTCCCTTCCTGACACATAACGGGATTTCGGGAGTCTTTGCGCTGAAGTTCGACAAGAAGAACAAGCTGATCTCGACCGATAGAATCAAATAGCTATCTCCGCCCCCTCAATCCCGATATTAATTCCGACAGACAAGCGCATGGCATCGCTGTGATTCACAGTCACTGAGTGCGGCATTGCCGGCGAGAACATGATATAGCGTCCCGTCCTCGGTGAAAGCGCATGGCGTTCCGCACCGTCGACCAGCACCAGGTGTCCGGACCGGGGCGGCACGCTGACATAATAAACCGCCGATACCACTTCGTCCCAGTCGTCATGCGAATGCAGCGTGGTCGTCTGCCTCGGTTCCATGGCGTTCATCCAGAAGCCAAGCTTGATTCTGTCCGGATCACAGCCGGTCATTGCCAGAACCCGCTTTTCCAGCTCGGCGAACACCGGCTCCAGGGCCGGTACTTTTTCCCGCGGGATATAGACATTCTCGTAACGGTCATTGAACAGGTGGGTCTTGCGGGTATCGGGATGGTCCTTGAAACGCTGGTAGGCAGCCAGAATAGCGGCATTATCAATGCCGGTAATCTCATCGCTCCGATAAGGCTCGCCGCCGGGAAGAAATTTACTGCTCATGAGCGGATAATAACCTCATCGGTTTTTTAGATTCGCTGGATATGATCGACCAGCAACTGCAAAGACGTCGCGCCGCGAAAGCGATTGATATCCAGTTTATAGGCCGCCCGGATACGCTCACCCGCGCCAAGCGACAAGTCGTCGGGGTTGAAAGCGATGGCATCGATACAGAGCCCCATCCCCTCGGGCCGCAACTGTAATTTCAGATGGTGACCGCCGACAACGCGGCTGCCGACCACCTCGAATTCATTGTCGAACACCGGCTCCGGGAAGCCCTGCCCCCAGGGTGAGGCCTCACGCAGTTCACGGGCCGAGTCCAGACTGAATTCCTCCGCCCGTAATGCACCATCGCTTTCGATGATCCCCTGCAGTTGTTCCGGGCTGACCAATTGCCCCAGCACCTCCTGCAGGGCCTGCTCAAACTTGTCCAGGTTTTCCGGCCGGAGACTGAGGCCGGCCGCCATGGCATGACCGCCGAACTTATTGATCAATCCCGGATGCCGGCTGGCGACGGTGTCCAGCACATCACGGATATGAATACCCCTGACCGAACGCGCCGAGCCCTTGAGTTCCTGCTCACTACTGCTGGCAAACACGATCACCGGACGATGCCACAGCTCCTTGACGCGTGCCGCCAGGATCCCGATCACGCCCTGGTGCCAGTCGGCCTGATAGAGACAGATACCCAAGGGCAGGTCCTGTTGCTCGTTGTGCAGTGATTCGAGAATCTGCGCCGCCTCCTGTTTCATGTCGGCCTCGATGTCACGACGTTCCCGGTTCAGCTGATCCAGCTGGGTGGCCAGCGCCAGGGCCGAATCTTCATCGTCCCTCAGCAGGCATTCGATACCGACCGACATATCTTCCAGGCGACCGGCCGCATTGAGACGTGGACCCACCACAAAACCCAGATCGCTGGCGACGACATGGCGGTGATCCCGTCCCGCCAGTTTCAGTAAAGCCAGGATACCGGGCACGCAGCGCCCGGCGGCGATGCGCTTCAGACCCTGGGCCACCAGAATCCGGTTGTTGCGATCCAGCGGCACTACGTCGGCCACGGTACCCAGGGCCACCAGATCCAGCAACTCGGCAAAATTGGGCTCCGGCCGGCCGCTTTCCTTGAACCAGCCGTACTTCCTCAAGCGGGCACGCAGGGCCAGCATCACATAGAAAGCCACGCCGACCCCGGCCAGGGATTTACTTGGGAAGGGATCGCCGGGAAGATTCGGATTGACGATGGCCGCCGCCGCGGGCAGTTGCTCCCCCGGTAGATGGTGATCGGTCACCAGCACCTCGATACCCAGCTCTCGTGCTACCGCCACACCGTCGATACTGGCAATGCCGTTATCCACGGTCATGATCAGGTCTGGCTTCCACTGCGCCGCCACCGCCACGATCTCCGGCGTCAGACCATAGCCATATTCAAACCGGTTGGGCACCAGATAATGGACCTCTCCGGCTCCCAGAGCGCGCAAAGCCCGCAGGCACAATGCCGTTCTGGTGGCGCCGTCCGCGTCGAAGTCGCCCACCACCAGAATGCGCTGCTGACCGCGCAGAGCGGTTTCCAGTAAAGCGGTGGCGGCATCCATGTGGCTCAACAAGGCCGGATCGAGCAGTGCCGGCAGAGAGGTATCCAGCTGCTTGACGTCGGTGATACCACGATGGCGGTAAACCCGCTGCAGCAGCCTGGACATTCCAGGCAGAGACGACTCAGCAGCACCGGGATGGTAGTTGCGCTGTTCTATGTGTCGGGTATTTGACTCAGTGTTCATCGATCAACCAGTTCGTCAACGGCTGCCTTTTGCCCAGCCAGCTCTGCCACCTGCCCGGCCTGCTCAGCCTGAGACATCGGGTTTTGGATGGGGCTTCGGATTCAATGCCGATTCCGGCCACGCGACCCGCTCGCCAGGCCTGCCACAGGGGTTCAAACCAGTCTTGTTCCAGCTCCCGGATAAGCCGGCTCCAGGATTCCATATCCTGGTAAGCCTGGGAACGCTGCAGCGCGGGCAGATCCACCAGACAATATTGGTTCAGAAAAGGCTGCAGGCTGGCGAAACCGACCGGGCAACCGGAAGGTTCAAGCCCCCTTTGCCGGGCTTGTCCTCTGCGCACCGGGTCATCGCTGAATACCCGTTGCACGCCTTCCGGTAATGCCGGTGGCTGATCACTGCCAGACAGCCAGAGCCCGTTGATGGCGGGTTTGCCCTGCTGCTGGCGCGTCCGGTTGAGTGGCTGATCGAACAACAGCATCTGCCATTCATTCTGCCAGCGGCGCCATAACGCCGCTTCAGTCCCTTCCGGCAGGTAGCCGTCGATGGAACGGCCCAGCACCGCGATGATCGGATGACAATGCAGTTCCGCTTGCCGATCGTGCAGTAAGCACCAGCGTTGCGGGGTCAGTGGTTCAAACTGCAGCCCGTCTGCCGCCGCGAATTGATTGAGTGCCTGCGCCAGCGGCATGGCTTCGGCCATCGACAGGGCGAGCTGATCTGCGCCATACAGCCGGAGAGAACTCTGATCGGCCCGCAAATGCACCGGTTCGGCAAACAACAGGTTTTTTTGCGGCAAGGTGTCGTGGTCAGCCAGCCAGGCCAGTTGAGCCCGGGAGAATTGATCGAGCCCAGAGGGATAGACCGGGTCGGATCTGGCTCCCGACAACAGGCGTTCAAGTGCCGGGAGTGACAGGTCACCCAGCCAGGACCCGGCCGCAGCCGGCCAGGCACCCAGCAATCCCGGCAAGCGCAAAGTCAGCCTACCGGCCATGCCACTCCCCGGCGCTTACTCACTCATATTGGACAGGATGGCGGAGCGGAAGGCCTCCAGAGTGGCGTCGACCGTGATCATTTTATTGTCCGATTCACATTGCCGGATCGCGGTATCGGGGTCTTTGAGCCCGTGCCCGGTCAGGGTGCAGACAATGCTGCTGCCTTCCGGGATTTTGCCGTTTTTCACATCGCGCAAGGCCCCGGCCAGGGAAGTGGCCGAAGCCGGCTCACAGAAAACCCCTTCGGTCTGGGCCAGCAGTTTCTGCGCCGCCAGAATCTCTTCATCGCTGCATTCATCGAACCAGCCGCCGGATTCCTCTTTCACCTTCCAGGCCTTGTCCCAGGATTGCGGATGACCGATGCGGATCGCGGTCGCCACGGTTTCCGGGTTATCGACCATTTCTCCGCGCAGGAAGGGCGCCGCGCCCGCCGCCTGATAGCCCACCATGGTGGGACGGTCATTCACCACGCCGTGTTCGAAATATTCACTGTAGCCCATCCAGTGGGCCGTGATATTACCGGCGTTACCGACCGGCAGACAGTGATAGTCGGGGGCCCGCTCCAGTTCTTCCACAATCTCGAAGGCCGCGGTTTTCTGGCCCTGCAGGCGATACGGATTGATGGAATTGACAATGGTCACCGGCGCATGTTCGGCCACTTCCTTGACCAGCCGCATGCCGTCATCGAAGTTGCCCTTGATCTGGATGGTGATGGCACCGTACATCATCGCCTGAGCCAGCTTGCCCATGGCGATCTTGCCGTCCGGAATCAGCACGAACGCGATAATCCCGGCCCGGGCGGCATAGGCCGCCGCCGCGGCCGACGTGTTACCGGTGGAAGCGCAGATGATCGCCTTGCTGCCCTCTTCCACGGCCTTGGTCACGGCCATGGTCATGCCGCGGTCCTTTAAGGAACAAGTCGGATTCAGACCCTCGTACTTGACATAGATATCGATGTCCTTGCCGATGTCCCGGGGGATGTTGTTGAGCCGGATCAGCGGGGTATTGCCCTCGCCGAGGCTGATGATGCGGGTATCGTCATGCACCGGCAGACGGTCGCGGTACTTGTCGATAAGTCCTGTGTAACGGGGACGGAATGGCATGATGGGTCCTCAGGCGTTCAGATGTTCAACACGGATGCGGGTAACCGCTCCATTGATGGCGTCCAGCGTCTCGATGGCGGCGATGGCTTCGTTCATACGGCCTTCCTGCACCACATGGGTCAGGATGATTACCGGCACCTGGGCGTCATCGGCTTCTTTCTGGAGGATCGCCTCGATACTAATGCCCTTGTCGCCCAGGATGCGGGTGACATTGGCCAGCACGCCGGGCCGGTCCTCGGCACAAAGACGCAGATAATAGGCCGTCTCGATGGCCGCCATAGGCAGGATCGGCTCGTCGGTCAGGGCATCCGGCTGGAAGGCCAGGTGTGGCACCCGGTTCCCGGGATCGGCGGTCATCACCCGGGTGACATCGACGATATCGGCGACCACCGCGGAGGCCGTCGGTTCGGCGCCGGCGCCGGCACCATAGTACAACGTCGGTCCCACGGCATCGCCCTGGACCAGCACCGCGTTCATCACGCCGTCGACATTGGCGAGCAACCGCCGTTCCGGAATCAGGGTCGGGTGCACGCGCATCTCGACCCCCTCTGCGGTACGCCGCGTAAATCCCAGGTGTTTGATGCGGTACCCCAGATCCCCGGCATAATGGACGTCCTCCGCCGTGATCTTGCTGATTCCTTCGGTGAAGGTTTTATCGAACTGCAGAGGAATCCCGAAAGCCAGGGAAGCCAGAATGGTCAGCTTGTGCGCCGCGTCTATGCCTTCCACGTTGAAAGTGGGATCGGCCTCGGCATAGCCCAGGGCCTGGGCTTCCTGGAGTACGTCGTCGAAATTCCGTCCCTTGTCGCGCATTTCGGTGAGAATGAAATTGCCCGTGCCATTGATGATGCCGGCCATCCATTCCACCTGATTGGCGGCCAGGCCTTCGCGTACCGCCTTGATGATCGGGATACCGCCGCCAACCGCGGCCTCGAACGCCACCATCACCCCCTGATCACGCGCCGCCGCGAAAATTTCGTTGCCATGCAGGGCGATCAGTGCCTTGTTGGCGGTGACGACATGTTTACCGTTGGCGATTGCCTCGAGCACCAGTTCCTTGGCCGGACTGTAACCACCGATCAGCTCGACGACGATGTCGATATCCGGGTCTTTGACGACACTGAATGCATCGTCCGAGACTGAAATTTTTTCGATACCCGGCAAGCCCGCCGGATCGTAGTCGCGGGCGGCCGCCCGGGTGATCTCAATCCCGCGCCCGGCCCGGCGTGAGATTTCGGCGGCATTGCGCGTCAATACATTGAACGTGCCACCGCCGACCGTACCCAGCCCCAGCAGCCCAACCCTTACCGGTTCCACCTCAGTGCCTCCTAGTTCTTTTCGTCTTTGCGAAACATATCGCGTATGCCGCGGATCGCCTGTCGCGTCCGGTGTTCGTTCTCGATGAGACCGAAGCGGACAAAATCGTCGCCATAATCGCCGAAGCCGATACCGGGCGAGACCGCCACCTTGGCCTCGGCCAGCAGCTTCTTGGAAAATTCCAGTGATCCCAGGTGCCGGTATGATTCCGGAATCGGCGCCCAGACGAACATCGTCGCTTTGGGTTTCTCCACGGCCCAGCCGATGCCGTTCAGACCGTCACATAATACATCCCGCCGGCTGCGGTACATGTTACAGATATCCTGC
>Ga0114931_10005785_pt1 | contig 15298 bp, 17 predicted proteins | sample 2SBtaG_FD_89579 | JGI IMG/M metagenome (GOLD analysis project Ga0114931, IMG submission 89579) | Deep subsurface microbial communities from Kolumbo volcano to uncover new lineages of life (NeLLi) - 2SBTROV14_V59a metaG | ecosystem: Environmental > Aquatic > Marine > Volcanic | place: Kolumbo...
AACAACTTCTCTTAGCGATATTGGAAAAGTTTATGGAGAGAGTCCGAGACTCTCCAGACTAAGACATATCTCGCTCGGTTATTCGCCAAGCGTCGGCTTGGTTCGTGAAATCTCGAAAACCCGAATCAGGATGGCGATTGCAGCCGCAGGATTTTCGAGAAATCAAGTGTTGATCAAGTCTTCGCCATCCATCTTCATTCGAAGAGCCGGACAAATGATCGAATCCAACCAGATAAAGGAGGCGGTAAAAAAAAGTGTTTTAGAACAGTTCTTGAGCAACGGTATCGACGCTCGGATTGTAAAGCTCGATGTTCCAGAAAATACAGAAGCTCCAATTGGTAAGGTGGATATTCGCGTAAAACTATCAAATATACGCAATATTTTTGCGCCGTTTTCTGTTCCAATTGAGGTTCGTGTAAATGACCGGATTTTTCGGCGGTTATCCGCAAATGTTGAGCTTGAAGCCTTTGCTGGCGTTTATGTTTTGACAAAAGATTTAGCAATTAATACTAGAATATCCGAAGTAGATGTAACGCTTGAGCGCCGCCGGATTGAAAAACCTTTTACGAGTTATCTCAGTAAAAAAAAGCAACTAAAAGGAAAAAAAGTGGTTAGAAACATCACAAAAGGGTCGGTTTTAACAAGTGATTCCTATGTCGCTGACATTATGGTAAAAGCCGGCGATCTCGTTCGCATCGAAGGTCATTCGGGAAGATTGCGAATTTTTGTAAATGGCAAAGCTCAATCGAGCGGAAGAATCGGAGACCGAATCGCAGTTAAAAATCTACAATCAAATAATATTTTGCAAGCCATTGTCCATGATGAGGGTTTAGTAAAAGTATCTTTCTAAAGTTATGAAATTAAAAGCAATATCCATATTAGTTATCATTTTTCTCGCATTATCTTCAGGTTTTGCCCAAAAGAATAGGTCTAAAAAGAAAAAGAAATCAAAGAAGAGTGCACCGAAATTAACGGTCGTAGAAATTAAACAAACACCACAGATGCTTAACTTACGTCTTCCGGTTCCTACACCCGTTCAAAACGGCTCGCTCTTTTCAGATGATGCCCAAAATGTACACATGCTGATCGATTTCAAAGCGAGACAAATTGGTGATCTTGTTTTTGTTGATGTTGTAGAAACAAGCACCGCGACTGTTTCCTCATCAGCTACAAGAAGCCGTGATTCAGGAACTGCCGGAGGATTAACAAACTTAGTTGGTGCCTTACCCATCCCCGGAGCCGCAACGACCAGCGGCGTAATTGGCGCACTCGGTAAACGTACTTTCGATGGAAAAGGTTCAACCGAACGCACATCAAATGTCACTGCGCGAATCGCCGCTAGAGTTATTGAAGTCTTACCAAATGGAGACCTCCGAATACAAGCGGTCAAAAAAGTAAAAATCAATAAAGAAACTGAACAACTCGCGGTAACGGGAATTGTACGCAAAAAAGACATCGCTTCTGACAATTCGATTCAAACGATTTTGATAGGTGATCTGCGTGTCGAATTCAATGGCAAGGGAGTTGCATCTAAGGATAATGCCCCCGGCTGGTTATTCCGGCTTTTTGATAAAATTAATCCCTTTTAAGTACATAACCTGAGTCGGAACATCTGATATTCATAAAGGTATAAATGCATAACAAACAACAATTTACACTATTTTCGCTGCTAGCTGTAATTACTCTCCTGAGCCTTAGCTTTCCGGGTGGTATTTACTGTCAAAAAAAGGACAGATCGTTAAGTATCCGCGTCAAGGATTTGGCAGATATTGAGGGCGTTCGTTCTAATCAACTTACTGGATACGGGTTGGTAGTAGGTTTAAATAAGACGGGTGATCGCGTCCAACAAAACGTGTTTACACGGCAAACCCTTCAAAACTTACTCGAAAGAAGCGGAATATCGACGACGGCAAATTCCTTAAAGCCCGAAAACATTGCGACGGTTATAGTAACCGCTACCCTTCCCCCTTTTAGCCGACAGGGATCAAAACTCGACGTTACTGTTTCCTCGATTGCCGACGCTCGTTCACTTCAGGGCGGCACATTAGTTTTGACTCCGCTAAAAGGAATTAACGGAAAAATATACGCGATCGCCCAAGGATCGGTTTCTATAGGGGGAATTTCCGCTGGAAATCAAAGCAATTCGGTCGAAATCAATCACCCGACAGTTGGAAGAGTTCCAAACGGTGCAACGATAGAAAGATCGATTAAAACAACTCTTGCTGCGAATAATCGCCTTACTTTAGTGCTGCGAAATGATGATTTTTCAACCGCAGCCCGTCTTAACAATGTCATCAACGAAAAATTTGGCATGGGCGTTTCAAGAGCTCTAGACAGTCGAAATGTAGAGGTATTTCTTCCAAAGCAGTATTACAATAATCGCGTTGCATTCATTGCCGAGCTAGAATCATTAAAACTGACGCCGGACAAGATCGCTAAAATCGTAATCAACGAACGCACCGGTACGATCATTATGGGACGCGAAGTAAGAATTTCGGCGGTCGCCATCTCCCAAGGCGGTGTAACCGTTCGCGTCGGAACCGAATTCGACATCGTTCAGCCCGAACCTTTTTCGAAAAAAGGGAAAACTGCAGTAGTTCCCCAAACAACAGTTGATGTAGAACAAAAGAAACCTGAATCGGTAATTCTACCGGAAGGTGCGACAGTCGAAGAAGTTGTAAGAGGACTGCGCGCACTAGGAGTTTCAGCTCGCGATACGATTAGCATCTTGCAAGCAATCAAATCCGCAGGTGCATTAAACGCAGATCTTGAAATGCAATAAATTATGAGTGTTACAGCCATCCAAAACCAAAACGCCGTAAATAATGGTGTACAAAAACCTTCGCAGGAGAATGCTTTGCGAAAGGCTGCCGTTCAATTTGAAGCCCTTTTGCTAAATCAACTTACATCAGTCTTAAATAAAACGAGCGATGATGAAAATAAACTGTTTGGAAGCGATGGCGGCACTGATCTAGCGAAGAAATTATTCTCCGAACAGCTGGCAAATGCGATGGCGAAAGCTGGCGGAATCGGCTTAACCGATACCATTCTGTCTCAATTTGGTATTGGCAATTCAAAAGTTGCTCCGGACAAAACCGCAACGCTCTCAAGTGCGATTGCTGCCGTGCGAGATATAAAAAACGAATCTTTAAGCCCCGTTTCATCACAAAAGAACTTTGATGTTTCAAAGCTCATCGATAAAACCGGAAAGATAAATCCAATTCTCGATAGACTTGGAAAAGCAACCCCGAATGAAGCAGCTATCATTTCCACCTATTCAAATGATTCCAAAAAAGACGTATCGGATGAAAAATGGCGCGAACCATTTCTGGACAAGCTTAAAGGAATTGACTACACAAACCCAAAAAACCAGGTGAGAACGAATATCCCGGGAGTCAGCTCAAACAAACCGGTCGAATTTCAATTGCCGGTAAAAGGACGCATATCTTCTTCATTCGGAAACCGTTTTCATCCAATAGATAAAAGAGTCAAATTCCATACCGGATTGGATATCGCAGCTCGACGAGGTACTCCAATCAAGGCATCGGCAGACGGAACTGTGATCTTCTCAGGCAGACGCGGAGGGTATGGAAATATGGTTATTATCAAACACTCCGATGGAAAAACCTCGCGTTATGCTCACGCTGATAGCTTAACTGTAAAAAAAGGTCAGGAAGTATCTGCCGGGCAAAAAATTGCAACGGTTGGTTCCACAGGGAAAGCCACCGGACCTCATTTACATTTCGAAATTCGGGAAAGCGGTTCCCCGATTGATCCGCAAAAAGTTTTTTCTAAAGTTTTACTCAATGATGCCGATAAGTAATTAGGGAAGATTCTTCCCCGATAGTAATAAATATGAGTAAAATAGACATTAATAATACAAATGGTATTAACCCCTTACAACAAGCTGGTAAAAGCAAGGTTGATCATGCTGATAAAGCAAAAACAGCCGCTCCCCGAAGCAAACCGGAAGTTAGCAAAGACCAGCTTCAATTTTCAAATACGGCAGCCGATGTTGATAAATTCGTAGCTCAAATTAAGGAATTGCCGGAAATTCGCGCCGATAAGGTTGAGACAATCAAAAACCAAATAAATAGCGGCGAATTTAATCCCTCAAATAGCGAAATAGCAGATGGCATTTTAGACGAATTACGCTAAGATCTGCTTCCCACAAAACCCATGCAAGACGAACTAATCGAAAAAGCCTCGTTCTTAATGAAAGCCCAAACTGAGGCTTATGCACAGCTTGAGTCAACTACGGAGCGACTCTCCAATGCCTTGATTACCGGTGAGCCAGTGATAATAGAAAACCTCACTCGCGAAGGCGAAACGGATTTACTATGCATGCGTTCGCGCCTTGCAGAAATAGCCTCGATCCTAAGTGAATTCGCCCAGATGCGGGTCGATCAATCCGAAAAAGTATCTCTTAAAACTGATATTCGTGAACAATTTGAAGAATCTGCCCAAGGACTTTTAGAAGTTGCACAGAATTTTCGCGACATCGCGTTTAAGGCTGCAAATCTTGCTCTTGGAGGGTCTTCATTCGCAACCGCTTGTATTCAAACATGCGGTTTACCGCCAACGACCTATCGCGCTCCGGTATTGAAATATATTCAAGGAGGCGCAAAATGAGCTTAAATTTCTCCGCTTTTGAAATTGGAAGACGCGCCCTAAACGCAAATCAATTCGCGATCGGCGTCACCGGACAAAATATCGCAAATGTGAATACGCAAGGGTATTCGCGTAAATCAGTTCAATTCGCTGAAGGTGCTCCAAATTCGATTGGCAGATTCTCAATCGGCACGGGTGTAACGATTCAAGGAGTGCAAGCCTTTCGGGATAGCTTTATTGAATCAAGAATTCAAGCCGAAACGGGAATTTCCGGCAGGCTCACAGCCAGACGAGACGCCCTAGCTCCGGTACAAATCGCACTTCAAGGCACTGAAACCAGCGGTCTTCAAAATTCCTTGACAAGTTTTTTTGGGGCGTTTCGTGATCTGGAAGCAAATCCAAATTCCCTGCCGTTACGATCTATCGCGGTTCAAAAAGGTGCTCAGCTTTCGAGTGCATTTCAAACGACACATGGACAAGTCGAAGATATTCGAACCGGAATTGACGAGCAAGTCCGAGCAAATATCGACGAAGTAAACGGATTAACAGAAACTATAGCGGATCTAAATGTAAGAATTCGTTCCGCCGAAAACTCCGGTGGAGACGCTAACGGTTTGCGAGACAAACGAACCGAAATAGTAAACCAAGTCGCGGAAATTACCGGATCCCATTCATTCGAAAATGCTGACGGCACCATAACATTAACAATTGGTGAAGGACGGACTCTAGTCGCAGGTGAAACAGCTTTTCAGTTAGGTGCAACTAATACGCCGCCCTTCGGATTCGCTTCGGTTACAATTGACGGAAATCCTGCTCAATTTGACTCTGGTTCCTTCAAAGGTTTGCAAGAAGCAATAACAGAAACGACCGCGCAAATAGACGCTCTAGACGGTTTAGCCGAACAAGTCGCCACGCGTGTTAATGCTCTGCATACCGGGGGAACTGATCTTGATGGAAATGCCGGTGTGGAGTTTTTTGACACCAGCCTACCTGTTACCGCAGAAAATATTTCGGTAAACGGTGCATTAACAGCTGACCCAAGGCTCGTTGTCGCTTCTCCAATTCCGCAACCTGATCAAAGCGGAACCGTTGCTGGACAAATAGCAAATCTGCTAACTGACACAAATACGACGGTTGGTTCTCGAGCCGGTTCGTTTAGCTCCATCTACGGATCGATCGTGTCTGAAGCCGGAGAACAAATTCGCTTAGCCGAAAGCGGTTTACAAACTCAAGGAGTAATTCTCGAGCAAGCAATTGCCCAACGCGAAGCAATTTCAGGTGTTTCACTAGATGAGGAAGCAATAAATCTTTTGCAGTACCAAAAAGCTTATGAGGCAGCCGCTCGTTTCCTGAGGGTCGCCGATGAAATGACCAATACAATTCTCTCTCTCGCCCAATAATAATTACTCCACGAGGCACAAAAACTATGGCTTTTCGAATTCCAGACTCAATCTCCCAACGAAATTTCCTAAGTAATGCGGGCACGCAGCAATTCCGTGTCAGCAGTCTTCAGGAACAAATTGTATCGGGAAAACGAATAAATCGTGCATCCGATGATCCGGGCGGTACCGAAGCGGTAATAAGTCTCAGAACATCGCAATCTGAAATTGATCAGTTCGCACGGAATGCGGATACTGCAAGCAGAAAACTAACGGCTGCCGATGATACCCTGAGCGGCTATCGAAATGTTCTTGATCGAATTCGTACGCTATTCGCGCAGGGCATAAGCGATACGACTACCGATGAAGCTCGTGGTTTTATCGCCGTAGAAATCGAAGCCTTACGCACAAGCATTCTAAGAATCGCAAATACGGAACAAAACGGTGAGTTTATTTTTGGCGGTACAAGACAAGACACTCCGCCATTTGACTCAAGCGGAACACTATCAGCAACTCCGGCTACATTTCAATTTGTTCAAATCGAACCCGGCGCAGACGCACTTGCCGTTGGAGTTACAGCCGACACTATTTTTACCGATGCGACAGCAAATATTTTTGACGATTTAACCGATGCTGCTGCTGCGCTTAGAGGCACGGGAGATCCAGTTGCCGATCATGCCGCGCTTCAAACTGCGATTGATCGCGTAGATGTTTACACTGATCTAGCAACCGTTGCCCATTCATTTGTTGGTGTAAACTCCGAAATTACTGATATTGTAAAAGATCGGCTCGTCGATACAAATATTTCATATTCTGCTCAAATATCCGCAATCGAAGACACAGATTTTACAGAGGCGGTTTTTGATCTCAGCAAGGCACAGCAGTCCCTCGAAGCAATCTATCAATTAGCGGCAACAAGCCGACGCTCACTAATCGATTTCCTCGGCTAGAGACAAGTGTTTGACCGCACTCACACTTGATCATAACCATTTTTTCGCAATTAAATATAAATTTTTCATCTAAATTCATATGCCTACGATTTCAATCAAGGAAAATAACTATTCCTATACGGAAGATGACGTCGTCAACTTTGCGGAAGGACTAGTCGGTCTCCCAAAAATGAGAGATGCCGTGTTTATCGCACTACCCGATTACAAGCCCTTTTATTGGTTGGCTTCCCTAAGTGACGAAAACACTCGATTTATAGTCGTTGATCCAAACGAAATGTTTGCGGATTTTAGCCTCGGAGTTGACTGAACTTGATGAGATGAGCATTTTGGATAAACCAAACAGCGTTCTTTCTATAGTTAAGATTTCTTCAGACTGGGAAAAAACTACCGTGAATCTGCGCGCACCCATCTTATTAAATTGGAAAACAAGGAAAGGCGTTCAAATAATTTTATCTGATAGCAGATATCAATTAGCGGAGCCTCTGCCCCGAGTATAAAACCCCCATGTTAGTTCTAACCCGCCGCAAAGGCGAAAAAATCGCAATTGGAAATGAAGTTTTCATCGAGATTTTATCGGTCAGCGGCGAGGGTGTGCGAATTGGAATCAAAGCCCCTAAGGAAACCTCAATTCATCGACACGAAATTTTCATCGAAATTGAAGAAGCAAATCGTGCTGCGGAAAAAGCTCTCAGTGAAATTGAACAATCGAGCCTCGAGAATCTTTCAGCCCATTTTAAACCCAACAAATGAAGCGTTTTGACTGGACAATTCTGCTTGGTTTCGCCATCGGATTAGCTGCGATTATTATTGCCGTTAAACTCGAAGGACTAAATATTGCTTTTCTTTGGAATCCAACCGCAGCCTTAATGGTTGGCGGAGGAACCCTCGGCGCGGTTATTGCGCGACGTGGATTAGGCGGTGTATTAAACTCCGTCAAAGCAGTTTGGAAATTACAGATCAAAGACAATAATGACGATTCTCATAAAGTTGAGCTTGCCCGCCTTGCCTGGTTGGCTCGATCTGCCAACAAAAACGGCGTAAAAATATATGAAAGCTATGTTGATTCCTTCGATGATGCACTTGTTGAACAAGGACTTACACTTTTAGCAGAATCGGCTGATAAAGAACAGATTACTGCCGTGCTAAATCGACGCATCAATTTTGAACAAAATCGCGAAATGCGAAATATTTCTACGATAGAAGCCGCTGGTGGGTATGCCCCAACCTTTGGAATTTTGGGTGCTGTTATCGGTTTGATCAGCGTCTTGCGCGTACTCGATCAACCGGGAATGCTTGGTACGGGAATCGCGGCGGCATTTGTCGCAACGATTTACGGAATCGGCTCGGCAAATTTATTTTTCTTTCCGCTCGCGGCTCGTTTAAGAAACCGCAGCGAAAAACTCATTCAAAAACGCGAAGAGTTATCTCAAGTTTTGATCTCTCTAGCAGATAAAAAAACTCCCCGCGCAATCATCAATCAATTCAATCTTAGACAATGAGAAATCCAATTACCAGAATTAGCTTAGAGGAAGAAACCAAAGACCGTTGGCTTATCTCGTATGCCGATCTCATGACGCTTTTGCTTGCGCTCTTTATCGTTATGTATGCGGCAAACGATAAGAAACGCGCCGCGGAAATTGCTGAAAGCTTCGATGGTCAAACGATCAGCGGAAAAGGTATTCTGCCGGGAGCAAAAACTCTTGAGACTTCCGAAAAGAACGCTCCATTGAATCTTTTGAAAAATCCGATTTTGATTGAAAAAACTACGATTCGCAAAACTAAACGCGGTGTTGTCGTTTCTTTATCAGAAGCCGGTTTTTTTGCATCTGGCAATGCTGTAATTGATAAAAAAGCGGGGGACATTATAGCCCTAGTAGCAAAATCTATACGCAATGACGACTCTTTGATTAGAATCGAAGGACATACGGATTCTGCTCCAATTTCTACCGCCCAATATTCCTCAAACTGGGAACTTTCTACCGCTCGCGCTTCTTCCGTTTTAAGAAAACTTATAGAGCTTGGAATTAAACCTAAAAGACTCTCAGCCGCAGGATACGGAGGATTTCAACCCATTGCAAAAAATGAAACGCCCGCGGGCAGAGCGCAAAACCGCCGCGTCGATATTGTTATCTTGAAGCCACAAAATTCCCCTAAAGTAATTCACAAACATTCCGATAAGTAATTTGTAGGGCGAATAAGTCGTCCAAATTTATAACCTAAAAACAGACAGAAGCACGGATGCGGAAGTCAAATATTGTTCACGGAGGAACATTTAACAATGGCAAACTTTTCTTTAGTTAGTAACTTACCCTCTGCCTCAGCTCAAAGTAAGCTGGCGCAATCTAATAACCAACTTAACAAAACATTGCAAAGACTATCTTCTGGTCTGCGTATTAACCGTTCAGGTGATGACGCTGCCGGATTGGCGATTGCAAACGGATTTCGTAGCGATATCAGCGTCCTCTCCCAAGGCGTTCGAAACGCTAACGATGGACTTTCAACTCTTCAAATTATCGATGGTGGTTTGAATACAATTTCTGGACTCCTTGATCGTGCTGCCTCACTTGCTTCACAATCGGCTTCCGGTACATTTACAGGTGATCGAAACACCCTACAATTGGAGCTCACAAGTGTTTTAGGTGAAATCGATCGTCAGGCTCAAAACGTTGGTCTTGGTGGAAACTCAGGAACAGCTGAAGGGCGTTTCAATAAAGCAATTGACGTATTTATCGGTGGTGGAGCTTCTGCTTCAGCTTCAGGTAACTCCGTTTCGCTTGATCTTTCAAACAGCCGTGTTGATAAAACCGGACTTAGCCTTACAAGTCTGAATATCGGTGCTGGTACAGGTAATGTAACTGGTAACCAAGATATTTCTGGTGGAATAACCAACGCTGAAACTTTTACTTTCCAAAAAGTAGGTTCAAGTGGACAGTTGGAATCTTTCACAGTAGGTCTTTCCGCAGGAGCTTCATCCTCTAGCGTAATTGACGCGATTAATAACGACGCTAATGCTCAATCAGCTGGTATAACAGCTTCTTTGGACAGCAGCAGCAAACTTGTATTGTCGTCATCTCAATTCTTCACCGTTTCATCTGATACAGCAGATGGTGCAAGCCAAACTGGTATTGGCGGTGCTAGCGCAGCGGCTAACGATGTAGCGGTCTCAGGTGCGGCTAATAGCCAAACCTTAGCTGTTTCAGCAGCGGGTGGTACACCGGCAGTTCAAACGCTTAGCTTCTCCGGCGAGCAAATCGGTTATGCCGGTTCCGCTAAAGATGTAACCTTCACGGCAGGTGCAACGGCTATTCTTGGTGCAGCAGCAGCTGCCGCAGCAGTTAACAATGACGTTGATCTACGTGCACAAGGCGTTTTCGCAATCGTTAATAAAGCAGATAGTACTGAGATTTCCTTTGTTTCGACTAAGGACTTCAATCTTGGAATATCGAGTGCTTCAACAGTTGCAGCCGATAACAATATCGACGCATTACAAACGCAAACTGCTGTTACAGGCGGCGTATTAACTGGTGGTGAGCAAGGCGGTAAAGATGCGATTTCAGCAATTCAAGCTGCAGTTTCGGCTCTTGGCGCAATCCAAGGTAAAGTCGGTGCTGGTCAAAATAACCTTACCCAAGCTATTGACCTTGCGTCAGCTCAAATCACTAACTTCCAATCGGCTGAATCTTCGATCCGTGATGCTGACATCGCGGCAGAAGCTTCCAACTTGGCACGTCTAAACACGTTGCAACAAGCTGGTATCTCAGCCTTGGCACAAGCTAACCAATCAAACCAAGCAATCTTGGCTCTATTAAGATAATTGGTTAGGTAGTTAAAACTCCCACAACTGATTCGGCAAGGGTTGGTTTCAAATACCAACCCTTGCCAAACGGTCATTAGAATCCAAGGGGAGGGAAAACATGGAAATTCAATATATAAATCAACAAACAGACTTTCGGACACGAACCACTAGAGTGGAACAGAAAAGAGATGTTCGAGTTGATGTGCAGCAACCCTCACCTGTAGAAACCAGTAAAAATTCACAAAGCAAAGAAGTGCGTGATTTACACCATGCGTTAGCAAAACATCAAATTTCATTGAGTTTTACTTTGGACAATGAGACCAATCAAGTCATCGTAAAATTAATTGATGAACAAACCGGCGAAGCTGTTAGGCAAACACCAACTGAAGTCTCTCTAAAACTCGCAGCAGTAAACGCAACAATAACCGGACAATTTGTAAACGGTAATTTCTGAAATATAGGATTGATCTTCTTACAAAAAAAACATTGAAGAAGACAAAAAATAGTTATGGCAAGCGGAATATCATTTAGCGGATTAGGCAGCGGAATCGATTTTAATTTGGTTCGTGACGCAATTATTGCGAGCCGTTCGCGTAGCCTTAACCTATTGACCAATAAAGCAAGCAATTACAATAGCCGGATTGAGAGCCTCAAAGAACTCAATACCGGATTAGCCGGTTTGATCACAGCAACAACAGATCTTACAAATCGCGATCTGGGATTTGGGCGTGCCACAAACACTTCAGATGCAACCGTAGCTACTGCTCAAGCGGCGGCAAGCACAACCATCGGTCAATACGCGCTCGATGTAACACGTCTCGCAACTAATCTCACTCAAACGTCTAGATCATATGCTTCTGAAGACGACACCGTTTTGGCAGGTGCCGCGACGACCGCAACCTTTGAACTACGAACCGGTGGCAACGCAACAGGAACTGCAATCACAATCGACAGTTCGAATAACACTCTCGCGGGATTACGCGATGCGATAAATGCTGCAGATGCTGGTGTTACCGCAACGATCGTAGATATAACCGGCGACGGAACATCAAACCAACTTGTCCTCTCTTCGGACGAAACCGGAGCAAGCGGACGAGTCGAACTTGTTGAAACCACTTCTACGGGAACCTTAGCTGATATAAACGTCAGCAACATAAATCCTGCCGATGGAGATTTCTCAAAACTCAACGCAGAATTTTCTGTAAATGGTTTAACATTAACTCGTTCGACAAATACTGTCTCCGATGCCGTCGATGGCGTTACATTTACGCTAAAAGACCTCGGCTCGACATCGATCTCGGTTACTGCTTCAAGCGAAATCGAAAACAAACTCAGATCCTATGTAATTGCTTATAATGCCATAGAAGGTGCTGTCGATTCACAATATCAAACAGATTCAACCGGAAGACCTACAGGCGTACTTGCCGGAGATTCTACACTGCGGTCTGTAAACCGTCAGCTTCGCGATACAACCAGAATAATTTCGACGGATAACGGCGGAGCATTATCGGATTTAACGCAGCTGGGAATAACGGTTCTTGAAGACGGCAAACTTGATTTAGATACCGCCGTTCTCAATGAACAACTCGCCGCTAATCCTGAAGATGTTAGAAGTCTTCTATTTGGAAAAACCGAAACTGACACAGGCATTTTCCAAAAAATCGAATCCGTTGCCAAAGGGCTTGGCGACAGCATTACCGGAACGGTTCAGAACGCAATCGAAGGTTATGAGTCGTCTGTCAAAAGCTTAAACAGTTCGATCGCTAGACGATCTGAATACATTAATCGTTTACGTGATTCTCTAACAAAGCAATTTGCCGTCGCTGACGCAGCAATTGGACAAATAAACGGTCAAGGAACCGCGCTTACTGGAATCCTCAAATCTCTCGAACCAAAACAAAACTAATTCCCACCCTCGTCCCTCTCCAAATATTAAGTTTTCCAGCGATTAGTCGATAAGATAATTGGCTAAACAACTCGCCCATCTAATAAAATCACAAAGGAAATCAATATATGTACGCACCACCAAAAGCTCTTGCAAACTACGGCAAAATCGCGAATACCGAAACTGATCCGATTAAACAAATCGTTATGTTGTATGACGGCACTATTAAATTCTTAAATATGTGCGTAAGTGATATAGAAACCGAAGATTTTGTTGGTAAAGCTGAGCATTCAGCACGTGCGCTTGAAATTATTACTTATCTCCAATCGATTTTGGATTTTGAAAAAGGCGGCGATGTGGCAGTCGCACTCGACAATTTATATAAACGAATTACAGTTTTAATTTTTAGGGCAAGCGCTGAATTGGATGCGTCATTAATGCGCCGAGCGGCTGAATTACTCGCTCCTGTGCGAGATGCCTGGGAAACTAATGCACACACCGCAGAAACAAATTCGGCTGAAAGCAACCTAGCGCTCGCAACCGCCTAAACCGATAATTCCCCCTTCCCAAAAATCAATTATGTCTCGTTCTGAAAAAATAAAGAACAACTCAGATTCCTTGATCGACCTATTAACATCACAGTGTGCGGATCTCGAAGAGCTTTTAGCTTTAGCGCGTGAGGAAACAGAAGCAGCCAAACAAGGCAATTTTTTAGGAATCCTGGACGTCGTATCTGAACGAGCAAAAATCGGCGAAAAGCTTGAGACCTTTCAGCGTCAAATTACTGAGCTACGATCGAATTTGGAGGAGCCGATACCAACCAATGTTTCCTCTCGAGTCATCGAATTATCAAATCTAACACTTTACCAAGACAGAAAAACACAGAAACTTCTAAACTCAGCGAAAGAAGAAGCTTCCGCAGAATTGAAAACCCTTGAAAAAGCAGAGCAAAATACAAATGCTTATATAACACCTAAAAGAAAAGGTTTGGCTTTTGAAAGAGATATTTGACAGTATCTACTCCAACTATCTTTCTCAAAATTTCCCCCGATTTGCCTTTTGATATTTTAGGAAACTCGGGGCGATATTCACCAACCAAAAAAACCACATAAAGGACATGACAGCCTCTTTCGGGATGCTGTTTTGTTGCTCACGCCTTTTGCCGGGAATCTAAGATGGTGTCGAGGAATTGAAGGATAAACTCCTGGTTCTTTGCGGGCGAGTTTTCTGACTTCCCAGAATTCGAATTTGACGCGGCAAATAGATTAGTAAAAATAAAAACCGATGCCGGAGCGTTGATCGAGGAAGTTGACGGCGGTCGCAAACCGTCAAAAAATATAAAGGTTGGTAGCGTAGAAGCGACAATCGATGGAAACAAAGTTATATTTGATGTGGACCTATTCAATCCGAATGGTAATCTTTTCAAACACAGAGCAGAAGTAAAATATAATGGGGATAACAATATAACAACTCATCCCGGTGATTTCGCCGGAGCTCTGAACAGTCGCGGTCTTTACACGGGAGTTAGATGTAAAAAAAATGATAGGAAAAAGAAAGATGTTAAATAGCTCATTTTTTGTAGTGCTGACTACAATTGTTTTAATTTTGTCGGGAGTAAATAAGGGATTAACTCAGACTAGGAAGGGAGAAAAGCGTTCCAGTTCGACGGTAAAGAATGAATGGATTACATTTTCATCACCGAGTAAAAATTTCACGGTTGAACTATCTGAAACACCAAAAGCGACAACTAAGTTTGCCAAAATGAGTGTGGAAAAGGAAACCGATAATGATCTGATTGTTTTCAAGTGTACAAAATCGCTTAGTTATTTTAGCTTACGATCACTTGCTAAGCCTAAATCCAATAGACTTGTAATTTCGGAGTTCGATGTTTCTGGATGTACACGTAGCAAAGACCAATTTGAACTGGATTTCTTGGGTTTCATGTTGCTTCTTGCAGGTGATAATTATCGTGTTTTAAGTGATAAAACGATTTCGGTAAGAGGTTGGAAGGGACATGAAATTATCTATAAAAATGGTTCAGAAATTAATGGCAGAGTTCTTGCGATAATGGCGGGGGAAATAATTATTTTAGTGAACTATAATAGGATCGGCGGCGATATATCTGAAGAAGAGCGAATATTTCGGACATTTAAGCCAAAAAGTGTAAAATGAACCAAACTAGACCTAAATCTTAAACGCTTGCGCTAGCTTGTTTTTAAGAATGACCACCCATCGCGGGAGTCAGAAATTTGTATTCGATAGTAGGAATACCCCTAACCTTTGAGTAAGTTGAAAAGTCCAAATAAGACTTACAGCCATTTTTGAGAGATGCGGTTGTTCGCTCACACCTTTTGTTGAGAATCTAAGATGGTGTCGAGGAATTGAAGGATAAACTTCTGGTTTTTTGCGGGAGAGTTGTCTGACTTTCCGAAAGTCTCTTCTGAGCGGTGTGAGGTTGGGATTATGGCTTTCGCCTCTGAATACAATCAGAATTCAACCTTCGCTGAAGGCGAAAAAGATAGTAGCCTGGGGTGAAGCCTTGCGTAACCCTAGGGAAAGAATCAAAATGCGACGCGACTCTGAAGGAGTCGAACATATTGCGGTTTTCAGGTTTGTTGGATTGCTCGAAGCGACGCGGTTTATTGATGCACAATAGATTTGGCGTTTTGGAATTCTT
>Ga0114931_10005786_pt1 | contig 15295 bp, 15 predicted proteins | sample 2SBtaG_FD_89579 | JGI IMG/M metagenome (GOLD analysis project Ga0114931, IMG submission 89579) | Deep subsurface microbial communities from Kolumbo volcano to uncover new lineages of life (NeLLi) - 2SBTROV14_V59a metaG | ecosystem: Environmental > Aquatic > Marine > Volcanic | place: Kolumbo...
ACGTTTATGGCCGCTTTATCGCTTTATGCGTTTTTTTGATACGTTTGCCAACCAGAGGCATTTTAAATGAGTGTAAATTTTATCACATCATGTCTCGTTGGTCTGAGGCGGAGCCTCGCTAGTTGTTTGCTGGGTACACTGCATAAACGCTTGCTGCCGGATGGTCCGTTTAATGCAGGAATTGTTTAAGTAAATCACTGACTTTTGGCCCCAGCTTTTTATCAATTTTATCGTATAATTTTTGTTTTTCACGGGCCGTTATCAATGACCGTATATCCAGTAAATAATGGGGTTGGGCAAAACTGCCCGCTATATCTATTTTTACAGTACGTTTGACTTTTTCCGGCTGTGCCGCACGGGTGTCGGTAGACATCAGCTTAGAGACGATATGATAGTCAAGTTTTTCACTGATCAGGTCGGCTGTACCCTGACCTCTGACCTTCAAAGGCATGGATATGGCGACAAGATCATCATTTTTAATAAGACCGTTTACAATTTTAGCGCTGCCGCTGATTTCAGAATATTGGGTTTGTTGCGTATCTTCAAATTGATGTTTTTTTGCACCGATCAGCGTTTTCCCTTTGGCAATAATTTTGTGTAAATTAAAACCGTGAATAATGCCGTCTTTCAAGAGAAAATCTAAATCACCATTTAAACTCGACTTGATACTCCGGACGTCGCCGCCGCGGGCCTTTAAGTTGGTCGTTGCGTTAAAGACACCACTCAGTTTTGCTTTTCCCTTAAGATCACGCAGCAGCGGTTCCATTTGTAACTGTGACATTTTCTGTGAAATGGACAAAACCGGCTGGGTGTTTCTTGTGTCCAAATTGAGGTCACCTGTAATGGCACCCTGATAGAAGTGCTGGATGTTATTACGTGTTTTTATTACGCCGTTTTTTGCTTTAACGGTAAAATCTATAGCCTGCATTTTGAGGTGTTTAATAATTAAGCTGCCAATATGCAGCTGGCCATTGGCTTGCAGCGTTTTTAGAAAAGCATCGGCTTTGATGCGGATCGCCGGATTAGCCGTTGCTGTGCGGTTTTGTTTATTATTAGGCGCTGTCGCATTGGCTTGCACACCGGTTTGCTCACTTTCCGATTGCTTTGGTAAATTACCCTGTTTTGTTGGCGAAGATGTCTTTGCTGTTAGTTTTGCTGATTTTTTGGGATTGCCCGTTTGCGGAAAATAACGATCAGCATTCAGCGTATCAATATTCAGGTCAAATGCAATAGCGGCTGGGCTGGATGGCTTGATCGCTGCGGTACCGGTGATCGTGGAATCATCAACTGTGAAATGCAATTGTTTAAAAGCAATATTCTTTTTTGCATATTGGAAGTTAAATTCGCCGGTAAGCCGCGATAAAGCGGTATTATCAATACGCTTTCCAAGAGGCTGTCCCAGCGTAGACAGCAAGTTTCGGAGGTTAAAGTCAGTAATTGTTGCTTGGCCTTTGAACACCGGCTGGGATTTAAGCTGGTTGCCAACGAGATTGCCGGATAACTTGAGATCATCACTAACAAATGACAGCTTGTTAATTTTGACTTGCTGCGCGGCAAGATCAACAGCGCAATCTGCCGTTAAGGTTGATAAAATTTTGCCTTCCTTAAACTGTTTGTTTTCCAGCGTGGATTTGATTTGCAACGAAGTCAAGGAAAGCTGCTTGAAATTATTTTTGATAAGCAGTTGAGTATCCAAATCAAGGCGCGCATTTATCCCTGGACGAAGATTATTTGCCGTGAAGCTTAGTGCAATTTTCACGGGTTCAGCATAGTGAATTTTTCCGGTTTCTAAATTTATATTATTGATTATTACAGGCTTTATTAATTCTTTGTCGTCCCACACAAGAACGGCGTCTTTAATGGAAATACCGCCAATAGCTAACGTGGAAGCAATTAAAGGCGCCGCAGTTTCAGTTTGCACGTCTTTTAGATCGGCTGATGGTAAAGCTTTTTCGTCCGGATTATTTTCTGCAAGTGTAAAATGGGTCCAGTTTTTTTTTCCGGTAACACTTTTTATCAGGTTCAGTTGCAAGCCATTCAGGACGACACGGCTGACTTCCAGATCTTTGCTCAGCAAGGGGATTAACTTTGCCTTAAGTTGGCTTGACTTTATGCGGGCAAACGGTTTGTCATCGAAACCGGGTGCATTGCCGAGTGTCATGGGTCCCGTGGCAATCCCCAGCCAGGGGAAAACCGATAATTCCAGATCACCCGCTATCGTGAGTTTGCGTCCGGTGTTCTGCAACACAAATTTTTCGATTTCAGGTTTATAGTCATTAGGGTCAATAATCAGTGGCAAAACAATAACGCCAACAATAATCAAAGCGATGACTGCAAAAAAAAGATGCAGAAGTATTTTTAGCAGTTTACCCATAAGGCTACCCCCCAAGTTAAAAAAAGTGACAATGCTTAGTGGTTATTGTTACAGTCTGCACTTAACTGCTTATCAGAATAATGAAAGTCTATCCTGATTAGCGGTTAAAGCAATTAAAAAATAAACTAACAGCATGACAATAATAACAACGGTGGGGTGGAGATGATTGAAAAACTTTTAGCTATAATCACGGTGGTATGGTTTTATCATTCGGCCAAATATGTGGGTGAAAAGGCTATAAAATGGGCCGTTATTGGATTAATTGGCTTTTTCCTGAGTGCTTTAATCATGCACTTTGTCATTGCCGAACCGATACTGGAATCCATGACAAATCCTTCAAAAATGATCCGGTTCCTGTTCGCAAATTTGCCGGGTATTACCGGTTTTTTTGTGGCATTCCTGATAAGGAGGAAGTACTTGTTAAAAGCGGCGGATGATGCCGGCTAGCGCTATAAAAAGCGCATTGCCCAAAAAACAATGCGCTTTTTCAATAGCAATGCTGTTATTGGTGTAGTGTTAACGGGTTAAAGGCTTTCAGCGTTCTTGCTCAAGTAATCCGCAACCCCGTCCGGGCTTGCATTCATGCCGCTATCGCCTTTATTCCATCCGGCGGGACATACTTCGCCATTTTCCTCGAAGAATTGCAACGCATCGATCATGCGAATCATTTCATCAATATTGCGGCCCAAAGGCAGGTCATTAACAACCTGATGACGGACCACCCCGGCCGGGTCAATTAAAAAGCTGCCGCGATAGGCAACGGCGGGGGCATCGGCTTCAACATCATAAGCCTGCACAATACTGTGCGCCATATCTGCTGCCATCGTATAACGAACCGGGCCTATACCACCTTGGTCGATTGGCGTGTTGCGACAGGCATTGTGAGTGAAATGGGAGTCTATAGAGACAGCAATCACTTCAACGCCGCGACGGGTGAATTCATCCATACGATGGTCCAGTGCAATTAATTCGGTTGGGCAAACAAAGGTGAAGTCCAAAGGATAGAAAACGATTACTGCATGTTTGCCTTTTATTGCTTCAGATAAGTTGAATTCATCAACAATCTGGCCATCACCAAGGACAGCGGGGACGGTAAAATCTGGGGCTTGTTTACCTACTAAAACGCTCATTGTTAAGCTCCTTATATCTTTAATTATGAAAAGCATTACCACAGTTTGTGGCTCTCATTATTCTACACTAAATTACTGGGTAATCGCTTAACTAATAGATATTTCACTTGATTTAATTTGATCTTTAGGCATAATTTGTAGTCAATGGCTTACAAAAATAACAACTATAAGCAGTGGGCCAGACGCTGCAGTTTGTAAATTAGGCAATAGGGTATTGCTGTTAAAGCATCCTGGCCCCTTAGCGGACGGGTGCTGTTTATTGCTTGGTGGAGCATAATTCAATGGCTAAACATAAACATATCACTGAACCGGATGCCTTTGGCTATCAAGTTCGAATCGTACGGCGCGGCAAAGAAAACAGCCGGTATTTTTCACATAAATTATGGGGGAACAGGGGCAAGTCGTTAAAAGCGGCAATCGCCTGGCGGGATCAAATGCTGACCGTTTTGAAAGGCAGCAGAACCCGCTTCCTTAAACCGCCCAAAAATAAGACGACCACCGGGGTAACCGGGGTGTCGCGCACCATCAAATACGATCACCGAAAGGGCAAAAGTTATCTGTGTTATACGGTATTCTGGGTTAAAAATGGCAAATCAAAGAATAAAACCTTTCAGGTGGGTAATGTCGAAAAAGTGACCGCGGATGATGAATTGCATGCCTTCCGGACCGCTAAATTATTTCGAAGCTGTTATGAATATGCAATTGACAATGATTTGCAATTCAATGACACGAAGTTTCAGGGCTGGAAAAAGAACCGCTTATATGAAGAACTGGATTTAAGCGTCGCCGCCTGAACGATCAGTCCTGCGATCACGCGGAATTTGTTTTGATCCTTTGCAACAGGTGGGGGTTTCGCCGCGATAGAGGTGTATGCCGTAGCCAAAGCCCCCTCTGCAAAGGGTATGATAAATTATTGTTTTAAGTTAACGTGATCAGGCTGATTGAAAGTCAGCTTTTAGCGCTTGCATCGGCTTTAATATAATTTAACCATTGCAGAGCCGCTTTACGGCTCTGTGCATATTTTTGGGCTTTACGGAACGCTGCGCGCGCCTGTTGCGGCCGATTCAGTTCATGGTAGCACATGCCGAGCAGAATTAGTGCGTCTCCGGTTTTCTTCAGGCCACCTTTTTGCAGTGCTTTTTGCAAAGCCATTTCGGCTTTTTGCCAGTATTCCTGTTCTACATAGATTCTGCCCAGCCGTAAATATAACGTCCCTTTTTCATCTTGCCGGGATGCGCGCTGCAAGGCTTTGATAGCCGCTTCAAATTCTTTTGCCTGGGTCCAGGCATTGGCGAGCAATTCCCAGCGTTTGACAGTGCTTTTAAGCTGTCCCTTATTTAATTCCTGTTGTAGCAAGCTTGCCGCCTGGTAGGGTAAATCAATATAAAGCAGCAGATTAACGAGCTCCAGTATTTCTTTTTCGCTGCTTAGGAAGCCATTTTTATAAGCCAGCTTTTTGATGCTGACAGCTTTTTTGTACTGTTTTAATTGTAGGTAGCTGGCAGCCAACTGGGTCCAATAGGCTTTTTTGCCGGGAAAATAACGGATCAGCTGCTGCAATACCCTGGCGGCAGACTGATAGTTTTCTAATTGGTAGTACAGTGCCAGATTCAGTTGATACCAGGATTCCAGCGGTTTTTGGGCGTGTTTTATGGCGTTTTCGATATACGGCAAGGCTTTACGGTATTGCTTGAGCTGTGTATAGGCCTTTGCCAGTAAAATGTAAATTTTGGCATCATGCTTGGGATTCGCCGCCAGCCAGGGTCGGAGAATGTCCACGGCTTTTTGAAACTGTCCGGTTGCCATATACAGTTGTCCGATATTCAATAGCGCCTGCTGTTGCTGTGCTTCGGGTAAAACCTGCAACGCCAGGCACCGGGATAATGCATCAACAGCTTGCGGATATTTTTCCTGCAATGCAAAAACCGAAGCCATACTGCGGAGTACCGTGGCCTGTCCAAACGATCCGCTTTTGACACGACCCAGCATACTTTGTAATTTTTTCAGCGCTTTGTTGTACGCTTGTTTAGCAAGCAATTTTTCCGTGGTTTGCAATTGTTTATAAAGCCACGGAGATACGCTGGCTTTTGCAGCGGATTTTTTTGCCTCACAAATGGGACAGAAAATCAGCATTAGGCATAAAATTAAACTGGGCAGGCGGATACGATCCATCAATGTTATCTTTTCAGTGTTATTTTCATTGATTGCATCGCCTGAAACTCAAAGGGAATACCATCGATCGTTTTAGGTTTGAATCTTGACTGACTTATAATCTTGAACAGGTGTTTAATCAATCTCTGATCACTCATCCCCGCCGGTTGTGTTTTCACAATTTGCGGGTTGATCACGGTCCCTGTGTCGGTAACCGTGAAAACAAACGTTACAATAATCTGCTTGTTAGCGTGCTTCTTATACTTTCTAATTAGCCGCCGCATGTCCCTGTCAGGTAGAGGTATTTTAGGTTGAAAAAGCGGCGTTATATTGGTTTCAATGCTTCCACTGCCCATTTCTACGCCGTTAAGTATTGGGCCCCTAAAGCGTTCGCTCTGTACCGGAATGTCCAGATTTGGCATATCCATATTAGGAATGTTATGTACTGCAATCTGTGTTTTTGGCAATTGCATTTTCGGTGGCGGCGGACGTTTTTCCGGTGGTGGCGGTGGTTCGGGAATTGTGCGGTCTTTACTTTGGGTTTGGGCGGTTTTTTTCAGGCGCACAAATTCAACCATTTGCAGATTATCAGTGCTGTTTAAATCCTGCTGATTATTCATGATCATGTATTGCATCCACCAGAATAATCCCAGTGCTATCAATAGCCCTGACAGTAAAGCAATAATGGAGCGGATCACTGCGCTTCAGTTTCGGTGGCAATGGATGCGTTAGTGATGCCGGCCAGGCGAATTTGGTCCATAACCTGGACCAGGGCGCGGGTTTTAGTGTCCCGGTCAGCGGCAATAATGACCGAACCCAATGGATTTTCTGCATGCAGACGGGCAACATTGGCTCTGACGGCACGAACATCGACTTGCCGTTTGTCTATCCAAATATCACCATTTGCCTTAATCGAAACGATGATGTTGCCTCTTTCTTTGCGTTCAGCGGTTTGCGCGTTGGGGCGGTTGACATCAATCCCCGATTCTTTGACAAAAGAGGTGGTAACAATAAAAAAAATCAACATAATAAATACGATGTCCAGCATCGGTGTCATGTCGATGTCGGCATTTTGATCGGCAGCGGTACGATTTGCTCGGCGGCGCATAAAAACTCCCGTTAATGATACTGTAACATGTCGGCCAGATGATGCTGTTCCCTGCTGACCCGTTCTTCCAGAAGTTTATTGAAATACAGACCGGCAATGGCAATAACCATGCCGGCCATGGTTGGGATGGTGGCATGTGAAATGCCGGATGCCATGGCGCGGGCATTACCGGTTCCGGTGACAGCCAGCACGTCGAAAACATGAATCATGCCGGTAACCGTTCCCAGCAAACCCAACAGTGGGCACAAGCCAATCAGCATTTTAATGATGGTGAGATATTTAGCCAGCGCAATTCCGGCTTCAGAGAGTATTAACTCGCGGATAGCGAGCGCCTGTCGGGAGTTTTTATCCGTTCGCCTGTGCCATTGTTGTTGCCACTGCGCCTTAAGTTGAGGATAGGTAATACTGAAAAACATCAGCCTCTCGGCAATCATACCCCACAGTAAAACAGCAACGAAGAATATTAACCAAAGCACCTCACCGCCGGTGTTTAAAAAGTGCAGCACAGGCTCAAAAGCCAGATTTACCGGGTTCATGGCTGTTCCGCGCGGCGGCTGATTAAGCCGCTGGTTTGCTCGTCAAGAATCTGTACCAGTGTCCTGCTGCGTGTCGTCAGCAGGCTGTGCAAAAAAAGCAGCGGTATGGCAACGCACAAACCCAGCATGGTAGTGACCAAAGCCTGGGAAATGCCATTGGCCATTAATTTAGGGTCGCCGGTACCGAACAGGCTGATGGACTGGAAGGTCGCAATCATACCGGTTACGGTGCCCAGCAGTCCCAGTAAAGGCGCAATTGCCGCCAGCAGTCTGACCATGGACAGGCCTTTTTCGAGCTTGGGTGCTTCTTTAGTAATCGCTTCGTCCAAAATAAGCTCTAATGTTTCAATGTCCTGAAAAGCACTTTTATCGGCAGCTGCCAGGACCCGGCCGAGGGGATTGTCTTCCATGATCTCGCGGCAGCTAATCTGGTGATGCATTTTTCGGCCGGTCAGTGATAAAGTCAGCAGACGGTAGATGCCGTAAAGGAATCCCGCGATGCCGAGCACAAGAATAATATAACCAATGGCCCCGCCTTGCTGGATACGTTCAAAGGCATCCGGGGTTTGAATTAGTAAACCTAAAATCACCCCGCGCGTCGGATCAACGGCAACGGCCGCTTGTCCGGTGTGGATTTGTGCAAATTCAACGGCCAATTGCGTGTATTTTGCTTCGGGTTGGCGCGGTAATTCAACCAGTTTTCCGGTTTCTGGAATATAGCTTAGATATTTACCGTCCGCCAGTGCGTTAAAAGAGCCGATGCGGGTCACTTTTGCACGTTGCGGATTGCCGGAAGCCGATAAGATTTCCGTTTGAAATCGGACAACCTTACCGGATTCCGTCATTTCCTGTTGCAAAGTGAACCAGAGCGTCTGCAGTTGCGCGATGGTGGGCAAGGCCTTGCTATGGGCAATACGTTGCAGTTTCCTGTCCCGGCCGGGAAATTCTGCAGAAACCAGGGAATGCTCAAGGTCGGCCTTCAGATCGCCAGCGGCCTGTTTGGCAACGCCAAACAATTCTCCTAACACGCCGCTGCGGTTTTTAAGCGCCGTTTCCAACTCACCGAGTTCTTTTTCATTAGCCTGCAATAGTTTTTTCAACTGCTGACTGCGCTTTTGCTGTTGCAACAACCCGGCATGCGCTTTTTTCAGGCGTTGCTGTTGCAGGTTTTTTTCTGCGAGAAAACGGGCTTCGCGTTGCCTGTTAAGTTTGCTTTCAATGCTCTGGGTATTTTTGACTTCGTTTAATAATTGGTCCAGATCGAGAGGCTCCGCCAGTCCATTGAGAGGTAGAAAAATTAACCCTAATAGAAAAATCAATCGGCTCATTTTACGGCCTCCGGTGCGGGTACAGGGATGATCAGTAAGTCCGGAGCCGCCTCCTTACGGGCGATGCGCAGGCCTTTACGGACAGCATTACGGTATTTATCGGGGAGTGTTTCCCAATGCTTGCCGGCTTTGTTCCAAAAGCCGGTTTCGCTGCCATCCAGGCGCTGATAATACAGCGCAACCCGTCCAAGGCGCAAAAAATCGACTGATGTGTTGACGCCGTTTAAATCCATATTGGCGCGGTAGGCTTCGATGGTGTTGCCATAATCGTTTTCAATTTGAAAAGCCTCCAAAATTCGGCGAAACTTTTCTGCCGTGGTCACATCGGCCCTGGCCATCATTTGTTTTAACTGCGCCAATCTGTTTTGCCGCTCTTCAGGCAGAAAAGGCAAATCCAGCTTGATAAATTGTTCCAGACTGTCGAGCATATGTAGAATTAGCGGAATAATCTCCTGCTGGGTAATTTCAATGTCCTGCAACTGCTTGTTTAGCGATGACTTTTCCTGTTGCTGTGAAGTAATCAGCGTTTGTAAATGCTTATTATAGGTCAGCAGCGTTGCTGTTTGATGCGTGTCTGAGCGGTATTGCTCAAGGTCTTTTCGGGTTTGTTCGCTCAGTACATCAATTATTTGCTGGGACTTCCCGGCGGCTTGATTGGTGGCCATATCCACGTTGATTGCCTGTTGCAGCGAGTCAGCCTGAGCCAGCACTGAAAAAACGCTGAGAGCGATTATTACGCTGACCATTAACGTCAGATAGCGGTGGAGAAAAAACATAGAATACCAAGTTCCGTTAAATTTTAATTCGCAAACTCTATCACAGCTCCTCCGCTAAACAAACCCATCAAATTAAACTATGTTAAATAACTAATTAACGGCTTGAATGCCGGTGGTTTTTTTATGGCAGCGCTTAAAGCCGTAAGTATCAGTTACGCATGATTTATTTTTCAAATTATTGATTAAATAAATATTTTAAAGAAGTCCTGTGAAATATGGCGTGCAATAAGACTTTATTGAATCCCCTGGCAAGCAAAAATCTTAGGGGCCCGTTGTGCGCTGTAGTTGTCAGAGACACGTATATTTTGTCACATAATGTCACTAAAAAGGTTAAAATGGGAAGCTCTAATTTATTCCAGTGTAAGGCAAACGGGCCTAATGACCATGCAAAGTAGATACAACACAGATGATTTAAGAATTTGTGCAACCAAGGAAGTCATCGCCCCCGTGCAGGCCCATGATGAAATACCCATGAGCGCTACGGCAGCGAAAACCACGCTAGAAGCCCGGAAAGGTATTCACAAAATTCTTACGGGCGAGGATGACCGTCTGTTGGTTATCGTTGGGCCATGCTCCATACATGATACGCAGGCGGCACATGAGTATGCAGGAAAACTAAAAAAGCTGAAGGATGAGCTCGCAGACAAATTATTAATCGTTATGCGGGTTTATTTTGAAAAACCCCGCACTACGGTGGGCTGGAAGGGCCTGATTAACGACCCTGACCTGGATACCAGTTTCAATATCAATAAAGGTTTAGGTCTGGCGAGAAAATTATTATTGGATATTAATGATATGGGTGTACCGGCGGCAACGGAGTATCTGGATCTGATTACCCCGCAATATTTTTCTGATTTGATTGCCTGGGGCGCCATTGGCGCAAGAACAACCGAGAGCCAGGTGCACCGAGAACTTGCCTCCGGTTTATCATGCCCTGTTGGCTTTAAAAATGCAACGGATGGAACAATAAGAATTGCTATTGATGCAATTAAAGCTGCGATGAGTCCCCATCATTTTCTATCGGTCACCAAAGCGGGGCGATCGGCTATTTTTTCAACCCGTGGCAATGAAGATGCCCATTTGATATTACGCGGCGGCAATGACCGGCCCAATTATGATGCTGTCAATGTTGAACAGGTCGCTGAAGCATTGCTGGCGGCTGATCTTAAAGCCAATCTTATGATCGACTTCAGTCACGCTAACAGTCTTAAGCAATGCCATCGGCAATTACTGGTAGGCGATGATGTGACGGAACAAATTGCCAGTGGCGACCAACGGATTATAGGCACAATGATAGAAAGTCATTTATTGGGGGGGCGTCAGGACGTGATTGCGGGAAAAGCCTTGCAGTACGGACAAAGTATAACCGATGCCTGCCTGAGTTGGGAAGATACTGTGCCATTGTTGAATGACCTGGCGGATGCCGTTGTCAAACGTAGGCTTGTACAAAATAAACCAGAGGTTTTTTGCGGATGAATATTGTTATCAATGGGAATAACCATCATCTTGTCGGGCAAGGCTTTGTAGCCGATGTGGTTGCTGAGTTAGGTTTAACGGGAAAACGCATAGCTGTGGAGCTGAATAAGGAAATAATACCGATTGACCAATACCCTGTTAAAAGACTTAGCGAGGGTGATAAACTGGAAATCGTACAGGCAATCGGCGGCGGTCAGGAGGATACTTTTCAATTGGCCGGTAAAACCTATCGCTCGCGATTATTGGTTGGCACCGGAAAATATAAAGACCTGGAAGAAACCCGGCTGGCGATTGAAGCCAGCGGCGCGGAGATTGTCACCGTTGCCATACGGCGCAGCAATATCGGGCAAAATCCAGACCAGCCTAACTTACTGGATGTTATTTCACCGAAGAAATTCACAATTTTACCCAATACTGCCGGCTGCTATACGGTGGAAGAAGCAGTGCGTACCTGCCGGCTTGCGAAAGAATTACTGGCCGGGCACAAACTGGTAAAGCTGGAGGTTTTGGCCGATCAGAAGACCTTATTTCCAGATGTCAAGGCGACCTTTGAGGCCGCAGAACAACTCGTCAAAGAGGATTTTGAGGTCATGGTGTATACTAATGATGATCCCATCGCGGCTAAAAGGCTGGAGGAAATAGGCTGTGTTGCGGTAATGCCGCTGGCGGCGCCGATTGGTTCGGGACTGGGTATTAGAAACCCGTACAATATTTTAACGATTGTTGAAAATGCCAAGGTTCCGATATTAGTGGATGCCGGTGTCGGCACGGCTTCGGATGCAGCGATTGCCATGGAGCTAGGCTGTGATGGCGTGTTGATGAATACCGCAATTGCCGCCGCTAAAAATCCGATATTAATGGCATCAGCGATGCAAAAGGGCATTGCCGCCGGCAGGGAAGCTTTTTTAGCGGGACGCATGGCGCGTAAGCGCTTTGCCTCGGCCTCATCACCGCTTGACGGCTTGTTTTTTTAACACTGGAAAATAACCAGCAAAGTCTAAACGATAAATCCTTGTATGTTGCCGGCGAAGCATAATACCGCGACGCGGATCAAAAGTTTTATCCGCCGGCAAGGCAGAATTACCGCGGGTCAGCAATACGCGCTGGATAAACTGTGGACACATTATGTCCTGGATAATGCAGATAAAGCCGATTTCGCAAAGATTTTTGGCCGTAATGCGCCCATTTATCTTGAAATTGGATTTGGCAATGGCGCCAGTCTGGCGGAAATGGCCGGCGCCTATCCAGAACGGGATTTTCTTGGCATTGAGGTGCACAAGCCTGGCGTTGGCCATCTAATGCGGCTGCTTGAAAGGCAGGGATTAAGCAATGTCAGGATATTTTATGCAGATGCGCTTGACATTTTGGAGCAACAAATAAGCGACGAGTTGTTAAGCGGTTTGTATCTGTTTTTTCCGGATCCCTGGCCGAAACGCAGGCATCATAAACGGCGAATAGTCAATGCTGGGTTTTTGCAGTTAATTACACGCAAACTCAAGCAGGGTGCTTGTTTTCATGCCGCGACAGATTGGGAAAATTATGCACAGGCCATCTTATGGCATTTGCAGCAGGCTAAGGGTTTGATTAATACCCGTAAAAATCAGGACAGTTTTTGTCAACGGCCTGATTACCGGCCACTGACAAAATTTGAACAACGAGGTCTTGATCTGGGACATAGCGTCCGCGATATCATTTTTCGCAAGATTTAGCTTTAATTAGAACCGAGGCAGTGATTTCAATAGCAAGAGCGGGATGTTGATTTCAGAGGGGCTTCAAAAAATCTTAGTTCACTCAGAAGAAGGTGCTGCCTCGTCGCTGAAGCGCTTCATGCCTCAGCACGGCCTATAAATCGGTTACATCACGCAAAGCTATATATCCGCTATTATGACGGGAACGCGTTTTTTTTAGCCCTTTTCTGTACTTCACGTTCAGCTCAGCTTCCGGCTATGGGTTTCCTGTGTTCAGGAGACAGAGGCGACAGCGGCTGTAGAATGGCTATCATAGTTTTCTTCGTAGTCTTCCAAATGCATCGCTTTGATAATGGTTAGCAATTCATTACGCTGTTTCTTCAAAGGTTCCAGCTCCGCTTCCAGGTGCTCAATATTACCTGTTATGTCGCCTTTCGATTCATTTATTTTGCGCAACATTTGCAGACGGCTTTCAATCTGTTTTTTATGATCTTTTATCTGATGCATCAACGGCGTCAGCACCCCTTTGCTCCATTTAATGGCATCATGATTGGCCTGAATCAATATGTTTCTGGCTTTTACTGTTAACGTGCTGTACAGCTTATGTACTACCATGCTTTGTTCGGTCATCGTGGTTTTTGCACTGCGCCGGAATACCTCGCCTTCTTCAAATATTTGTTCCAATTCAAACTGGTACTGTTTGATCGAAAACAATGCCGGTTCTATTTCTTTAAAGCCATATTCATCCCGAAATTTTTTATGAATCGCTTTCACCAGGCGACGCGTTTCATTGGTGATGTCAATGGCATCCTGGAGTAAATCCCGCAGGTCATCAAATAATTTTCGAATACTCTGTTTCATGCCATAAGTGGTCAGACTTTTTGCCATCTCATGTTTGTTTGCCCGGATAAGTTTATCAACACGCTGTCTCGAAATTGCCTCAACGAGCATTTTTGCCTGTACCGCAAATACCCTTCGGCTTGCCTGAAAATTTTCGACATTTTTTAAATACGCATTTTGCCGGTCACGGGTTTCGGCCATTAATTTGCCCGTCATGTCCTGGTTTTCAAAATCAACTTTTTTGAATTCGTCCAGTTGTTTTGCGGCATTGGTTAATTTACTGTTAATCAGATTTGAAGATTCTCTGATTAAAAAACCAATGTCCCGTTGGATGGTGTCCATTAAAATACTACGCCGTTGCAGTAAAATATCCTCGGACAGATATTTTTCCAGAGCATTTAGCCGGCTTTTTATCAGTAAATTCTCGTCGGATTTTACTTTCGCCAACAAGGCCTGTTTTGCGGAAACCGGAAAAATTGCATTTTCATTAATGTTTAAAATAGATGCGGAGGTTTTGATTTGTGATTGAATCGAGGCCTCGTAGCCATCTTCACCCCCCAGATCATCCCACATGGAATCAATTTTATTCATGACTACGGCAAGACCATGCTTTCTATTGCCGCGGGCTGTGCGGACATGGCTGCGCCACATTTCCAAATCGCTTTTAGTTACACCGGTGTCGGCGGCCAGTACAAAAATGATCGCCTGGGCATTTGGCAGCATATTAAGCGTTAATTCGGGTTCCGTTCCCAGCGCATTCAAACCCGGTGTGTCCAGAATACATAAACCCTCTTCTAATAAGGGATGCGGAAAGCTGATCAGCGCATGGCGCCAGCAGGGAATTTCTACCTTTTCCGGATTCACAATGCCCTGTTCAGCCGCCTCCCTTTCATTCCATAAACCAAGCTTGTCGGCTTCAGTTATGCTGACCTCTTTGACGGCGATTAATTCTTTAAAGGCATTCTGCATCTGGGTCGGCGAATCACAATCCAGATCAATCTGTACCCAACGATCAGTTTTCTGCTTGAAATCGCTTAATGAAATATCCTCCAGCCTGCTTTCAATATTAAGCAGGCGGATATAGTTGCTACCTGCGGCATCATGAAATAACTCGGTTGGGCACATGGTCGTTCGACCCGGTGAGGATGGTAGAAGTCTTACACCGGTTTCAGCAAAAAACAGGGAATTAATCAGTTCAGTTTTTCCGCGCGAAAATTCTGCAGCAAAAGCCAGGGTGATTTGGTCTGTTGCCAGTCCATGAGTTATATTTTGAATAATTTCGTTGCTATGAGGGTCATTAAAATCGTATCTTTTACGCCATTCATGGTACATTTCAATGGATTCAATCAGTCGTATCCGCCACTGCGAATATTCGTGCAGTTGATCTTTAAATTCCACATTCCTCATGTTAGGCCTTTTATCGCTGACGTGTGCTAAGTATTAGTTTGATAAAGAAATAATAATGAATTTTTACATTAATCGTTAAACAATTGTAGACTAAATCTTGAGAACTGTTAGCGAAATTGATTTTTTTGACAAGTATTTGTCCGATCCTGTGGCAGCCGGCAAAAACGGATTGCTTTACGGCGTAGTGAGCACCCTTTTTAATTGCACAAGGCTACTCAAACCGGGGTTGTGTAAACCTAGAAAAATCAGTTGAACGCTGAATTATAGTGCAATCCATTGGTTTCACAGTGCTTTAAAAAAAGGGGCTATGAAGAATAGAGTGGGTGTTGCATAACTAAAGAACACAGAGACCACAGAGCATTCTTGTCCTAATGATTATAAAGAACAACCAACACCCTATAAGATGAAAGCATTATAGGATAGGACGGCGAAGGAGGCACAGCAATCGCACAGGATGCGCTTAGTTCCTCAGCACAGCTAA
>Ga0114931_10005787_pt1 | contig 15292 bp, 10 predicted proteins | sample 2SBtaG_FD_89579 | JGI IMG/M metagenome (GOLD analysis project Ga0114931, IMG submission 89579) | Deep subsurface microbial communities from Kolumbo volcano to uncover new lineages of life (NeLLi) - 2SBTROV14_V59a metaG | ecosystem: Environmental > Aquatic > Marine > Volcanic | place: Kolumbo...
CCTGAAACTTCTCAGCGCTCACCTTCGTCAACGCCGCCGTCAGCGTCGTCTTACCATGATCCACATGACCTATCGTCCCCACATTCACATGTGGCTTCGTACGCTCAAATTTCTCTTTCGACACGGGTTTGTCCTCTCTTTAGGGCCTCGTAAAAAATCTATTACCCCATCCTGCCGGTCTCTAAAACCAGCTTCTGCGTTGCAGATTCGGTCACGCAATCACTGACAGTGCCCTCATCTGCGCCTTGAATCTGGACTTATGTCCTGCGCATTATGGGGCGCTGAGTTTCCCCCTAGACCCTTATTGGCGAATCGCGACTCAGGATGAGCGCTTTATGACGGCCTCAGCGACACTCGTCGGTGCCTCGGCATACTTCAGAAACTCCATCGAATACGTAGCCCGCCCCTGGGTCGCAGACCGCAGGTCGGTCGCATAGCCGAACATCTCCGCCAAAGGGACCTCCGCCCGGATCACCTTCCCGGCAGGGATATCATCCATCCCCTGCACGATCCCGCGACGTCGGTTCAGATCACCCATCACATCCCCCATATAGTCCTCGGGTGTGACCACCTCCACCTTCATGATCGGCTCGAGCAGCACCGGCTTCGCCTTGGCAGCCCCCTCTCTGAAGGCCAAGGAGCCCGCGATCTTGAACGCCATCTCCGAGGAGTCCACGTCATGGTAGGAACCGTCGTAGAGCGTCACCTTCACGTCCACGACTGGATAGCCCGCAATGACGCCGTTCTCCATCTGCTCTCGCACACCCTTGTCCACCGCCGGGATGTATTCCCGGGGGATGACCCCACCCACGATCGCGTTCTCGAACTCATAGCCGGATCCAGGCTCGCGCGGCTCGATGCGCAGCCAGACGTGTCCGTACTGGCCACGACCACCACTTTGCCGGACGAACTTGCCCTCTTGCTCCACGGTCTTGCGAATGGTCTCCCGATAGACGACCTGGGGGGCACCCACATTGGCCTCGACCTTGAACTCGCGCCGCATGCGGTCCACGATGATGTCCAGATGCAGCTCACCCATCCCCGAGATGATCGTCTGCCCCGATTCCTCGTCGGTGGCCACCCGGAAGGAAGGGTCTTCCTGGGCCAGCTTCTGCAGGGCGATGCCCATCTTTTCCTGGTCTACCTTGGTCCTGGGCTCAACCGCCACTGCAATCACCGGCTCCGGAAACTCCATCCGCTCCAGGGTGATCACATGATCCAGGTCGCACAGGGTATCTCCCGTGGTCACGTCCTTGAGCCCGACCGCGGCCGCGATGTCTCCCGCCCTGACCTCCTTGATCTCGTCCCGGGAATTGGAATGCATCTGCAGCAGACGCCCGATACGCTCCTTCTTGGACTTGACGGGGTTGTACACCGTACTTCCGGAGTTGAGCACCCCGGAATAGGCCCGAAAGAAGGTCAGGGTGCCCACATAGGGATCGGTGGCAATCTTGAATGCCAGCGCCGAGAAGGGCTCATCGTCCGCCGGCCGACGCTCGACCTCTCGATCGCGGTCGTCTATCCCCGTCACCGGCGGAACATCGATCGGAGACGGCAGGAAATAGATGACTGCGTCGAGCATGGCCTGCACGCCCTTGTTCTTGAAGGCGGAGCCACACATCGCCGGCACGATCTCATTGGACAGGGTGCGCATGCGCAGGCCCTCCCGGATCTCGTCCACGGACAGCTCGCCCCCCTCCAGGTACTTGTTCATCAGCCCGTCGGAGGCCTCGGCTGCCGCCTCGACCATGGTCTCGCGCCACCTTGCGGCCTCTTCCGCCATCTCCTGCGGAACAGGCTTCTCTTCATAGGAGGCCCCCATATCGGCCTCCTTCCAGTAGATCGCCCTCATCCCAATGAGGTCGATGACCCCCTTGAATCCCTCCTCTGCGCCGATCGGCAGCTGGATCGGCACGGCGTTGGATCCCAGGCGGCCCCTGATCTGCTCGACCACCCTGAGGAAATTCGCGCCGGCGCGGTCCATCTTGTTGACAAAGGCCATACGTGGCACTTCGTATTTGTTCGCCTGCCGCCACACGGTCTCCGATTGTGGCTCCACCCCGCCTACGGCACAAAAGACTGCACACGCGCCGTCCAGCACTCGCAATGAACGTTCCACCTCTATCGTGAAATCGACGTGCCCCGGGGTATCGATGATATTGACTCGATGCTCGGGAAACTGTTGATCCATGCCCCGCCAGAAGCAGGTCGTGGCCGCCGAAGTGATCGTGATCCCGCGCTCCTGCTCCTGCTCCATCCAGTCCATGACAGCGGCACCATCATGGACCTCGCCGATCTTGTGTGAGATTCCGGTATAGAACAGGACGCGTTCGGTGGTGGTCGTCTTGCCGGCATCGATGTGGGCCATGATGCCGATGTTGCGATAGCGCTCGATGGGAGTTTTGCGTGCCACGAAAGGTCTCCCTCTTACCAGCGGTAATGAGAGAATGCCTTGTTGGCCTCGGCCATGCGCAAGGTGTCTTCCCGCTTCTTGACCGCCGACCCGCGATTTTCGGCCGCATCCATCAGTTCGGAGGCAAGCCGGTTCATCATGGACTTCTCGCCCCGCTTACGGGCGGCATCGGTGATCCAACGCATCGCCAGCGCCATCTGCCGAACCGGCCGGACCTCGACCGGGACCTGGTAGGTCGCCCCACCCACCCGCCGCGACTTGACCTCGACGGGCGGACGGACGTTGTCCAGGGCCCGGTTGAATGTCTCAACGGCGTCACGGCCCCGGGAGGCCGTGATCTGGTCCAGGGCGCCATAGACGATCTTCTCCGCCTCGGACTTCTTGCCCGAACGCATCATCACGTTGATGAATTTGGCGATTCGCTCCTCACCAAACTTCGGGTCCGGCAATATCGTACGCTTCGGAATCTCTCTTCTTCTCGCCATCTCGTCTATGCTCTCAGCAATTAGCCTGTTGTTTCACTGGTGGCCCGCTCTCGCCCTCGATCAGGACTTGGGCCGTTTTGCCCCGTACTTGGAGCGCCCCTGCCTGCGATTCGGCACCCCCTGGGCATCCAGGCTGCCGCGAACCACATGGTAGCGCACACCCGGAAGATCCTTGACACGTCCCCCGCGGATCAGGACGACCGAGTGCTCCTGGAGGTTATGCCCTTCACCGCCGATATAGCTGGTCACCTCATATCCGTTTGTCAGGCGCACACGGGCCACCTTGCGCAGCGCGGAGTTGGGCTTCTTGGGGGTCGTCGTATAGACGCGGGTGCAGACACCGCGCTTTTGCGGGCTGGCCTCCAGCGCCGGGACGTTACTCTTCTCCAACTTACGTTTGCGAGGTTTTCTAACCAGCTGATTGATAGTAGCCATGAAACAGCAATTCTCCGTCCACGTTTCGTTGCCTGCATGGCGCGTCGACCGGATCGATCGCGAAGCGGCCATGAAGGCATCCATGCCTACGCCTCATAAGAGATGGCCGCCCCCTGAAACCGGCACCCACCCCAAAAATGAAAGACAGGCCGGGACAACCGGCCTGTCTCAGGGAGGCGGAATTTTAGGGACTGCGCCCTACGGTGTCAAGGGTCCGCCACTGATTCGCCCGGGCTCACTCGCCCTGAGCCGGCGCACCCTCACTCGAGGCATCGACCTCGCTGCCCTCCGGCACCTCGGCCAAGGAGGGTGGCGCAGACTGTGCCTCCATCTCCATCTGCACCGACAGCAGGTCACGATGCCGCTTGCGCCGCCGCTCATCGTGATAGGCCAGCCCCGTGCCCGCCGGAATCAGCCGCCCGACGATCACGTTTTCCTTCAGCCCGCGAAGATCGTCTCGCGTGCCGCGCACCGCCGCCTCGGTCAGCACCCGAGTGGTCTCCTGAAACGAGGCTGCCGATATGAACGACTCCGTGACCAGGGAGGCCTTGGTGATCCCCAGCAGCAGCGGTTCCCACTGAGCCGGGGTCTTGCCCTCTTTGATCAGCTTGTCGTTTTCCTCCAACAGGTGCGCACGCTCGAGCTGCTCCCCCTTGAGGAAACGGCTGTCACCCGGATGGGTGATCTCGGCCTTGCGCAACATCTGCCGGATGATGACCTCGATGTGCTTGTCGTTGATCTTCACCCCCTGGAGCCGGTAGACATCCTTGATCTCCTGGACCAGATACTCGGCCAGGGCGGAGACCCCGAGCAGATGCAGGATGTCATGGGGATTGGGCTCTCCGTCGGCGATCACCTCGCCCTTCTCCACGTGCTCCCCCTCGAAGACGTTTACATGGCGCCACTTCGGTATCAGTTCCTCGATGGTGTCGCCATTCTCGGCAGTGATCACCAGCCGCTGCTTGCCCTTGGTGTCCTTGCCATAGCTCACCGTCCCGGTCTGCTGAGCGAGTATCGCAGGCTCCTTCGGTTTGCGGGCCTCGAACAGGTCGGCCACCCGGGGGAGACCACCGGTGATATCGCGGGTCTTCGACGACTCCTGGGGGATCCTCGCAATGACGTCCCCGACCTCGACCCGCGCCCCGTCGACGAGACCTATGATCGCGCCCGGCGGCAGGGTGTAGTGCGCGGGGATATTGGTCCCGCTGAGCTTAAGATCGTTGCCCTGATCGTCCACCAGCTTGACGATGGGCCGCAGGTCCTTGCCGGCGGGACCACGCAGCTTGGGGTCGGTGATCACCGTGGAACTCAGACCGGTCACCTCGTCTACCTGCTTGACGATAGTCAACCCTTCCACGAAGTCCTCGAACTTCACCACACCGGCCACCTCGGTGATGATCGGATGGGTATGGGGGTCCCAGGTGGCGATGATCTGCCCCCCCTCCACCTGATCCCCGTCGTGCACCGTGATCACGGCACCGTAGGGGGCCTTGTAGCGCTCGCGCTCCCGGTCAAACTCATCGATCACACCGATCTCCCCCGAACGGGAGACGGCCACCAGACCGCCGGACTTCTGCTCCACCACCTTGATGTTGTGGAGTCGCACCGTGCCTCCCGACTTGACGGTGATATTGCTCGCCGCAGCCGCACGACTGGCAGCGCCACCGATGTGGAAGGTACGCATGGTGAGCTGAGTGCCCGGCTCACCGATTGACTGGGCCGCGATGACACCGACCGCCTCGCCCTTGTTGACCTGATGCCCCCGGGCCAAGTCACGCCCATAGCAGGCCCCACAGATCCCATATCGGGTCTTGCACGAGATGGCACTGCGCACCACGATCTCGTCAATCCCCATCTCCTCGATCTGCTCCACCCAGTGCTCATCGAGCAGCGTCCCGGCCGGCACCAGGACCTTCTTGCCGTCACCGGACAGGACGTCCTCGGCCACCACCCGGCCCAGCACCCGCTCGCCCAGCGGTTCGACCACGTCCCCGCCCTCGATGATGGGCTTCATGACCATACCCCCGGTGGTCCCGCAGTCCTCCTCATTGACGACCATGTCCTGGGCCACATCCACCAGACGCCGGGTGAGATACCCGGAATTGGCGGTCTTGAGGGCCGTGTCGGCCAGTCCCTTGCGGGCACCGTGGGTGGAGATAAAGTATTGGAGGACGTTCAGCCCCTCGCGGAAGTTGGCCGTGATCGGAGTCTCGATAATCGAGCCATCCGGCTTGGCCATCAGGCCCCGCATCCCGGCCAGCTGGCGAATCTGGGCCGCCGAGCCCCGGGCCCCGGAGTCGGCCATCATAAAGATCGAGTTGAAGGACTCCTCGGTGATCGTGTTGCCCGCCGCGTCGGTCCGCTCCTGTGTCCCCAACTGCTGCATCATCGCCTTGGCGACCTGATCGTTGGTCCGGGACCAGATGTCGATGACCTTGTTGTAGCGCTCCCCCTTGGTCACCAGACCTGAGGCATATTGGTCCTCAATCTCACGCACCTCCTGTTCGGCCAGCGCCAGAATCTGTTCCTTCTCCTGGGGGACAACCATGTCCTCCAGCCCGAACGATACCCCTGCCCGAGTCGCATAGCGAAAACCCGTATACATCAGCTGATCCGCGAAGATGACCGTCTCTTTGAGGCCCACACGGCGGTAACACGAATTGATCAGCGCCGAGATCGCCCGTTTGTTCAGCTTCCTGTTGACCAGTTCGAAGGGCAGTCCATCGGGCAGTTGGCGCGACAGCAGGGCCCGCCCCACCGTGGTCTTGTAGCGCTTAAAGCTCTCCTGTGGTTCCCCGTCCTCGTCCGCAAGGCGCTCACGGATCCGCACCTCGATGTCCGCATGCATCTCCACCGCACCGGTCTCGTAGGCCCGCGCCACCTCCTCGACATCGGCGAACCTCATCCCGCTGCCCCGGGCATTGACCCGCTCCCGGGTGAGGTAGTAGAGGCCCAGGACGATGTCCTGAGACGGCACGATGATCGGATCACCGTTGGCAGGCGAGAGGATGTTGTTCGTGGACATCATCAGCGCGCGCCCCTCCAGCTGCGCCTCCAGGGACAGGGGCACATGGACCGCCATCTGGTCGCCATCGAAGTCCGCATTGAAGGCCGCGCAAACCAGCGGGTGCAGCTGGATCGCCTTGCCCTCGATCAGCACCGGCTCGAACGCCTGGATACCCAGACGATGCAGCGTAGGCGCCCGGTTGAGCATGATGGGATGTTCGCGGATGACCTCATCCAGCACATCCCAGACCTCCGGACCCTCCTTTTCCACCATCTTCTTGGCGGCCTTGATGGTGGTGACGACACCCCGCAGCTGCAGCTTGCTGAAAATGAAGGGCTTGAACAGCTCGAGCCCCATCTTCTTGGGCAGACCGCACTGATGGAGCCTCAGGGTGGGGCCGACGACGATGACCGAGCGCCCAGAATAATCCACCCGCTTGCCCAGCAGGTTCTGCCGGAAGCGGCCCTGCTTGCCCTTGATCATATCGGCCAGGGACTTCAGCGGTCGTTTGTTCGTGCCCGTAATGGCCCGGCCGCGTCGGCCATTGTCCAGGAGCGCATCGACCGATTCCTGGAGCATCCGTTTCTCGTTACGCACGATGATATCGGGTGCATTGAGCTCCAGCAGGCGCTTCAGACGGTTGTTTCTATTGATTACCCGGCGGTAGAGGTCATTGAGGTCCGAGGTTGCGAACCGCCCGCCGTCGAGCGGAACCAGTGGCCGCAGATCCGGAGGCAGGACCGGCAGCACGATCATGATCATCCATTCCGGGCGATTCCCGGACTCGAGAAAGGACTCCACCAGCTTCAGGCGCTTGGAAAGCCTCTTGAGCTTGGTCTCGGAATTGGTCTCCGCGACCTCGGTCCGCAGCGTGAGGGCCTGACCATCCAGATCCACCTTCTTCAGCAGCTCGTAGATGGCCTCGGCACCCATCCGGGCATCGAACTCGTCGCCATGCTCCTCAATGGCCTCCAGATAGGCCTCGTCGGAGAGCAGCTGGCCGCGCTCCAGAGTGGTCATCCCCGGTTCGACGACCACAAAGGACTCGAAGTAGAGGATCCGTTCGATGTCGCGCAGGGTCATGTCCAACAGCAGGCCGATCCGTGAAGGCAGCGACTTGAGGAACCAGATGTGTGCCACCGGGCTGGCCAGCTCAATGTGGGCCATCCGCTCCCGACGCACCTTGGTCTGAGTCACCTCGACCCCGCACTTCTCGCACACCACACCCCGATGCTTGAGCCGCTTGTATTTTCCACACAGGCACTCGTAATCCTTCACGGGACCGAAGATCTTGGCGCAGAACAGACCATCCCGCTCCGGCTTGAAGGTCCTGTAGTTGATGGTCTCCGGCTTCTTCACCTCTCCATAGGACCACGAACGAATCATGTCGGGTGAGGTCAGGCCAATCCGGATGGCATCGAAATCTTCGACATTTCCCTGCTGTTTGAAGAGATTAAGTAGATCTTTCATCGCGTGTTTTACCTAGTGTACGTAGCAATTATCCAGCGCGGCCCAAGGATCGGCCCGGCGGTGAATCTCTCGGCGCACCCCGGAGCTGAATCCTCCGGGTCTGCAGCCTCTTTACCATGCCGGCACTCCGCCCCGACTGCCGTATGCCCCGGGGCCTCAAGCCCAAAACCCTGCCGAATCAATACTGGTCGTGAATGCCAAGGTACCGAACAGGGGTCGGAGGTGGGGACCCCATGACCCTGTTCAGTCCTGCTCCAGTTCGATATTGATACCGAGCGAACGGATCTCCTTCATCAAGACGTTAAACGACTCGGGCATGCCGGCCTCCATCCGGTGATCCCCGTCGACGATGTTCTTGTACATCTTGTTACGCCCGGCCACATCGTCCGATTTCACTGTCAGCATCTCCTGAAGGGTGTATGCCGCCCCGTAGGCCTCCAGCGCCCAGACCTCCATCTCGCCGAAACGTTGACCGCCGAACTGGGCCTTGCCCCCTAAGGGCTGCTGGGTGACCAGGCTATAGGGCCCCGTGGAGCGGGCATGCATCTTGTCGTCGACCAGGTGGTTGAGCTTGAGGATATGCATATATCCCACCGTGATGGGCCGATCGAAGGCCTCTCCGGTGCGCCCGTCGTACAGGGTGGTCTGCCCGCTCTCGGGCAGATCGGCCAGCCGCAGCATCTCGCGGATCTCGTCCTCGTGGGCGCCATCGAAGACCGGAGTCGCCATGGGCACCCCAGTGCTCAGATTCTGGGCCAGGGCCACCAACTCGCCATCACTGAACTCGTTGAGATCGATCTCCTGCTGACCGGAGCGCTTGTAGACCTGGCCGAGAAACTCGCGCAGCTCCACCGCCCCCCGATTGGTGTCGAGCATCTTACCGATCTTCAGGCCCAGCCCCTTTGCGGCCCAACCGAGATGCGTCTCCAGCACTTGGCCCACGTTCATCCGTGACGGCACGCCGAGAGGATTCAGGACGATATCCATCGGCGTCCCGTCTTCCATGTAGGGCATGTCCTCTACCGGCACGATCATGGACACCACACCCTTGTTGCCATGCCGCCCGGCCATCTTGTCGCCCGGCTGCATCCGCCGTTTGACGGCCAGATAGACCTTGACCATCTTGAGTACGCCCGGTGCCAGATCGTCGCCCGCGGTGATCTTCTGCTTTTGCTCCTGCAGACGCTGTTCGAAGGCCTCTCGCTGATCGGCGATCTGGTTCGACAACTGCTCCAACTGGGCATTGACCTCCTCGCTGCGCATCCGGATCTCGAACCACTGATCCCGGCCGAGTCCGCTGAGATAGCTCTGGGTCACCTTGGCGCCCGGCTTGAGCCCCTCCGGCCCCCCTTCGGTAACCTTGCCCACGATCAACTTCTGGACCCGGTCGAAGATGTCACCCTCATAGATACGCAGCTGATCCCTGAGATCCTTGCGCACCTGGTCGATCGCCGCCTCCTCGATCTGCAGCGCCCGCTTGTCCTTCTTGACCCCGTCCCGGGTGAATACCCGCACATCGATCACCGTGCCCTCCATCCCCGAAGGGACGCGCAAGGAGGTGTCTTTCACGTCAGAGGCCTTCTCTCCAAAGATGGCGCGCAGCAGCTTCTCCTCCGGGGTCAGCTGAGTCTCGCCCTTGGGTGTGACCTTACCCACCAGGATATCACCGGGGCGGACCTCTGCCCCGACATAGACGATGCCCGAGTCGTCCAGCTTGGCCAGCAGGCCCTCACTAACGTTCGGGATGTCGGCGGTGATCTCCTCGGCCCCGAGCTTGGTATCGCGGGCCACGCAGGTCAGCTCCTCGATATGGATGGTCGTGTAGCGGTCCTCCTCCACCACCCTCTCGGAGATCAGGATCGAGTCCTCGAAGTTGTAGCCATTCCAGGGCATGAAGGCCACCAGCATGTTCTGCCCCAGGGCGAGCTCCCCCAGATCGGTGGATGCCCCATCGGCCATGACGTCCCCACGGGCCAGGACGTCCCCGGTATCCACCAGAGGCCGCTGATTGATACAGGTGTTCTGGTTCGACCGCGTGTACTTGGTCAGACTGTAGATGTCCACCCCCGGCTCTCCGGGCTGGGTCTCTTCGTCGTTGACGCGCACCACGATACGTGCCGCGTCCACGCTGTCCACGGTACCGCCGCGGCGCGCGACCAGGGCCGCACCGGAATCGATCGCGACCGTCCTCTAGATACCCGTACCCACCAGCGGTTTCTCGGCGCGCAGCGTAGGCACCGCCTGGCGTTGCATATTCGATCCCATCAGGGCCCGGTTGGCGTCGTCATGCTCCAGGAACGGATCAGTGCCGCGGCGACCGAGACGATCTGCTTGGGCGAGACATCCATATACTGCACCTTCTCCGGTGCGGAGAGGGTGAACTCATTCAGGTGACGACAGGAGACGAGCTCATCCAGGAGACGGTTGTGCTCGTCCAGCTCTGCATTGGCCTGGGCGATCACATACTCCCCCTCTTCGATGGCCGACAGATAGTCGATCTGATCGGTCGCGACGCCATCGACCACCTTCCGGTACGGGGTCTCCAGGAACCCGTAGTCGTTGGTCCGCGCATACACCGCCAGAGAGTTGATCAGCCCAATGTTGGGGCCTTCAGGCGTCTCGATAGGGCATACCCGACCGTAGTGCGTGGGGTGCACGTCCCGAACCTCGAAGCCTGCCCGCTCCCGGGTCAGACCGCCGGGACCCAGTGCGGAGATGCGCCGGTTGTGGGTCACCTCGGACAACGGGTTGTTCTGATCCATGAACTGAGAAAGCTGGCTCGAGCCAAAGAACTCCTTGACGGCCGCCGCCACCGGCTTGGCATTGATCAGCTCCTGGGGCATCAGTCCCTCGGACTCGGCCAGGGCGAGCCGCTCCTTCACGGCACGCTCCACCCGGACCAGCCCGACCCGAAAGACGTTCTCCGCCATCTCACCCACGCAACGCACCCGCCGGTTGCCCAGGTGGTCGATGTCGTCCACGACGCCATGCCCGTTGCGGATGTCGATCAGCACCCGCAGGACATCGATGATGTCCTCCTTGCTCAGGGTCCCGGGACCGGTAATCTCCTCACGCCCCACCCGCCGGTTGAACTTCATCCGGCCTACGGCGGACAGGTCGTAGCGTTCGTCGGTGAAGAACAGATTCTGAAACAGATTCTGCGCGGCCTCCTTGGTCGGCGGCTCTCCGGGACGCATCATGCGGTAAATCTCCACCTGAGCCTCGAGCTCTGATCGTGTCGGATCGATACGGAGGGTGTCGGAGATGTAGGGGCCACGATCGATTTCGTTCGTATACAGGGTCTCGAATTCCTTGACGCCCGCGTTGCGCAGCTTCTCCAGCAGCTCTTCGGTCAACTCGTCGTTCGCCGAGGCAATCACCTCACCGGTCTCGGTATCCACGATATCGTGGGCCAAGACCTTGCCCACGATATACTCCTGCGGCACCGGCAACTCCTTGAGTCCGGCCTTCTCGAGCTGCTTGACGTGGCGTGCGGTGATCCGCCGACCGGCCTCGACGATGACCTGGTCTCCGATCTTGATGTCGAAGGCCGCCAGCTCACCCCGCAGCCGGTCCGGGTGCAGCTCCATGCTGTAACCGTCTTCCTTGATCCATACCTTGTTGGTCTCGAAGAAGGTCGCCAGGATCTCTTCGGTATTCAGTCCCAGGGCCCGGAGCAGCACCGTTGCCGGCAGCTTGCGGCGGCGGTCTATGCGCACGTAGACCTTGTCCTTCGGGTCGAATTCGAAGTCCAGCCACGAACCACGGTAGGGGATCACCCGCGCGGAATAGAGCAGCTTGCCCGAGGAATGAGTCTTGCCCTTGTCGTGATCGAAGAACACTCCAGGCGAACGATGCAGCTGGGAGACGATGACACGCTCGGTGCCATTGATCACGAAGGTGCCATTGTCGGTCATCAGGGGCAGCTCCCCCATATAGACCTCCTGCTCCTTCACGTCCTTGATCTTCTGCGTCCCCGCCGGGGCATCCTTGTCATAGATCACGAGACGCAGGGTCACGCGCAGCGGGGCCGCATAGGTCATGCCTCGCAATTGGCACTCCTTGACATCGAAGACCGGGGTACCCAGACGGTAGCTCACATACTCGAGGGCCACGTTGCCCGTATAGCTGACGATCGGAAATACCGACTTGAGCGTGGCATGCAAACCCGAATCACCCAGTTCTTCCGGGTTGCGCCCGGATTGAAGAAAGTGGCGATATGAGGCCAACTGGATCTCCAGCAGATAGGGCACATCCAATATCTGCTGGCGTTTACCAAAATTTTTCCGGATACGCTTTTTCTCGGTGTAGCTGTAGCTCATCAACAAATCCTCGAGCGACTCGACAGATGGACGACCCCATCAGGGAGGGGCCTTATACACGCCTCGGTTAAGGCGATTGACGGAAAAGAACTCCCGATGGCGCCGGGTGTTCCTTCGTCATCACGATGCGGCGAAGGCACAGGCAAGCGACTATGTGCTTTCACAGCAATCGCCTTAGCCCTATGGTAAAGACAGTTGCGCCCCACACGGCACACCATGGCCAACACCGTGGAGATTGGCGTGAACAAGCACGACAAGGCCGGCGGCAAACGCCGCCAGCCTGCCGGGACCGACTATGGACAATGAATGCAAGTAGGTCTTTACTTCAACTCTACGGAAGCCCCAGCCTCTTCCAGCTGCTTCTTGAGATCCTCGGCCTCCTCCTTCGTGACCCCTTCCTTCACCACGGATGGGGCACTTTCCACCAGCTCCTTCGCCTCCTTCAGGCCCAGACCGGTAATTGCGCGCACCACCTTGATGACGGCCACCTTGTTGGAACCGTAGCTATTTAGGACCACGTCGAACTCAGTCTGTTCGGCGGCCGCCTCGCCAGCGCCCTCCGCAGCCGCAGCCGGCACCGCAGCAACAGCCGCCGCGGCCGAGACCCCGAACTTCTCCTCCATGGCGGAGATGAGGTCCACGACCTCCATCACCGTCATATTGGAGATGGTCTCTAAGATTTCCTCTTTGGATACTGCCATGATGTCCTCCTGATAAATACGAAAAGGTGTAACCCGAGTCGGTCAAAAAACCAGCGATCAGGTAGACTCTTTCTGATCGCGAATCGCCGCCACCGTACGCACCAGCTTGGCGTGGGGTTCGGCCAGGGTACGGACGAGATTCTCGACGGGCGCCTTCATCACCGCCATGAGCAGACTCAAGGCCTGTTCGCGCGTCGGCAGGTTGGCCAGCCGATCGAGCTTGGAGCCATCCAGCAGTTCGCCACCCACGGCCAGGACATGTACCTTGAGGTGCTCGTGCGTCTTGCCAAAGTCCCGCATCAGCCGTGCGGCCGAACCGGGATCCTCCTTAGAGAAGGCAAGCGCCAGCGGGCCCCGCAACGCCTCCGCCATGCACTCGAATTCCGTGCCCTCGACGGCCCGGCGCGCCAGTGTATTCTTCACCACGCGCAGATAGACCCCATCTTCTCTGGCCTTGGCACGAAGCTCGGTCATTTCGCCAACCGTCAGGCCACGGTACTCGACGGCAACGGCCGAAAGCGCCTCGTTCGCCACCTGTGCCACCTCGGCGACGATCTGCTTTTTCCGCTCCATAGTTAACGGCACAACAGCACTCTCCTGATTGAACTGAGATCTCCTCAGTATGGCTGACATATGGGCGTCGACACAGACAGAACCTCTGCTGCCGACACCCCCTTCGCGGCGAACCTTCCACCAGGAGAGTCCTGACTCGGGTCACACCGTCTACGCAGGCCGGCTCCCTCCGTTCTCGCCGCCACCAAGGCGACCTCCCGGTCGGGAGCACACTTAGGCCTTACGACACCTGCGGTCTCGGATGCACACCGGGCCACAACAGACCCGACGGTCCCAATCTTAAATAGGCCGACACATACCGGTCATTTGACCACCGTGGCAACACCGGCCTGATCCACGGCCAAGCCGGTCCCCATGGTGCTGGACACGGAGATCTTTTGCAGATAGATCCCCTTGGCGGCCGCCGGCTTGGCCTTCACCAGATCGGCGACGAGGGCCTTGAGATTGTCCTCCAGGGCATTCACGTCAAAATCCACCTTGCCGATACTGCAATGGACGATCCCGCCCTTGTCTGTACGATAACGGACCTGACCGGCCTTCGCATTCTTCACGGCACCCGCCACATCCGGCGTCACGGTCCCCACCTTCGGGTTGGGCATCAGCCCGCGTGGGCCCAGGATCTTGCCCAACTGGCCCACCACACGCATGGCATCGGGTGCCGCGACCACCACATCGAAATCCAGTTCACCCTGCTTGACCCGTTCGGCCAGATCGTCCATGCCGACGAGATCGGCCCCGGCCTCCTGCGCGGCCTCGGCGGCCGGACCCTGGGCGAAAACCGCCACGCGCACCGTCTTACCCGTGCCGTGGGGCAACACCGTGGAACCGCGCACGACCTGGTCGGACTTGCGTGGATCGACGCCGAGATTGATCGCCACATCGATCGACTCTACAAAGCGGGTCGTCGAGAGCTCCTTGACCAGCCCGAAGGCCTCGGACAGCGGATAGATCCGACCCGGCTCCACACGTTCCCGGATCATCCTCATGCGTTTGGACAACTTGGCCATGGTCACGCCTCCTCCACGTCGATACCCATACTGCGCGCACTGCCGGAGATGGTCCGCACCGCGGCATCCATATCGGCGGCCGTCAGATCCGGCATCTTGGTCTGAGCGATCTCTTCCAGCTGGGCACGCGTCACGGTGCCCACCTTCTGGGTGTTCGGGACACCACTGCCCTTGGGCACGCCTACCGCCTTCTTGAGCAACACCGAGGCCGGCGGCGTCTTGGTGATGAAGGTGAAGCTGCGGTCACTGTAGACCGTGATGACCACCGGGATCGGCATGCCCTGCTCCAGATTCTGGGTCTGGGCATTGAAGGCCTTGCAGAATTCCATGATATTGACGCCGTGCTGCCCCAGCGCAGGACCCACCGGCGGGCTGGGATTGGCCTTGCCGGCTGGCACTTGAAGCTTGATATAGGCCTCTACTTTCTTTGCCATTTGTCTTCTCCGTCGGGTTCCAGCGCCTCTCGGCTCCCCGTTTGCATAGCCTGTGTCACAGGCCGCACCTGGCCTGCGACCACCTTATCGATAACCGCCCGGATCTCTGCTGCCCGCCACTCTCCGGCATGGGCGATGGGCCCCGGGGCTGGCAGCTGTGGCCACGGGGCCTGCCCGAGCCATGCATCACCGCTTCGGCCGTATCAAATCCGTCCGCAGCTCCAGCGCTCTCTGGTCACACGGCCGCCCCTCTGCCCCTCAAGCGCCCGCTACAGCTGTCCCCGATCCGGCTCTGGCCTGCCTATACGCAGATAGGCAGGCGCCTAGGAGTGTGTCGGACTTAGGGCCAATCTACTGCGCCGGTGGGAGAAGGGCCCAAATATCCCCGATTTCTATTCGTCCCATCCCTGGGACTCCCCCCTGTGGGGCTCACGTGCAAAATCGC
>Ga0114931_10005788_pt1 | contig 15292 bp, 8 predicted proteins | sample 2SBtaG_FD_89579 | JGI IMG/M metagenome (GOLD analysis project Ga0114931, IMG submission 89579) | Deep subsurface microbial communities from Kolumbo volcano to uncover new lineages of life (NeLLi) - 2SBTROV14_V59a metaG | ecosystem: Environmental > Aquatic > Marine > Volcanic | place: Kolumbo...
GAAAAAAACCGAAAAAAGGAATTTACCCGAAGCTGAAGAATCCTCCAGATAAGAAAGTCATCTTCAACCAGAAGCATTGCCAATTCCAACCCCATGCTTTGCTATTGCGTACCGGCCAGACAGTTTTAGTAACGTCGAGCGATAACTGCTCTCACAATACGCACGTCTATCCTTTGGTGAATGAAGCACAAAACTTCGTGGTTCCCCCAAACTTTCGCAAAGGCGTCCCCCTCTCTTACGATGCTGCCGAGCCTTTGCCGATTAAGGTCAAGTGCGATATTCATTCCTGGATGAGTGCCTACTGGTTGATTCTCAATCATCCCTACGCGGCAGTCACTCAAGCTGACGGTAGTTTCAAAATCGACAATCTTCCCGCAGGAAAGTACCAATTTCGAGTCTGGCACGAAAAAGCAGGATACATCAACGTGGGAGTGAAACGCGGTTTCAAGACGACGGTTCCCGATGGAAAAGAATTGAAACTCGATCCATTCGAAATCACCTCAGAGAAATTGAAATAGGAATTTCGATTCATCTTCAATATTGTTTTTAATGTTTGTACCCGACGTGTCGTCGTTGTTGGGTTTCTCAAAAACAAAATTTCGCTCAGAGACACCAAGGACGCAGAGTTTTCTGATTCTCTGCGCATTCCGCGTGAAAATATTTTTTCTTTTGGTCGAGCCCGAGAGTGTTTTCTGTTTTCCCTGCTGTGCGATATTGGTCCTGGGAAGGCTGAATTCTGAGGAATACAGCTACGGAAAGAGGCACTCTGCCATTTGGCGGAATAGTTACAAAAAATGAACGCTTTGTAAGCTAAATCACAGAAGATTCGACCGTGGGAGCAAATAATCGTGAGAGTCCTGCTCACTCGACACCGGATACACTAATTTTTTCAGACCCACACCGCATGACAATGATGACGAGGTATAGGTTGTGGCATTGTGGTTTTGTCCGAGGGCGTGGTGTCAGGAGTGTGTCATCACGGATGATCGATTAATTTCCTGGGTCCTAGTTTTGAGGAGAGTGAATATGTTTTACTTCTGGAAAACAACCTCCAAAAGGTGGTTGTTTGCATTGGCAATGGGATTGTTTTTGGGAAGTTCGTGGAATACTCCCGCATTCGCTCAGAAGGAGGACATCGACAAGATGACCGGGCGAGACATCCGCTATTTCACGAAGGATGCAATGTACTTGGCGAACGAGCAGTGGCTGCTTTTCGCATGTGATCTGCCCGCTGGTCAGACCGACTTGGGTTCAAACTTCAATAAAGATTCTTATTGGTATTCCCGATACAACCTGGGCAATTTGCTGATGCGTTCGGGTATGGGAATTCACATGGTGTTCAATCCACTTTTCAAACAGCACTCGCAAAACGATAAAAAACCCGACGGAAGCAAAATGTTTCCAACCCCTAAAGATTTCATGCACTTCAAGATTAGACAGTTTTATGCCCGCACGGGGGTTCCCTGTCGTTTCGACCCGGAACATAAAAACGACCCCAAGGCTTTTCCGCCCAAGGGCGTCCATCCGGTATTCCTCGAATTCGCTTCGGGTTCTCCGCGGTTTCAGCAACCCCCAGTCCCCAGCGACTTCAACACACTCCGCTGGAATCCAAATTCCATCGACCATACGATTAACCCCGGCGCAGTCGGTCAGGCTCTCGTCAAGGAAGTGCTTTGGTCCGAAGATTTCTTTGCCAATCACCGTAAAGGCCCCAATGGCGAACTCTGGTTGGGAAATAAAAAAGAATACGGCAATGGTTTCCGAGGGGCAGTGCTGACGGCAATGGCCATCACCAAAATGTTCACGCTGAAATCCACTGTCGCCTACAATCCAAAAACTGGAATGCTCGGTGACGTTGGAGATCCTTCAAAATACAACCCGATGAATGGTCTTCGTTACTATCCGCATGCAATACAGCCCAAATTTATGAAAAAGCCGGGGATGCCACCCATGCCTGTCGGTTGGAAAGTTACCGACAAAAGCAGTTATCTCTCGGATCAGGCCTCGCTGTTGTGGGGAACGTCGGAGTTTTACTTCTACTCGGATCCTAAAATCAAAGATTCCTTCGACGTCGTATTTGGCGACCAGGGAGATCACAAGACGAACGGTGCCTTGTTCCCACCGAAGCCGCACATGCTTTCGAAAGGACTGTCGGTTGTCACCTTCAAAAACATGATGGCCATGCACTTCGACAAGAAACACGGTACGTTTCGCAGTTTGGCCTTGCCGGTAAAAGACCAAAGGGTTGTCGTGGTCACGGCAGACCAGGCAGATGTGACAGCAGGAGATTTTGTAGTCGGCAAAGTCACAAAAGGTCAAGCACTTCCTGTTTACTGGAAGCAACCGAACTGGGTTGGTGTGGAATATGTCGACACGAAAGGCAAAACCATCAAAGGTTGGATCAAGCCAGAACATGTCGCCGACATCTCCACAGCAGATGCCGGATTAGCTTTGGTCGCCTTGGCCAACCTGAATCGTAGACTTCACGATGCACCTGCTCCGCTTCTGGCAAAAGTCAAAATGGCCGCCATGGCGCAAGGCCGTTTTCTGCGTGACAAGCTGAGAGCATCCGACGGTGGTTTTTATAATGGATACGTCTTCGGATTCGGTGAAAGTCATTCTGTGAGAACGCTCGAAAGCCAGGGACTGGGTATTCGCGGTCTGCTTGCGGCGTATGCCATTACCGGAGATAGCAGTTTCGAAGCAGCAGCGGGTGAGGTCTTCACCTACATGAACGAGAAACTGTGGTCGGCATCCGCTGGTTCCTACCGCTCTGAAGAAGGAGCGATGGAATCGATTTATACGCCGAAAAACGTCGGAGCGACGATGGGTGCCTTGCGAGAACTGGCTCTTTCGAGATCCGGTAACGCGCGAAAGCAAGTCGTCGCACGCATTGACAAGTTCTTCAGCGCAACCCAAACTCGTCATCGTCAGCAGCTTGCTGAAATCGATCCCACGGGAGAACCCATTCCCCCGATGAGTCAGATGAAGGCGATGAAGGCACAGTTGATGGCCTTAATGAAAACGAATCCACAACGTGCCAAGGCCATGAAACTGAAGATGGCCGACATCGACGGCGATGGAATTCCCAAACCCGGAATGGCGGGCGGGAAGTACGGATTCGCACCGGTTCCGGCATTCAAAGTGAAAGTCGCTACCAGGTAACGTGTTAAAAACGATTGATCGAAACCCGGCTTTACGATGAAGCCGGGTTTCTCATTTATCAGTCTGTCGGAGTGGTGCGATGTGCGACGATTCACGAAAGAAACAAGCCCCGGGACGGATGAGTCATCCCTTCACTAGGTGGGGGATATCGTTCTCGATAGTCCTCATCGTCATGGTGTTGTTCTTGGGTCCGGCATACTCGTCACAGCCGAAAAATGAACGGAAAAACAAGACTGGCAACTATCAGGCTTATCAGAAAGCGTTTTCCGATGCTCTGGAAAAAATGGGTTCCCGTCCGATAAGTTCAGGACCAGTCTGGATTCGACCAAAGGTTTCAAAGACGAAAGAAACATGCACTTCGTGCCATTTGGGTATCGAAGATAAACGATTTCTCTACGCACGGATTCCCTACCGGCAACACAGTGGTCATTACCTTCAAGACCATCCGTCGAATCGATTTGGTTGCACGGTTTGCCACGGCGGAGTGGCCGACGGCCTGTCGTTCAACGCCGCCGGACACCCCCCACCCGCCGATCCACGTCGTCACCGACAGTGGACTCGGTATTATGATTGGAAACCACCCGGAATCACCGGCATGGTACCACTCAGTTCGATGACTGGACGTTGCATCGCGTGCCATGCTGGTTCTCATCGACCGGCTGGAACGGAACCTTACCTCGAAGCACGAACGTTGGTCGCGAAAAAACAATGCGTAGTCTGTCACAGTTTCCGTGATGAACCCAGGCAGAAGATTCGGATTGCTGTCCAACTTGACAACTTGGGTAGCAAGGTTGGTGACTTATGGTTAAGAAATTTTTTGAAGAATCCCCATGCGTGGAGGCAACCGGTCGACGTTAAGAACAAGGCGACGTACAAAGGGGTCACCATGCCGGTTTTCGCGTTCGGTGCCGATGAGCTAAAAACGCTCGCAGATTATCTGCTCTCACACAAAAATCCCGAAATCGCGTGGCAGAAGGAAGATCCCGGTCGCGATGCCGGTGCCGTGGCACGCGGTCGAAAAATTGTCACCGAACGCCGATGCCAAACCTGCCACGACATCCCCGGAATGACGGAAAAGGGATTTCTCGAGATTCACAAGATTGGTCCCTCGCTGGCACGTGTCGGCGAAAAGCTGAATCCTCAATGGATTCGGCAGTGGCTTAAGAACCCACACGCCTTACGTTCGGAAGCCGCGATGCCTCGCTTCAGTTTTCAACCGAACGAAATCGGCGATATCACCGCTTTTCTGTCATCGTTGCGGAAAAAAGGGTCCGCGGCAGCAACCACCTCAACCGTGAACTTGTCATCGCTCGATGAAAAACGGGTTGCAGGTATCGCCACGAAGTATGGTTGTGCCGTTTGCCACTCAATAAGAAGATTGGACTTTTTTTCCCCACCGCGAACCGATCTGACCAAAGTTGGCCCACAGGTGTTTGCACGGTTGGCTGAAGTCGGAACACGGCTCGAAAACTGGGAAGGTGCCGAAGGGATTTTTCATCGCAAAACCCAATCTCCACGTTTGTTCACACCGGGGGAATCAGTCACGCCGGTATTGACTTTCCTTGCAGGCGAAACTGAAATTCCTATCGACAAAACCTTTCGCCTTCCTTCTTTGAAGCAACCTGCTCCATTCGAACCCAGTGGAAAAATTGGAAAACTGCTTGCAGACCGCCGTTGCCTTTCCTGCCATACCATTCGTGGCACGGGTGGCGACATTGGTCCCGACCTGACATTCGCAGGTAGCAAACTCAACCGCGAATGGCTGATACGGTTTCTCAAATCGCCCACTGCGATTCGTCCCATGAATCGAGCTAGAATGCCCAAGTTGGGACTCACAGCTGAGGAAGCTCAGTTTCTGGCCGATTGGATAGGATCTGAGTTAAAGTCAAACGAGGTGGAAAAGAGCAAACTCGATTTGGATCTTGCGTTCTCCTTCGTAGGCGCAGCGAAGATCAAGTCTCCTTATGGTTGCATCACCTGTCATCGTGTTGGCGAGGAAGGGGGCGCGGTCGGACCGGAATTAACGCATGTCGGAGACCGGATCAAAACAAAATGGATTTATCACTGGATACGCAATCCACAACATTGGAAACCGGATGTGCGAATGCCGAATTTCAAGATGAATGAAGAGGATCTCAAAGCCGTGACCCGTTATCTCAGCGAACAGAAATCGAAAGGGAAAAAGGAATGAGACCGGTCACAGTATCTCCTATTCGCCTCAAACACTGCACCAGTGAAGTTCCTACTGTGGCATGTGACACGGAATGGAGAACTTGCAGAAGAACCACTCTGCGAAGGTTAGGAGTTACCTTAGCGGTCGTCGTGTTCTTTTGGAGCATTCCCGTCGATGCGCAGATTTCCAAACAGATCGAAGCTGGGCGAACACTTTTTGGAGGAAAAGGCCACTGCAAGGTGTGTCACACTGTGGATGGCACAAAAGAGAACAAACGCGCGCGGGGGCCCGACCTGGCAGGAATTGGCAGGCGAGCAGCGGAACGCGCCAAACAATTCAATCTGAAAGGTAACGATGCCGCAACACAATACCTTGTTCGTTCGATTGTCCAACCAGAATCGGATGTCGTCAAAGGCTACAACCCCGCCCCCGAAAGCTGGCTTCCGTCACATCTCACTGACGGAGAAATTCGAAACCTTGTTGTCTACCTGCAATCGTTGGGAGGTACGCCTAATCCAGATCAAGTCATTCTCTCGGCAGATTCTCTGAAAACGAAACGGCAGGAATACCAACGGGAACTCACGCTCTTCACGCTTGGTGATCCCAAAGAGGGAGAGAAACTCTTTCACGATGTCAAAAGCAAAGCCGCTTGCATTAACTGTCATAAAATCGACGGTCAAGGTGCGAACATCTGCCCCAATCTCTCGACAGTCAACCACGTTCAGCGCCCCATCTACATGCTTGAATCGGTCCTCGACTCCAGCATGTTTCTCGTCCGAGGCTACCGGCAAGTCATCATCCTGGACGAAGACGGCAAAATCTATACCGGTCTGCCTATCAAGGAAGATGAAAAAACCATCACGCTGGTCATCGACCAGAAGGGGAAGACTGAAGTCGTGCAGAAAGATTCCATCGATGTCAAGAAGTTCTCGAAAGTTTCGCAAATGCCGGGGAACTTTTCCGAAGTTCTCACGGCCAGACAAGTGATTGACATCATCGCCTACCTTTTGAATCACGAGAAATTCTCCTCGACCATACTTGCTAAAACCAACAAAGCGGGTTCCAACAGAAACGGAGTTCTTCCTCCACCCTCACTCGGTGTCTTCGAGCCACTGACCGACGGACAGAAACGTTACCGTCTGGCAATGGAACGCGGCGATCCCATCCTGGGTAAACGTGTCTACAAGCATTATTGCATCATGTGTCATGGCCCGAAGGGAAAGGGAAACGGTTTTAACGCGGTCAACCTGAAGACCAAACCTGCCAATCACACCGACAACCGTCGAATGGCGAAGACCGATGACCTGCTTTTGCAGGGCGTCATTACCCGCGGAGGCATGAAGACCGGTCGATCCTTTCTCATGCCTCACTGGGGAAATGTGCTCACAGACCGGCAGCGCTGGGATCTGGTGGCACATCTGCGTACGTTGCATTCCAATGTGCGACCAATGGATTCGAATGCCCAAGGATTCGGTAATCTGCCAGTTGGCAATCAACGCCAAAAGAAATCAAAAAAAGACCCCTGACACTTCGTGATGCGCAATTTATTTGACGTAGACAACTTCAAGCAGAACGAGTCGAATGCGAAAAACTGGACATGAAGAAATCTTCCTTGATTCACGGTCAGGATTGCACGGTCACGATTTCAATTGCGAATTGGATCGCGAATCATAAGAGCAATGTCTCGGCACCTTGTCGGAAGAGATCATCGGCTGTTCGAGTCGCAATTTGTTCGGGGTTTTCAGACGATCCCGTTTGTTGGCTGAACAGTCGCCTTGTGCCATTTGGACTGAGAACGACCGCACTGATGGTCAGCATTTGATTTGCGATGATTGTCTCCACACCGACGGGAGCGTGGCAGCCAGCTCCGAGCTGAAAGAGCAGAGACCGTTCGGCGGTCACTTCGGCAAGCGTTTCAGCATCTGTGAGTCCGTGCAACATTGTTTGCATGGTTTTGTCGTCGGTGCGACATTCGATCCCCAAGGCCCCCTGTGCGACGGCGGGATAAAACTCAGGGGGGTGGAGTTCGTAATCGATTTTCGTTCCAAAGCCGAGTCTTCGAAGACCGGCGACAGCCAGCACGATGGCATCGTATTCGCCGGTTTCTACTTTGGCGAGTCGTGTCTCAACGTTTCCACGAATGTCTTTCACTCTTGCTTGCGGACAGAGTGACAATACCTGGGCTGCGCGACGAGGGCTGCTTGTGCCGACACAAAGTCCAGCATTCAAAATATCGAGCGATTCGTTTTTGTTCTTCAATTTTGAGCGTTGTTCCGCTGAGAAGACGAGGGAATCGTATCTTGCTGCTCGTCTGGGAACTCCCGCTAAAATCAGTCCATCGACGGGTACAGTCGGGAGGTCTTTAAGACTGTGGACTGCCAAATCCGCGCGGTGGTCTAAAACCGCTTTTTGGACTTCCTTTGTAAAAAGACCGGTACCACCAATCTCCCCAAGAGATTGCGTTCGATTTTGATCTCCCGATGTGGAGATTTCAATTAACTCGAAACGACAATCGAGATGATTCTTCGAAAGCAGTTTTCGAATGTGATCCGCCTGCCAGAGTGCGAGAGAACTCGATCGCGTTGCAATCCGAATGGTAGATTGCTCGATCACTCCAATCCCCCGTTGGAATCGCTTTCTGTTGGACGGTGAGGTGATTCGGAAGGAACCGATGAAGACGGTTTTGTTGTCATGATCCCCGATTTCAGCGGGATTCTGTCATTTTGAAATCTTTTTGCCAGTTCTTCCTGAAGCAATTCTGGAGTCACTTTTTGATGGGAAGGAACCAGAACACCGCAAGACAGGCAATACTGAAACGCTTGATCGATTGTGATATTCAGATCGAGTATTTCACTGCGCGCGACGTGAATTGTGAAGCCAGTCATCGGCATGGGTGATGTCGGCATGAGGACGCTGACTAGTGGTTCTCCAGCAGCGGCGGCGATTTCCAATAAACCCTCGCTTGTGACGAAACCCAGCGACCATAATCCACGTCGAGGGTACTCGACAGCGACAACGCGGTTGTATTCCACAGTTCGCTCGGAGAAGACGAAGTCGGTAACCTGCTTGACCGAACCGTAGATTTGCCCAACCAAGGGGACCCGTCCAAGAAACGACGTTTCCATTTTCTGGACGAACCACATCCCCAACCGTGCGGTCACCAACCGACCGATGAAATACAATATGACGATCGCGATTGAAACAGCGACCGCACTCAACATCAACTCGCGTTTGAAATATCGAATGGTGACCAGTTCCATATAAAGCCCCGTTGAGGTCCGGGGCATGTCATTGGGTAAAAGTTTTTCCGAAACAGTTTCGTAATCTTCGAATGGAACAGAACGATCTCCGAAAGGAACGAATACTTGTGGCTCATCCTCCGACGATCTCAATTGAAATCGCACCCAGTCAACGGGAATCTGGTCTGGAAATATGGGATCCTTCTTTTTCGATTCGATAAACTTCTTTTGTAACTCTTGTCTGAACTCCGGTGTGATCCGGTACGGACGACGAGTGAAGTCCAGAGGTGGGAGTTTATCCCATTCCACAAATTTCCTGGGATCCGTCGGAACCGATCTATCGACGAAGAGCTTGGCGATGGTATAGCGAACCATTGTGCTGGTGGGATGGATGATGTAGTTGTTGACCAGGCTTCCAACCCAAATCAATATCACAAGGGTCAAAACGGGAGGCAGAGAGATTGCCAAACCTTTGAGAAAAAATCTGGTTGGCGTAGATCGTTTGACGGTTTTCGGGGCGGTTTCAACGGTGTTTTCTTCGTTCATAATGCAATTCTATCTCAAAATACATTAGAAACACACACTCGAACGAGAAATTGTCATCGTTTCGTCGGATGATTCTCAAGCCTGACCGATCGTTCCAATACCGCGTGCCAACACTGCAACTTCGACTCGAGATGCTTTTGCTGCCAGCAAAGTTTTCGCTGTTTCGTGTGCAGTTGCTCCCGTTGTGAGAACGTCGTCCACCAATAAGATCGATTTTCCCCGAACCTTTTTAGGTTTTGAGGTCTGAAACGCTTTGCTGAGATTCCGTCTTCGTTTTGAGGGTGGCAGTGTCGACTGGGCAGGCGTTTTACGAACTTTCGAAAGTATAGAAATACCAACCGAGACGTTCAAGCATGATGCGAGCGTGCGGGCAATCGTTTCTGCGGGAATGTGACGTCTCCCAAAACGCTCGGACCAACGATGAGGAACGGGGACGACGATGTCGAAGCGTTCAACCTTGAAAAATTCTCGACGAACTTCGTAAAGAAGTTGCGCAAGCGATGACGAAAATGGTTCTCCGTAGTTCTTTTTACTGCGTTGACAAACCGATTTCAACAACCCGCGATAAACGCCAAGCGAGACTGCCCGCGTGAAAGAAAACCGATCATTCCGACAATATGCGCACCCCCTCGAAACGTCAAGATGTGGTCCAACCGGTATCCCGCAGCGTTTGCACAGATCGCGTTCTTCGTGCGCAAGCAGCCTGAGTCGACAATCTGAACAGATCAAGGAATGATGAGATGCTTCGATTCCCTCGATCTCGACTGCGCAGAGTGAGCAAGTCTTCGGATAGAGCATGTCTACCCCTGACCGCAATATCGTTCTACTCAAACGATAGCTGGTTTTCGCAATATCAAGAATGGCATTCGACATGGACAGGTCCTCGATTGAGACCCGAACACATCCTTGCAAATAATTTGGGAAACCAGAGTTCCCACACGATACGATCTCCTCTCATATCTTTTCTCTTTCAATTTACTTCGCAGAATTTTATTTAACGTTCAAGATCATTTTTATCGGCCCGGTTCTACCATCCTTGCGAAATTCGATGGGGACGGTCATCTTTACTGCGGAAAGTTTACACAGCCCACTTTTTGAAGAAAGACAGGCACCATATTGAATGTGAATTTCCACATGACATTTTCCCGTTTTCTTCTCTGAGGGAATCTCAAAAACGATTTTGGAGTTCTCGATATTCGCCTTTCGAGTTTTCTTCAGTATTTTTTTCGAGATCAGTTCGTCTCCCGTATTGGAAGTCACCCGGTATTCCACAGGAAATTGTGAATTGAGTCGATAACCGTCTGCCAATTGCAGATCGATCTCGAATGAAAGGTTCTTGCTCGGTTGATGAGATTGAGATTTGACTGCAATCGTTCGCTCGGCATCGAGAAGTGCAAAATTACCTTTTGTGTCGATTTTCAGTTTGGGTGGTTTGAGGCCAGAGATCGAGAACTCCGAAACTTTTCCAGTTTTCAAATCGGCCAGACACAGACGATGATTATTCGTGTCGGCAATGTAAAGTTTTCCTCTGGCAATCGCTAGACCTTCGGGTTCCGAAAATTGCACCGGGTTGAGAGATTTTCCACGCTTGCCGTTTCCAAGCCAGGTGACGATTTTCGCTTTCGCTTGGGAAGTCTGGATTTTCTTGATTTTGTGATTGTAAGTATCAGCAACGTAAAGATTGCCTCGATGAAAAAGAACATGCAGCGGATGTTGCAGCCTCGCTCTTCCACCAATGCCGTCGCGGTCGCCAAATTCGAAGAGAGCTTGTCCTTGAATCAAATCGGACGGCCCCACGAGTGTGGTCACCATGGGGTTCTTGCCGAGCGAAATTTTTCGAATGGCCGAACCTTCGCTATCGGAGACGTAGAGGTTTTTTCCATCGGTAGAAATACCGGAAGGTTGTGCGAACTCGGATGATCGTAACGTTCCGTTTCTAATATCCTCACGACCGTCACCGGCGAAGATATGAATTTCGTCGCGACCCAACTCATACGACCAGATTTGGTGCGGCCCTGCCATCGCGATGTAAAGCACCCCGTCCACATGTACGATATCCCACGGACTGTTGAGCGGCGTCGAGAGAAGTTTACCACCCCGAGTTCTTCGACGGTCTTGCATACCCGTTCCCGCAAGTGTCGTCACTTTTTTTGCCGACAGATCGATGATGCGAATCAGATGATTTTCTGTATCGGCGACGTACAACTTTGTTCCAACAAGAGTCAAACCGTGTGGATGATCGAAAGTTGCATTGCCGAACTTACCGTCTGCATGGCCGATGGTTCCGGTACCGACAATGCCGATCAGTCTTCCGTCAAGATCGGAAATGACGACGCGATTGTGATTGGAGTCCGAAATGAAAAGGCGGTTCGATTTTTCGTCAGCATAAATTTTCCCGGGATATCTCAACGGAGTCGGTTTCACTTTTTTTCGTTCGAGATCAATATGAAACGGCGCGCGATCCAGCGTTTTTTTTGCTGCGTGGTAATCGATCAACAGTTTGATATTGGTATCGAGAACATCTCGTAAACCTTCACCCGAGGCGTACCCGCACAAAAAACCTTCGGGATCGATTAGTGCAAAAGTCGGCCACGATCTCGCTCCGAATTTTGTCCAAACCTTCATTTTGGAATCGTTGATGACGGGGTGCTCGATCTCATAACGCATGATCGCTTGTCTGATGTTTTCGGATTTTTTTTCGTTATCGAATTTTGCAGAATGCACGCCGATCACGACCAATTCTTTGCGGTATTTTTTTTCGAGATATTTGAGGTCGGGTAGTACGTGCATGCAGTTGATGCAGCAATATGTCCAAAAATCCAGAAGCACGACCTTTCCGCGGAGGTCTTTAATGGAAATCGGACCGGATGTGTTTAACCAGGCTTCGCCACCGTCCAGGCTGGGTGCGGGAATTCGACGTGGAAATGGGTTTTTCGGTCGTGCGACGTGTTTCTTTTGCGGATCGAGCACTTCGTTTCCGGAACGAACGGAGACTTCCGCAAGAGGCTGGCTGCCCAGAGGCGCAAGACCTGTCTCCAAGAGATTCTCAGCTTGAACCTCTTCTATTCGTCGCGATTCTTCATCGGCTATGAAATAAATCCCCGCCAAGCTTAAGATGACGAATAAAATAAAGGATGTTTTTCGCATTATTATTCCGATGGAGCGGCTTAAGTCACTTTTTTCGCGGAAAATCGCAGGTAAAATGCGAAAACGGTCGCCTTGAGAACGTACTATTATACATACCAGTCTCTAGTTCTCCAGACGAAGGACAGAGAAATCGACAGGGTCGCGTGAAAATCATTCTGTCGAAACGCGCAATCTGGACGCTTGAAAGGAAAGGAAAAAACAATGACAGGATATACAGTCCACACCGGTTCGACCGATAAATTTTCAGCAGGGTGGGATCGAATTTTTTCGGGGTCTTCGAAACGGAACGAGAGCCAGAAACCTCTGAAGAAGTCGAAGTCACCAGCGAATTCTCCGCGAGTAAAGAAGAGTAAAAAAAATCGATAACGAATCCTGCATTGGGGTTGCTTTATGAAGATTTCCGCCCCAGTCCTTCAAGAAGTTTCCCACTTCTCTGCTCTTGCAAAAATCACAACTTAAAGTTTATTTACAGAACAGCGAAAGAGATGAATCCCAGGAAAATCCTTGCAATCGTTGCCCTGATGGTGGTTGGTTCGGGAATATTTTTATTCTATGCATTGGTCGATGACGATGCGAAAAATGATCTCCCGAAAATTAAAATCGGTGAGAACACTTTTCATCTCGCCAGTGAGAAAGAAATGATACTTTGGGAAACCGACCACATCGCCTCGATTGTGGAATTACGGTTGACACCGTTTCTCCTATCGGCCATTCAAGAAAAGAAAAAAAATCAGCTCAATCGTCTTCTGAAGGATTCTGCGATCCTTTCGGTCTCCAAAAAACAAACCTCATTCGTTCTCAATCCGAATCGTTCAAAGATCAAGAATGACATTTCTCACCCCGATACGAATATCCAGAACCGAGAAGAATTCGTTACTTTTCTGACAAATCTTTACGGTGAGATCAAAACTGCCAATTATGTCAAAATTCTTCTTCTATCGGTCGAAAAAATAAACGATTCCCCCAATCGGTGGCGGGTGGGATTCCGCTTTGTCGTCGACGGGGCAGGTCAGGATCAACTCTTGCATCACCTGAGTTCGGATCATCTCATTGAACTCGATATTCTAGACGAGAAAAAAATTACCGAAGATCGCGGTATCTCCCGTTGGTCGGTTGTGGACATCGAAAAATATCAAACCGAAACGTTCTTTTTCGAGGAAGCCACGAATGAGTACAAACTCAACGAGATTATTCTGTTCGACGACTGGATCTATCAGGAACAAATGAACAAAAACCGAAAAACCGGAGACGAGTTGAAAAAAGAGAAAGTGAAGGCTTTCGACAGTCAAATTTCAGTCATTGATTTTGACAACGATGGATTCCCGGATCTTGTGGTGGCAACCCCAAACGGAGTTCCCATGCTGTATCGAAATAATTCGAATAACGGTTTCCAGAATATCACTCCAGACTCCGGATTAACGAACTGGAACACCGACGTAGGGACGCAGAAAAATCTTTGTTCGTGGATCGATTACAACAATGACGGATTACCCGATTTGTTACTCGGAAACTCTTTTTTCAGGAACGACGGTGCGGGGAAGTTTACAAATATCACAGCCAAATCTGGTATTACGATCCAGCATGGATGCTCCGGTGCGGTCGTTGCCGATTATGACTGCGATGGATTTCAGGATATTTACCTCATTTACGACAGTTTCGATACTTCATCTATTCATGAAGAATCGTGGGTTTCCACCAATTCGATTTATAAACGGAACGTTTTACTACACAACGAAAGAAATGGGAATTTTCTCGATGTCTCTTTGACAAGTCACTCCGACGGCGGACAAACCGCAACACGGTCAGCCGCGTGGTTTCATTACAATGAAGATAAATTTCCCGATCTCGTGCTAGCGAACTATCTCGACGAAAGTGAAATTCTCGTCAACAATGGCGACGGGACTTTCAAACAATTAAGTGCCGAAGAAGGAATTTCACCCTTCGGTTTCAACACAGGCGTCTCGGTTGGCGATTTCGACAACGATGGAATCTCCGAAATTTTCGTCAACGGCTGCTATTCGGTACCGGGAATCCGTCAACTCGAATTATTATCTCCAAACGATTATGCCCAAGGAACTTACAACCGCTTACAACGCATGGTGAGAGGTAATTTTCTCTTTAAGAAAAACTCCCGGAAGGGACGATATTCCGATCAGGCGAAAAAGTGGCAGGTCGATCGTACAGGGTTTGGATTCGGTTCGACTCTGATCGACATCCAAAACGACGGGTGGCTCGATGTGTATGCGACAGCGGGATTGAAGAGCTTTAATCGCTTCGAAATCGATGGGGCTGCAAACTGGTGGAAGGGAATCCTCATCTCCCCCGAATTTCGTTACTCAAAAATTTATCCACCCAAAAGCATCGAGAAAAAGTTCGATTTGGATCTGGGTGAGTTCTGGGTGATTAACCCGTTTTTAATCCCTGCCTACCGAAAAAATCTCTTCTCGTATCAGAGAAACCGTTTTTTTCTGAACGAGCGTGGGAAAAATTTCGTCGATGCTACTTTCGCTTCCCATGCTGACATCGATTCCGATTCTCGCTCAGCGATTGCTGCCGACTTCAATCGAGACGGCGCGTCCGATCTGCTGGTTTCGTCGGTTGGTGGAGGCCCATTGCGATTGTTCCTCAATCGACTACCTCAACAAAACCGAATACGTCTCGACTTGACCGGTGTCGAAAGCAATCAGATGGCGGTCGGTTCGAAGCTGATCGTGCACTGTGCCGATCGAAAAATCTATCGTGAGTTCTTTCCCGCAAACGGCTTCCAAGGAACGGGATCGTCGGAATTGCTCATCGGAGTTGGCAAAGCCAAGAAAATCGACAAACTCGAGATTAGGTGGCCTAACGGCAAAAAACAGGAATTTCTCAATCTCCCTGTCAATAAAATCATCTCACTAACGGAAGGAATCGAAACATTTCAGTCCGCACCGTTTCGGAAGAATAAAATCCTGAAATAATCGAAACTCGGACGAGAAACCGTCTTGGCGAAAAGATGATCAATCATAAAAAAAACCGACGATCC
>Ga0114931_10005789_pt1 | contig 15287 bp, 17 predicted proteins | sample 2SBtaG_FD_89579 | JGI IMG/M metagenome (GOLD analysis project Ga0114931, IMG submission 89579) | Deep subsurface microbial communities from Kolumbo volcano to uncover new lineages of life (NeLLi) - 2SBTROV14_V59a metaG | ecosystem: Environmental > Aquatic > Marine > Volcanic | place: Kolumbo...
AGGTGTCTTGATTTGAATCTGAACTGTGAAATCCTGGTCAGCATCATGATACTTGGAGTTGAATGTAGCTCCAGGACCAGCCTGTGTATTAGATCTGCGGTTCTCGAAAGTACGGGCTAACTCAATGTAAGAGTCATCAACATAAGGACCATCAATTATACTGTTGTAGCTGGCAATGAGATGTTGACCATCCCTGAACTGTAGACCATACCCTTCTACCATATCAGTCTCTACAACCACTGGGGCGTAGGTATGGTGCAGGGTCATGTGGTTACCATTAGTAGTCTGATCATAGCAGATAGCTGAGCCATCATTAGCTAAGAGCCACATCTTCAAAGTGGAGCTAATGGCAGCCCCCTTGTCATAGATCCTCTTATCCTTGTTAGATAAGATATCTGTTACATCACGAGCCTCATGCCAGAACCTGATCTCGCAGATACTTGTTCCTCTTGGTGGTGAACATGCCCAGGGTGATCCTCTACCAACAGATGTAAGATTAGTCAGAGACTCTACAAAGATATTGAATCCTGGATTCAACCCATCTGACTTGACTGCGGAGCCGTAGTTGCCCCGAGCAATAAACTCATTGAGAACAACAATATCTCTACGCTTGGGCTTATTGTCCGTGACATCTTTATCTCGATTGCCCAGAAGGTCATCCTCTCCTGCCCAGACGAGACCAGCGGGGACTGTAAAGGAATCAGTTGATATGCCGTCGATGAACAGCTCCACTTTTCTAGTCGAGGAAACGTAAACGATGGCGACATGTTTATATTCCCCAACTGTGTAAACGCCTCCCGTGTAAACGGTCTTATCAAACTCATAGACACCCGTGGTTGCATCAAAAAACCCGAATGCAGCACTGATCCTCAGATTACCGCTCTCAATCCTATAACTGACGGCAACAGCGGGGATAGCAAGCGTTATCTCATTTGTAGAGGACGCATCTTTAGTAATCGAAGAATCGTTTACGTACTGCATCCGGGAACCTAGAACCGTTTGATCATAAATGTAAACACCATGACAGTCACCAGGCAAGCGGCATGAATCAGTGCTGCCTCCTAATGGTTGGTACATCTGCCTGTTTACAGAGTTCTCAATCAACTCCTCTTTATCCCCAGTAACAAAGCCAAACTCCAAGCTCCAATCTCTTGTCACCTTTGGCTGAACAGTGTCATCCCAGCGAACCAAACCATAAGAGAGAGGAGTGCGGTATTGTGGGAGATACCTATTGTAGACAGGGTTGGCTTGATCATATGGCACCAGTGCAGTAGAGGTATCTACCAAGGTAGGTGTGTGCTTAGCAAGCATGTCACCATAGAATGCCTCAGTCAGAACTCCATCTCCTACGGATGCAATGAAGTTGGAAAAACCTGGACGACGAAGGGCCTTTTGGTCAGGGAGCCTGAAGTTAGTAATGTCCCTAAGCAGTGTAGGAGGCAGCCTGGAATCTCGCAGGGTCTTGTTGAATCCCTGTAGAGCTTCCCCTCGATCCACAATATCCTTGTTTCTCCTCTTGGTTGTTGGGCGATTGTACTTAGGACTAACCATTGAACCACCAATCATCTGCGCCCCAAGCATTGAAGCTGGGCATACGGCCTGGACCGTCAGGACCATCTACTCCGTCAGATTCTAGGAACATACCAGGGACCCAACCATCAGGATCATCCGCAGAGAAGGAATCATCAGAGGCAAGCTCCTCGACCTCTGCTACTGTGCGTTGCTTAAACTCATCCAACCTGCTATCACCAATGGATGTGCAGATCTCCCAGCATGTGGCATAGATGATGATAGTCCTAGCCTCTTGAGGTAAGAAGCTAATGTCTGAAGTGGTGTCCAGGTTTTGGAAAGAGAAGAAATAGAGACCACGAAGAGTTGTAGTCTCTGTGAGGAATGGATAGATAGCAATGTAAGTTCGCCCCAGTTTGTCTGTCCCAGACTGTCCTTTGTAACTAGGAAGTGGATCAGGCATGACTGTGTAGATAGGAGTAATCCCACCAACAGGAGTCTCCTGGAGTCGCAGCTGTTCAAACCTGTAGAGAGGAATGTATTTGTAGCGTCTGCGAGGGTCCTCTACATTATAGACTAGCTGCATCTTGGCAAAGTCATCAGGCACTGGGAAGTAACCCACTGTGCTTGTGAAAGACTTGCCTACTTCAGTAGTGCCTAGATAAGCAGCGTCTAGCGTGATGGTTGTTCCAGTGACATCAGTGACCATAGATCCCTTAGTCAGCCTCCCTGTCCAATCACCAGGGTAAAGCATGTGCCGGAGCAAGGTATGGTGAGAGGTAGTCCAGACTACGTTGGTGACCTGGTTAGATCCTTCCGTGAAATCCCCTGTTCCAGTGACCTTGCCCAGCACATCATATGTTATAGGTCTGATCATGAAATGCCAGGTGGGGCGTTTCCTCTTGATCAGTTGTAAAGCTCTATTCAAGCGAGCACCAACGAAGGAGTCCTTGCTTGTTCCTTCAAAGCCGAACTCATCCTTGATCTCTGCAAGAAGTTCTCCATAGGTGTATTCCTTGATAGACATTAGTTACTCAACCCTAGCACTTTGTTGCGTGCTGCTTCGATGCAAGCATCCTTGCCAATAGATGCTGGTTTACCTGCCTTGACGATAGCTGCTGCCCTACGCATCTTAGGATCATTGCTGATCAAGCTGCCCATCTCAGGGTCTCTCTTGATACTCTCCAGCAACTCCTCGGCTTCCTTATAATCTGCCCATTGCTTCTTCCGGTCTTTCCTGATCTGCTTAGCAATCTTCATGATCTCCTTCTTCCGCTCCTCTCGGATAGATTCTGAATCAGTGCCAGAGAGATAATCAGGAGGACCCATCAACACTCCAGAAGCTGGAATGTGTATGTTACGATCTCTATTTACCTTGGCATCTTGATGCTCAGCTCTCTGCACCTCAGCCAGCTTACGTCTAGTAGCTGATGGAACATAATCACGGAACCCAGGAACATCAGGCTTGATAACAGAAGTGTCATCCACGGACAGAGGAGTGGTAGACTTCCCATTGTTATCAATGTCTGAGAGCCCAGTAGCATCAGAAAACGAAGTATTGTAGTCAGGGGTGCTCATCGGTATGTCCAGAGTAGATTGGTGTCTGCACCAGCACTTGCATGATGAGTAATCTCATAAGCAGCAAAAGGTCCGGCGACACCTTCTAGGATGAATTCAGTAAAGGTAGAAACTTTGAAGACCATCTGACCAGTATAAACAACAGCAGGGGAACCAGCTGCATAAGTCTTGTCAGTAGTAAATGTATCAGCAGTGACTGCGGTAATCTGTTGGATGCCAGTGATAGCTCCTCCAGCAGAAGTCACGAAGATATAATCATCAACAGCCAATCCATGAGCTACCTTCGTGAACTGACAAGAGCCAGCATTGTTGGCATATGACAACGAACCTAGAGCGCCATGATAATTAGCAGCACCAACCTGGAGGAGAGCAGTCTTACCTCCTGGGTCCGAGTGAATGAATCCAGCAAGACCTACAGGCGTAGTGAGGGAAAGAGTGAGGTCTGACCCGTTCATGGCCTCCACTGTCTTAGATGATAGATAATTCATAGCACTCTCTTTTCAATAGGAATGGGGAGACTCTGTGTCCTCAATGGGATACCTGTAAGATCTCCTACGTTGATGTTGTCCTGGACTCCTCCAGTGTTCCAATTAGTGGCAAAGCCAGTGCCATAGCAGTATGACAGTAGGTATTGTTTCTCTCTGATAGGAGCACTTTGCAGAGCCCCAATGTCTCTTCCTGGTACAGCATAAGCACCAGCTGCTACAATCCCATATGGGTTGTTATCAGTAAGCAAAGAGTTGAATGTGAGCCTAACCACATTGCCCATGATCTTAGCTGATGCAGGTGATGCTTCTTCAACTCCATCAGGACGATGTGCAATCCAGTGAGTCATGTTGGCAGTCCCACCCTTGAAGGACAGCCCATCTCTAGCTCCTTCGATGTAGACATCCACGATGTCAGAATCCGCCGCATCTTGGTCAGGGTAGATCACCTTGTCAATCCAAGGTCCACTGCATCGTCCATACTTAGTAACACCATACTGATTATATGCAATCTGATAGGCACATCTAGTAGCCAGTATCTCGTAGCCAGCACCATCTAAGTGATAGATGTTAGTATTTGCATCATCATGTGTAAGATCATAATGAGTAGCAGCATACCTGGAGAGAGGATGGGTTCTATCATCCAAAGCTGTGCGGACTTCTGCGTGCTCAAGGTTAGCTACGATTCCAATCTCGGTACGACCAATAGGAATGGTGTAGATAACCATGGCCCCAAAGATCGTGTATAGCTCATCAATAAGGCCCTTCATGGCAGAGTCATAATCAGATCCAGCTTTTGCGCCAGCATCATCTATGATGTTTGCTTGTACAGCATCTGTCTCACCATGGCACCAAATCATGAACTCTACTTCATCTACATCATCATGGAAAGCCTTGGCTAGTAGAGTGGTGTGACTAGTAGCATCATTAGGATACCAGTACCCAGTGGCAATTATATATCTCTTGCGGAGTGCTGATCCTGAGACTGCCAAGTTGACCAGAGCTACTGGAACTCCAATCAGATTAGATAGCTGGGCACAGAACTTAGCAGCACCTTGTCCAGTAGCTGGCTGTGTATATGCACCTGTCTGATCTGCAACTGAAGTGCCTGCTTGCCACACAGCTCCTGAGCCTTTGGTGTTCCACTCAGATAGAAGTGACTGACCACAGCCAAGCACATCTACACCAACAGACCATGAGACAGAACCGAAGGTGGTAGAGTCCACCACTGTCCCAGCAGCATCTACGATACGGATGCTAAGAGTAAACCAAGCTCCAGGAGATCCACTAGGGACATTGATCATGTATCCACTGTAAGCACCAGCAGACACAGAGACAGCACCTAGCTCCTTCCACTCTTGGATTACAGTAGCACCTTCAGTGACCCTGTAATGAGCAGATGTCCCACTGCCTACGTAAGCACCAGCTACCTTGATGGATGCTCTATGGCTCTCGGTCGAACGTTGGTAGATCCGTAGATTTGTAGGACCTGTTGTTATGGTGACAGCCATCTTACCAAAGACCGTAGAAGATTAGCCAAGATGCAGTAGTAGGTGCCACAGCAATCTCCAACTCAAAGACTCGGATACCAAAGTCACGGGTAGACAGGCGCACAGCACTATCACTAGAGCCATACAAGAAATCTCCGTATGGATCAATGAGCTTGATGGGTCCACCAGTGATGTCCCCAAGAATGCCATGCAAGATAAGACCACGACCCCCGTGCAGATGAGCGAGGCCCAACTGACCGGAGGTCGCTGTTGAGTGGAATGTCTGGAGCATTCTACTGAGGGAAGACGTTAGCTTCCACTGACGGTACTCCACCATACAAAGCCTGCTTAGCGAGCTTCGTGGATAGAGGATAAGTAGCCGAATCTACTGCGCGACGCGGACTGATCCACATCACCGTACACCAAATCTGCCTGGCAGAGATGACTACATCTGCCTTATCTTTCCAGGTGATCGTGATCACGGAAGAGTAGAACCCAACTGAAGGGGTTGTTACCACTCCAAGGATATCTACTACTGGATAATCACCAGAAACATGACCGAACATCGGAGTAATGATCGGAACTACATTACCCAATGTTGCATCTGCTGGGAATGGAGGGTTAGGAGTCATCCTTACCTCACCATTACCCCAGGAGGTTCCATCTGTATCATCTCCATTCCAGAGACCCACAGTGTTACCAGGACCACTGGTATACTTAGTCTTGCAGAAGAAGGCACTCGACACGCCAAACAGCATGGACGAGACCGGAAGATCAGAGTTGGCCATCTCTCTCATGATGGGCCTGTTCCCTGAAATCCCTCCCTTCGACGGACCAAGATCCAAGTAAGCAGTCCGACTGTTAGTGCCAGCCATGACTATGCACCACCGAAGCCAGTAGCAGCACGGTCGAAGATGTAAGCAGCAATGAGATCTCCAGCAGCAGCTGAAGCCTCTAGCGACACACCAAACTCACCCGAAGCAGCCACACCATCAGTCCAATCGCCTGAAGCATCAGGACCAATCTTCTGGCCAGCAGCAATAGCAGCAGCAGCTCGCACGAAGCAGAATCCGCTAGTGATTACCTTGCCAAACGAGCCTTCACCAGTAGCAGCAGCTGGACCCTTGGTCATGCCTTCAGTAGCAACACCAATAGTCTTGAGATCAGCAGCACCAGCACGAGTACATAGAGGATGCTTGCCCCCAGTGTTAGGCGCAATGCCAACACCAGTAAGGACGAGTGCGACAGCCTGGCCTTCCAGGATGTCATTACCAGTAGAGGCGTCATTGAGACGGAAGGTTTCACCCCCGTTCCCAGCCTCTCCATAACCTAGAGCAGAAACCATAAGGTTACCTCCTTATACGACTGTCATTACGCCCTGGAAGCGCGAGTTGTTCAGAGTCATGTTGCCAGCAACAAGAACCTGAGCAATACGGCCATCCTGGTCGATAGGAGTCTTGAACGGTGTCATGACGAAATTCCGCTTCCGGTGAATCGTCATGTTGATGAAGTTAGAATTGAGGACATAACAACGTCCAGCAATAGCCTGTTCATCCCACATCATTGTGATGCCCTTGAACTTCAGGTTTTCAAACCCAACGTCCAACAGCTTCGTGTCCATGATCCTCTGCTTACCAGCGTTCTGGTCTTCGTAGAGTTCGTAGATATCCTGAGTAGTCAGGATAAGATCAGGACGAGTCAATCCCTTGGAGCAGGTGTTGATGAAGCTGCGGAGCTTGCTCGTAAACTGAGCAGAGGGAACCGCAAGTTCCACCTGGTTACGCCAGAAGGGATAAGTAGCACGATCAATGCCACCAACAGTACCTTGAGAAGCACCTGCAACAGCCTCAATGAGATTGTCCAGTCCAAGGAAATCCTCAGCACGCTTAGTGCTGGCATCCTCCCAAACCTTCTCATTCAGGTATTCCTTCATGGAAGCCTCAAGGTTGGTGAGCTTCCGTTTCAGAAGATTGAACACAGCAGACTTGCCGTCGTTCTTCAGTTCCTCCTGGCCGGAGATAGACACAGAACCAGCAAACTGCTTCCATGTATAAACAGCTGAGGTGAACTCATCTGTTGCCTTGACATTCAGCTTGCCCCAACCGGAGTAGGAGCGCACTGTGTCGTTCTTGGTATATTCGAGGGGTTCCTCGATTTGCTTACCACCAGCTTCAGTCTTGACCCGCCCGTTCGCTAGGAACCAGAAGACAGCAGGATTAGCCTTGAAAATGTTATCGGCAATCCTGGGTCGGATAAGCTGAAGGGTCGTAGTAGCAATGCTGTCGAAACTCAGCGTCATTATCTACCTCCCTGCTGCTCTTCCTTCATCTGCTCGATTCTCAGTGCTTCAAGGATAGCAGTGTCAGCTGCTTTGTCAGGACTACTTATGGCCTTGATCTTATTTTGAGCTTCCGAGATGGCTTCTGAAATAGAAGATCCTTCAGAGTTTGTTGCTCCTCCACTTCTTTCAGAAGTCTGAACAGGAGGAGAAGCATTCCCTGCCGGACTTCGAGCCGAGATTCGGTCTCGGGCGAATGTTACTGCTTGTTCCACAGTTAGGCCAGGGGCCTCTGCAAGAATTTTCTGTGCCTCAACCTGGAGGTCAGGAGGGGTATCAGGGGCCTGAGTGGCATTCTGCAAGGCCAGCTGATTAGCAATCTTCATGATCGCATTCTCTACATTGGTGAGTCTTGTGTCAGACATACTGTTCTCCTCTCCTCCCTTCTGAGGCTCATAGACCTCTCCTTGGTGGCCTTTGATCTCAGCGATTGCTCGATCCAGGATGTCCGGATGAGACTCCAATACCTGCATAGCCCTGGCCCGTTCCAGCATGTTGTTCATCTGCTCAGGGGTTACTTCAGTTCCATCAGGCAGCTTGACTGATTGATCAATAGGCTCTTCTGCGGGGGGTGTTTCTTCTTCCTGAACAGGCTCTTGCTCTTCAGCAGGCTCCTTATTCAGATCATTCAGAGCTTCCTCAAGAGGGTTCTTGGGATCTGTATCAAACCCCTTCTCAAGGTTCTCCCTCTGCTCAGCAGTGAGAGTATCTCTGCTATCAGCTTCTGGACTTACATTAGGGTCATTCAAACTCGGTTCCGCCATGATCACTCCTCTGGGTCTGGGTCTGCTGGAAGGTTGATAGATTCCAGAAAATCTGACATCTCCTCTTCCGGTGGTAATTCATCTTTGGGATCTCGGACAAGACTCTTCTTATCCTGCTCGATCTCATATAAGGTCTTCTGGTTCTTGGGCTTCTGTGCCATGTTTATCTATGTGCTCCATCACTTTCTCAAGGTTTACATCATCCTCCCACTTGTCTCGATCCCCACCCCTACGCTTAGGATGCGAGATAGAGTCCATGGTACAGCCATGTTCTTCAAGCACTCTGTCCCTCTGTTCAGGCCCAGTAATCTCGATGGGCTCTCCTGTAATGTCCATCTCTATGTAAGGCTCGAACTGACGAGACTTGACCACATTGCAACCCTTCGGCCAGAACTGTCTAACCTCCCGGTCCCCACACTTAGGGCAAGTATACACTCCTGTAGGTGCTTTACTGATGGGTCTTACTACCTCAGTTTGCCAGTCACAAGACCAGCACATGATAGCGTAAGTAGGCATTAGATACCAAGCCCCTCCTGCGGCGTAGCAATTCCATTGAGATCAGGATTGTTCTGAGCAGATACTGCTGGATTGAGGCCCATGGACTTCATCTGTGCAGTGAACTGGTTCACAGAATCACCGAGCAAGTCAGCAAACTCCATATGCTGATCCTCATGCCGAGCCAACAACTGCTGGAAACTAGGATCAGAATTCTTATAGGCATCACTGTTCTTGAAGTTCCTGATGACTTCAAGCTCTGCCTGATGGTTCTCATCTGGCTTAGCTTCGATGTATTGCCCATCGTTGAGCATAGTCATGATCTCCATCATCTGCTTTAGCCTATCATCATCAGTGTTGTGCATGATGCGGCCACTATCTACCTTGAGAGAGTCTAGCCACTTCTCATAGATTACATCAATGCGTAGGTTGGGAACAACCTGGAGGAGAGACATGCTGAATTGTAGGATGGTAGTCCACTTCTGGTTGAGCCTGTTCTCGAAGGGACTGCGGAAGGAGTCTACTTCAATGTCAATCTCAGGCATCATGGCCTTCTCGAAGTCAGAGAAGCCTTCATCCCATGGGATCGGTCCAGTCTCACCCACCACATTTTTGACATAATCAGAGTCAGCGAACTCCTTGAGCACTGCTGTAATCTTCTGGATGTCCTCTTTCAGGAACTCTCTAACGATGTCAATGTGCTCTCCCTCGACGATCTCACTCATGTTCTGGATGTTGCGAGCTTCAGTAGCTGTGCGGATGCCAGCTTGCTGCTGCCTGTTCCTGCTCGATCCAGACACTCGCTCAGTCAACGAGATGAGTGGAGAGAGGATAGTAAACAGATCGTGCTGAATAGGGGTAGCTGATTGCCTGAAGAAAGCATCTCCAGCTCTACCACTCTTTACAGCAATGGTAGTGCGGGGGGCTCCCTTATCCAGGTCTCTCATTACCTTCTCAGGATTCTCTACCGCAGACTTAGTAATGATATCTACAGGACCCTGGTTAGCAATCTGATCGACTGCTCGACTCATCACAAAGTTGATAGCCTGCTGTAGCTGATACCAAGCCTCAAACTCAGAGATAGGATAGTCACTAGGGATTGAATTCAGCTCGAACTTGTGAACAGGCCAACCTGGGAACTCCCTTCCATAGAAGTCTGCCCATGGGATCGGCTGACGGATAGGCACCTTAGCTCCATCCATGAGCACAGCCATTTGCTTATACATCTTGAGGTCTGGCTTATTGCTACCAGTCTGTGTGGTAGCTGCAAGCTGATGCACCCATACCTCATAGATAAACACCTGGTCCTCTTCAACCATGGTGTCACGATTGTTCATAGACCGATTGCCATCTGAATGAGCTGTAATCCCATCTCTTGTGGTCACGAACTTCGTAGCATCCAGATTCTTAGGAATCTTATAGCGAGGATCGAGATGCAACTCTGACAGGCTCTTGAGGTAGCGAATAATTACATACCTACAGGAACCACCATAGAGATCCCTCCCCTTGGCCTGATAGTCCACGATTACATCCTCAGTGGGAACCCACACCGAGGACACCATCATCTGCTTAGCCCATTCCGAAGGACCTGATCCAGCCTCCGTCTGTGGTCCTGCTCCGACATCTCCTGTAGCACCTCCTCTCGCAGTAGTCTGTCCAGATTGCCCAGCTTGGGAGACAACAATCTTCTTCCATCCCTCTCCGCTGATGATCGCGTTATTAGTGGTTCTCTTGGTCTCTCGCTTATACCCGTTTCTACGAATAAGATTATTGAGGAACTTTTGCCAAACAGGTGCTGACTCTGCATCCTTCTTACGTCTAGGGGTGGTGACTACTGTAGGCTCCTGAAAGAAGAGAGTTGGTAGCTTAGCTCTCAGGTGCGCGTATGCGAGGTTGATTGTAAGGTCTACTCGTTCAGCTTGCTTGCCCCTCCTTAGCTTGAGCTGCAACCCCTGGACTGCTTTCTTCCAGGTTGTTACCCGTCTCTTGAACTTGGTCTCATGCTTACGAGACTTCTCAATAAGTTGGAACAGATACTCTGTCTGCTCCTCATTCAGCTTAGTTGTCCGCTGTTCGTCTGTAATGAATTGCATCAGTACAATCCTGCTAGTTCTAGTTCTGCGTCTGCCATGAATGCTTCTTCATCCCAGAACTGCTCTTCCTCATCCACCATTTGGGTGATGTCCCCATAGATGGCATTGATGGAAGCTGGCTCTCTACTCTCGCTAACTACCTCGGGAGCATCGAAATACAGTTCCTGAATCGAAGCCAGTGCGTCGATTATGTCATCAGATCTACCCTTGTCAAACGTTGTGAGTTCTTCTTCTAGTACTGCATAGTCATGGAGACCATCTACTACCCAGAAGTCCCCCCTCTCAAAGATAGGCTGCATATCCCTGATTCTCAGGTTCTTGTGCTGCTTGCCTCTCTTCAGCTCAACCCACGGGACGTTGACCTTGTTCTTGGTAGACCATCTCAAGAATTCCTTGTAGATAGTCTTCTGGAATGCCGTGGTCTCAACTCCTACTAGCTGAGCCTTATACTTGTTAGATAGATGAGCAATCTTCTCCATCAGCGAAAGAGGATGGTACTTACCTCTATCCATCTCCCTTACATACCACCTACCTTACTCATTGATCCAAACCACGACGATCACAGTATGGTCAGGAGTCTTACTATCCTCCTCACTCATATCCACAGCAATGAAGTGGGCTAGACCTGAAGGGATCTCCAGCTCGTGGCAGCGATTGATCTGCTTGCGCTTGAAGATAGCTGTGCCTTCTGGCACTGGATTCAGCTCGAAGTTACATGCAAACTGATAAGAACCAATCAACTCCTTAGTCTCAGCTAGTTCCTCTTTGTCCATCCGCTCTGGCCAGATGGCATCTCCTTGCTTGTTGTAGCATGGTCTTCGATACACCAGAAGATGTGGCTTCTTTCCTGCTTCCCTTCGCTTCTTCTCTCGTTCAATTTCACGAGTATAGAAGTCACCAAAGTGCCAGGGTGTTCCCGTAATACGCATCCTAGACATTGGGGAGACCCGCAACTGCCACGCATCTCGGAACCACTTGTAGGTCTTCTCACATTCTGCAATCGTGTTGGTGTTGTCATCGTTCACCGCATCATCAAATCTAAGGATATCGAAGTGCTTGGACACCATCGACGATCCAACGGACATAACCTCAAGGCTAGACTCCTTGACCCACTTGGTCCTTGCTGGCCAGTCGATCTTCTCGCTAGTCCAGGAGCACCGCTTCTTCGTATCCTTATCTGCTAGATCATGGCAATACTCTGGAAATAGCCATCTAAGCACCTCATTCACCTCGAAAGCCATGCGTATGTCTTTGAGGATTGAGGTCACATTGTCTAGTTTTGCACTGATTAGTGCCTGAGTTTGGTTAGGGTTGATCAAACCTTCACGGATTGTATCCCCGATGACCCACATAGAGGTCTTCAAGTGGAATCGTGGGCACTGCCACAGGGTATACAGCTTGTCCTTGCGCTGCATCCAGACTCTAGCCATCTCCCGATGCAGCTTGCTGTTAGTATCTCGCATGTTCAGGATAGAATAACAGAGGAACCACAGGTCATCACGACACCTCTGCCTTAGTTCCATGCGGACTGCTTCCAACTTCTGGGTAGCAATGGAGGTATCACCACTCAGTAGCTTATGTAAGAACCTCCTAACCTTACTATTCAGGTTACGATTCTTTAGTTGTGGATTTCCCGTCAACTACAAACTCCGCATCAGTGATGTTCTCTGAATCTTCCTGCTCTGCCAGTAGCTCAGCTAGTGGAAGTTCTAGGTGATCAGTCAATGAATCAGCAATAGCCTTAGTCTTATGTGGATCATTCAGCAACGCATGTGCATGTGCATGACCAACGATGCCCTTATGTTCGATCTCAGACTTGGTGTTGCTCTTGCCCTTGATGGTACGTCTAAGCTCAACAGTTGCTTTCAGCGCAGTAGATAGATCCTTGATGTCCTTTAGCTCTGCGCCATTCTCCATCTTCTCATCCATCGTTTGCTCGATCAGCAACTCTAGTTTCTCAGCCAGACGATCATGTGAGATATCAATGTCTGGACGATGCTTCTTCAGAGTCTTGGTTACTTTCCAGTATAACAAGGACTCTCGCTTGGCCCTAAGCTCGTCCCATCCCCAGATCGTCTTCCAATGATAGATGATATCCAGGGGGACGTTGACAGCGCGGGCAACTTCAGAAGGTCTCATTAGCTTTACAACGTAGAGCTTACGAGCCTCCTGAAGTTGAGCGTAGGAAGTAAGGTGGACCTTCCCGTTGGAGTTGAGATAGTCGAGGAGAGATTCGTATGTCCACTCCCCTCGCTCTAGATCAACTCTAACCTTCTGCTCCAGTTCCTTCTTCTTCGCCTTCCGACGCTTCCGGTCCCTCACTCGCCTCCTCCTCTTCTTCTCCGATGGGGGCAGTGGTTCCGGACCTCTCTTCCTCGGCCATGTTCTGCCTTGGCGCATACTCTAGTCCTCTACGTTCGGCGAAAGCCTTGGCTTCCTCCTCCTTACCAGCATCTTGCAATGCCTTTACTACGTCTTCTTCACGCATCTTTAGCTCCTTCATAGGATGACAGATTGATATAGTTCTTGTCAATGGCCTTGAGAGCTACCTCTGCTTTCGCGGCCAAGATGGGATCAGTAAACTCCCTAGCAAGCATCTTTGCAAGGTGCCAAGCAGGAAGTCCCCATTCATGATATGCAGTGTTCTTAGCATCTGCACAGACAAGAGTATTGTCCCACTCAGTATAGACAGTGCCCTTCCCATCCCACTTCATAGCCTTACCAATCCTGTTATTATCCAATGGATTGAGAGCAAATTGAGCCAAAGAAGAGACCAGATAGTAGGCTACCTCTCTCAATTTGTGGCTCAGAACATCATCATTCTCAAGACTCTTAGCTCCAACCATAATGCCATTGATCGCAATAGCATCTTCCCAAAGGATCAGTTCTACTGGACGGATATGAGTGTTTCCATCATTTGTGAACAGTCGCATTCCCATCAACTTAGTTACATCAGGAACTGGATTCACTTCGTAGAACTCTTTGACCAGACGTTCTGCCCATACCTTGAGACGAGCACGCAGCAAGTCCCCAACGAAGGAGACCCTAGCAATGCTCATGACTCCAGGGATGTATCGGCCACAAGCTCTCCCAGCTGTAGGCCAAGTGTACTTAGCAAGGGCATGTTGAGCCTTATGCTCACACTCAAACCTGGAGGCCATGGACCCAGTAAGCAGCACATGCTCTGAGATAGCAATCCCTGAGTAGTGCTGATCATCCTCGCCGGTCCAGTCCTCACCAATAGGATTACTCCATCCCAACCTGTAGGCTCGATCAGGGGAGACATTGGTGTTGTAGTGGACACGTTCATCCCAGCTTACATACTTAGGATGCTTCTTCGCTTGGAAGATTGCACCACTAGGCTCGAAGTAGTGGTTGATCCTCCTCACCTCCTGATGCACAGCAAGCGATTCCTTATAGAGCAAAGTCATAGACCTCTGCTCCAAAGCATCGAGGAACTTCCACATGCCGAAGCCAAACTGCTCTCCAGTTCCTCCTGCTCGACTGCGAAGAATGTAGCCTCTGTTCACGAGTGGGTCCATGTCCAAGTGAACATCAGGGTGCTTGCCCTTAGCAGGAGTACCATAAGGTCCCCATTCAGCAGCCCAATCATCCAGTGGACAGATCATAGCTGGGCCATCATGAGCAGCTAGGACAGTTTCAGTATCTTTGAATTGAACACCAACAGGAATCAAGGCACCCTGGTAGCGCACACCCCCTGCATCGTTCATCATGTTGGTATCGAGCAGATCTACCTCATGGACATTGTGGTATTCCTCTCGTCCATAGATCCTGGGCAGTGCGTTCAAAACCTGGAGGGTAAGCTGGAGAGGCATGTAGATGGATTGGGAGAGGTCCATCTTATAGGCATAGAATGTAAGCTCGATGTCCAGATGCTCACAACCATGCCCGAAGTGGGTCCACATCTTACCCACACCAAGAGGTGTCACACAGGTCCACTCCCAGATGCTGTAGTATTTGTTCCTACTTACCTGGAGAGAGAACTTGAACTCATAAGGCTTGCCATTGACGATCAGCTGCACTTGAGGCAAACCCATCTTCTCCATAGCTTCGGAGAAGAACGGACCCATCTTAGCCTCGATCTCGGACGGTTCGATGACTGACTCTACAGGTCCATCCGTGTAGCGAGGGATCTCCACCAATGCGCTCATGACCCCACCTTGAGGGTGAAAGGCCAGCTCGGGCAGGTTCATAGCCTCCCCATCTGTGGAGTAAGGATACCCATAATGTAACCACTGAACTCGACGCGAAGATGTTGGATTCAATCCATACAGTTTCATGACTGCTCCTTATAAAAAGGAGGAGTCCAAGTAGACGGAGGGACTACTCGGACTCCTCGGCCGCTGTAGAAGAGGAGATCGACTGCGGCACAGATTCCTCTGATGAACTTTGATCAAAGATGTCTTCTGAATCCTCGCGTGTCCAGGACCACTGCTGTTTCTTGAATCTCCAAGTATTGTCCTTGGACCCTGATTCATCGTATCTGATGTCCATCAGGTGGAAGGACCCCTGGG
>Ga0114931_10005790_pt1 | contig 15286 bp, 13 predicted proteins | sample 2SBtaG_FD_89579 | JGI IMG/M metagenome (GOLD analysis project Ga0114931, IMG submission 89579) | Deep subsurface microbial communities from Kolumbo volcano to uncover new lineages of life (NeLLi) - 2SBTROV14_V59a metaG | ecosystem: Environmental > Aquatic > Marine > Volcanic | place: Kolumbo...
CCCATCAGGATCAGGAACTCGCCCACGAAACCGTTCAACAGGGGCAGCCCGATGCTCGACATCGTGACCACGCCGAAGGCCACGGCGAAGACCGGCATGACGCGGGTCAGACCTCCGAAGTCGGCAATCTCGCGCGTGTGGCGTCGCTGGTAGATCATGCCGACCAGCAGGAAGAGGGCCCCGGTCGAGAGACCATGGTTCACCATCTGCAGGACGGCGCCCTCGAGACCCTCGAGGTTCAGCGCAAACGTGCCGAGCATCACGAAGCCCAGGTGCGCGACCGAGCTATAGGCAATGAGCTTCTTCACGTCCGACTGGACCATGGCCACGAGCGAGCCGTAGACGATTCCGATCAGCGCCAACGCGAACACCACGGGCACGAACTCGATGGCCGCTACGGGGAAGAGCGGCATGGCAAAGCGAACGAAGCCGTAGGTGCCCATCTTGAGCAGCACTCCGGCGAGCACCACGGAGCCGGCCGTGGGCGCCTCCACGTGGGCGTCGGGCAGCCAGGTGTGGAACGGGAAGATCGGAACCTTGACGGCGAACGCCAGCGCGAAGGCGCCGAACAGCCAGGGCTGGGTCTTCCACCAGACCGCCTCGCCCGCGAGCGGGACGACCGTATCGAGAAGACCCGGGAGCGCGTCGTTCACGCCGGGGATCCGCACGAGATCGAGGTTCAGGACGCCGGTCTGCTCGTAGTGCAGGGAGTAGAGCACGATCGCCGCGACCAGCATCAAGAGCGAGCCGGCCATGGTGAACAGGAAGAACTTGATGGCGGCGTAGATCCGTCGTGGCCCACCCCAGATCCCGATGATGAAGTACATCGGGATCAGCATCACCTCCCAGAAGACGTAGAACTGGAAGAGGTTCAGGGAGAGGAAGGCTCCGATCATCCCGGTCTGCAGGAACAGGTTGTGGAACACGAAGCCCGGCACGGACTTCTTCACGTCGTCCCAGGCGGCGAGCAGGACGATCGGCATCAGGAAGGCCGTCATCACGACCAGCAGCAGACTGATTCCGTCCAGACCCATGAAGTAGTTCACGCCCCAGGCCGGCAGCCAGGGCACGTGCTCGACGAACTGGTAGCCCGTGGTCGTGGGATCGAAGAGCGCCCAGAGCCGCAGGGCGAGCAGGAAGACCAGCGTGGTCGTCGCGAGCCCGACGCCGCGCCACAGGTCGTCGGGGACGTTCAGTCGCGAGTTCAACACCATCAGCGTCAAGCCCGCTCCGAGCGGCAGGAAAGTGATCAACGAAAGCAGATGGGTGTCGATGATGTTCATGACGACCGGAGCATCCAGCCGAGCATCGCGAGCGCGCCGACGATCATGAAGAAGAGGTAGCTCTGGGTGAGCCCTGTCTGGGCATATTTGAGGCCGCGCGCGGCCAGGGCGCGTACGGCGGCCGCGCTGCCGTTCACCACGCCGTCGATGCCGGCGGCGTCGATCCCGCGATAGAGGACGCGGTCCGAGACGGCGACCAGGGGATGCACGAGGACGGTGTCGTAGAGCTCGTCGACCCAGTACTTGTTCGCCACCGCTCGGTACAGTCCGGCGGCTCGCTCGCGAATCCGGCCCGGGATCTCCGGGCTCCGCACGTACATCCACCAGGCGAGGCCGGCGCCCACGACGAAGGCCGAGACGGCCAGCGCGACCAACAGCCACTCCACCGAGTGCTCGACGGTGTGGACCGCTCCGCGGGACAGCGCCGGCTCGAGGAAGTGGTGGAGGCTGTTCGATCGGGCGATTCCCAGCAGGTCGCCCCACAGCTGCGGCGGCGAGAGCAGGCCGGCCACCACCGACAACGCGGCCAGCACGTAGAGCGGATACATCACCGTGTTGGCCGGCTCGTGGATGTGGGAGCGGAGCTCGGCGGGCGCCCGACATTCGCCGTAGAACGTGCGGAAGTGGACGCGGAACATGTAGAAGGCCGTCAGCACCGCCGTGCCCAGGCCGATCCCGTAGAGCCAGAGGTGGCCGGGGATCTGCTCGGCCGCGAAGGCCGAGAGCAGGATCTCGTCCTTGGAGAAGAAGCCCGAGAGCAGCGGGAAGCCGGAGATGGCGAGCACGCCGACGCCGAACACCCGGTGGGTCTTCGGGATGTAGCGCGCCAGGCCGCCCATCTTGTCCGTGTCCTGCTCGTGGTGCATGGCGAGGATCACCGCGCCAGAGCCGAGGAACAGCAGTGCCTTGAAGAATGCGTGCGTGCCGAGGTGGAAGATGGCGGCCGAGTAGCCGCCACAGCCGGCGGCCACGAACATGTAGCCGAGCTGGCTCACGGTGGAATAGGCCAGGACCTTCTTGATGTCCGTCTGGGCCACGGCGATGGTGGCAGCCACCAGGGCGGTCAGGGCGCCGGTCCAGGCGACGACCGCCGAAGCGCCGGGCGCGGCCGCGTAGAGGAAGCTCATGCGACACACCATGTAGACGCCCGCGGTGACCATGGTGGCGGCGTGGATCAGGGCGGAGACGGGGGTCGGCCCGGCCATGGCGTCGGGCAACCACACGTAGAGCGGAATCTGGGCCGACTTTCCGCACGCTCCGACGAAGAAGCACACACCCACGAGCGTCAGGAGCTTCCACTCTCCGCCCCACGGCATGGCCACGGTCCGGTCGGCCAGCAGTCCGATCGCGGTCTGGATCTCGCGGAACTCGACGGTGGGGTGTCCCACCTGGGCCAGGGCCGCGAACAGCACGAAGATCCCCACGAGGAATCCGAAGTCGCCGATCCGGTTCACGATGAACGCCTTGCTGCCGCAGTAGGCGTTCCACTCGTCGCCGTACCAGAAACCGATCAACAGGTAGGAGCAGAGGCCGACGCCCTCCCAGCCCAGGAAGAGCACCAGGAGGTTGTCCCCGAGCACCAGCATCAGCATCGAGAACATGAAGAGGTTCAGGTAACAGAAGAAGCGTTGGAACCCCTTGTCGTCCCGCTCGTCGTCGTCCATGTAGCCGATGGAGTAGACGTGGATCAACGCGCCGACCCCCGTCACCACCAGGCTCATCACCGCCGAAAGCGGGTCGAACAGCAGCGAGGCCTCGGCCACGAAGCGGCCTGCGCCGACCCAGGTGTAGAGGTCGTCCACCAGCACCCGGCTCTCGACCGGGTAGGAGAGCAGCTCCCCCAGCGCCAGAATCGCGACGCCGAAGGAGAGCAGCACCGCGCCGCAGCTCACCGCGATGACGCCCGCCCGGGGAAGCGGCCGGCGCAGCAGACCGATCATGACGCCATGGAAGACTGCGGCGGCCAGCGGAAACAGCGGGATGAGCCGCAGCAGCTCGCTCGTGTGCACGCCCTCGTTCAGCATCCGCCAGCGCCTCCGCTCACCATTTCAGGAGGCTCACGTCGTCGACGTTGACCGTGTCGCGGTTGCGGAAGAGCGAGATCACGATGCCGAGCCCGACGGCCACCTCGGCGGCGGCGACGGTGATGACGATCAGGACGAAGACGTGGCCGTCGTTGTTGCCGTGCATCCGGGAGAAGGCCACGAAGGCCAGGTTCACCGCATTCAGCATCAGCTCGACGGACATCAGGATGACGATGACGTTGCGGCGCACGAGCGCGCCCACCACGCCGATGGCAAAGAGCACGACGGAGAGATCGACGACGAGATCCATGGGAATCGCCACCTCAGTCGAGCCTCCGCTTGGCCAGCACGACCGCACCGACGAGGGCTGCGAGCAGCAACAGCGAGGTGGCTTCGAAGGGCAGCAGGAAGCGTGTGAAGAGCGCCGTCCCGACGTCGCGGTAGCCGCCGAAGCCCTCGGGCAGCCGCGCGACGGCCTCCGGCAGCGCGCCGGGAACCGCGGCCACGAGCTTGCCCAGGGCGAACAGGACGAGCAGCGTGCCGAGCGCCTTGACGAAGCGCTGACGCGGCGGCGGGAAGTCGTCCTGGCGCAGGTTCAGGAGCATCACGACGAACACGAACAAGACCACGATGGCGCCGCCGTAGACCATGATCTGGAGCGCACCGACCAGGAAGGCATCCATCAGCACGTAGACGGCCGCCAGGGAGACCATGGTGATCACGAGGCTCATGGCCGAAGCCACCGTGTTGCGAAGGTTGAGCACCATGGCCAGAGCCGAGCCCACGGCGACGGCTGCGAAGAAGTAGAAGAGCGCCAGCTGGATACTCATGCGCCGAGCTCCTTCATCCACAGGATCACCGCGCCCGTGACGAACACGTTGGCGAGCGAGAGCGGCAGCAGGATCTTCCAGCACAGGTCCATGACCTGGTCGTAGCGGAAGCGCGGCAGGCTCCAGCGGATGGTCATCTGCAGCCAGATCATGACGATCACCTTCGCAAGGAAGGCCAGGAGCTGGAGGACGAGCGCGAGGCCGGTCGCGAAGCCGGTCCCGAAAGTTCCTCCGATGCCGGAGATCAGGGTCTGGGTGTCGAGGAACGGAATCGACCAGCCGCCGAGGAAGGCGGCCGTCACGATGCAGCCGATGACCGGCACCTCCAGGAACTCCGCGGTGTAGAACAGGCCCCAGCGCATGCCGGAATACTCGAGGTGGTAGCCGGCCACCAGCTCCGACTCCGCCTCGGGCAGGTCGAAGGGCGGCCGCTTGTTCTCGGCCATGATGCAGGTGAGGAACATGACGAAGCCGAGGGGTTGGAGGAAGATCCCCCAGGTCGGGAGCTGCAGCCAGCCGAGCCAGGCCGGCAGCGTATCGACCACGCCGAAGTGCTCGAGAAAGCCGAGCAGGCGGAAGGTCGAGTCCTGGGCGAGCGACATCTCCTGGAGCGAGAGGGTCTGGAAGCACATGAACAGTCCCACGACGGAGAGCCCCATCGTGACTTCGTAGGAGATCATCTGGGCGGAGGCGCGGAGGCTGCCGAGCAGCGCCCAGTTGTTGTTGCTGGCCCAGCCGGAGATCACCGTTCCGTAGGCGGCGATCGAACCAACGGCGAAGACGAACAGCAGGCCCCAGTCCACGTCGGCGATCACGAAGCTGAACGGGCGTTCGCCGCCGAAGTCGTAGACGCCCGCGAAGGGAACGACCGCGAGCATGACGATCGCCGGCACGAGCGAGATGACCGGCGCGAGCAGGTGCATCACCCGGTTGGCGCCCTCGGGAACGAAGTCCTCCTTGGCGAAGAGCTTCAACACGTCCGTCAGGGGGTGCAGCAGGCCGAGCACGGTGATCCCGGCGAGGTCGGCCCGGTTGGCGCCGACGCGGTCCTGGATGAGGGCCGACTGCTTGCGCTCGACCCAGGTGATCAGGGGCAGGAACGCGCCCATCACGACCAGCAGGACGAACAGGATCTTGCCGATCGTCTCGGCGATCACGCTGCGCCCTGTCCGGCGCCGAGGCCGAGCGCGGCGGCGATCCGATCGAAGGCCTCGGCCTCGGCCACGGCGGCGCCGCGCGGCTCCACGGCCGGTCGGAGCGACTGCACGAGGCCGTCGTGGTTCGTGAAGTGGCCAGCCTTCTCGGCGGCGTGTCGCGCGGGCAACACCACGTGGGCCACGCGCTCGAGGGCCGAGTGGTGGGTGTCGAGCACGATCAGGGTGTCGAGCCGCTCGAACGCCTCGATGCCCCCGAGCTGCCGGGCATCGACCAGGTCGTGCCCCATCACGATCATGGCCTCGAGCCCGCCTCCCTTGAGGCGGTCGAGCACGGCCGTGGCGTCGCCGAAGCCCAGGCGGCGCGCGCCCTCGCCGTTGGCGGCCTTCTCGGACTGGACCAGCAGGTCGTCCGCGGCACCTTCGAGGGTGGCGAGGCCGCGGTTCTCGACGCCGAGTCCGTCGAGCAGTGCGACGAACGCCGCGAGATCCTCGTTCGTCCCGTGGCCCGAAGCGATGGCGCCGATCACGCCGGGCCCCTTGGCGTCGGCCAGGGCCCGCAGGCGTTCCGCGGAGCGGGCGATCGCCTGCTCCACGGAGGTCACCTCGAGCACGCCGAGCTCACCGCGCACCAGGGCCCGATCGAGCCGGTCCGGCGAGCCGATCTCCCGGTAGGACATGCGGCCGTCATCGCAGATCCAGGTCTCGTTGACCGCGTCGTTGCGCCGCGGCACGTAGCGGTAGACCTTGTTGTTGGCCGTCCCGAGCCAGACGTTGCAGCCCTTCGCGCAGCCGGTGCAGACTCCCGGCACGTCCTCCAGGAACCAGACGCGGATCTTGAACCGGAAGTCCTTGGTCGTCAGCGCGCCGACGGGGCAGATGTCGGCGACGTTCATGGAGTAGGGGTTGTCGAGCTCGAGGCCCGGGAAGGTCTCGATCTTCGATCGGTCGCCACGCCCGAAGACCCCGATCTCGCCGGTCTGCGGCACCTCGCGACAGAAGCGCACGCAGCGGCGGCACAGGATGCAGCGCTCCTGATCGAATACGATGGTCGGCCCCAGATCCACCTTCTTCTTGGCCGCACGTCGTGGCTCGCGCGTGCGCGAGTGCTGGACACCGTACTCGAAGGCGTAGTCCTGGAGCTTGCACTCGCCCGCCTGGTCGCAGATCGGGCAGTCGAGCGGGTGGTTCACGAGCAGCAGCTCCATGACCCCCTCCCGCGCCTCCCGCACGGCGTCGGTCCGCGTGCGGATCTCCATGCCATCCTTGATGGGCGTGTTGCACGCGATCTGAAGTTTGGGGACGCCCTCGATCTCGACCTGGCACAGGCGGCAGGAGCCGTCGATCGAGAGCTTCGGGTGCCAGCAGTAGTGCGGCACGTCGACGCCATTCATGAGCAGACCCAGATCGTCGAGCGCCTGGAGGATGGTGCGTCCCTCCTTGGCCTCGTGCTCGACGCCGTCGACCGTGATCTTCGCCATGGTCTACAGCTCGAAGCTCTCGGGGAACGGGCACTTGCCCTGGCGCAGGTGCTCCTCGAAGTCCTCTCGGAAGTGGCGCAGGAGGCCCTGCACCGGCCAGGCCGCGGCGTCGGCGAAGGCGCAGATCGTCTTGGCTTCCATCTTTCCGCACACGTCGAGCAACAGCTCGAGATCACCTTCGGCGCCGGCCCCGCGCTCGATGCGTTCGACGATCTGGTTGAGCCAGCCGGTGCCCTCGCGGCACTGGGTGCACTGTCCGCAGGATTCGTCGCGGAAGAAGTAGCTGACGACGCAGGCGGCGCGCACCATACAGGTGCGCTCGTCCATCACCATGATCCCGCCCGTTCCGAGCATCGTCTTGCGTTCCCGCAGGTGCTCGTTCGCCATGGGCACGTCGAGCTGTCCGGCGGGCAGGATCGGCATGGACATGCCGCCGGGAATCACGCCCTTCACCTTGTGGCCGTCGGGGACACCCTGGGCGTGCTCGAAGACGATCTCGTCGAGCGGCGTCCCGAGCGGAAGCTCGTAGAGGCCCGGGCGGACCACGTGGCCCGACACGCCGAAGATCGTGGTGCCGGGACTCTTCTCGGTGCCGAATCCTCTGAACCAGTCGGCTCCGTTCCGGAGGATGTGCGGCACGTGGGAGAAGGTCTCCACGTTGTTCACGGTGGTGGGCATGCCGAAGGCGCCGAACTGGGCCGGGAAGGGCGGCTTCTTGCGGGGCTGACCCTTCTTCCCCTCGAGGGACTCGAGCAGCCCGGTCTCCTCTCCGCAGATGTAGGCGCCGGCTCCCCGGTGGACGACGACGTCGTGGCGGAAGCCGGTTCCCAGCACGTTCTCGCCGAGCAGCCCGGCCGCGTAGGCTTCCGCGACGCAACGGCTCAGCTGCTCGGCCGGAAAGGCGTACTCGCCGCGCACGTAGACGAAGGTCGTCTCGGAGCCCGTGGCCCAGGCGGCGATCAGGATGCCCTCGAGCAGCTGATGCCCACCGCGCTCGAGCAGGATCCGATCCTTGTAGGAGCCGGGCTCGGACTCGTCGGCGTTGCAGACGAGATACTTCGGCTGGTCGCCGTCGGTGGGCATGAAGGACCACTTCATGCCGGTCCCGAAGCCGGCGCCGCCGCGTCCCTGGAGCCCGGATTCCTTCACGAGGTCGATCACCTCGGCGGGCGCCATCTCGGTCAGCGCCTTGCGCGCCGCCTCGTAGCCGCCGTGCGCGCGGTAGCCCTCGAGCGTGCCGAAGGCATCGTCGCCGAAGTGCTCGGTCAGGTAGCTCGTCGTGTAGGGGACGGTGAGCATGGGATGCGGGCGACGCCTACTCGAGGGCGTCGAGGATCTCCTTGGCGCGGCCCTCGTCGAGGTTCTCGTGATAGGTCTCGTCCACACGCATCATCGGGGCGTATCCGCATGCGCCGAGGCACTCCTCGTGAGCGAGGGTGATGCGGCCGTCGGCGGTCGTGCCTCCCGGCTCGACGCCCAGATGGGCCTCGAGCCCCCGGAGCAGCCCGCGCGCCCCGCGCAGCGAGCAGGGCAGGTTGGTGCAGACGTAGACGTGGTGCCGGCCGCCGGGCCGGTCGTGGAACATGTTGTAGAAGGAGATCACCTCCATCACGTCGACCGGCCGCAGCTCGAAGATGCCGGCCAGCTCGGAGGCGGCTTCGGGCGAGATGTAGCCATGCTGCCGCTGGACGAGTCGCAGGGCGGAGAGCAAGGCGCCGCGCTTGCGGGGATAGCGGGCGATCTCGACGTCGATGGCCGAGCGGGTCTCGGGGGAGATCGTGGCGGTCGGCTCGGAGCTCACCACTCGAGGGCGCCCTTCAGCCAGACGTAGGCGAGGCCGACGCCCAGCACCAGCACGAAGGTGGTCATCTCGACCAGGCCGAACCAGCCGAGATCCGTGAACAGCGCCCCCCACGGGTAGAAGAACACGGCCTCCACGTCGAAGACGATGAAGAGCATGGCGACGAGATAGAACTTCACCGAGAAGCGCTGGTGGGGCGAGACGATGGGGCTCTCCCCGCACTCGAAGGGCTCCTGCTTCGAGTCGAACTTCCGGCGGGGAGAGAGGAGCTGTTGGACCCCGAGCATGACGCCGGCCACGGTCAGCGCGACGGTCAACAGGAGCAGGACGCCGCTGTACTGGGCCAGCATCGAGAGAGCCCCTCCAGGCTCGGGTCAGACTCGGTCGGGTCCCACGAAGGAAGCTCCCCCGAGCGGGCGGGGAAACTCTGGAACTCTGCGGGGTCGTTACGGAAACGCGGCGCAAGGTAGCCGTGGCCGGAAGGGCCGTCAACGGCCTCGAGAGGGCCGGACGAGGCGTTTTCCGCGGTGATACACTCGCGCCGTGTCCACCCCCGTCGCGGTGCTCGGTGCCGGCAGCTTCGGCACCTGTCTGGCGATGCTCGCCGGCCGCGAGCACGACGTCACCCTCTGGGCCCGGGATCCGGCGACGGCGACCGCCATGGCCGAGAAGCGCCACAATCCGCGTTACCTGAGCGATGTCGAGCTGCCCGAGCGCGTGCGCCCCACGTCGGACCTGGCCGAAGCCCTGGAGGGGCGCGAGCTGGTGATCGTGGCCGTCCCCAGCCACGGCGTCCGCGAGGTCATGGGCCGCGCCCGCCCGCACCTCGATCGGGAGGCGATCCTGGTGTCGACCGTGAAGGGAATCGAGGTCGAGACCGGCGCCCGCATGGACGAGGTGCTGCGCGAGTCCCTGCCCGAGCACCTCCACCCGCGGCTGGTGTTCCTCTCGGGGCCCTCCTTCGCCCGGGAGATCGCCGACCGCAAGCCCACGTCGGTGACGCTGGCTGCGGAGGAGGAGACCTACGCGATCTCGGTCCAGACCACGCTGTCCTGCCCGTGGTTCCGCTGCTACTCCCACGACGACGTGGTGGGCGTGGAGCTCGGAGGGGCGCTCAAGAACGTCGTCGCCATCGCCGTCGGGATCTGCGACGGCCTCGAGCTGGGCATGAACGCCCGGGCGGGGCTGATGACCCGGGGTCTGAACGAGATCACCCGGATCGGCGTCCGGATGGGCGAAGCCCACCACGTTCCTCGGGCTCTCGGGCATGGGCGATCTCCTGTTGACCTGCACCGGGAGCCTCTCGCGCAACCGGACGGTGGGTCTCGAGCTCGGCCGTGGCCGCAAGCTCGAGGAGATCCTGGCGGGCATGAACCAGGTGGCCGAGGGGGTCCGAACCACCCACGCCGCCTGCCAGCTGGCCGACGACCTCGGGGTGGATGCACCGATCATGCAGATGACCCGTTCGATCCTCGACGCCGAGATCGAGCCGGCCCAGGCGGGGCGGCGACTGATGACCCGCCAGCTCACCAGCGAGCACGATTTCAGCTCGTAGAACCAGGGGTTATGCGAGGTCTCCGGCGCCCCGGCGGGTTCTTTGCGAACACGTTCGCCGAGTGTTCCCAGGGCGCTGGCTGGCGAAGGCGCGCGGGTTCGGTACGCTGGCCTAATTGAAATCCGTTTTCAATTAGCACCCGACTCGAGCTCGCCTCGGCCCTTCGGCCGCGGCCGACCCAGGAACCCAGCCCGTGCCCGAGAAGAGCGACGCCATCGGCCTCGACCGGCTCCAGCCGGGCGAGGCCGGCCTGGTCCAGGCCGTCGAGGCGGAGCCCGCCCTGGCGACCCGTCTGGCCGACCTCGGCTTCTGCCCGGGCACGCCCGTGCGGGTGGCCCGCCGTGCGCCCCTGGGCGACCCGGTCCTCTACGAGCTGCGCGGCTACCAGATCGCCCTGCGGCGCAGCGAGGCCCGCCGGATCCGGGTCCGGGCGGGGCGCCGGTGAGCGAGGCGACCGCTCCCGGCGCGCTGAGCGAGGCGACCGCTCCCGGCGCGCTGAGCGAGGCGACCGCTCCCGGCGCGCTGGCCGCGGGGGCGCCGGATCGGCTCGCGGAGGCCTCGCCCGAGCTCGTCGAGGCGCGCTCCCCCGCCGATCTGCGGCTCGGCCTGATCGGCAGCCCGAACTGCGGGAAGACGACCCTCTTCAACGCCCTGACCGGCCTGCGCGCCCGGGTGGGAAACTACCCGGGCGTGACCGTGGAACGGCGCGAGGGCGTGGCCCGCCTGGGAGGCCGGCGCGTCGAGCTGGTCGATCTGCCCGGCACCTACGGCCTGCGGCCCGTGAGCCCCGACGAGGAGGTCGTCGAGCGGCTCCTGGCCGGCAAGCTGGAGGGCGTCGGCGCCCCCGACGCCCTGCTGGTCATCGCCGACGCCTGCGCCCTCGAGCGCTCGCTGCTGCTGGTGGCCGAGGTGATGGCGCTCGGCAAGCCCACCTGCCTGGTCCTCACCATGGTGGACGAGCTGGCGGCGCGCGGCGGCCGGCTCGACGTGGCCCGGCTCGAGGCGGCCCTGGGGATTCCCGTGCTGGCGGTGGTGGGGCACCGCGGGCTCGGCCTCGACGCGCTGCGGGCGCGGCTGGCGAGCCCGGAGACCTGGGAGCGCCCGGTCGTGCCCCCGCCCCAACCGGCGGCCGAGCGGGCCGGCTGGGTGGACTCGGTCGTCTCGGCCGTCGTGCAGCGACGTCCCGGCCGCCACCGCCTGACCGACGCCGTGGATCGCGTGGTGCTCCACCCGGTCTGGGGCAGCCTGCTGTTCGCGGTCGTGATGGTGACCTTCTTCCAGGCGATCTTCGCCTGGGCGACCCCGGCCATGGACGCCATCAACGGCCTGGTCGCGGCGGGCGGCGACCGCGTGGGCGAGGCGCTGCCGCCCGGCCTGTTCCGCGACTTCCTGGTCGACGGAGTGATCGCCGGGGTCGGAGCGGTGGTGATCTTCCTCCCCCAGATCATGCTGCTGTTCGCCCTGCTCTCCACGCTCGAGAACCTCGGCTACATGGCGCGCGCGGCCTTCGTGGTCGACCGGCTGATGGGACGGATCGGGCTCGAAGGCCGCTCGTTCGTGGCGCTGCTGTCCTCCTATGCCTGCGCCATCCCGGGAATCATGGCGACCCGCGGCATTCCGTCGCCGAAGAACCGGCTCGTGACGATCCTGGTGGCGCCGCTGATGACCTGCTCGGCGCGGCTGCCGGTCTACACGTTGCTGATCGCGGCCTTCGTCCCGGCGGCGACGGTCGGCCCTCTGGGGGTTCAGGGGCTCGTCCTGCTCGGGCTCTACCTGCTGGGCTCGCTCTCGGCCCTGGCGGTCGCGGCGGTCCTGAAGCGGCAGGTCGTCGGACCCGAGCGACTACCCTTCTACATGGAGCTTCCGCCCTACCGGGTCCCGACCTTGCGGCTGGTGCTGTGGCAGGTGCTCGACCGCGCCTGGGCGTTCCTGCGACGGGCCGGAACGATCATCCTGCTCGTCTCGATGGTGCTCTGGGTGCTGCTGACCTTCCCGCGCAGCGAGCCGCCGGCCGAGGCATCGCCGAGCGAGGCCGCCAGCTACGCCCTCGAGCACAGCGTGGCGGGCCGGATCGGACATGGCATCGAGCCGGCCATCGCCCCGCTCGGCTTCGACTGGAAGATCGGCGTCGGGCTCGTAGCCAGCCTGGCCGCCCGCGAGGTGATCGTGGCGACGCTCGCCCAGATCTACGCGGCGACGGGCGACCAGACCTCCCTGCGCGACGCGATCCGCGCCGATGTGGACCCCGCGACCGGCCAGCACGTCTTCGACCCGGCGACGGTGGCGTCGCTGCTGGTGTTCTTCGTCTTCGCGCTGCAGTGTGTCTCGACGCTGGCGATCATGCGGCGCGAGACGAACTCGTGGCGCTGGCCCGCCTTCGCCTTCAGCTACCTGCTGGCGCTGGCCTGGGGGGCGAGCTTCGTGACCCATCGGATCGTGTCGCTGGTGGCCACCCGAGGCGCCGCCTAAGCTCTGGGCCTCGTGTCGCGCCGCCTTTCCGCCGCCGTGATCGCCCTGGCCACCTGCGTCCTCGCCGCGGGCTGCTTCGGCCCGCACTACGTGCGCGAAACCTACCACGAGGACCGCGACATCGAGATCGTGCTGCGCGGCCGCAGCGACGTCGACCCGGGCTACGACCATCCCGCGACGATCTCGGCGGTCCGGATGAGCCACATCCTCGCGAGCCTCGACGTGCGCTTCCACGACCAGGAGAAGAAGAACGCACGCACCCCGGTCGTGCCGGTGGACGTCATCTACCCGCTCGGCGAGCTCGTGAGCGGCGCCCTGGCGAAGGCCGACTCGAGCCAGGAGGTCGTGGTCTCGGCCCAGATCCGGTCGCGCAAGCTCAAGCTCTTCACCGAGAAGCGGCTCACCTCGTTCATCGTCTACGTGAAGGACGATCGGCTGGTGTTCCACATCGCGCGCGTGGGCTTCCCGACTCCCAAGAACCCCAACGAGCGCATCCACGAGCCGAAGCCGGGCCAGGAGTACCAGGATTTCAAGGTCCTGCCCGGCAAGGCGATCGTTCCGATCGCCCGGCAGGCGGTGGCGGTCGCGTGGCGCGACCCGTCCTTCCGCAAGGACGATGCCATCCGCCTGGGGCCCGGCGGCCGCGTGAAACGCCGCACCGTGCTGCTGGAGGAGCCCGAGGCGGAGGCCCCTCGCGACGCCCCCGGAAATACCGTGGACCTCTCGAAGCTCACGCCGGATGCCCTGCGGAAGCTCGCCGACCTCGAGGAGGAGCGCCGGCGCGGAGACGTCGACGAAGCCGAGTACCGGTCGCGGCGACGCAGGATCCTGGCCGAAGGCACCCCCTAGTTGCGCACGGGCTGCGCGCCGGCGAAGGAGCGCCATCGCAGACCGTGGCGGCGCCATGCGGCTCCCGTATCCTCTCGCGTTCTCCGCTTCCCGGCCGATGAGTTCGGAACCGCACGCAGCTCCCTCCCGGGACCGATGAAAGCGCGCCCATGATCCTGCTCGAAATCTTCGTCGTCGCCATCGTCGCCCTGCTGGTGGGGCGGCTCGCTCCCCAGCCCTGGCGAGGGCGCATCTTCAATCTCCTGAAGCTGTACCTCACGGTCCGCATGGTCTGGCTGCTGCTGGCCTGGCCCATGAAGACCGAGAGCGGCGAGGTCGTGCCCGCCTGGCACCTGGTGCTGGCCGTCCTGCGCCAGATCGACGCACGCACCTTCTGGAGCTTCGCGGCCGTTGGCGCCGTGATCCGTTTCAGCGGCGTGCTGGCCTCCATGGTGCGCTGGCAGCTCGTGCTGCTGGGCCAGGGAATCGAGTTCCCGTTCCGCCACATCTTCGGCGCGTTCCTGATCGGCCGCGCGATCGGCTTCTTCCTGCCGAGCACGGCGGGCCTCGACGCCTACAAGCTCTACGACGCCTCGCGCCTGAGCGGCCGCACCGTCGAGGCCACCGCCGGGACGGTGCTCGAGAAGGTGCTGGGCGTGACGGGCATCTTCCTCACGTTCCTCGTGGCGCTGCCCTTCGGCTACACGATCTTCGGAGAGAACGCGAAGGCGGTGGTCGCCGTGACCGTACCGATGTCGATCGGGATCATCGGCGGCCTGCTGCTGGTGCTCTGGTACCCGGCCCTGGTGCAGTGGGTGCTCGAGCGGCTGCCGATCCCGGGCAAGGCGCGCCTCGAGGGCGTCGTGCTGCGCATCTCGAACGCCACGGCGGCCTACCGCGACCGCAAGGGCCTGGTGCTCGGCATGCTCTTCATGAGCTTCCTGATCCACTTCACCACGGCCTCCATGTACTACTTCATGGCGATCGCCGTGGGCGCGGGGGCCCAGGCCGTCTACTGGCCGATCGTCTTCGGCTCTGCGATCCAGATCTTCGCCACGGTGATCGGGCCGACCATCGGCGGCCTCGGCGTGCGCGAGGCGGCGCAGCTCCTGACCGTGGGCGCGCTGATCGGTCCGGGTGCGGCGATCGTCTCGGCGACGCTGGGCTTCTGGGTGGGCGAGGTTCCGACGCTGTTCGGCTTCCTCTTCTGGATGGTGCGCGGCGACGACTACCGGCCCGCCTACTGCCGGGTGAACGGCGACCAGGTGGACTACGAGGAAGCCGCGAAGGCCGCCCTGGCCCTCGAGAGCCCCGAGGAGAAGGCACGCCGCGAGGCGGCCCACGACCACGAGGAGCTCGAGCCCCTGGCGACCCGGATCCTGCACAACGCCGGGCTCGGGCTGGCCACGGGCATCCTCGCCGGCCTCGGGATCGGGGTGACCGAGGCGCTGGTGATCCGCGCCGGCGGCTTCGGCTCCGAGGCCCAGGTGCTCTGGTACGGGCCCCTGGCCTGGGCCGTAGTGCTGGGGGGGCTGGCCGCGCTCGGCGGCGGCTTCCTGGGCGTGCTGCCCATGGGCCGCCAGGAGGCGCGCGGCTGGACCCCGTCGCTCGGCCTGATCGGGACGCTGGTTCCGTTCGGGCTGTTCGTGACGGTCTTCCGGCTCTACCGCGACGTCTACCAGGAGAAGCTGCCGCCGCTCCCGGTGCTGCTCGGGGCCGTGGCGCTCTGGGCCCTGGTGGCGCTGGTCGTCTTCTTCGGGGGACGGCGCGTCTTCGCCACGGGGCTCGGCCGGCTCTTCCGCCCGATCCCGGCGCTCGCGGTGCTGGCCGCGGTGGTCGGCGCCGGCGCCCTGTGGGCGCG
>Ga0114931_10005791_pt1 | contig 15285 bp, 17 predicted proteins | sample 2SBtaG_FD_89579 | JGI IMG/M metagenome (GOLD analysis project Ga0114931, IMG submission 89579) | Deep subsurface microbial communities from Kolumbo volcano to uncover new lineages of life (NeLLi) - 2SBTROV14_V59a metaG | ecosystem: Environmental > Aquatic > Marine > Volcanic | place: Kolumbo...
CGCGGTGGCGAGACAAAAGAATATCATCTTCTCATTGTACTGCGACGTTGATGTGCCGGATCGTCTGGAAGGTGATCCCTCACATGCTCGACAGATTTTGCTCAACATTGCAGGCAATGCCATTAAGTTCACACATGAAGGCAGCGTCGCGCTTCGCGTTTACACGTCGAGCACGGCGGACGACCGTGTCACCCTGGAGTTCCAGGTGATAGATAGCGGGATCGGTATCCAGAAAGCCCAGAAGGAAAGAGTGTTCCAGCCTTTCGTGCAGGTAGAGCGCGCGCCAGGCAGTACCGGGCTGGGAATGACGATTGCGAGAGAGTTGGCGGATTTGATGGGGGGCAAGATTCGCTATGAGAGTGAGGTCGGTGTCGGCACGACATTCTATATCGCCCTCCCATTTGTGGTCCATGATGACGGGTTGGATTCCATCGATCTTGAGCAACCGGAGATTCTGTGGGTGGGTGCATCCGACATGGATCGAGAACCAATTTACGCTGTATTAAATCAAATGGGGGTTAAAACATCAGGTGTTCGTGATCTCCCGGAAGGTCGTTCGATTGACGATATGACACAGCATACTGAAACAGATGTTGTTGTGTTTGTAGACTGGCGCGTGAATCAGGCAGGTCGCCTGATTCAGGACATGATTCGATCTACCGATCGACTGCGTCATATCGGCTGCATTGCCTGGGTGAAGTCCTCACAACAGAAAGATTATTTGATACGATCCGGTGCGACAGCGGTGCTGACCGAGGGATGTTTCGATGCTATCCACATCCGACGGGCGGTCACGGCGTGTATCCGCCAGGGACAGTCGAAAGTGACCGGCGCGGCACGAGGGGTATTGCCGGAGCATCCGATACGCGTTCTTGTTGCCGATGGTCAACGGATTAATCGGGATGTTCTCGGTATGGCACTATCAGAGTTACAGGCTGAAGTGTCGCTGGTCGAGGATGGTGAAGCCTTGCTCCTCGCACTGGAAGAAGAGATGTTTGATGCAGTGATCGTAGAAATGTCCTTGCCAGACATGACCGGGCTGGATGCCATACAGTCCTATCGTTTGGCCAATCCGCGGTCATCCATTCCATTTATTTTGATCACAGCGGATGCCACTGTCGAGACATTGAATTCGCTGCGGACGCAGGGCATAACGAATATCCTGACCAAACCGTATCGTGTATCTCAGTTAGTGGATCTGGTTCGGGATCTCGTGGTAGCGACACGTATCGACGGTGCGGTACAAGCGGATATGACGGATTTGGATCAACAGCCTGTCAATACGGATACAGTGCATAAGTTGGTTAACCTGGCCAGTAGCGATCCAATTTTTCCTGTCACGGTGAACCGGAACTATACTGCCACAGCGCAGAAGGTCCTGACTCGGATGCAAATATTGCTGAATGCAGGCAGGTTTGGTGAATTACGAGGGCATATAGTGATGTTACGTGATACCGCCCAGGAGGTAGGCGCTCAAGCAGTCTACCGTCAATGCGACCGTATGATACATTTGAATGAAGATGATTTCTCTGAATCCGCATTATTGCTACTGGGACAACTCGAACACATATATGAACAGTCCTGCTTACCGCTGCAGGAAGCCTTGCAGTTGGTTCCTGGCAACACCTCTGATATAGCGGTTTCCCAAGCGCCACCTGGTGAGTTACCGGGGGTAAAAAATGAGCGTCATACAGGAGAAGCCGTTTGATGGGCGACAGGCGAGTGGCAGATATTCTGATTGTCGAGGATGACCCGGGATTCCAGAAAAAATTACAGGAATATGCCGGTATCCACAAATGCTCGACATTTTGTGTTGGTAACCTGGCGGATGCGAAGACCGCACTGGCCGAATGGAGCTATGATCTTGTCCTGCTCGATGTCCAATTGCCCGATGGATTGTCGACCGAGATTGTAACGCAGATCCCGCACACACCGGTGTTGTATATATCCGAAATTGCCGACAGTACGCTGATTCGGTCCCTGATCTCAAAGTCCCCCAATGTGATTGGCTACCTGGCAAAGCCGATCGCACTTGATCGTTTTTCGTTGACGTTGACCGCTGCATTGAATGCAGCAAGGCAGTTTACGGCGAACGTCCAGGCGCAGAAAGCGCTTGCAACGGAAATTGATCAGATGCGCGATAAAATTCACGCAGATTTGCATGATGGATTGGCGCAGTATCTGGTAGGCATGAATCTTCTTGCAGGTACCTTGTCACGCGGTCTTGACGACGAACAACTTGATATCGGGATGTTGCGTAGGACGATTAACCTGCTGCAGGAAAGCATCAGATCGGCGAAACTGGCCGTCCGTGAGGTTGCACGGCCGTTTGATGGGCAGGATGAAGGTAGCGGGAAGCTGGAAGACTGGATCGATACACTGGTCCAGAGCTGGTCGGTGATTCAGAATCGCGTTTCAATCTTTATCGATATTGACCCGCATTGTGCCGACCTGTTGAGCCATGACCATGCGCGTGTGGTATTCAAAGTGGTGCGCGAGGCATTAATCAATGCGATCCATCATTCGGAGGCGGCAACGATCACCATTGGACTCCGTATTAACGACATTCCACCGGTATTACACGGAATGGTGGCAGATGATGGTAAGGGGATCAGTCAGGGGAACGAAGGGGAATGTGAATGGGGCGGTGGTCTGGTCTGGATGCGGACTCGGATAGGTCGGTTGAATGGGATATTTGAAGTCAAATCTGCTGAGAGCGGCGGTACCCTGGTAGAGTTCCGAGTGCCGCTGGAAACCTCGACCGGGTATAGCAAGCGACACGTTATGGAGGAACAGGGGACGAGGCAGTATCGCGCACTGTTTTTTGAACAAGCTGATCGATTGTTGTCTGAAATTTGCGAAGTGGATGATCTGGAGACACGGGGCCGCATATTGAGCAGTTTGGTCGGATTGGCAAGATTAGCGGGTTTTGAGGAGATTGCGAAGGTCGCCGAAAAACTCGGAAACGCGTTTGAGCCATCGCAGCATTCGGAGATTTTAGAGTCCTTGCAGTCTGAAGTTGCAGCGTGCCTGGATGAGGCAAGTGGGCGACGCTATCCTTCCCCGCACTGAACGGCGGGGCTTGTCGTGCACCGGGTCAAGCCCATCATGCGCAAAAAAAAAACCCTGCCAGCCAAACGGCTGTCAGGGTCCTATGGTTTACGCAGCGGCGTCCCACCGACTCTTTACGGGGAACCCGGCTGCTCCGAGTGATTCCCAAACATCATTCCAGTCAATGCCTTTCGCACGCGCGGGAATCGCGTATGGCGGGAACATAATCGTTACCTTGATCCCTCGCTTACACAACTGCATTTTTAGCTCACGCGCCGACGCCTGGCCTGTCCCTGAACGGTCCTTGTCCGCCCAGATCACGACATGCCGGACACCTAGCGGCGGGTCGAATTGTGCAAGTAACGTCGCACTCGTGGTCGGCCATACCGGCATGCCTGTCGCGAAGTGTACTGACAGTGCGGTTTCAACACCTTCCGACACACCAAGCACACTCGACACTGGAAATAACCGAATTGCACCACCAACGAGCGCTTGCGAATCCGGATACGCCATAAGCTTCTTCGCTTTTCCCGATCGCTTGCCACCTTGTGGTGTCAGGTATGTGCGATGAACCGTCACCGGATCACCAGACCCACTGACCACCATCGCCAACAATGCCGGATCCCGGCTGACTTCCACCAATCGCCCATCACCGTTCTTCTCGAAATACGGGAGGTTTGAGTGGTAGCGAAGTCCTGCTGATGTAGCGACCTCAAGCGAAAGCCCGCGCCTGGCCAAATACCGCCTGGCGGGTTCAGCAAGCGGGTGCCGCAAGGACAAACCGGCATCCCATACCGCACGGATCTTTTCAACCGCACTGCGATTCCGCCGATGTCGTTCGCGTACCCGGCGAATGCGCTGCCTTTCGTACGCAGCACGACTGCGCCTGATCCGATTCTGCATCGCCTCGCTCGTTACCTTTTCCTGGCGAACACCAAGATAGCAGGCCACTTCCTGTAACGCCTCTCTGAAGCTCCAGCCATTACCCTGCATGAGTAGGGCAAACCCATCCGACCAGGATCCACAGGTACAGATTGCTCCGCCGTTCTCATCGAACGAACCAAACCGCGAACCTGTATCATCCAGTCGAAAATCGTTAGCTCCCGCATGGAACGGACAGGTCACATGCGTCTTCAACGGTGCATCGGCCACACGCTGAAGCTCACTATCGCCCAGAGCACGCACAATCTCACGCCATCGACCGCGTGCCAGGACGCGTATGTCATTCACTTCAATTCTCATGACATCTGATCCTCCTGTTTATGAATACGAAATAAACTCCGTCTTCGAGAACGCATCCTCGATACTGATAGCGTCACGCAGCAATCCCAGACCTGGAAATCATCTGTTCAACCGCTGCCCGGGATCGATGCCGTATCGAATACTGCAGTTGATCACACAGCAATCGGTTGATCCGGAGTTCTGCACCGCCTCTGATGTGCCGGTTGAGAGCACTGCGCAACTGCGCAACCGGTTGCGAAACAACATAGGGGATACGCTCGAGGTACAACAACACCTCAACCATTGTCAGACCATCTAACTGAAGCCCCTTCTGGATTCGCTCCAGTAGTTCATCCACATGACAGCGAAACAGCGCACAGTCAATCGTTCCGGAACCCGGCATGGAAAGTCGGGCCAGGAAAACCTGGCCTTCGCGTCCTGCGGGAATCCGATGTTCACTCAATAAGCGTTCATAGACGGAATCTGCCATTCTTAAACGCTCAAGTGGCATGATGCGCGCCATGGTGCGTCGCTCAAGCATAGAATTGTTCATGCCGCTTCCTCCAGCGAACGAGCCATCCGCTCAGCCTGACGAAACAGCACACCTGAAAGTTGCTCGATCGACCCGTCTTGTGCCCATTCCAGGCCATCTATTTGCTCCACACACACACGGCCTCGGGCTTTGACCGTTATCACTGCACGCTGGTAGCACCAGTTTCCAGCCGCATACTCCGCCGCACGAAGCCTGGCCGAATGCACAATCTTTCGCGCAATCCGATCCGCTTCGGTACGCCCGATTTTGTCAGACGCCATCTGCTTACGCAGCGTCCAGTACGGCATGGCCGGCAAAAACCAGCGTGTCGGACTACCTGGCATCGTACGTATCGCCCCTTCAGTCCTTTCGTCCATGAAGCGGCCGTATACCTCCCGGCCCCAGATGTCCCACCCGTCGACCTCCTCGCGTAACACAACAGAAACGCGCGCACCGGCAACAATGAAACTGCCTCGCTTCCCATTGAACGGGATTCGGCGCACCATCATCCCACGCTGCGAGCACGACCGCGCTGACTGCGCACTGATACCCAACGCGCGAAGCTGGTCATACACTGTGTTCACTTCGTACCTTTTATTCATTTGCTTCCTCCCTCGGCGCACCCCCTACCCGGGGTGCGTCGTAACGCATACACCCCGGGGTAGCGGGTTTGCCCTTCATCGAGGGCGAAGCAACTCCGCCATACGTTTGCACGCCGGCGTTGCGCGTGGTCGCTTACGCGGCCCACGCTGCTGCTCCCTCCGTTGTCGGTGAATCGGCCGTGCGGCCACCACCCACAAATTGATCGGAGGGATTTTGAGATCCGGCCATTCGATCATGTCTTAACCTCCTTCCTTCCGGATCAGTTCTTCCTATGTCAGGAAGATTGCTCGATATTTTTTCAGGGTACTGAGCTGGTACCACGTGGTATTCCGAAACCCTGTCAGGGGTTTTTCCAAACGTGTCAGGATCGCTTGGGAAAACCCCCGGGCAAATGCCCAGGGGAACCGCATCACTACGGGATCGACCGACCAGTTGCCCGGTGGTAAATCCTCATAGCGAGCGGAGGTGTCACCCAGTGCCCCGTGATACCACGGCTGGGTTCGAGTTGTATCTGGAATGCACCATCCGATAACGCCTGTCGCACACATTGCTGTTCCTCATGTGTCGCAATACGTCGATGACCCGGTGCTGCTCCGGATGCGTCGTAAAGACGCCAGAGCACACCGTCCATCCAATCGAAACGCGTGCCGTCAAAAATGGACCAACCCACCAGGCGCATACCGGGCACATACGCCCTGCCCCCGATGTCGAGGTCGCGCCATCGATGCAAAACATCGTCAACGCTAACGCCCAGCTGTGGAATCCTGACCGCAGTCATTATTGCAACCTCGTCAGGTCAATCACCGTACCGTCGTAGCTGTCAATCAGTTCATCTCCTGTCTTCGGAACATCGATAAACCGTAAACCCGGCAATCCCGATGGACGGGGGTAGACCACGGTGACAGAACATCCTCGATACCGCTCCAGCAATGCCGCAGTCACGCGAGAAATAACACCCGGGTCATTCGGGAACTCAAGATCATTCCCGAAGTTCTGAATCTTCCAACGCTGTCGCACAAGATCGATTCTGAATTGGGATCGTAAACTCATCTGTTTTACCTCCTTCTCCTTGCGCCTGGGCAGGCACCGCTGCCCAGGCCTCTTGTTTCAGCCACAGCTCCCCATGGCTCCACACGACGTACAAAACCGGCAACCATCCCGGGGAATGACTGCATAGGTCCCGCACGCCTCACATAAAGCGCCCTGCAGCGCACTCACTGCCATCGCGCCGACGGAGCGTAACGGTGTCTCACTATGCTCAGTACACAGATCGTCAGTGAACTGGACGCCGCCAACCGGTTCCACCGGGTATCCCTCATGGTCCAGAATCCCGAGCATCGCATAACGATGTAGCAGCAAGTGCGCGAGATAAGACACTGTCGAGGGATAGCAGGACTGACGGGACTGACCTGGCATCCTGGCCCAGAACGCACCATTGAGTTCGGCGTAGTCCAGCAGCTGACGCAACTTGGCGCCGATCCATGCCGGATCCGAAATCCGCATGTCGAAGGACAGACTCTTGCACAAACCGTCCAGTACACGCGGGTAGTTGTCGGACAACCAGACAGAATAGGGCCGCCGCGATCCATCCGGCAAAGTCAATTCCTTGAGTCCCAGCACGAAGTCATCACCGGTTGCGTCATTCCGGACATCCACCGTCCATGACAAGGTACCGTTCGGGCCAGTCTTGGGTTCCTTGGAAAACAACATCGCATCACACAGGGGTGTTTCCCCCGCATCCGCGAAGCTACCCAGCAACGTACAGCGATGCTGGACAAGGTACGCAAAGGCCGCGACCAGGCTACTCATCGGTCGCATCTCACCATCCGGACACGTCATCTCGAATGCATCATCGGCACGCGCCGACATCAAGCTGTCGAGCTTGCTGGCAAGAAACGCTCTATCTTCGGAACGCATATCCATCGACATGGACTTGGCGAGTGCCCCCAGTCCCCTGGGTTGTTCCGCACCGTTAACCCACACTTCAAATGGTTGCTGTGTGATCCCACCGGTATCGCCCACGAAAACCGCGAAGCGGTAGCCATGTGGGTGATCCACCAGATTGCACCAGGCCGGATTACCTGCGGGATTGGTCGGACGCTTCACCCAGCGCAAGCTGGCCAGCGTCACCGTGGGCACCGTCTGCAGGCGAAGTCGCCGGTCCGGGTCTGTCGTATCGAGGTCGGACGGGAAGGTGTCACTCGATGACGTCTTTTCTTCCGACGTACCACCTTCCGACGTATCACCTTCCGACGTATCACCTTCCGACGTAGCACGGCTGTGGAGCACGCTTTCGATATGCCCCGACGGGCGAAACGTCGTAACACCTTTCAGGCCCCGTCGCCATGCCTCCTGGTAAATGTCCTGAAAGGCTTCGTACGGGTAATCCTCGGCAACGTTAATCGTCTTGCTAATCGCGGTATCGATGTACGGTGCTACCGCTTCCACCATGGCCAGATGATCGATGGAATCGATATCCTGTGCCCGCACCCAGTTGGCCGGCAGCTGACGGATAAAGTCGTCGTCATCATATTCCGTTCCGGTCATCGCCTTGAAAAGGCGGTAGGCATGATTCTCTACAGCGGTATACAGCTTATAACTACCGTCGGGCTGCTTGACCGAGCGCTGGCCTACCCATTCGAAGACCGGTTCGATACCGGACGAACAGTTGTCGCCGAACGCCAAAGAAACGGTGCCCGTTGGGGCAATAGACAGCAGATGGGAATTACGGATTCCGTGCTCGCGGATGAGATCCTTGATGTCCGACGGAAGTCGCTGCGCGAAATCCGACGCCAGATAGGCATCCACATCCAGTTCGGGAAAAGGTCCGCGCTCCCTGGCCAACTTGACCGATGCCTGATAGGCATCGTCCCGCATGCGACGTGCGATCGAGCGGGCCAACTCTCTGGCCGGCTCGCTATCATAGCGTAGCCCCAGCATCAGAAACGCGTCTGCCAGGCCGGTGAATCCCAGCCCGATGCGACGCTTGGCCATGGCCTCGAGACGTTGCGCCTCCAGCGGCCAGTACGTTACATCCAACACAGTATCTAACATACAAACACCGTCACGGACCAGTTCCGTCAGTCGCTCGAAATCGAACGCCGCGTCTTCCTTGAACGGCCGCTTGACCAGCCTTGCGAGATTGATTGGCGCCAGACAGCAACAACCGTAAGCCGGCAGCGGCTGTTCTCCACCTTGCTGTTACTTTCCCCTGTATCAGGGTACTGACCAGGTAAGACCTGGCGGGTTACCGTTTCCGGTAATCTCTTCCTGTTCATAACACTGTGTTACCAGGAAGACCGGACTGTCGCACCCTCCCGAAGGAGGCCAACTCACTCAGTCTCTCACGGTGGGATTGCTCCCTTCCGCCCTGTCAGCCCCACAGCGGGCTTTCCAAGTCAATCAGAGTCGGTTTTTCCACGCCACCTCTCGATGGCGGGCCGCATGGATCATACGGATTTGTGGCTGTAATCACTTCGCAATAGTTGAGGTTGTTTTCCCGATTCATCTGATCGAGAAACAGAACCCCCGGGTCGGCGTGGTCGTAGGTCGCATCCATGATCTGCTCCCAGAGTTCGCTGGCCTTGACGGTCCGGTAGACCCAGCAACCGTCTTCCCGTTGCCGGGCGCCGGCCGCGATCTGGTCGTCGCCGGGTTCAGCATCATGCACCAGCTCCCAGTCCGCATTCGCTTCTACCGCCTTCATGAACGCATCACTCACGCCCACAGAGATATTGAATGCCTTTAACGGTTTCTCATCCCAGGCCACGGCCTTGGACGCGATGAACGATTCAATGTCAGGATGATCGACATTCAATATGCCCATCTGTGCGCCGCGTCGCGAGCCCTTGGAGCTAATGGTGTCGCACATGCTGTTGAACATGTGCATGTAGGAAATCGGCCCCGATGCCACGGAACCGGTCCGCTTTACCTTGGCGCCACGCGGACGAATCGGCGAGAAGTTGTAGCCAACCCCTCCCCCTCGGCGCATGGTTTCCGCCGCTTCCGCCAGTGCCTTCATGATCGACTCCATCGAGTCATCAATCGGCTGCACGAAGCAGTTAAGCAACGTCACCTCCGAGCCAGTGCCCGCACCGGCCATGATCCGGCCGGCCAGTACCAGCCCCTGGTCGAACGCTCTCCGATAGCGTTTGGCAAAATACCCCGGGTCCGGTTCGATACCGGCGAGTGCCGTTGCCACACGATCGTATACGTCGGCGACACCGGTCTCGCCGTGCGCCGCATATTTGGTACTCAGCACATCGGTGCTGATCATTTGAGTTTCCATAATGACCTCCTTCATACGTGCCCCAACACGGGGCCCGATCCAGTACCCGAGGATTCAGGCACTGGAGCCGGCCCCGTCAGGACTGGGAAACTTGAAAGACATCACTATGCCCCTACGGGCACAGGATGCCCGTTACGGGTAAGAATCAGTCACCGAAGGGTAACTGTTGCTCATGTTTTCGATGCGAGCTACATCGATCGTGGCATACACTGCCACACGACTACTGCCGGGACGCGCCCATTCCAAAACACCCTTCCGGACATTTTGGAATAGGCACCTCATATGCACCTATCCCCCATGTCAACTTCATGCGATTTCTTTCTGATACGCAGAAGGTGACATGGCTAACTTCTACAGCAAAAGAGGCGCACATGGCGCCTGTTCGCTGTTGTTGCGTTGGTGTGTGGACGCCTAACGACGTCCGGGGTGATGCGATCGCGGTCGTTGCGTTGACTTGTGAGGTTGGCGGACTTCCCACCAATACAGGCCCCATGCCAACAATGTAAGTAATATCCCCGTCACACTCGCCGCGAGGCCGAGCGCGCCGAATACTTCGCCTACTAGTTGTCTTGCCTGTTCCATCTCCATGCCTCCATTGTAGCACCAGAGGATCACTTGTCATCCTCCTGGTGCTTCTCCAGGCGGTGGGCCAGGAGCAGAAGTGCCGCCACCGCCATTGCCGTTCCGACCATAACAACCAGCATTGCCAGCGTCACAGCACCCGTAACGGCAATCCGCGCCAACTGGCCAACAATACCCGCCGTCGCCAGCTGAACCGCGATCCGCACAATGGCATCGATCACTTTCATTTTGCCTCCTAATCCGGCCGCGCCACCGGTTTGAAACACCTCCAACCAGTGCGCGACGCCGGCGGAGGACCTGACCCATCCAACGCCTTCCCCAACGGGAGAGACATCCCGATGGGAACTTCCCCGAATCCGGGGTGCTCGTTTTTAAACGCTGAGCTTGCGTGTTGTGCCCAGCCCAAGGGACCGGGATAAAAAATCTGTGTGGTATACTGTGTATCGCTAATGACGTAAAACGATCAACCGATGTCGCGGCCACGCCGCAGATTCAATTGAGAGGATTCCAACCCATGCCCATGGACGAAAACAAACCATCACTTCAAGTCATCCGCGGGAAAGGCCAGAAAGTCGTAATCAACGACGACGAGGCTCATGCCAAGTGTGTCTTGAATATCTTTGAGTCCGCAGTCGCCAAGGTCGAAGGTAATGAGGCGCAGTCCGACGCCTTCTGGTCCGAAGCGATGCGTTACAGACGGTATTACACCCCAGCCAAGCTGCAGCTGGTCAAATAAAAAGCCCGGTTACGGGAAAAGAAAGGGGGCAAATGCCCCCTTTATATCATGTATATCATGCAGCCCGAGCATCAAGCTCACGTTCTACAATCTGGATCGCATTGCGGATATCTGCATTCGCTTCCGCATAGTCAGGATCCTCGAGTCGTACCTCCAGTTCCTTGAGCGTCTGGCCCAAAGACCAGTCTGTCATCTGAGACGCTTTCCAGCCCAGGAACCGCCAGGTTTCTTCACCAACATTACGTGTTGTAGTAAACATTTTCTTCTCCCTTGGGTTAATCCGCCCAAAGAAGCTCCCCACCGGGATACTTACCCGGGCGGGGTTGAACAGAATACCTGGTGCAACGCACCAGGTACCCAATTACGCTTGCTTGTAATAAAACGCACAAACGCAAAAAGGCCCTGACCACCAGAGGTGGAGGGCCTAGACAACATGAAGGTTGCCTTGAATATACGCCAAAAGACGCACATCCCGTCGATCTAGCCTGAAACAGGTTAAATCGACAACTCGTAGGATACGAGCAGACACCTGAAAGGTGTATGACAGTTGAATACAACTGTCAAAGACGGTGTTTCCTTAACCGTCAGCGTCGTGTGAAGACGCATAGCTGATAAACAGCCAATACTCGTTGTTTAGGTACCGAGCTAGCACCCTAACGCATCACTGGATGATGCGACTAGATTGATAATATTTTTATCATAGCCTTTTCTGCCATGCAAGTATTTTTCTGCCGCACAATCACGCCTTCACCGTCGGGCATCTGGCGCCGGGCGTTGCTGAACACCGCCCTTGGTGCGCGGCATCGGTAGCGGCGGCCACATCGCCTGACGATCGGTGTGCCAGTACCATTCCTGATCACCCACACTGCCTCCTGGCAGGCCTTCTGAGACAATATAAAGTGGATAGGCTTCCACCGTATCCGTCAGCACAAATGCCGGTTCACTTTGTACCGGTCGACCATCCAGCACCAGTCGTTTGATGAACCGGCGGCCTGAATCCACAAGCCCATACGCCAGCCCGACCTCAGATAGCCGGAACGCGAGAATGTAATGCCTCGTCGTCTGCATCACCGCAGCCGCCCGTGACAGCATGATTCCATTCTGTATTTCATCGATCAAAAACATGGCCCACACATAGACACCCTCCTGACTTTCCTCGCTGAACTCTACATTCCAGCGCTTGCAAATCCGTTCCCACATCGTCTTCGCTACCTGGATCTTGAGTTCGTCACCGAGATGGGCCAGTAAAATCCGTATCGTATCAACATTCCCCGACACTTTTCTGATCTGACCCAGCACCAGGAACCGCCTACGCTCACCATGGGAGCCACGCGACAGGTGACTGATCCGTTCCAGACGCTGTAAACGAATCTCATCTGCCCGGTCACGGTCGAACGGTTCCGGCATGAACAACCGGTAACTCAGAGGAAAACCCTTTACGACCAGCTGATCTGCAACCTCCATAAGTAAACGGTAGGCCAGCCCGTAGCCACGCTTGCCTGTCATCTTTGGATGCCAATGGTGCAACTCCGCCTGCTCCCACATAACCTGGAGCAACGCAAATAACCCCAGTCGCATCGGCTGCTCCTGTACGGCCTGCGGCAACGGGGACGGGTCCGGCCTTACCCCGGGCGCTGCCGCGTTATCCCGAATACCAAACCCGACATCGAGCTTGAAGACCACCCGCCCATCAGGCAACATCACGATGGCGCCATCCTTCAACGCGTCCGCTTCCGCCTTACCGTGCACTACCTCGTATGAGGAACACGACACCGCATGCCCCGGACCTGTTCCTGGCATACGCGCCAGGTAATGCTTACCTGTCCGGCGCATTGCCCGAATACACATAGGTACTCCTTCCTGCGTGCACAGACAGAGCGGGTAGGTATCCTTGTTTCGCCGTAACAAGGCCTGTGCTTCTTCACTACCTCGCTCGATCCACTCTCGCGCGTGCACCGACCCATCCGCAAAACGAATCCTGATACTCAATTACCTGACCTCCGCTTTCAACCTTCGCAGCATTGACTGGATGTGGCCAATGTACCGAACACGTCGCGCATCCCGCTGCGGTGTCATCCTGAATCCTGCGTTATAAGCTCCAACGGCCTGCCACAGATCCCGCGTTCGCGCATAATTTCCAGACAGAATCCAGGCGCCAACAAACACATTCACGCAACCGTCCAGGAGATCCGCCTCAGAAATCCCCTGTTTTGCCAGCGCTGGCAACCACATCTCGTTGATCTGCATTAATCCGATATCACGACTTCCGTTGGTATTGACATGTACTACCGATGCATCTCCACCGGACTCGTACTGCACAATGGCACGTAGCAGAATCTCAGGCAGTTCGTAGTAGTCCGCAGCCTGCGCGACACAGTTCGCCTGCGCATTGCCGGTGTGGCTTATCGTCGCAACCAGGAATAGGACGCCCACCCAGATACTGGACGCTCTAGGAAGCCGCCGCGCGGTTTGCTGCATCGGCAGACTCCCCACCTTCCGGTATTTCCTCCTCGGTCTGTGGATCCGCCTTGTCGGTCGTCTCCCCGCCCGGTCCCTTCTCATTTGTGGTTCCAACCAATTCACCGCTCAGTTCGTCCTCCCCCGGCAGCAACATCGATTCACCGGAATCATCCCGGTTTCTGAGGCCAGCACCAAAATGCTTGCTCAGGTCGTCCTGGACTTCCAGCAACATTGAATGGTGGGTCAAATGACCACGCAGCACCCGCCTGACACGATCTGACTGGCGGTAAATGTGTGTCGATACCTTGGCCAGTTGCTTGCGCAACCGCATGGATTCAGTCAACGCATATTTATGCTCGATACCGCCTTCAGCCATCCATAACGCATCCAGCCGTAACACCTGTTCATCCAGGCGTTCCAGCATCCGGATGAAGCTCTTCACACGCGGTGTTGTCGCGGCGTACTTTACCTGCTGCGTGTTCATGTAATGTGGCATGTCCTTGATTCCCAACAGCCCGATCATATGTTTAGTCTGTTCCTCGGACTCCTTGAAAACGGCATCCACGTGCTCAAAGGCTCGATCCAGGATTGTGCTTACCGCTTCCGTGATGTCCTGCCAGTACTTCCATGTCTCAATCGCTGGCATCATCTCCGCCAGATAACAATTCACTGCAAATTGGTTCCTGATACGGCGAAACAGATGCTGTGAATACTTCGTACGCAACACCACTTCGACTGGCATAATCGGAATCGCATCCCAAAACTGGGTGCCAAGCACACGCTGATCCGGGTCATTCGGATCCCAGTTACGATGAAACTCTCGGCTAGACTTACCCTTGCGGGATGAATGTCTTGATGTTTTCTCCTGTCTCGCTTCATTCTGGCGCTTACTTGTGCCACCTTTCCGGTCCTTGCGCGTGTCCTTACCAAACTGGGATCCGCGTATTGGCTGCTGTGAAAGTTCTACTGGTTCTGTCTTGGTCTTTTCCATTACTTCCTCCACTCACTATCAACCGGGAGAGCGCCTTTCAAAGCGCCTCTTCCCGGCCCGGGTTTCTACATGACGGTATCGAGTCGCATCGCAAAACTGGCCTGAGGTGCTACCCGGTCAGTTAATGTCTCGATCAAGGCACCCGTTATCTGCGCGATAAAGCCTGGCGCCGGCGAATAATCCCGTACCTTTTCAACACCAAACACGTTTTTAAGCACTTCATCAGGCGTCGATACACCATCGATCAAACCCAGAGCCAACGCCTCACCAGCGGTCCAAAAATCCCCCGAATACAGTACTTTCGGGTCCCCTTTCAGCCGATTGCCACGACCGTCCTTAACGGCCGCAATGAAATTTTTATGCAACTTCTTCAGTGTATGCTCGAACTTCGCACGATCTTCCTCGTTCAATGGCTGTAACGGGTCCATACGCACCTTGTGTGTACCGGCTGTAAATATCCGTCGTTCGATACCAAGCCGATGCGCCAGATCCGACACACCGTAACCCTCTATCTTCACGCCGATTGAACCCACTATGGAATTCTCGTTTGCATAGATCTCATCAGCCGACGCCGCAATGTAATACCCGCCTGATGCCATCAGATCCTCAGCCACTACCACCAGCTTCTTGTCAGGATACTTCGCCCGAAGCCGCTGAATTTCCTTAAAAATAATTGCAGACTGCACGGGAGAACCACCCGGTGAGTTGATTTCTAACAGCACACCCTTCGACTTTTCGTCTTCGAAAGCATCGCGTAACGCCGGGACCAGGGTTTTCGAGGACATCCGCTTGCTTGCATCGATCACACCTTCCAGCCGGAC
>Ga0114931_10005792_pt1 | contig 15284 bp, 13 predicted proteins | sample 2SBtaG_FD_89579 | JGI IMG/M metagenome (GOLD analysis project Ga0114931, IMG submission 89579) | Deep subsurface microbial communities from Kolumbo volcano to uncover new lineages of life (NeLLi) - 2SBTROV14_V59a metaG | ecosystem: Environmental > Aquatic > Marine > Volcanic | place: Kolumbo...
CTCGCAGGCGTGGCAGCCGGCGGGGTAGGTCATGGCCGCGTCCTGGTAGCGGGCCACTTCGTCGATGGGCCGCCGTTCGTCCGCGGGCAGGCGCGAATCGCCCTCCGCCACCGCGCGCGCCACGTCCGCGAAGCCGACGCGCCGGTCCGTGCCGACCACGGCGAAGCCGCCGCCGCCGAGCTCCAGATCGCCCTCGGCGGCTTCGAGCAGAATGCCGGCGATGCGCCGCGCGCGGTCGAGCGCCTTGTCGGCGGCCAGCGTGATCGCCTGGCCTCCCATCAAGAGCGAGCGCGACCCGCCGGTGCCGCCCCCGGACGCCAGGGCGTCCGTATCGCCCTGCTGGACGCGGATCAACTCCGGCGGCAGGTCCAGTTTGTCGGCCAGAATCTGGGTGTAGGCGGTGCGGTGCCCCTGGCCGTTATCCTGGGTGCCGACGACGACGGTCACGCCGCCGTCCGGGTCCAGGCGGGTACGGGCGTCTTCCTGGCCGCTGCCGCCGCACTCCTCGATGTAGCAGCACAAGCCCAGGCCCCTGAGCTTGCCCTCCGCCTTGGCGCGGGCGCGCCGCGCGGCCAGGCCGTCGCGGTCGATCTTGCCCAGGGCACGTTCCAGAAGCGCCGGAAAATCGCCGGAGTCGAAGGTCAGCCCGGTCGATGTCATATAGGGCATCTGGTCGGCGCGGATCATGTTGCGCCGGCGCAACTCGATGGGATCGAGGCCGATCTCGCCCGCCGCCGCGTCGATCAGGCGCTCCACCATATAGGCCGCCTCGGGGCGCCCGGCGCCGCGATAGGCATCGACCGGCACGGTGTTGGTAAAGACGCACTTGACCTCGCCGTAGGCCGCCGGGACGCGGTATTGCCCGGTTATCATCTTGACGCAGCAGCCGGTCGGGATGAAGGGCGCGAAGTTGGAGAGGTACGAGCCCATGTTGGCCACGATGGAGGCGCGAATGGCCAGGATGCGCCCCTCGGCGTCGAGGGCCAGCTCGCCCACGGCCACGTGATCGCGCCCGTGGCTGTCGGCCAGAAAGCTCTCGCCGCGCTCGCCGCGCCAGCGCACCGGCCGGCCCAGCGCGCGCGCCGCCCACAGCACCAGAACGTGCTCGGGAAACAGAAAGTTCTTCATGCCGAAGGCGCCGCCCACGTCGTGGGTGAGCACGCGCACCCGGTCGCCCGGCACGCGGAAGATATCGCCGGCCAGTTGGCCCTTGAGCTTGTGCGGGCCCTGGCTGCCGGTGTGCAGGGTCAGGCGCCCGCTGGCGGCGTCGTACTCGCCGATGGCCACGCGCGGCTCCAGGGAGTTGACCACCAGCCGATTGTTGACCAGCTCCAGGCGGGTGACGTGGGCGGCCTTGGCCAGGCCGGCGGCGGTGGCCGCCTCGTCGCCCAGCTCCCAGTGCAGCGACAGGTTGTTCGGCGCCTCGGGCCAGACCGGGGGCGCGCCGGGCGCGAGCGCCTTGTCGGTCTCGACCGCGGCGGGCAGGTCCTCGTAGTCGATCTCGACAAGCTCGGCGGCGTCCTTGGCCTGGGCCTGGGTCTCGGCAACCACGAAGGCGACCGGATCGCCGACGTGGCGCACCCGATCGCGCGCCAGGGCGGGACGCGTCGGCATGACCATCTCGGTGCCCGGCTTGGCCGGCATGGGGGTCAGGCACTTGATCTCGCCGATGCCGTCCCGGTCCAGATCGGCGATGGTATAGACGCCGAGCACCCCCGGCGCCGCGCGCGCGTCGGCCACGTCGATGGCGCCAATCTTGGCGTGCGCATAAGGGCTGCGCACCACATGGCCATGCGCCTCGCCGGGCAGGCGCAGATCGTCCGTATAGCGGCCCTGGCCGGTCAGAAATTTCTCGTCCTCGACCCGGCGCATGGCCTGGCCGACGCTGAATCGTCCCATGTTTGGCACCCAATTCGTGATGGAGGCGGGCGCGAAAGCGCGGCCCGGATCATAGTCGGGCCGGGCACCGCCTCCAATGACGAATTTCGTGCGCCAGCCATGCGAATCTGGCTGGCGGCGTAACCCGCTATTAACCCGGCGGTGGCGATAAGGGAGGACGAGCGGTCCGCCGATGGCAGCCGACTCAAACCGGCAGGCAGGTGGGCCATGGATGCCTCGTTCGTCCACGCCGCGATCGTCTGGAGCGCCCTTGGCCTGGCGGTCGGGTGCCTGATCCAGCGGGTACGCATCCACCGGCAACCCCTATCCGAGATCGTGGAAACTTCGCCCGATCCCTCCTGGGCCGACCCCGCCACGCCCGACGCGCACCCACGCGAACCAGCCCCCGGCGCGCCGATCGAGGCGCGTGGTTCCCTAGAGTAGGTCCTCCAACCGCCGGGCGCCGTGCAGCACGCGCTCGATCACAATTCCGCCCTTACTTGGGGTGAAGAGAACGAGATAGCGGCCATGGATGGCTTGGCGGAGTCCAGGGGCCAAGTCGTCCCGCCGCTGATAGGCCCTTGGCCGGTCGGCGATCCGCGAGCATGTTTTCCGGATTTCGTCCACGAAGGAGATGGCGCGTTCTGGATTGTCGTCCGCGATGAAGGCGGCAATGCTTTCCAAATCCATCAATGCTTGGGGTCTGAGTCGATAAACCCCCATCAGCCTCGCTCGGCCGCCATCGCCGCATATTTTTCGCGCAGGCCCTTGAGCGCGGTTTCGCCGTCGATGGGCGCGCCGCTCCCCCGCCCTTCGGCGACCAAACGTCGCAATTCCTCGTCGTTGATCGCGATGACGGTGCGCGCGCGATGCCAGTTGCGCAGCGCCGCGCGAATAGCCTCGCTGGTGTTCGTGAATTCGCCAGCCGCGATCGCGTCCTTGATCTCGGACAACATCTCGCGCGGGAGCGAAATCGTGATCTTCTCAAGCGCGCTCATGGCCAGTACGCCGGGCTGTTGGTATGAAAAAATCATACCACATGGCGCCACGTTATGGAACCATGGAGTCCCTCGATAAGGGCGGCTATTGACGCGTGGCGGAGGACGGGATGAGGCCGACCCATGGCATAACGCGAGGGAGTGGGCGGGCCCCCGTGGGGAAAAAGGGTAGCGTCCCCTTTTTAACACCTTTTTTCAACATGCAGATCGACATATGTTCCCGTCGTCCCGGCTAGAGACCTAATCCCGATAGTCGCGAATGGCCTTCTGATCGAGATTCTTGACCGGAACAAGCCGGTAGTGACGTTCTTCCACGACCCTGATCTCGTCTTCCTGCAAGGTCAATTCGAACAGCGCCACCACCTCATCGTCCATGAACTGCGCAGAGACGGCGCGGCATTGCATTCCAGGGAATTTTTCTTCGACGAAGCGGATATCCTGCGTCGTCTGGACAATGCCGATCTGGTCCTTGCCGCCTTTGGCCTGAACGGGAATCACGTAGTGGCAACCGCGCTTGTCGATACCGACATATAACTCGTCGATCTCGATCTGACCGATGTCCTTGACTGTCGTGCGCAGATGGTTTTGCAAACTGTATGTGGTCAAGCCCAGAAACGTATCGATGAGCCGATTGTACCGGACGATGGCCAAAAGCGCCTGCTCATCGTCGAGCGCATAGGCTCGAATGATTTCGGGCGTTGCATCGGGAATATCGATCCGCGCTAGATCGTCGCGCGGCAAGATTCGATTGATTTTGACCAGAGAGAACCGGTAGCGGGATCGCCCTGCCAGTTCGATTACCCACTCCATACCTTCGGGCTGCGTGGCAAGCACTCGTTCGGGAAGGTCGATTCTGAAACGAAAGGAATAAATAACATCGCCCAAGTTGTCGGGCAATACAATGTCAAGGTCGCTGGCTGCGTCCTTGATTTCCTGACGCGTAAAATCGAGCGCGGTCGCCCCCTCTCGGTAATGATCGAAAAATATCTTTTCGATAAGCGCCCGATAACGATTGCGGGTCCGGCTAGCCATGCACCACCCGTTCGGCAAGTCGCTCGCGTTCGATATCGATTTGTCTGCGCTTCTTCGCGCCGCTCTTGCGGTCCCGGCGGCTCGACGGCGCTTTGACCCCTAAGAAGCGGGCGGCTGCGGATAAATCGAGCGACAGCAAAGCTTCGTCGTCGAGGCAAAGCGTATGCTCAGGTCTGTCAGGCTGCGCGCCCAGCGCCTTCATGACCTGCGTCGCAATAGCCCGCGCCAACGGCGGCGGCACGGCGTTTCCGATCTGCCGCGCGCCATGCCATTTCGTAACGTTGAATCGGAACCAGTCGGGAAAGCAGTGAAGACGGGCCATTTCGCGAACCGTCACGCACCGGGCGTAGCGATAGTGGATGGGCCGGGGGCTTGTGAATGCGCCGCGCGCCCCGTCCGTGCCCGCCCGCAACGTGTTGGAGACGCCGTCCTCCGGTAACTTAAAGAAGCGGCTGATCGGCTCGACGGTACCGGGTTCGGTTTCCGAGAAGCGTCGCCGGGAAATTTCGGTATGTTCGGTTCTTGCGCTCGACGTCAGGACCGCCGGGTTCCAGTCGCGCACGTACCCGAAATGCCATGCCTCGTTGGTCACGCAACGCAATTCGGCGGCATAAGGCGAAGGCTCGCCGAAGCCGTTTGTCTCCACGGCGTCCGAAGCAATCAGTGTCTGGAAGCGATCCGCGTCGGGCAGATCGCCGAGCGCTTCCGCGCAACTCGGACCTGACGGTAGACCGGGGTACACGGATTTACGACCGGCAAGGTTGGTGACGGGCGGCGGATAGTCGGGCAACGCCTCGCCCTTCCGGCATCCGAACAGAATTAACCGTTCACGGAACTGCGGCGTACCGTAGTGACCGGCATTCAGCACTTTCCAGGGTGTGCGGGCTTCGTATCCCGCTTCGTCGAAGGCATTGACACACTCCGCGAGGAACGTTTTGTGCTTGCCGACCGTCAAGCCTTTTACATTCTCGAAGACGAAGGTTCGCGCTTCCAGTTCGGCCACGATCCGCACGAAATCGAGAACCAGCTTGTTGCGCGGATCGTCGAGCGCGCGATGCCCGATAAGGGAAAAGCCCTGGCACGGCGCGCCGCCGAACACGCAATCGACCTGACGGCTGCCTATCCCAGCGGCCTGCCGGATGGACGCTCCGCTCAGGCCTTCGACAGTGCTGGGGATGATCGCAGTATCGGGGAAATTGAATTTGTGGACCGCACAGTGCACAGGATCGATCTCTACGGCTGCGGCGATGTCGAAGCCAGCCTGCTCGAAGCCCAGGCTAAGGCCACCGGCTCCTGCGAAAAGATCGATCCCTATAGGTCGCACGATTCCCCCTCCTAATAAGCGCTACGCCTCAATTTCTTGTATCACCATACCCGAAGGCGTGCCATATGTCGATCGCGACTTGTCCACATCGTTTAAGAAGGCGGTGAGCTTGGCTGTTAGGGTCTCGGTGTCTTTGGTCTCGCACTGCCAGACGGTGAGAACCTTCCACCCGAGGGTTTCCAGTTGAGCGACTTGTTCCGCGTCCCGTTCCTTGTTCCGCTCTAGCTTGGGTAGCCAGTAATCGAGTCGGGATTTGGGGGGCTGTCCGTACCGGCAGCCGTGGGCGTGCCAGAAGCACCCGTGGACGAAGATGGTTTTCTTGCGGGACGGGAATACCAAATCGGGTTTACCCGGAAGGTCTTTACGGTGAAGGCGGTAGCGATAGCCGAGTACATGTAGGAGACGCCGCACTGTCCATTCGGGACCGGTGTCCTTGCCCCGAACGGCTTGCATGATGCGGCGGCGTTGTTCCTTGGTACGTGTATCGGCCATCACCGTACCATAAACCGAATCTCGAAAAAGCACAAAAAGAGAACATTCGGCGATGCTGGTTCTCTTGCCTGCCTTTGCGACCGCAACGCAGCTTGCCTATATACTTTTTGCCCAAATCGTTCTCTTACTAATCTGGATAACCGCCCCCCTACTCGAACGCCTCGTCCCACGTCCCTTGCGTGGCGGCGCGGGAGTATTCGGTGGCTCGGTTTTCGAAGAAGTTGGCGTGCTCGACCCCGTTGAGCATGGCGTCCAGCCAGGGCAGGGGGTTCTTGGCCGCCCGGTAGATGGGTTGCAGGCCGAGCTGGGTTAGCCTGCGGTCGGCGATGGTGCGGATGTAGGCCTTGACGTCGGCCGCCTCCAGCCCCTCGACCGCGCCCATCTCGAAGGCCAGGTCGATGAAGGCGTCCTCGTGGGTAACGATGGTCTCGCACGCCTTGTAGATCTCGCGCTCGAAGGCGGGGGTCCACAGATCGGGGTTCTCCCCGATGAAGGCGCGGAACAGGCGGATGATCGACTGGGTGTGCAGGCTTTCGTCGCGCACCGACCAGGATATGATCTGGCCCATGCCCTTCATCTTGTTGAAACGCGGGAAGTTGAGGAGGATGGCGAAGCTGGCGAAGAGTTGCAGGCCCTCGGTGAACGCGCCAAAGACGGCCAGCGTGAGCGCGATGTCCTTGGGGGTTTCGACCCCGAAGCCCCGCATGTAGTCGTACTTGTCCTTCATCTGCTTGTAGCGCAGGAAGGCGGAATACTCCGTCTCCGGCATGCCGATGGTATCCAAGAGGTGCGAATAGGCGGCGATGTGCACGGTCTCCATGTTGGAGAAGGCGGCGAGCATCATCTGCACCTCGGTCGGCCCGAAGACGCGCGCGTAGCGGCGCATGTAGCAGTTGTTGACCTCCACGTCGGCTTGCGTGAAGAAGCGGAAGATCTGGGTCAGCAGATTGCGCTCCGCCGGGCTCAGCTTCTGGCGCCAGTCCTTCACGTCGTCGGCCAGCGGCACCTCCTCCGGCAGCCAATGGATGCGTTGCTGCATGAGCCAGGCATCGTAGGCCCATGGGTAGCGGAACGGCTTGTAGACGGGATTGGCATCGAGCAGGGACATGGGCGTGGGGCTCTCGGGTATCTATCGCGTTGATCGAAAAATCGGGCCGTGTCCCGAACCATGGGGCACGGCCCCCCGGCAAGCTCGCCTTATTGGCAGGCGAGGCATTCCTCGTAGTCGGTGGCGTTGGCGGCCGCGCCGGCGGCTGGGTCGAGCGCCCGGTCGCCGCCGTTGACCTTGCCCAGAAGGGGCACGGCGCGCGCCTCGGCCGGCGCCGCGCCAAGGGCGGATTCGGCGCGCTGCATCGACTTGGAGCGGCAGTAGTAGAGGCTCTTGACTCCCTTCTTCCAGGCCAGGGCGTGGATGCGGTGCAGGTCGCGCTTGTGCACGTCGGCGGCCAGGAACAGGTTGAGGGATTGCGACTGGCAGACGAACGGCGCCCGGTCCCCGGCCAGCTCGATCAGCCAGCGCTGATCCAGCTCGAACGCGGTCTTGAACACGTCCTTCTCCTGGTCGCTCAGGAAATCCAGGTGCTGGACCGAGCCCTGGTTGACGGTGATCGAGGACCAGGTGTCCTCGTCGTCGCGCCCCTTCTCGGCCAAGAGCGCGGCCAGATGCTTGTTGCGCACGGGAAACGAGCCCGAGAGGGTCTTGTGGGTGAAGGCGTTGGCCGCGATCGGCTCGATCCCCGGCGAGGCGCCGCCGCAGATGATCGAGATGGAGGCCGTGGGCGCGATCGCCAGCTTGTTGGAAAAGCGCTCCATGATGCCGAATTCGGCGGCGTCGGGGCAGGGGCCGCGCTCCGCCGCCAGGGCGCGCGAGGCGGCGTCCGCCCGGGCGCGGATATCCTGGAACACGCGCTTGTTCCAGACCTTGGCCATGACCCCTTCCAGGGGGATGCCCCGGGCCTGGAGAAACGAATGGAAGCCCATGACCCCCAGGCCCACGGAGCGCTCGCGCATGGCCGCATAGCGCGCCCGGGCCATGGTATCCGGCGCGCGCTGGATGAAATCCTCGAGCACGTTGTCGAGAAAGCGCATCACGTCCTCGATGAAGCCGGGTGCCGCGCGCCAGTCGTCGTAGGTTTCCAGGTTGAGCGAGGACAGGCAGCACACGGCGGTGCGCTCCCGGCCGGTCTGGTCCGGGCCGGTCGGCAGGGTGATCTCGCTGCACAGGTTGGACATCTTGACGGTCAGGCCGGCCAGCTTCTGATGTTCGGGGAGCGCCCGGTTCACGTGGTCCCCAAAGAGGATGTAAGGCTCGCCGGTCTCGATGCGCGCGGTCAGGATGCGAATCCACAAGGACCGCGCCTTGAGAGTGCGCACGATCGCGCCGTCCTTGGGGCTGGTCAGAGCCCAGTCCTGGTCGCCCTCCACCGCGCGCATGAAGGCGTCGGAGACGACCACGCCGTGGTGCAGATTGAGCGCCTTGCGGTTGGGGTCGCCGCCGGTCGGCCGGCGAATCTCGATGAACTCCTCGATCTCCGGGTGCGAGACCGGCATGTAGCAGGCCGCCGAGCCGCGCCGGAGCGAGCCCTGGCTGATCGCCAGCGTCAGGGAATCCATGACCCGGATGAACGGGATCACCCCCGAGGTCTTGCCGTTGTGGCCGACCCGCTCGCCGATCGAGCGCAGGTTGCCCCAATAGCTGCCGATGCCGCCGCCGCGCGCGGCCAGCCATACGTTCTCGTTCCACAGGCCGAGGATGCCGTCGAGGGAATCCGAGGCCTCGTTCAGAAAGCACGAGATGGGCAGCCCGCGCGAGGTGCCGCCGTTGGAGAGCACCGGGGTCGCCGGCATGAACCACAGCTTCGAGATGTAGTCGTAAAGACGCTGCGCATGGGCCGTATCGTCCGCGAAGTGGGCGGCGACCCGGGCGAACAGGTCCTGAAAACTCTCCCCATTCATGAGATAGCGGTCCGCGAGCGTCCCCTTGCCGAACGCGGTCAAGAGCGCGTCGCGGCCACGATCCATGCGCACCGCGATGCCGCGCTCGTTCTGAAACAGGTCCCGAATCTGTTCCTGCCCGAGCACGGCGGGCTCCGGCGCGCGTCGATCCCCGGCCGAGGTCTCCACGGGTGTCGAGCGGTCCACGGGTGTCGAGTTATCCACAGGCGCCATCGCGTGTTCCGTTGCGCCGCCGGGCCGCGCCGCGTCTGCGATCTGGCCGGATCCGTCCATGCAAATTCCCCCTTATCCACACGTGTGGATCGAACTTTTTGGGGATAACCCCCAATATATTGCGGCAGATTTGTGTCAGCATACCACAGATTGTGCCGATGTCGATAAGAACGTAACATGAACATTGAAGTGTATGGCGTTCCGCGGGCCGGCGCAACGGGCCCGTCGCGGCGGCGCGGGCGTGGGGATTTGTCGAGCCCCAGGCGACGCGCCCGCGACCGGCGACGGCATATCGGGCACGCCGCTCTAGCCGTCAAGACGTTGCGCTTGGCACAAACTTGACACGCCGGGCCTCTGTTTTCCGCCGGGCGCGCCGATCATACTGAGATCGCTTGCGCCCGTCGGCGCGAGGGGAGCGACGCGGGGGTTGGCCTCGTGCGATGCGTGGGTCGGTCCCGGTGTCCGCGGCGCCGATGGATAAGGCAGGTACCGGCGTTGGAGGCGTGGGCCCGTTCGTGGCCCCCTCCAACGCCCCACCCTGTGCACGCTAATTCGTAGCCCGTTTCACGGCCAAAAAATGGCCGTCAATCGAACAGGCCGCCCTTGCCTCTCTTCTTCTTGATATTGCCTTGGCGGCGTTTGCCGTCGAGGCGGCGCTGTTTGGCGGCCTTGGATGGTTTGGTTGGCCGCCGGTATTTCGGCGGCACGGCCGCGGTTCGGATCAACCCAATCAGTCGGTCGATCGCATCGCGGCGATTCGCTTCCTGGGTCCGGAACCGGCGGGCCATCAAGATGACGACGCCGTTCGCGGTCATGCGCCGGCCGGCAAGTTTCTTTAATCGCGAATAGATGTCGGTCGGTATGTTGGGGCTTTTGCGCGCGTCGAAGCGTAATTGAACCGCGCTTTCCGTCTTGTTCACCTTCTGGCCGCCGGGACCGGGCGCGCGGATGAAGTGCTCCTCGATCTCGTTTTCATCGATGCCGATGGACGGGGTTATCCGGATCATGGTCAGGGTTTAGCACAACCCCGCCAACGCTCCATACGTCCGGTCCTGGCAACCGCGCCCGTTCACCGGTTCAACGAGACTTGGCGAGACCTCAGGATGTGGTGCCCTGGTCGGCGAGCAGGCGGTCGAGCAGGTCCTCGGAGATGTGGCCGTTGCGCTGGAGGCCGCTCTTTTTCTGATACTTGGAGACCGCGGCGCGCGTCTTGGGGCCGCTCTGTCCATCCACCGGCCCGGCGTCGTAGCCCAAGGTATTCAGGGCCTGCTGCACATACATCACCGTCGGCGGGTCGGCGAGCGGCGGTTGGGCACGCACCTGGAACCGGCCTGCCCACGCCTCGGCGCGGCGAATCTCCTTGGCGCTGAGCCGCGTGGCGATCGCCCGGCGGACCACATCGGCCTTCTCGTGGCCGCCGCGCACGGCGAGCGCCAGCCAGCCGTATCCCACGGCGCGGTTGATCGGCAGGCCAAGCCCGGTGGCGTGAACCACGCCGAAGGCGTACTGCGCCTTGGCGATGCCCTGCTCGGCGGCCTTGCCGTACCAGCGCGCCGCCCAGGTCGGATTCTTCGCCACGCCCCGTCCATTGGAATAGGCCTCGCCCAGGAGGTATTGGGCCTGCCCGTGGCCGCTCGCCGCGGCCTGGCTCAGGTAGCCCACGGCGGTTTCGTAATCCTGGGGCACGCCCACGCCCCCGTAGTAGGCGGCGCCCAGAACGAATTGCGCCCGTGGCTCGCCGCGCTCGGCCGCCGTGCGGAACCATTCGTCGCCGGCCTTGGCGTCCACCTCCGTGCCGATGCCATCCGTATAGGCGCGGCCCAACTCGTAGGCCGCCGGGCCATGGCCCAGGCGGGCGGCCTCGCCGAAGGCGCGGAACGCCGCCGCCCGTCGCCGTGCTTGCGCGCCGCCAGGCCATCCAAGTGCAGGCGCGCGGCCTGTCGCGCCGTTTCATCGGCCTTTGTCGCGGTCGGCGCCTGGTCGGGCGCGCTTTTCGCCGCGTCGCCCAGGAATACGCTGTCCATCGCCTCGCCGGCGCTGGTTACGGCTTGTTTCACCTCCGCGCAGCCGCTCGCCCCAAGGACGGCGAGGGCGGCGGCAAGATGCATGACGGTGCCAAGGCGCATCACATTCCCCTCAACAATGCATGGAAGCACGAATCACTTCATCGCGGCCGCCGCCGAGCGGGGCGCCGCACCGTATCAGCATACCAAATTAAGGATACCCGGGTGTTGAGCGCCGGCCCGAATCTTCGAAAGTCACAGAAAAGTCACCAGCGCGCCGAGGGCGCCCTCGAAAGTCTCGGGTGCGCGCGGGTGCGCCTAGGCTATACGCTTTGCGCCTATTATGTGTTTGATATCGCGAATCCTGTAAATTCAACACCGTGATCGGTGTTGGATCGTGATCCACGGGAGGCTCCGTCATGGCTCGAACCACACGCCGGCTCCTGATTGGCGCGCTGATCGCGAGTCTCGCGTTCATTGCGCCGGGGGCGAACCCGGGCCACGCCCGCGCCGCGTCGCCACTGGTCGACGTGGCGTGGCTGGACGCCAACGGCGCGCGCGCCGACGTGGTTGTGCTGGACGTGCGCAACAGGATCGGTGGCGCGACGGCGCGAACCTATCGCGCCGGGCACGTTCCGGGCGCGGTCTATAGCGATTATCTGCGCGCCGGCTGGCGCGCCACCGTGGACGGCGTGCCCGGCCAGCTCCCGGCGGTGGCGGATCTGGAGCGTTTGATCGGGGGGCTGGGGATCGGCAACGACAGCCACGTGGTCATCGTCGCCGGCGGCGTGAGCGCCAACGACATGAGCAGCGCGACCCGTGTCTACTGGACCTTCAAGGTGCTTGGGCACGACGCGGTCTCGATCCTGGACGGTGGCTATCGGGCCTATGCGGCGGCGCGCCCCGGCGCGGTCGAGACCGGCTGGAACGAGCCCGTCGCCAAGGTTTTCAAGGCCCGCCCCCGGCCGGCCATGGTCGCCGACTACCGGGACGTGATGGCGGCCCGGGCGGCGGGCACGGCATTGATCGACGCCCGGCCGCCGGGTTTCTATCGCGGCAAGAGGCGCTCCCGGGCGGTTGCCCGCGCGGGCACCATCCCGCCCGCGGTCAACGTGCCGGAAGGGGCGTTGACGGCGGACGACGGGCGGTTCGTGGGGCCGGACCGGGTGGCCGCCCTGTTGCGCGCGGTCGGGCTGGGCGTCGACGACCCGGCGATTACCTTCTGCAACACCGGCCACTGGGCCTCGCTCGCCTGGTTCGCGGAGAGCGAGATACTGGGCAACAAGAAGGTTCGCCTCTATGATGGCTCCATGGCCGATTGGGCGCGCCGCGCCGATCTGCCGGTGGAAACGGGCACTAGGGGTCAGTAGGCGACGCGCGCCATCGACGAGTACGGGAGCCCCCCATGGCCATAGCGACAGATAGCGCCCGCCGCGCCCCAATAGACACCCCGGCTGGCACCCTGGCGCCGCCGCGCCTGGATTTGCGCGTGGTGATGCTGGCCGGTGCGCTTCTACTGGGCGGGGCCGCGTACATCACGGAGGCGATCGCTTGGCGGCAGGCCGCGCTCTACCTGCTGGGCGCCAGCCTTGGCCTGGTGCTGTACCACGCCGCCTTCGGCTTCGCCTCGGCGTGGCGGGTCTTCTTGTCCGACGGGCGCGGCGCGGGCTTGCGCGCGCAAATACTGATGCTGGCCGTGGCCAGCGCGATCATGCTGCCGGTGATCGCCTCGGGCAGCCTGTTCGGCCAGCCGGTGACCGGCGCCGTGGCGCCGGTCGGCGTCTCGGTGCTGGTCGGCGCGTTTCTGTTCGGCCTCGGCATGCAGCTGGGCGGCGGCTGCGCCTCGGGCACCCTATATACGGTGGGCGGCGGCGCCAGCCACATGGTGGTCACCTTGATCTTCTTCATGGTCGGGTCCGTCATCGGCTCCGCCCAATTGCCCTGGTGGCTGGGCACGCCGAGCCTGGGTAGCATATCCCTGTCGCGCGCGTTCGGCGTGCCGGGGGCGCTGGCGCTGCAATTTGCCGCCTTTGCCGCCATCGCGCTCGTCACCGTCGCGATCGAGCGCCGCCGGCACGGCCGGCTCAGCCATGGATACGCGTGGCCCGCCGATCCGGGTGGGCGCCGCCGCGGGCCGCTCGCCCGGGCGCTGCGCGGGCCGTGGCCGCTGCTTGTGGGCGCGGTTCTGCTGGCGTTGCTCAACGTGGTCACGCTCGGCCTCTCCGGGCATCCATGGACGATCTCGTTCGGCTATACCTTATGGGGCGCCAAGGCCGCCGGGGCGTTGGGCGTGGACGTGGCAAGCTGGGACTTCTGGACCTGGCCCTATCCCGGCCGGGCGCTCGCCGGCAGCCTGTTCGCGGAGGCCACCTCGGTCATGAACTTCGGTATTCTGGTCGGCGCGTTCCTGGCCGCCGGGCTGGCCGGGCGGTTCGCGCCGCGCCGGCGTATTCCCTGGCGCCTGGCCCTGGCCGCGGCCCTGGGGGGACTCCTCATGGGCTACGGCGCCCGCCTCGCGTTCGGGTGCAACGTGGGGGCCTATTTCAGCGGCATCGCCTCGGGCAGCGTGCACGGCTGGCTTTGGTTCGCGGCGGCGCTGGTGGGCACGTACGTGGGCGCGCGGGCGCGGCCCGCGTTCGGGCTGGATCGGCCGGCGTGGGGCTGACGCGGGCGGTATCGCGCGCGTCACTTGCGCGGGTCCGTGATTCTGCGTTATACGCATGGACAATTACTTTGGGATATCGTGATTTGTCCCGCGCGAGACTGTGCGTTACGTGGCAGGGCGGGTCATGCGCGAGAATCACGACGGGCCGAGCGGCGAGTTGAATCGATTCCGTAGAGAGGGGACCAGGGGATGAGAAAGACGCGGATTCTGCTGGGCGCGGCCATGGCTGTCGCTTTGTACGCACCGGCGAAGGCCGACGTGATCTTCGATACCAGAACCGGAATGGGCCTGGAACCCAATGGGATCGCCTTCGTGAACGCTCTATACGAGGGTTACGCGGATCTGGCCCAAAATCGGTATTGGGCGACCGATCTGGTCGACGCCGAACATTTCAATCACAAGGCGCGGCGCGCGGGCCGGCGCTCCGACGTGCTGCCGGACGAGGTCAGCGAGCGCGCGCTGAGCGAGGACGTGGTGGCGGATTTTTCGGCCGCGCTGAAGCGCCTGCGCGATGGGTTCGATCGCGGCGGGCGTTCCCTGGCGCCGACCGAGGCGGCGCGCGCCCAGGTCAGCTACGATTGCTGGATCGAGGCCGCCGAGGGCGCCAACCCCGCTTACGGGTTCTCCTCGTGGGCCAAGCATCGGCTGGACGACGTGGAACGTTGCCGCGCCGCCTTCGAGGAGGCGATGAGCGCGGTGGAGCGCGTGGCCAACCTGAAGTTGACGCCTTTCAGCCGCCCGGCGCGCGAGCCCGCCATGGCAGCCGCGCCGGCGCCGGCATCCGCGCCGGCGATGGAAGCGCCGGCGTTGGAAGCGCCCAAGCCGTTCGTCATCTTTTTCGCGTTCGATAGCGCGAAGGTGACGGCCGCCGGGGCGCGGGTGATCGAGGACGCCATCGCCACCGCCGAGCGCATGGGGATCGTGGACTATTCCATCACCGGCCACGCGGACCGGGCCGGGCCCGAGGACTACAACCTGGCGCTGTCCCTGCGCCGGGCCAACGCGGTGCGCGACTTGCTGGTGGCTCGGGGGGTCAAGGCCAATGGCATCAGCGTGGCCGGCCGCGGCGAGGCCGAGCCCGCCGTGCGGACCGCCGACAACGTGCGCGAGCCCGCCAATCGTCGCGTCGAGATCATCTTGCTCTGAGGCATATCCGCCGAACGGCGCCGGCTTGGGTCGGCGCGAGACGACAAGCGGCCTCGGGGATGCCCTCCCCGGGGCCGCCTCTTTTGGCGCGGTCTTTTAGCGCGGTGGGCGCTCGCGCCTCGCGTCCACGGGGTGGCGCACGGGAACAGGCAATCACATATACTTGAGTTAACCTATTGTAAGTAAATACGATGGATAATAATTAATAATAATAAGTACATATTAACCAACTTCTGCATACCGTTAAGCATTATTCTCATGATAATTAAGAATATATCTTCTAGTGTTTACGGAACAACCATAAACTCATACATGTTTATGCCATTTTCCACGCAACTCCGATTGAATTCTCCGGTCGTTTCTCTCAAACTCCCCGCAACATAATCCAATAGTGATCCATCCACGCCCGGGGAAACACCGGAGCGGTGGGCGGCATTGCCAGGGAGGGCGGACGACATGACCGACGATCTCAACCGGGGTTTTGAGGGCGAGGATGCCGAGGCCGAGGCGCGCGCGGCGGCCGAGGACGTACCCGCGGGCGAGACCGCGAGCGAAATCGTGTCCGGCACGGAAGGGGC